>FWWL01001302.1_pt1 | contig 60460 bp, 60 predicted proteins | sample 2228331 | NCBI WGS metagenome assembly FWWL01 (sample SAMEA103939775, study PRJEB20133) | metagenome
CGTGAAGGTCGTCAAGAACAAGGTCGCCCCGCCGTTCAAGCAGGTCGAATTCGACATCATGTATGGCGAGGGCATTTCCAAGATCGGCGAAATGCTCGATCTCGGCGTCAAGGCTGGCGTGGTCGAGAAATCCGGCAGCTGGTTCAGCTACGACAGCGTCCGCATTGGCCAGGGCCGCGAGAACGCCAAACAGTTCCTGAAGGACAATCCCGAACTTTGCGACAAGCTCGAAGCCGCTATCCGCGGCAAAACCGAGGAGGTCGCCGGGGAGATGATGGCCGGTCCTGACGCGGAGGACTAGGCGCTACTTCCCAAGGGGTGCCGCTGCCGATTCACGCACCCACCCACATGGAATGCCGGCACGGGTACCCCGATACTTGTGCCGGCTTTTCCATGTCTCGATGCCGAGGGCCCGCTTGCGGCATCAGTCGAGGACGCTATCTTCGGAATGTCGTCGTATCAGGGGCAGGACGTTGACCGACAAGGCAGCATGGCAGGGACAGGTCGGCAACACGTGGGCGCATCAATGGGTGCGCACCGATCGCAGCTTTGCCGGGCTGACGGACAAGCTTCTTGCCCGCGCTGCAAGGAAGCCCTTCCATCGTGCGCTCGATATCGGGTGCGGTGCAGGGGAAGTGTCGATGGCGCTCGCTCGCAGTCATCCCTCGGCCGAAATCATCGGTGTCGATGTCAGCGGAGACTTGGTCGAAACCGCCCGGCAGCGTGCCATGCACCTGCCGAACCTTTCTTTTGCACACGCCGACGCGTCGCTTTGGGAAAGGCCTGGATGGCAGTGTGACCTTCTGATCTCCCGTCACGGCGTTATGTTCTTTGACCAGCCGGTCGCCGCGTTCTCCCATTTGCGCGAAACATCTACCGATGCCGCGCGGATGGTATTCACATGTTTCAGATCGCCGGACGAGAATCCCTGGGCCAGTGAAACGGTCGCACTTCTGCCCGCAGGCGCGGTGTCGCCCTCCGACCCCACTGCACCAGGGCCATTTGCCTTTGCCGACGCAGGCTACGCCGAGAAAATCTTGGATCAGGCAGGTTGGCGCGATATCGCGTTCGAAGCTGTCGATTTCGCGTTCGTCGTCGGCTGCGGCGACGACCCTGTCGAAGATGCGATGAAATACTTCGCCGTGATCGGACCCGTCGCACGGGCAGCGGCGGAGTTGCCCGAAGGCGAGAAGGCGCGTTTCCGGCAGCGTCTGCGGCGTCATCTGCGACAGCACGCCAGTGGTTCGCTCGTGGCTCTTCAAGCCGGGGCTTGGATCGTCACCGCTACCGCCTGAGCAGCGCCCCGGCGCACGTACCGACCGATTCCCCGCTTGTCGGGCGGACCGCAACCCCCTAACTCGCGGCCATGCATTCGACCAACGACATCCGCCGTGCCTTCCTCGACTATTTCGGGGCCAACGAACATTATGTCGCGCCGAGCGCGCCGCTCGTGCCGTACAACGATCCCACGCTCATGTTTGTTGCTGCCGGCATGGTGCCATTCAAGAACGTGTTTACCGGCCTTGAAAGCCCGCCCGCGCCGCGTGCCGCATCGAGCCAGAAGTGCGTGCGGGCGGGCGGCAAACACAACGATCTCGACAACGTCGGCTATACTGCGCGTCACCTGACGTTTTTCGAAATGCTCGGCAATTTCAGTTTCGGTGACTATTTTAAGGAACGCGCGATCGAACTCGCGTGGAACCTCGTCACCGGCGAACTCGGTCTCGATCGCGAACGGTTGCTGGTCACGGTGTATCATACCGATGACCAGGCGCACGAACTGTGGCGCAAGATCGCCGGCCTGCCCGACGAGCGGATCATCCGGATTGCAACCAAGGACAATTTCTGGGCGGCGGGTCCGGACGGTCCCTGCGGACCGTGCTCCGAAATCTTCTACGATTACGGGCCGTCGGTGGCAGGGGGCCCCCCAGGATCGCCCGACGAGGACGGCGATCGCTTCGTCGAGATATGGAATCTCGTCTTCATGCAGCATGTGCAGGCGGCTGACGAGATCGTAGGCGATCTGCCGCGACCCAGCATCGACACCGGCATGGGCCTCGAACGGATCGCCAGCGTGATGCAGGGCAAGCAGAATGTCTTCGAAACGGACACGTTCCGCGCGCTCATCGATGCCAGCCAATCCCTCGTCGGGTCTGCCGACGACGATGGCACGCTGGCGAGCCACCGGGTCATTGCCGACCACCTGCGCTCGACCAGTTTCCTCATCGCCGACGGTGTGCTGCCATCGAACGAGGGGCGCGGATATGTGCTGCGACGGATCATGCGCCGTGCCATGCGCCATGCGCACCTGCTCGGCGCGAAGGACCCCTTGATGCACCGTTTGGTCCCCGCATTGGTGACCGAAATGGGCCAGGCCTATCCGGAACTCGTTCGCGGCCAGCCGCTGATTACCGAAACGCTCGAACGCGAAGAAACGCGCTTCCGCCAGACGCTCGAGAAGGGCTTGCGCCTGCTCGATGATGCGACAGGTGAAATGGGCGAGGGCGACACGCTCGATGGCGAGACCGCATTCAAGCTCTACGACACCTACGGTTTTCCCTATGATTTGACCGAGGATGCGCTTCGCTCGCGTGGCATCTCTGTCGACGATGCCGGTTTCGAGGCGGCGATGGCACGGCAGAGGGCCGCAGCCCGCGCCGCGTGGAAAGGCTCCGGCCAAGCCGCCGACAGCGAAGTGTGGTTCGATATTGCCGAGCGCGAAGGCGCGACTGAATTCACCGGATACACGTCCACCAGCGGCGAGGGTCGGGTCGTCGCTTTGGTCAAGGACGGCAATGAGGTCGAAAGCGCAATGGCAGGTGATGATGTCGTGATCCTGACCAACCAGACGCCCTTCTATGGCGAAAGCGGCGGCCAGACCGGCGACATGGGCACCATGGCGTCCACAGTCGGGTTCAGGGCCCGCGTCACCGACACCGGCAAGCCGCTCGGTCGTCTCCACACGCATTCGGCGACGATCGAGCAAGGTGAGGTACGTGTGGGCGATACGGTGCACCTGGATGTCGACGCCGATCGGCGCGACCGGGTCCGTGCGAACCATTCGGCCACCCACCTCGTCCATGCCGCGCTGCGTCATCGGCTCGGCGAACACGTGACCCAGAAGGGGTCGCTTGTGGCGGAAGACAAGCTGCGCTTCGACTTCTCGCATCCCAAGCCGCTCAGTGCTGAAGACATCGAGGCAATCGAAGCCGAAGTGAACGGGGAAATCCGTGCGAACGAGGCGGTCACCACCCGCCTGATGACGCCCGACGATGCCGTTGCGGCGGGCGCGCTGGCACTGTTCGGCGAGAAGTATGGCGACGAGGTCCGTGTGCTCAGCATGGGACGCACAGGCGGCGAAGGCCGCAACTATTCGGTCGAACTTTGCGGCGGCACGCACGTCCGCGCAACGGGCGATATCCAGCTGTTCCGCATAATTTCGGAGAGTGCCGTCAGTTCCGGCGTGCGCCGGATCGAGGCGCTGACCGGCGATGCCGCCCGCCAGTGGCTTGTCGGGCGCGAGGAAGCGCTGAAGGCCGCTGCGGGCGCGTTGCGGACCAATCCCGAAGACGTGGCCGATCGCGTCGCGGCCCTGCTCGACGAGCGCAAGCAACTCGAGCGTGAACTTGCCGAGGCGAAGAAGCAAATCGCGCTCGGCGGCGGCGCTGGCTCCGGCCCGCAGGACGAGACCATCGGCGACGTCACCTTCAGCGGGCAAGTCTTGCATGGGCTTGATCCCAAGGACCTTCGCGGTCTGCTCGATGAGGCAAAGAAGCGCATCGGTAGCGGCGTGGCCGCGATCTGTGCGGTGGGCGACGGCAAGGCCGCTTTCGCCGCAGCGGTCACCGAAGACCTGACAGGGCGCTTCAGTGCCGTCGATCTCGTTCGCGCCGGTGTCGAGGCGCTTGGCGGCAAGGGCGGCGGTGGCCGGCCCGACATGGCGCAGGGCGGCGGCCCGGACGGGTCGAAGGCGGACGAGGCAATCGACGCGGTTCGCAAGCTCCTCGCGGCAGTTCCGGCCTAGCCGAGCTTACCCGCGGATCGTGCTGGTCCGCAGCTTGGGCTTGTGCTCCAGTCCCGCGTCCTCCTGGATCTGGTCGCGGAATTCGTCGCGCTTGGCGTGGATGGAGGCGATGACCGGTCCCATCGGGACCCCGATGTCGGACAGCACCGCCTCCGATAGCTGGAGCGAACTTTCCAGCGTTTCCGGCACAGCATGGCTCGCGCCTGCACGATAGAGGTCGGCGGCATGCTGGCTGTCGCGCGCGCGGGCGACGATCAGCAGGTCCGGATGCTCCTTGCGCAGCTTGGACGTCAGCCGCTCGGCCAGCACGGGCTCGTCCATGGTCAGCACCACGGCGGGAGAGGCTTGGATCCCGAGACGGCTCAGGGCGTCTCCGCGGACTGCGTCGCCAAACACGGCCCGGTACCCTTGGCGCCGGGCCTCGAGGATCTGGTCGGCATCGCTATCGACGGCGACATAAGCGCGCTTGTGGGCCTTGAGCATATCGGCGACCAGCATTCCGACGCGGCCTACGCCGATTATGATGACGCGCGGATCATCCTGGTTTTCGGTTTCGTCGAGTTCCGGCACAGGCTCGACCCGCCGCCCGATCACGCGGCCCAACCTTGCCAGCAGCGGCGTGACCGTCAGCCCGATGGCCGTGACGATCTGCCAGAATTGCAGCGTGCCGGGCTGGATCAGCATGGCAGAGCCTGCGGCGGACAGGATGATCAGCGTCGTTTCGGACGGGCTCGCCATCAGTATGCCGGTTTCCGCTGCGGTCGAGCGGCGGGCGCCCATCAGCCTCAGCAACAGGCCCGTGACCAAGGCCTTGAAGACGAGAACCAGGATGAGAGCCGTCATGATCGGCCAGAAATTCTCCCACACACTCATAAGGTCGATGCTCATGCCCACCGTGATTAGGAAAATCCCGAGGGCCAGTCCCTTGAAGGGCTCCATGATCGTTTCGACCTCGGTGTGGTAATCGGTCTCGGCGATGAGCAAGCCCGCGATCAGAGCACCGACGATCGGCGAAAGACCGGTGGCCGCGGTCGCCAGACTGGCCCCGATGACCACCAGCAGCGATACGGCGAGGAACAGTTCCGGGCTCTTGGTGCGCGCCGCCTGCGCAAAGAGGCGTGGCAGAGCGAGACGACCCAGCACGAGGAGGATGACGATGACCAGCCCGCCCTGCCAAAGTGTCTGGAGCATCCCAGACCAGCCTTCGTTTTCGGCATATGGTGCAAGTGCGCCGAGGATGAAGATGATCGGGACGATCATGATATCTTCGAACAAGAGCATGGAGAGCGCGGCGCGCCCCACCGGAGTCTTGGTGCCGGAAATCGGAAGCACGATAGCGGTCGAGGAGAATGCAAGGGCGAAGCCGAGCGCCAGAGCTCCGGTCCAGAATTGCCCCATCATCGCCAGCACTGCGGCGATACAGGTGCCTATCACTAGCACCTCCATCGCCCCCAAGCCGAAGACAAGTTTCCGCAAGGTCCACAGACGCTTGAAGGACAGTTCGAGACCGATGGCAAAAAGGAGCAGGATGATTCCGAACTCCGCGAACGGCTCGAGCCCCTCCGGATCGGAGATGGTGACGTGCGTCAGCCAGTCGTATTCATAGACGAGCGCACCGAGGCCGAAGGGGCCGACCAGAACGCCGATCAGAATGAACCCGATCACGGGGGTGATGCGGAACCGGGCAAAGGTAGGGATGACGATCCCGGCAGCGCCAAGGATCACCAACGCGTCCGACAAGACGGGGGTAGGGGTCATTTCTCCGGCCATGGTGAGACTATAGCGGGCTGGCGGGCGAGGTCACGCCCGCAACGGCGCTATCCCCCGCGGCCGCCGTGCGGGCCCGTCGAGGGGGCCTCGCTTTCCTCCCCGATGCGCGGGGAAACCTGGCCGACCCGCTTGTCCCATTCGATGCGGTAGAGATCGAACCGGCGATCGGCGAGGTTCTGGACAGTTCCCTCGGCCCGCGCCCAGCTCAGATCGGCGAGGTTCACGTCGCTGATGGTCAGCGTCTCGACATTCTCGCTGGCTTCGGCGGCGATGCCGTCGCGCGCAAACGGGAAATCGCAGGGGGTCAGGATGCAGCTTTGCGCGTACTGGATGTCCATGTTGGCAACGCCGGGCAAGTTGCCGACATTGCCGCTCATTACGACGTAGCACTGGTTCTCGATCGCACGGGCCTGCGCACAATAGCGGACCCGCATGTACCCCTGGCGGCTGTCGGTGCAGAACGGCACGAAGATAATCCTCGCGCCTTCGTCGACCAGTCGGCGGGCGAGCTCGGGAAATTCGCTGTCGTAACAGATCAGCACGCCGACCGGGCCGCAATCCGTCTGGATCGCGTCGATGCTGTCGCCGCCCTTGATGTTCCACCAATAGGCCTCGTTGGGCGTCGGATGGATTTTTTCCTGCGCATGGACCGACCCATCACGGAGGCAGACATAGGCGACATTGTGGATGTCGCCGTCCTCCATCCGTGTCGGATGGCTGCCGCCGATGATGTTGATGTTGAACTGCAACGCCATTTCGGAGAGCCGCTTGCGGATGCGCGGGGTGTAGCGGCTGAGGGCTTCGATGGCCTCGACGCTGCTCAGTTCCTTCTCCTCGGCCGACAGGAGCATCAGCGTGAACAATTCCGGAAAAACGATGAAGTCCGCCTCGTAGTCCGCTGCGACATCTACGAAATATTCGACCTGCCGCATGAATTCGTCGAAATCCTTCACGGCGCGCGCCTGCAGTTGACAGGTGGCGATGCGAACGCTTTCGACGCCGCGCGGCAGGCGGTGCTTGGGCGGTGCATCGCTGTCGACGTAAGGGTTGCGCCAGACCATCTTGACGGCGTTGGTCTTCGAAGGGCGATCTTCCGGGAGATAGCCCTTGAGGATACCCATGGGCTCGAAGCCGTTTGCCAGCTGGAAGCGCAGCACCGGGTCGTGGATTTTCCCGTCGATCACGAGTTGCAGGTATTCTTCCGGGCTTTCGGCGCGGTTGCGCTTGCGTCGCTGGGCCTTGGCGTAGCCTGGCATGCGGCCGCCGAAGACGATCCCCGTCAGGTCGAATCGCTCGGCGAGTGCCCGCCTTTCCTCGTATAGTCTGCGCCCGATGCGGGTACCGCGCACATTGGGGTCGACACACATTTCGTAGCCGTAAAGCCAGTCGCCGGTCGGATCGTGGCGGCTGCCGAAGCCGTTTCCGGTCACTTCGTCCCAAGTGAGGTCGGCCAGCGCGACCCGCTCGTCGAGCCGCATGGTGGCGCAATAGCCGACCACTTTCCCGTCGAGTTTGGCGATGAAGCACCCGTCAGGGTAATTGTTTAGCTGCCCGCGGATTTCGCCATGGGTGTAGGCCGGCAATTCGTCGTAGGCCCGGCGGACAAGGTCGGCGATGGCACGCACATCGGTGTCCTTCGCAGGTCTGATCTCGAGGCGGGCCTTGCTGCGTGTTTCGGTCATGACGCGCTGTTAGCGGTGGGAATCGAAAAGGGCGACCCATCGTATCGATGGGCCGCCCCTTGCATGATGCGAAACGTAGCCTGCGCCTACCGGCTCACGCCCAGTTCGCCATTTCCTTCTCGAGGTTCTGGACGATGGTCTCGAAGAACTGTTCGGTCGTCTGCCAGTTCTGGTTCGGGCCAATGAGCAACGCCAGGTCCTTGGTCATGAAGCCGGCTTCCACCGTCTTGATGCAGACCTGCTCGAGCGTTTCGGCGAAGCGGACGACATCGGGCGTATCGTCGAACTTGCCGCGATACATGAGGCCGCGGGTCCAGGCGAAAATACTGGCGATCGGGTTGGTCGAGGTCGCCTTGCCCTGCTGGTGCTGGCGATAGTGGCGCGTAACCGTGCCGTGCGCGGCCTCGGCTTCCACGGTCTTGCCATCGGGGCTGAGCAGCACGCTGGTCATGAGGCCGAGCGAACCGAAGCCCTGTGCGACCACGTCGGACTGCACGTCGCCGTCGTAGTTCTTGCAGGCCCAGACGAACTTGCCGCTCCACTTGAGCGCGCTGGCGACCATGTCGTCGATCAGGCGGTGTTCGTAATGGATGCCGAGCTCTTTGAACTTCTCGGCGAAGCCTTCGGTGTCGAACACTTCCTGGAACAGGTCCTTGAAGCGCCCGTCATAGGCCTTCATGATCGTGTTCTTGGTGCTCAGGTACACCGGCCAGCCAAGGTTGAGGCCGTAGTTGAAGCTGGCGCGGGCGAAATCGCGGATCGAATCGTCGAGGTTGTACATCGCCATCGCCACACCGGCGCTGGGGAAGTCGAAGACGTCGAGATCGAGCTTGGTGCCGTCCTCGCCGTCGAAGACCAGCCGCAGCTTGCCGGGGCCCGGGATCAGGGTGTCGGTGGCGCGATACTGGTCGCCGAAGGCATGACGGCCGACCACGATCGGATCGGTCCAGCCCGGCACGAGGCGCGGCACGTTGTCGATCACGATCGGTTCGCGGAAGACGACGCCGCCTAGGATGTTGCGGATCGTGCCGTTGGGCGACTTCCACATCTTCTTGAGGCTGAATTCCTCGACGCGCTGTTCGTCCGGCGTGATCGTCGCACACTTCACGCCGACGCCGTGTTCCTTGATCGCATTGGCGGAATCGACCGTCACCTGGTCGTCGGTCGCATCGCGATTCTCGATCGACAGGTCATAATACTTCAGGTCGATATCGAGATAGGGCAGGATCAGCCGTTCGCGGATCCACTGCCAGATGATGCGGGTCATTTCGTCGCCATCGAGCTCGACGACCGGGTTCTTGACCTGGATTTTCTGCATGGTTGCCTGTTGCCTCACTTGGGGAGAAATTCTGTCCGCGCGGGCCATAGCAGAGGGCGGCGGCGGTGCAAGGTCGCGCCGGAAACGAAAAAGCCCGCCGAGCGGGCGGGCTTTCAGGCGATGGTGGGCGTAGCAAGGATTGAACTTGCGACCCCTACGATGTCAACATAGTGCTCTATCACTGAGCTATACGCCCGCACCATCACGTGCCGTTACCGGCAGGAGCGGCCCATTAGCGAAGGCGTGCAGCCCGCGCAAGAGCCGAATTCCCTATTTGGCGGCCAGAGCCCCTCGCTCCTCGAACACACGTTCGACCTCCAGCACGAGGTCGCGCAGGTGGAACGGCTTGGACAGCACCTTGGCCTGCGGCTGGTCGCGGCTCGCCTTGAGCGACACGGCGGCAAAACCCGTAATGAACATCACCTTCGTGTGCGGGCTGACCTCGTTGCAACGTTGCGCCAGTTCGATCCCGTCCATTTCGGGCATCACGATATCCGACAGCAGCAGGTCGTAACGCTGCGTTTCGAGCAGCGGCACGGCTTCGGTACCGCGATCGACTGCAGCGACTTCGTATCCGGCATTTTCGAGAGCCCGGGTGAGGTAGGTCCGCATGGCCACCTCATCTTCGGCAAGCAAGATGCGACGCGGGGGTGTGTTCGATTCCATTGCCCTCGTTCTAGCCGCAATCGCTTAAGAATTCTTTGGCTTTGTAACATCCGCCCTGCTTTGACACAGGACCCGATCGGGTTAGCATGCTCGCGATGCATTCCAAAACGCCGCAACCCGATGGTCCTCTGCCGGGACATGCACTGATACCAGGCACGCAGCACCGGGCGTTTGTCGCGGAAGTGCCTGAAAAGCCACCGCTTCCGGTGCTTATCTCGGTGCCGCACAGCGGGCGTGCCTATCCCGAATCGATCCTCGCCCGAATGCGCGACCCTGACTTTTCGCGCCTGCGACTGGAAGATCGCCTCGTCGACGTGCTGGCGCGGGAAGTCGCGGCTCAGACCGGCGCGCCCCTGATCGTCGCGCAGGCACCTCGCGCCATGCTGGATCTGAACCGGGCGGCCGACGACATGGACTGGTCGATGGTGCGAGGCCAGCCGCCGGGCCGCAGCGCACACTCGCGCGGGAATCGCCGCGCCCGTACCGGCCTGGGGCTCGTCCCGCGGCGATTGCCGGGGCTCGGCGAAATCTGGAAGGAGCCGCTGATACCGGAAGACGTAGCCGAACGCATCGGAGCAATCCATGAACCCTACCATCGAGCCGTGTCGGACGCGCTGGGGCTCATTCGCAAACGCTGGGGCGCGGCGCTGCTGATCGACCTCCATTCCATGCCCCCGCTGCGACCGCGTCATGCCGACGACTGGCCGGCCGAATTCGTCATCGGCGACCGCTTCGGCGCTTCCGCGGACGGAATGATCACGGCGGCGGCCCTGCGGTACTTCGGCCGCCTGGAGCGGCGCGCGGCGCACAATCGCCCCTATGCAGGTGGCTATGTGCTCGATCGTCATGGCAAGCCGACGCTCGGCATCCATGCGATCCAGCTTGAGGTCTGCCGGTCGCTCTACCTCGATCCTCGCCACGAGGAAGCGAGCGCGCGTCTGCCGGTGCTGGCCCGGACGCTCGCGGGACTCGTGCGCGAACTGGCCTTGGAAGTTGTGCCCCCGGCGCGCGAGCGCGACCTGCCTCTCGCCGCGGAATAGCTGCGCACAAAAAACCACCTCGCGCGCCAGGCGTGCGAGGTGGCCAAGGTTCAGGGAGGGATGCACCTGAGTGCATCATCCGGCGGGGTGATGAGGGGGGTCCCGCCGAACAGCCTCAATTTGGGTTTTGTGCCGCCGGTTTCAAGTCCCGTTGAGGCACACTAAGATCAACTTGCGATCAGGCAGCTGGCGCGTCGACCGGCTCCGGCACCAGACCTGCATTGACCTGCCGCGCGAAGATGTTGCGCATCAGATCGAGCGAGAAAAGGTGGGCATAAATGAGCGGCAGCAGGCCGTTCTTGTTCCACTCTTCGAGCTTGTCGGCCGGGATAGTCGCCAGTTTTTCCTGGTTCACCATCTGGAAGCCGCGATAGACGTACGGCTTGCCCGGGAACTCGGTCCGCTCGATCGAAATCTCGCCCGCCATCAGCAGGTCGTGTTCCTTGAGCTGGTCGAGGAACGCCTTGGTGCGCATGCCGGCTTCTTCGAACTTCTCGCAGAAGTCGAGCACCTGCTTGGTGCCGTCGGTCGTCGAACCATCGTCGTTGAACAGGCGTTCGCCGTCTTCGAAATCGCCAATGGTGCCGGCCGTGGGGTCAAAGCACAGCGAAAGTTCGTCGGTGTCCGGACGCAGCTTGGCGAGGAGGAAGGGATAGCGGCGGATATAGGCGGGCAGATAGACGGGCTCGTTGATCTTGCCGTCGGCGTCCACGAAGGTATTGATGCCTTCATTCAGCGCCATCAGCGCCAGCGGCAACGGGCTGTCGCCGCTGGAGAAGACTATCGGGAAATCGCGCTGGGCCTGGATGAATTCGTCAACGGTAAGCGGGATTGCGTGATGCTTCGAAAGCCAGCTGGCCGACTCCATCGGGCGGGTCTTGAAGGTGCTGTGATCCCGCGTGTTGAGCGGCATGAGGTCATTGTAAAGAAGGGGCAGGCTGGGCTGCGGCGCGCTGGCCATGGGATGTCTCCGAAAACATGAGGCTGGTCTCGCGAGCAGCGACCCTCCGCCACCGCGTGATGGGGCAGGGCTTTAGGTGCTGACGTGCCGCCGTGCAAGCACAACGACTCGTGTCCGATTGTCAGGCGATGAGCTTGCCGGGGTTCATGATGCGGTGCGGATCGAGCGCCTGTTTTACAGCCCGTAACAGGCCCATGCTCGCCGGGTCGCTGAGGCGAGCAAGTTCATCGCGCTTCATCTGGCCGATCCCGTGCTCGGCACTGATGGAACCATGCCACCGGGTGACAAGATCGTGTACCAGTGCGCTGATTTTCTTGCCTTCGCTTTCTTCCCACGCGCCGGGCACGGCATCCGCCGGGGCAAGCACATGAAAGTGGACGTTCCCGTCGCCCAGGTGGCCGAAGGCGATGGCCTTGCTGCCGGGAAAGCGGCGTTCGACTTCCGGCACCGCCATGTCGACAAAGTCGGGCATCTTCTCGACCGGCACCGATATGTCGTGCTGCATTGCCGGACCGATGGCCCGTTCGGCGGGCGATATCGAATCGCGCAACCGCCAGAATTCCTCTGCCTGCGCTTCGCTGGCAGCAATCGTTGCGTCCTCGACCAGTCCAGCCTCGAACGCGGACGCCAGCAGCGTTTCGGCCACTTGCGGCAGCGCCTCGGTCTCCGTCCTTGGCGCAACCAGTTCGACCAAGGCATACCAGGCATGCTGGCCCTGCAGCGGATCGCGCGATCCGGAAAGATGCGCCAGCACCGCCTCGAGCGAGTGACGCGGCATCACCTCAAAGCCCTCGAGCGCGTCCGCGGCTTTGCCTTGCGCGTGGAGAAGGAACCGGCGGGCGTGCTGGATCGAGGCAAGCCCGGCGAAGAGAACGATCCGTTCGCCGATCGCCGGAAGCAGCCGCAAGGTGGCCGCCGTAACGATACCCAAGGTGCCTTCCGAGCCGACGAAGAGCTGCTTGAGGTCGAACCCTCTGTTGTCTTTCTTGAGCGGCATCAGGCTGCTGAATACGCCGCCATCGGGCAGCACCGCTTCGAGTCCGAGAACCTGCGCGCGCATGGTGCCATGGCGCAGCACCTGCGTCCCGCCAGCGTTGGTGGAGATCAGTCCGCCGATGGTAGCCGAGCCTTTGCCACCGAGCGTGAGCGGAAAGCGCAAGTCGCTGGCCGCGACCGCTTCGTGGAGATGCTGCAGGATGACGCCGGCTTCGCAGATGACTTGGCCCGCATCGGTGTCGATCGCACGGATCGCATTCATGCGGCGCAGCGACAGCAACATGGCAATGCCATCGGCATCGGGTGTCGCCCCGCCGCACATCCCGCTGTTCCCTCCCTGCGGCACGATCGGTATGCGAAATTCGTCACATAGCTTGACGAGAGCCGCCACCTCCTGCGTGCTTGCGGGCGATGCCATCGCCAGCGCATTTCCGGTGTAGCGACCGCGCCAGTCGGTGAGCCAGGGGGCGATCACTTCGGCGTCGCGAGTAAAGCCTTTGGGGCCGAGCAATTCGCCGGCTCGGTCGAGAAAGGCCGCGCCGGCTGCGGAAGCGTGCATGTCCATTGCGCGATCATGCCACAACAGGCAGCTTCGGAGCCAGACCTTGCGCTTCGCTGCAGAAGAATTAAGCGGACATTCAAGCCGGGTCGCTACACCGCCGATGTCCGTATTTCCGGACCATGAGTTCAAAGCCTGCGAGGAGGCACGCGAACAAGTTTCATGCTGAATTGGGCGGCCTTTCTTGCTCCGATTGCCTTTGTCCTGCCCCTCGTGGCGAGCGGCGCGGACGAAGACGGCATGGCGTTAGCGCCGCCGGTTTCGGCTGAACCGGAGGCCGGCGAAGCTCGGCCATGGACCGAGTTCCAGCCTTGGCAAAATCAGTCCGATCCGATGCAGGTCAGGATCCAGCAGCGGGTCGTCGTCCGCATTTCCCCTGCGCAACCTCGCAGCAGCCTCGTGGCCGATCTCCCGCGGCAACTGTCAACACGGCTTGTTGAGCGCAAGATGGGCAAATGCATCCCGCTGCGCGATGTCCTGGCAGTCCAGACGGGCGGTCCGAGCAAGCTGATCCTCTATCTGCGCGACCGCCAGATGATCAGTGCGCAGCTCGACAAGGCCTGCAGCGCCAGGGATTTCTACTCGGGCTTCTATGTGGAACCGAGCAAGGACGGAAATCTCTGCGTTTCGCGCGACGAGTTGCAATCGCGCAGCGGCGCCAAATGCGAACTCTCGGCATTCCGCAGGCTCGAAGCCGTCCGCGACTGATTGCCCCCCCGACGCTACCGAGCGCAAACCTTGACATTTCGGGTCGTTTTCGCGATGGGCGCGGCCAGTGCCGGTTTGCCGGTATCCAATCCGTCGTGCCTTCATGGGGCGACCCTATTCCGGACATCTGAATGACCTTTGCCGATCTCGGCCTCTCTCCCGAATTGCTGAAGGCGGTCGAAGCGGCCGGCTACAGCGAGCCCACCGCCATCCAGGCGCAGGCGATTCCGCCGGTCCTGATGATGAAGGACATCATCGGCATCGCCCAGACGGGCACGGGCAAGACCGCCAGCTTCGTGCTGCCGATGATCGACATCATGGCCAATGGCCGCCGCCGCGCGCTGATGCCGCGCTCGCTCATCCTCGAGCCGACGCGTGAACTGGCGGCGCAGGTCGCCGAGAATTTCGAGAAGTACGGCGTAAACCACGACCTCAAGATGGCCCTGCTTATCGGCGGGGTGCAGATGGGCGACCAGCTCAAGGCCTTGAACGAAGGCGTCGACGTCCTGATCGCGACGCCGGGCCGGCTCATGGACCTGTTCGAGCGCGGCAAGATCATGCTCAACGGCTGCGAGCTGCTGGTCATCGACGAGGCGGACCGCATGCTCGACATGGGGTTCATCCCCGATATCGAGTTCATTTGCTCCAAGCTTCCGGAAACGCGCCAGACCATGCTGTTCAGCGCCACCATGCCGCCGCCGATCGAGAAGCTGGCGAAGAAGTTCCTGAACAATCCCAAGCGGATCGAGACTGCGCGGGCGGCCACCACCAATAAGGACATCACCGCCTTCCGGGTGAATGTGCCCACCCGCCAGAAGCGCGAAACGCTTCGCTGGTTGCTGCGCAACGACCTGGTCGAAACCGCGATCATCTTCGCCAACCGCAAGACGACCGTGCGCGAAATCAACAAGAGCCTGCAAAGCCACGGCTTTTCCTCGAGCGAGATTCACGGCGACATGGACCAGTCGAGCCGGATCAAGGAACTCGAACGGTTCAAGAGCGGGGACGTGACGATCCTGGTAGCGTCCGACGTTGCCGCGCGCGGGCTGGACATCAAGGGTGTCAGCCATGTGTTCAACTTCGACACGCCGTGGCATCCGGACGATTACGTGCACCGGATCGGCCGTACCGGACGGGCCGGGGCCAAGGGCCGCGCCTTCACCTTCGTCGCGCCGGAAGATGCAGAGGCGATCGACAATGTCGAGAAGCTGACGGGGGCCAAGATCCCGGTCTTCGGCAAGGCGGACGTGCGCGTCGAACTGAAGCCGGCACCCGAACCCGAGGCGCGTGACGAGCAGCCGCGGGAAGACAAGCCGCGCCGCGCCCGCAAGGAGGTCCGCGACGATACGCCTGCCCGTGAACCACGCGAGGAGCGCCCCCGCAAGCCGCGCCGCGAAGACCGCGAGCAGGACCATCGGGCCGAGCGCGCTCCGCGTCGCGGCGAGCCGCAGGATCCGCCGACCAAGCCCGGCGAATGGAACGGCCCGCGTCCAGGCTTTCTCGACGTGTCGTTCGGCGGTTAGCCAACCGTTCGAGCTTAAGCTTTCCCTTACCGCTGGGCGGGCATATAAGGGGGCATGGACGCTTTCGTTGCCACGACGACCGGGGTGATGCGGGATCTGCTGCCTGTGGCGGTGGTGTTCGGCGTGCTTGCGTACGTTGTGAAACGCGATGCTTTCATGGACGCCTTTCGCCGGTCGCGGCGCGAGACTGAGACCAATCTTGCGCTGCTGGTAGTCAATTACATCCTCTTGGCCACTTTCCTTGCCAGTGCGTCGCTGTGGTGGGCGCAAAGCCTCGCGTTGAGCGATACGCTGGTGGCATTCTGGGCCGGAGCGCCGGCCATCGTCGTGCTTGCTGTCACGCTGCTGATGAGCGAATTCGTCATCTACTGGCGGCACCGGCTGGAGCACATCCCGCTGCTGTGGCCGATCCATGCGGTGCATCACTCTGACGAGACGATGACCTGGCTTGCGCTGATCCGGAAGCATCCGCTGGCCTATGTGCTGGCGCTCTTCTTCGATACCGCACCGCTGCTCCTGCTCGGCATTCCGGTATGGGCGATCGCCGTGGTTGCCGTGGTGCGCACATGGTGGGGCTATTTCATCCATGCCGACGTGCCATGGACGCTCGGGCGGGCCGGTAACTGGATCATCTCGCCGGCGGCACACCGGCTGCATCACATCGACGATCTGGAGCTGTGCGGCAGCAATTACGGCGGTATTCTCACCCTGTGGGACCGGCTGTTCGGGACCTACATCGACCCGGCACCCTATGTGAACTGCAGCACCGGGGTCGATGGCGGCTCGCGGGGCGTCATGGGCGAGATCGCCCGCCCGTTTGAGGCGTGGAGCGGGCGCCGTGCGGTCGATGCGCCGCAGGAACCGGCCGAAGCCTGATCAGCGCGCCTTCGCCAGCTGGTACATCATCTCTACGTAACCCATGGTCGCGTCGGTAATCCCGGCGACCTTCGGGTTGGTCGACTCGATCACGTAATATTCGTCCGGGGCATGGGCGCCCGAGCCATGGCCGAGCCCGAAATGGCCCGCCGGGATCGAGACGGGCGGGGCGGTGAAAGTCGCCCCGGGCCATGACCCGGCCAGACGGGGGTTGAGCGTCGCCTCGATGCCCATCGCCTTGTAGGCGGCAAGCTCGGCCTGGATCAGGCGACTGGTCTCGGCGGTCTCGGTCGGGTCGTAGCCGCCAGAGACATTGACCTCGACATCGGCGAAGCCGCGCTTGTCGAGGTGGGCGCGCAGCTTGCGTACGGCTTCGTCGCGCGTCTGGTCCGGCACCAGTCGCAGGTCGAGCTTGGCCACCCCGCGGCCCGGCAGCACGGTCTTCCCGCCCGGCCCAGTATAGCCTGCCACCAGCCCTTCGATATTGACGGTCGGCTGCTGGGCGAGGCGAATGCTCGAATCCTCGAACGAAAGGTCGTCGATCCAGCGGGTGATGCCGAGGCCGGCCATGGTCTTCGCTTCGTCATCGGCCGCGGCGGCGGCCCGGATCAGTGCCTTTTCGCGGTCGCTCAGCGGACGGACGTTCTCGAACCAGCCGTCGATGGCGACGGTGTTGCCATCGGGCGTGACCAGCGTCGCCAGCGCCTGCACCAGCCGCCAGACCGGGGAATCGACTGCCGCCTTGAGGCTTGAATGGATGTCGCCCTTGGGTCCGCGGCCCCATCTCTCGCCGCTGGCCACCAGTTCCAGCTCGATGATGCCTTTCGACCCCAGGTTGACCTCGACCGCGCCGGTCGGCCCCTGCCAGCTTGCCGGGATGAAGATGCCTTCGCATTTCTTCAGCGCCGCCAGCACGTCGGGCGTCTCGGCGACCTGGCGGAAATGCGGGCTGCCGATTTCCTCCTCGCCTTCGCAGATCAGCGCGATGTTGACCGGCGGGGTGACCCCGGCGCGCTTCATGGCATGAAGCGCGGCGAGGAAGGTCGCCTCAGGCCCCTTCTGGTTGACCGCGCCGCGCCCCATGATCGCCTGCCCCCAGTCGGGCTTGTCGACGATCCGCGCCTCGAGCGGGGGCGAGGACCACTCGGCCGGGTCGTATTGCTTGACGTCGTACATGAAATAGATGCCGAGCGTCCTCTTGGCACCATTGTCCATGAAACCGACGACGCCCGGTGCGCCGTCGGTCGGTACCTGCCGTACGCCGTTGAAACCGGCGGAGCGGGCGAGTTCCTCCATATAGGCTGCGCCTTCCGGCACGTTGCGGTTCTCGGCGGCGATGGTGGGGAGCGCGATCCAGTCCTGGATGCGCTTGATATCGGCTGCCTTGTTGGCTTCGGCCGCCGCCCGGATCGCGGTGCGCGCATCGCCCTTGGCGAAGGCGAAGGAAGGGAGCAGCGCCGCCCCGGCACCCAGCAACATGGACGAGCGCAACAGGGCGCGGCGGTCGGTGGTGAAACGGGTCTGTTCGGTCATGGCTGTCTCCCCTGTTGGCCAAGGGATGCACCGGAAGCGGAGGGGTGGCAAGGGGCCGAACTTCAGGAAACTCGCCCATAGGCGCTGCGTGAATTTTGCGAAGTTCGGGGCAGTAGATGCGCCAAAGCCCCGCTGGGGGGCGGGGCTTTCGAAAGGGTGCGACTCACGGTGTCAAGGAGCGGACCCGGGGGCGATAGCGGGCGAGGGGGCTGTAGGAAAACGCTAGCCGCCGCCGATCCGCCTGCTTTCCGCCACGAAGCGGTCCCGCAGATAGGCCTCGAGGCCCCGTTCCGCGTCGTCCTCGAACCGATCGCCCGTGTCTTCGAGCGAGCGGATGCGGTCGAGCCGGAAGGCGCGAAAATCGCGGCGCAGTTCGCACCAGCCGGCAAACAGCCATCCGTCGGAAAAGGCCCACAGTGCCAGCGGCCTGACGCGCCGCTGCGAGCCTGCCGCCTCGCCGTCCTGATAGCCCAGCAGCACCACCGCCCGGTCGCGGATGGCCCGGCGCAGGGCTTCGGCCACAAGAGGCGCGGGCCCGTCGCGGCGGCTGGCGAACAGCGGCGCTTTCGCCAGTGTCCGCCGCTCCGGATCGGGCAAGGCGCTTTCGATCTTGCCGCGCACGTCGCGCGCCGCCCCGGCCAGCGCGGTATCCCCCGCCGCCTCGACGAAAGAAAGGCCGAGCGCCAGCGCATCGAGCTGCTCGTGGGTGAAGGTCATGGCCGGGAGGTCGAACCCCGGCCGCAGCAGATAGCCGACGCCAGCCTCGCCCTCGATCGGCAGGCCCGAGCCCTGCAGGTGGCCGATATCGCGATAGACCGTGCGGACGCTGATCTCGAAATGATCGGCCAGGTCCTGCGCCCGGCAAACGCCGCGCTTGCGCAATTCGCTGACGATCCGGAACAGGCGTTCGGCACGGCGCATGGGCGCCTACTGACACGAAATTGTCAGTAGCGCTACGTTGCAATCCTCCGCAGGGCGGTGAATTTCGGCTCGGCGGCAAGGAACGACATCAGTACGGTGAGGTCGCCCCGTTCGATGCGCCAGGCCATATAGGCCTGTTGCGCTTCGGCGGAGTCCCATTCTTCGTAGAAGACCACGCGGTCGGGCGCCGCCTCGTCGAGGAGGATATCGAAGGCCAGATTACCCTTTGCGTCGCGGCTGAGCGCCAGGTTTGCGGCCGTGTAGTCGAGGAATGCGTCGCGCTTGCCGGGTTGCAGGGTCATTTCGGCCAGCATCACCAAGCTGTCTTCGCATGCATATGTCATCGGGGTCTCCATCGGTGTGATGGCGGGATAGCGCAGTGCTGCTGACAGGGTGGTGTCAGGAGTTGTGAAGCTGCGCGAAGGGCCAAGCGCCACGCCCGCCTCACATCCCCTGCCTGTTTCGCGCCAGAGCAGAAACCCGTTCCCAATCCCCCGCGATCATCGCATCCTTCTTGGCCCGGCTCCAGCCCTTGACCTGCTGTTCCGCCGCAATCGCCTCCTCGCGGCTGGTGAAGGTGTCGGACCACGCCAACTCCACCGGCTTGCGCTTTGCGGTGTGGCCGCCGAGCTCGCCCGCGTGGTGCTGGGCCATGCGACGATCGAGGTCATCGGTGTGGCCGGTGTAGTAGGAACCATCGGAGCAACGCAGCATGTAGGCGTGGAAGGGCATTCCCCTGGGCTACCGTGGCACGAGGTGCTTCGACAAGCTCAGCACGAACGGGACGGGTGATCGTCTCCCTCGCATTCGGTCCGAAAATTCAATCAGTCTCCGTTCGCCCCGAGCCTGTCGAAGGGCCTCGCACAAGGCATCCCGCGCGCGCACTCACCCCGCCGCCGTCACGAAGCTGTCGATCACCCGCTTGGTCCCGGCCTTCTCGAACTCGATTTCGAGCTTGTTGCCTTCCTGGTCGGTCACCGTGCCGTAGCCGAACTTGTCGTGGAACACGCGCGCGCCGATGGCGATGTCGGTGCGGGGTTTGGCGGCGAAGCTGGCGGCGCTGCGCTGGCTTTCCTTCACCACGGCCTGCTTCGTGTCGTAGCCGCTCGTCAGCGCGCGCTGCCAGCCGGGGCCGCGCTGCTGCGAGCGTTCGGGCCGGTCGCGCACGACGTGGGCGAAGGGGTCGTCCTGTTCGGAGAGGCCCGCGCGCCAGAGCGAGGCACCACCGGTGAGGGTGGTTTCCTGCTCCACCTGCTCGGCCGGCAGTTCCTCGATGAAGCGGCTGGGGATGCTGCTAGTCCACTGGCCGTAGATGCGCCGGTTGGCGGCGTGGAGGATGGTGCAGCGCCGCCGGGCGCGAGTGATCGCGACATAGGCGAGGCGGCGTTCCTCCTCGAGGCTGGCGAGCCCGCCTTCGTCGAGCGCGCGCTGGCTGGGAAACACGCCTTCTTCCCAGCCGGGCAGGAAGACATGGTTGAATTCCAGCCCCTTGGCCGCGTGCATGGTCATGATGGTGACCTTTTCCTCGTCGGCGGCGGCATCGTTGTCCATCACCAGGCTGACGTGTTCGAGGAAATCGCCGAGCGTCTCGTATTCCTCCATCGCGCGGGCGAGTTCGGAGAGGTTTTCCAGCCGCCCCTTGGCCTCGGCCGTCTTCTCCGCCTCCAGCATGGCGGTGTAGCCGGTCTCGTCCATCACTTCGCGCAGCAGGTCCGACGGGGCGATCTGTCCGGCCCGCGACTGCCAGTGCAGGAACTGCCGCATCAGCGCGCCGATGGTCCCGGCCGCGCGGGCGGGGAGCTCGTCGCTGTCGGCCAGTTGCAGCGAGGCGGCGGCCAGCGGCAGGCCGGTGCGCCGTGCATGCTGGTGCATCTTCTCCAGCGTCTTCGCGCCGAGACCCCGCTTGGGCTGGTTGTAGATACGCTCGAAGGCGAGGTCGTCCTGCGGCTGGGCGATGACGCGCAGGTAGGCCAGTGCATCGCGGATCTCGGCTCGCTCGTAGAAGCGGAAGCCGCCGATGATGCGGTAGTTGAGGCCGATCTGGATGAAGCGGTCCTCGAATTCGCGGGTCTGGTACTGCGCGCGCACGAGGATGGCGATCTCGTCGAGCGGCACGCCTTCACGCTCGACCCGCTCGATCTCCTCGCCCACCCGGCGGGCCTCCTCCGGCCCGTCCCAGACGCCGATCACGCGTACCTTTTCGCCCGCATTGACCTCGGTCCACAACGTCTTGCCGAGCCGCTGGCTGTTGCTGGCGATCAGGCCCGATGCGGCGGCGAGGATGTGGGGGGTGGAGCGATAGTTCTGCTCCAGCTTGATCACCTTGGCGCCGGGGAAGTCCCGTTCGAACCGCAGGATGTTGGCCACTTCCGCGCCGCGCCAGGAATAGATCGACTGGTCGTCGTCGCCGACGACGCAGATGTTCTTGCGCGCCTGCGCCAGCAGCCGCAGCCACAGGTACTGGACGGCGTTGGTATCCTGGTACTCGTCGACGAGGATGTATTTGAAGCGCTGCTGGTATTGCTCCAGCACCTCGCGGTGCTGGCGGAAGATGTTGAGCATGTGCAGCATCAGATCGCCGAAGTCGCAGGCGTTGAGGGCCTTCAGCCGGTCCTGGTACAGGCCGTAGAATTGCGCCCCGCGGCCGTTGGCATAGGCTTCGTTGTCGACCGCATCGAGATCGCCGGGGTTGAGGCCGCGGTTCTTCCACCCGTCGATCAGCCCGGCCAGCTGGCGCGCGGGCCAGCGCTTTTCGTCGAGGTCGTTCTGCTGGATCAGTGCCTTGAGCAGCCGCAACTGGTCGTCGGTGTCGATGATGGTGTAGTTGGGTTGCAGCCCCACCAGCTCCGCATGGCGGCGCAGCATCTTCGCGCAAATCGAATGGAAGGTGCCGAGCCACGGCATCCCTTCCACCGCATCGCCTATATGCTGGGCGACGCGGTGGCGCATCTCGCGCGCGGCCTTGTTGGTGAAGGTGACGCAGAGGATCTCGCTCGGCCACGCCTTGCGCATGGCGATCAGGTGGGCGAGCCGTGCGGTGAGCGCCGCCGTCTTCCCCGTGCCCGCGCCTGCCAGCATCAGCACCGGGCCTTCGCTGGTCAGCACCGCCTCGCGCTGGGGCAGGTTGAGCCGTTCCGCGTAAGGCGGCAGGCCGGTGTCGCCAGCGGCGAGGGCGAGGGGGTAGAGGGTTGTATCGTCGATCATGCTGCGTGCGAACAGTTAGGGAACGCAGGCCCCCGCCGCAAGCGCCGACTGTGGCTGCCGGCAGCCCCTTGGCGGAACTTCGCACCGTCAGCCGCATTGATGGTGCAAGGACGGACCTTAGGAAGGACCTGAAAATGAAGACCATTATCGCAGGCACCATGACCGCACTGATGTCGGTCAGCTTCGCCGCTGCCGCCGTCGCCCAGACCGCAACCGCCCAAACCACAACTGCCCGAACCGCCGCCACCGCGCAGACCCCTGCCGCCTCGGCCGAGGCGAAGGCCAAGATCGAGATCGCCGAGCGCGATGCAAAGGGCCGCGTCACCAAGGTACGCATCGGTGCCGACGTGATCCCGGTGTGCATGAACGAAACCATGACCGACGGCTGCATCAATCCGTGGGAAGCGGGCCTCAAGTGGGGCAATCGCCCTGTCGCGACCTACACCGCCAAGGCTGAAACCGAATAGACGATCGTCACGTGGCGCCCCGGGGGCGCCGTGCAGGAAGGGTGCCGCGCCCATGGGCCGGCGCCCTTTTTTGCGTGTGTCGCTCAGCCGGTCGGCTTTGCCGAACGCTTCCCGGCGACTTGCGGCTCCGGCGCGGTGGATGGCCGGGCGGGTTGTTGCGCGTTAATCGAAGCGCACGCACATAGGTACGGCTTCCACAGTATCGGAAGCGGTCGCGTTCGTCGCACAGGGGAATATCGAAGGAGAATCCCATGCGTAAATCGACCCTCATCACCCTGCTCGCGGGCACGCTGGCCGTTCCGGCCATGGCGCAGGATACATCGCAGGCCGGCCCGCAGCATCACTCGGGCCTTGCCGGTCATGCCGAACAATCTGCGCCCGCCAACGCGGCGACGCCTGCCGTCCCGGCTGCTCCCGCGACGGCGGATGCGCCGGCAGTCCCGGCCACGCCTGCCATCCCGGCGGCTCCGGCTGCGCCTTCGGATACGCCCCTGACCGAGGCGCAGCAGGCCGCCTTCAGCAGCTGGCCGGCGAACATTCAGGACTATTACAATAGCCTGCCGCCGCCCCGTCAGGAGGCGTTCTGGTCCCTGACCGACGAATATATGGCGACGCTTGCCGCCATGGACGAACCGCAGCGCGCCAAGGCGTGGGCGGAGATCGAGAAAATGTTGCAGGAAAGGGCGGCCGCCGCCCCGTCGGGCAAGTCGCCGGATTCCTGACCGCGAGCCTGCGGGATCAGGGGGTGGGAAGGCGGAGGATGGTCAGCTTCGCCTTCCCTACCTTGCGGTCGGCCTCGATATCGAGGCCCTTGATCTCGACCGCCTCCCTGGTCGAAGTCTCGAGCGCGATCCACGTCGCCGGGCCAATCCAGCCGAGCCGCATGAGCTTGTCGAGCGCCACCTCGCCCGCGCCGGTCTCGTAGGGCGGGTCGGCGAGGATGAGGTCGACCGGGCCGCGCGCCGGGCCGAGGCTCATCACCGAAGCGCCGGTGACGGTCGTGCGCTCGCGCGCGCCGAGGCTGGCGATATTGGCGCGGATCGAATCGAGCGCGGGCTTGTCCTGCTCGACGAACTGGCACTGCGCCGCGCCGCGCGACAGCGCCTCCAGCCCCAGCGCGCCGGAGCCTGCGAACAGGTCGAGCACCGAAAGCCCCTCGAAACTGCCGAGCCGGCTGGCGAGCATCGAGAACAGCGTCTCGCGCGTGCGATCGGCGGTCGGCCGCGTGCCCTCGCCTTTGGGCGCGACGAGCCTGCGCCCGCGCCATTCGCCGGCGATGATCCTCATGTCCCCCCCTCCTCTTCAGAGGAGGGGGCCGGGGGGTGGTGGAGGCCGGAGCCGACGCTGGCGCGTCGCAACCACCCCCAACCCCCTCTTTTGAAAAGGAGGGGGCTCATGCGGTGCCTTTCTTCAGCGTCCCGAGGAACTTCGCCAGATCGCCCTTGCGGATTTCGGCGGCCTGGCCGCGCGGCAGGTCGGCCAGTTCGAACGGGCCGTAGGACGTGCGCATCAGGCGGCTGACCTCCAGCCCGAAATGTTCGAGCACGCGGCGGATTTCGCGGTTCTTGCCTTCGGTGATGGTCATCTCGATCCACTGGTTGCGCCCGGTGCGGCGTTCCATGTTGGCGTCGATCCGGCCGTAGCGCATGCCGTCGATCTCGATCCCCTCGATCAGGCTTTCGAGCTGTTCCTGGGTGATCTCGCCGAAGGCGCGGGCGCGGTAGGTGCGCGGGATGCCGCTCGAAGGCAGTTCCATCCGCCGCTTCAATTCGCCGTCGTTGGTCAGCAGCAGCAGCCCTTCGGTGTTGTAGTCGAGCCGCCCGATCGGCATCACCCGCCCGGCATCCTTCGGCAGGGCGTTGCGCAGCGCGTCGTAGATCGTCGGGCGGCCCTTGGGATCGTATTCGGCGGTCAGCAGCCCGGCGGGCTTGTGGAAGACGAACAGGCGCGTCTCCTCCGCCTTGCCGACCGGCTTGCCGTCCACCGTCACGCCATTGAGGCTTTCGAGGAAGGTCGCCGGGGTATCGATCACCTTGCCGCCCACCGCCACGCGCCCTTCGCCGATCATCCGCTCGATCTCGCGGCGGCTGGCGATGCCGGCGCGGGCGAGCAGCTTGGCGATGCGGTCGCCGTCAGGCCGGTCGGCGGCCCGTTCAGCTTTCGGTTGGGACGGGCGTGGTTTGTAAGCGCGTGACATGGAGCGGCCCCTACACGCCAACACGATGCGGTGGAAGCGCGTTGGGGCAGGGCTTCCCTTGGCGCCGCGCCGCGCTAGGGAAGGGACAAGAGGGAGTATCTCGATGAGCGAAACGGCGGCAGTGACGAAGAAGCCCGGCTGGCGGGTGGCGATCCGGGCGCTGGGCCAGCGCAAGACCGGCTTCATGCTGCTGTTCGGCTTCGCCAGCGGCCTGCCCTTCGCGCTGTTCCTCGGCACGCTCTACGCCTGGCTGTCGGAGGCGCAGGTAGAGCTCGAGACGATGGGCGTCTTCTCGCTCATTGGCCTCGCCTATGCCTTCCAGTTCCTGTGGTCGCCGCTGATCGACAAGGTCAACATCCCCGGCTTCTCGCGGCTCGGCAAGCGCAAGCAGTGGATCGTCCCTGCGCAGATCCTGCTCGGCGCGATCCTGATCGCGCTCAGCCTGACCCAGCCCAGCAACAGCACCATGGGCTGGTTCTCGCTGCTGGCCGGGATCGGCGCGCTCGCCAGCGCGACGCAGGACATCGCCATCAACGCCTGGCGCATCGACGTCGCGGACGAGAAGGCGACACTCGATATCCTCTCCACCATCTACCAGATGGGCTACCGCCTCGCTGCGCTGGTCGGCGGCGCACTGGGCCTGATCATCGCCGCGCGCATCGGCTGGCCGCAGACCTACCTGATGATGGGCGCGATCCTCGTCGCCATCGGCATCGCCGGGCTGTTCGCCCCCGATTCCGCCACCGGCGAGGCGGCGGTCAACCAGGCCGAGGACGAACTGCTGCTCTCGCTGCGCCAGCGCGGCGAGCTCGCGCCGCAGGTCCGCGCCCGCGCGCTGGCGGCGGTCGGCACGCTTTGGGGCGTCGCCATCGTCGGGGTGGTGGCCTTCATGTACATGTCGATGGCCTATGCGCCCGAAGACCGCCCGGACCCGACCGAGTTCACCATCACCTGGGGCCCGTGGATCATCGTCGCCACGGTGGTCATCCCGGCGCTGATCGCCGGCTGGCTCGCCTCGCAGAAGAGCAAGGGCGCCAACGTGCTCAGCGAAGACCTGCCGCCCGCCAGCGGCAAGGGTGCGACGATGGATCACCTCTACCGCGCTCTGGTCATGCCGCTGGTCGAATTCGTCGGCCGGATGGGCTGGTCGCTGGTGCTGATCCTTACGGTGGTGCTGACCTACCGCATCTGCGATTCGATCTGGGGCACCTTCGCCTATCCGTTCTACCTCGGCGAACTTAAGTACACCAATGACGAGGTCGCCTTCGCCTCCAAGTTCTTCGGCGTCGGCGCGGTCATCGCGGGCCTGGCGCTGGGCGGTTTCCTGCTGACGGTGATCGGCCGCATGGCGACGTTGGTGCTGGGCGGCATCGCCGCCGCGCTGACCAACCTGCTCTATGCCGACATGGCGGTGGGCGGGGCGCGGATGCAGGCGGCGAGCGATGCGATCGGCTTTTCCCGCCTGATCGAGACCATCGCCCCCTTCGGCTCCGACGCGCTGGCGCGGCTGACCTTCACCGTGATGTGGGAAAACCTCGCTATCGGCGTCGCCGGCGCGGCCTATGTCGCCTGGCTTAGCTCGATCGTGAACAAGAAATACGCCGCGGTGCAGTATGCGCTGCTGTCGTCGCTGACCATGCTGGTCGGCACGCTGGGGCGCGGGGCGCTGGGCCAGATGATCGAGCAGCAGGGCTATTACCCGGTTTTCGTGCTGACGACCTGGATCGGGCTCGGCGCGGTGGTGCTGTGCGTGGCCGAATGGGTGCGGCAGGCGAAGATGGGCCAGCGCGCCGGCGTGGTAGCACCGGAACCGTTGGCGGTACCGGCGAAGTAGCCCCGTGAAGCTCGGTTTTCCGGTCTGCCCGAAGTGCAAGGCGGACATGCCGCCGTGGCTGCTGCTGTGGGGCTTGGGCAAGCCCTATGCATGCCCGCGATGCAACGCGAAGCAGCTCGTTCCACGCGGATCGGGTTTCGGGATCGCCTTGGCGGCGTTTGTCGTCCACTGGCGTTTCAAGGACGATTTCAGCGGGTTGCAGTCGGTCGGTTTCGTACTGGGCCTGCTGGTGCTGGTGGCGTTGCTGAGCTGGCTGACCATGCGGCCGCGTCTTGTCGAATCCGTAGAAAGCTAGTCGGGTATCTGGTCGTTGAGCCGCAGCACCTCGCCTGCGAGATAGAGCGAACCGGCAATCAGCACGGGTAGCCCGTCGTCGGGCAGGGCGGCGAGGGCGGCGGGAACGTCCCGCGCGGCCTGCGCATCCGGCCCGAACGCGTCCGCCGCGTAGTGCTCGTGCGTCGGCACAGGGACCACGGTGATGCCGGCGATCATCGGCGCGAGCGGGCCGGTGAGCGCAGCAGGATCCTTGCCCGCGATCATGCCGATGACGAGGTGTAGCCGCTGCCCGGCGAAATGCCGCGCCAGCGCCGCACCGGCCGAGGGATTGTGCCCGCCGTCCAGCCAGACCTCGCGTGCACCGACGAGAGGGCCGGGCGACAGGCGCTGCAGCCGGGCGGGCCAGCGGGCACTCGTCAGGCCCAGTGCAATCGCTTCGTCGCTGACGGGCAGGCGCGACTGGCAACGCAGAATGGCCGCGGCGAGCCCCGCATTGAGGCGCTGGTGCGGCCCGCCGAGAGCGACCTGCTCACCGCCCGCCGCCTCAGCCAGGACGAGCGGCGCGCCCGCCCTCTCCGCCGCACCGGCGATGGTGGCCATCTCGAGCGGCGGCTGGGCAACCGTCACCAGGGGCACGCCCTGCTTCGCGATCCCCGCCTTCTCGAAGGCGATGCGTGCCATCGGCTCGGTCGGCACGCCTTCCTCCGGCGCGAGCAGGAAGCGTTCGTGGTCGATCCCCAGCGCCGCGATGCCGCAGGCGGCGAGGACTTCCGGCCCCAGCACATTGGTCGCGTCGAACCGGCCGCCGAGGCCGACTTCGACCACGCAGGCATCGGCCGGTTCGCGGCTGAAGGCGAGGAAAGCGGCAGCGATGGTGACTTCGAAGAAGCTAGGGTTAAGCCCTTCGCTTGTCTCGAGAACTTCATCCAGCAGCGCGGCGAGATGCTCGTCCTCGATCAGCTTCCCGGCAAGGCGAATACGTTCGTTGTAGCGGACAAGGTGCGGACTGGTGGTGACATGGACGCGGTAGCCTTGCGCCTCCAGCATCGCCCGCAGGAAGGCGCAGGTCGAGCCCTTGCCGTTGGTCCCGGCGACATGGAAGACCGGCGGCAGTCGGGTGTGCGGATCGCCCAGTCGGGCGAGCAGCGCGCGGATCGTCTCCAGCCCCAGCCGCCCGTCGGGCACGCTGAGCGCAGCCAGCCGATCGAGCTGGGCCTGCACGCCGGGATGGGAGGATGTGGCGAAGTCCATCGTGCGGTAGTCCGTCATTGCGAGCGTAGCGGGCCGAAGGCGGCCAAAGGTCAACCAATCCAGTGCGGCACACTCCACATTTCTGGATTGCCGCGTCGCGTCGCTCCTCGCAATGGCGAAGAAAGTTAGGCCGCCGCCTTCGGTGCCAGATAGTCGAGCAGCGTCGCAAGTTCCTCGCGCAGCTGGTGCCGGTGGACGACGCGGTCGACCATGCCGTGCTTGTGCAGATACTCGGCCCGCTGGAAGCCTTCGGGCAATTGCTCGCGGATCGTGTCCTGGATCACGCGCTGCCCGGCAAAGCCGATCAGTGCGCCCGGTTCGGCGATATGGATGTCGCCCAGCATCGCGTAGCTGGCGGTGACGCCGCCGGTGGTGGGATCGGTCAGAACGACGATATAGGGCAGGCCCGCCTCGCGCAGGCGGCGGGTCATGACGGTCGCCTTGGGCATCTGCATGAGGCTGAGGATGCCCTCCTGCATCCGCGCGCCGCCTGCGGCGGTGACGACGACATAGGCGCATTTGCGGGTCAGGGCGCGCTCGGCCCCGGCGCAGAAGGCGGTGCCGACGGCCATGCCCATCGATCCGCCCATGAAGCCGAAGTCCTGCACCCCGACCACCGCCGCGCGGCCGTCGATCGCGCCCGAACCGACGGTGAAGGCATCTGCATGCGGGTTCTTGGCCCGCGCATCCTTCAGGCGGTCAGGGTATTTCTTGGTGTCGCGGAACTTGAGCGGATCCTCGGTCACCTGCGGCTGGGGCAGCACCTCGTATCCGGCGTCGAGCAATTGCCGCAGCCGCTCGTCCGCGCCGATGCGGCCATGATGGTCGCAGCGAGGGCAGACCTGCTGGTTGTCCTCGTACTCGCGCACGAAGAGCATCTCCGCGCAGGAGGGGCACTTGATCCAGAGATCCTTGTCGGTGGTGCGCTTGTCGCCGCCGAAGCCGAGCGAATTGCGGACGCGTGTGAACCAGTTCATGGGGAGGGCCTTAGTGTCGTTTTTCCGTCATGGCGAGACTTCGTAAAGCTCATGTCCGGTCATTGCGAGCCTTCGCACAACCCGCCACCGTCATTGCGAGCGGCGCAGCCGCGCGGCAATCCATCCCACCGCACTCGCAACAGGCGCGCCCATCGGTATGTCGAGCCATGGATTGCCGCGCGTCCTTGCGGACGCTCGCAATGACGGGAGAGGGCTACATGGCCGCCCGCACAGCCGCCGCCAGCGACGCGGTGTACTCCTGCAATTTCGCAGGCGCATTCTCGCCATGCTCGCCGACCAGCTCGACCAATGCGCTGCCGACGACCACGCCGTCCGCCACCATGGCGATGGCCCCGGCCTGCTCGGGCGTGCGCACGCCGAAGCCGACCGCGATGGGGAGGTCGGTCGCGGCCTTCAACCGCGCCACCGCATCCTCGATGCTGGCCTGCGCCGCCTGCTGCTTGCCGGTGATCCCGGCGACCGAGACGTAGTAGAGAAAGCCCGCCGAGCCCTCTAGCACCTGCGGCAGCCGCGCGGCATCGGTGGTAGGCGTGGCGAGGCGGATCGGGGCGATGCCCACGGCGCGCAGGGCGGGGCCGAGCGAATCGTCTTCCTCGGGCGGAATATCGACGCAGATCACCCCGTCGACGCCGGCCATGGCGCAGCTGTCGGCGAACCAGTCCGGCCCGCGGCGCACCATCGGGTTGGCATAGCCCATCAGCACCAGTGGCACATGCGGGTGCCGTGCGCGGAACGCGGTCGCGATCGCGAAGACGTCGGCAGTGGTCGTGCCCGCGCCGAGGCTGCGCAAATTCGCCGCCTGGATCGCGGGGCCGTCGGCCATGGGATCGGTGAAAGGCATCCCCAGCTCGATGACATCAGCGCCCCCCGCGACCAGCGCGTCGAGATTGGCCGCGGTGTCGCCATCGCCTGCGGTGATAAAGCAGACGAGCGCGGGGTGGGGTTTGGCGAAGGCGGAGGAGAGGCGAGTCACGAAGCCCTCTCCCCTTCAGGGGAGAGGGTTGGGAGAGGGGAACATAATTCGTCCACCACCAAGCCCAATGCCTCAAGCACCCCCTCCAGATTCCCGATCACGTCGGAGTTCGCAAACCTGATCACCGTGTATCCTTGCTTTTCCAGAAATTTCGTCCGCTCGGCGTCATAGCGTTCTTGTCCGGCATGGGTATCGCCATCAAGCTCGATCACCAGTTTCGGCTCGTTGGCTGCAAAATCGGCAACGAACGATCCTATCACCTTCTGTCTGCGAAACTTGATTCCGCGAAACCGGCTGGCGCGCAATTCGAGCCACAGGCGCACTTCCGGCTCGGGCATGTTTTTGCGCATCGTCTGGGCGCGTTTGAGCAAGTCTGCGTTTCTCATTCCCCTCTCCCAACCCTCTCCCCTGAAGGGGAGAGGGCTAGATTGCCACGCCCAGCTTCTCGGCCACGGTGAAGATGTCCTTGTCGCCGCGGCCGCAGAGGTTGGCGAGGATGATCTGGTCGCGGTCCATGGTCTTGGCGACCTTGGCCACGGCGGCGATGGCGTGGCTGGGTTCCAGCGCGGGGATGATGCCTTCGGTGCGGCAGAGGAGCTGGAAGGCGTCGAGCGCCTCGTCGTCGGTGACTGCGGTGTATTCCACGCGGCCCATGTCCTTGAGCCAGGCGTGTTCGGGGCCGATGCCGGGGTAGTCGAGGCCCGCGCTGATCGAGTGGCCTTCGGTGATCTGGCCGTCCTCGTCCTGCAAGAGGTAGGTCTTGTTGCCGTGGAGCACGCCGGGGAAGCCGCCGAGCAGGCTTGCCGCGTGCTGGTCGCCGTCGAGGCCGTAGCCCGCCGCCTCCACGCCGAGCATCTTGACGTCGGGATCGTCGAGGAAGGGATGGAACAGCCCCAATGCGTTCGACCCGCCGCCGATCGCCGCGACCAGCAGGTCGGGCAGGCGGCCTGTGCGGCTGAGCATCTGCGCGCGGGCTTCCTTGCCGATCACGCTCTGGAAATCGCGCACCAGCTCCGGATAGGGATGCGGGCCGGCGGCGGTGCCGATGATGTAGAACGTGTCGTGGACATTCGCGACCCAGTCGCGCAGCCCCTCGTTCATCGCATCTTTGAGCGTCGCCGCGCCGCTGGTGACGGGCACGACTTCCGCGCCGAGCAGCTTCATCCGGAACACGTTGGGCGACTGCCGCTTCACGTCCTCCGCGCCCATGTAGATGATGCAAGGCAGACCGAAACGCGCGCAGACAGTGGCGGTGGCAACGCCGTGCTGGCCCGCGCCGGTCTCCGCGATGATGCGCGTCTTGCCCATCCGCATCGCGAGCAGGATCTGCCCGATGCAATTGTTGATCTTGTGCGCGCCGGTGTGGTTGAGCTCGTCGCGCTTGAACCACACCTGCGCTCCGCCGAGCGCCTCGGTTAGCCGTTCCGCAAAATAGAGCGGGCTGGGGCGGCCGACATAATGGTCGAGCAAATCGTCGAACTGCGCCTGGAACGCCGGATCGGCCTGCGCCGCGCGGTATTCGCGCTCCAGGTCGAGCACCAGCGGCATCAGCGTCTCGGCGACATAGCGCCCGCCGTAATCGCCGAAGTGGCCGCGCGAGTCTGGCATGTTGCGAAAGCTGTTCGCTTTCGGGGGGGGCATGTTGCGGAAGGTGTCGGGTTTGCTTTCGGTCATGGTCGACCGGCCGCTTTGCAGAAGGCCGCGATCTTGTCCACGTCCTTGACGCCCGGTTCGCTCTCGACCCCGCTCGAGACATCGACCAGCGGCGCGCCGGTGCGGGAAACGGCATCGGCGACGTTGCCGGGGTTGAGCCCGCCGGCAAGGCCCCACGGTGTCGCTCCGCGATAGGCGGCGAGCAGCGACCAGTCGAAGCGCAGGCCCATCCCGCCCGGCAGCGCGCCCTTGGGGGTCTTCGCGTCGAACAGCAGGAAGTCCGCCGCGCCGTGATAGGCCTTGGCCCGCGCCACATCGCTCTCGCTGGCAACGGGCAGCACCTTCCACACCTCGATCCCGAAGCGAGCCCTGACCTCGGCCGCGCGCGCGGGGCTTTCCTCGCCGTGCAGCTGGATCGCATCGAGCCCGGTGGCGACGCCTTCGGCCAGCGCCGCGTCATCCGGATCGACGAACAGTCCCACACGGGTGATCCGCCCCTTGGCCTGCGAGGCCAGCGCGGCCGCCTCGGCGCTCTTCACGAAGCGGGGCGAGGGCGGGTAGAACACCAGCCCGACATGGCTCGCCCGCGCGGCGATCGCCGCTTCGAGCGCTTCGGCCCGGTCGATGCCGCAGATCTTGATGCCGGTCATGGCGGCGCTATTGCTGGAGTTCCTGCGCCAGTTCAAGCGAGTGGCTGATCGCCCTGCGCCCCTCGGGCGACGAATGGCTCATCACGATCAGGCCGGCATCGGGAAAGGCCACCGCGAAATTGCGCACCGACTGCGCGTAGGCGGCCGTGTCCGCATCGCCGAGATTGCCGAGCGTCGGCGAATCGCTGCCCTTGATCATGCAGCCCCCGAAGGCGAGGCCAAGGTCGGGCAGGCAGACGGTGATATAGTCACGCGCATGCGCCCCGCCGGGAAAATACACCCGGAGCGGCGCCAGCGCCGCCGCACCCGCGCCGGTGGCCCAGCCGTCGGCATCGAACACCAGGGCTTCGCTCGCCGGGAGCAGACCCTCTTCGGGCGCAAGCCGGTTGCTGAGCGCATTGGCCCAGCTCGGGATCCCGGCAGCGTTCAAGGCTCCGATCCCGCCCATCTTGTCCTGATGCGCATGGGTGACGACCGCCGCGCGCACGGGCTTGCCCAGCACCTCGGCGGCCCAGCGCAGGATCTGCGCGGTCTGGGCATCGGTCCAGGCGGTGTCGACCAGCAGGCTGCCTTCGCCATCGACCACCAGCAGGCCGTTCGACGGCACCGGGCCGAAGCCCATCAGGTCGAGATAGGTGGTGTGCTGCCATACGCCGGGCTTCAATTCGGTGAAGGACACCTCGCCGAACCGCACTACCTCGCGCCCGGCTTCCTGCTGCGCCACGGGCGTGCGAATTTCCGACGGAATGCAGGCCGCGAGCGCGAGGCAGGCGAGGGCGACAGGGAACCAGGTCACGCCGATGGTACGACTGGGCCACACGGAAGGGCCAGCCACCTCAGAGCGTCGCCTCGATCGCCCGTGCCGCGGCGACCGGATCGTCGGCCCGGCTGATGGGGCGGCCGATCACCAGCACGCTCGCGCCATCGTCGCGCGCCTGGCGCGGGGTGACGACGCGCTTCTGGTCGCCGGCTGCCACGCCCGCCGGGCGCAGGCCGGGGACGACGAAGAAACCCTTCTTCCACTGCTTGTGCACGGCGCCGACTTCCTGCCCCGAACAGACTATCCCGTCGAGCCCGGCGGCCTCGGCCAGTTCGGCGAGGCGCAGGACCTGGTCGTGCGCGCTGCCGCTGACCCCGGTGCGGGCCAGGTCGCGCTCGTCGAGGCTGGTCAGCATGGTGACGGCGACGACCTTCGTGTTCTCCCCGGCGGCCGCCTTGGCATCTTCCATCATCGCCCGTCCGCCGGTGGCATGGATGGTGACGATGGCCGGTTCCAGCACGTGGATCGACTGCATGGCGGCCGCCACGGTATTCGGGATGTCGTGCAGCTTCAGGTCGAGGAAGACCGGCAGCCCGACATGGGCGATCTCGTGCACCCCGTGGTGGCCATGGGCGTAGAAGAACTCCATCCCCAGCTTGACCCCGCCGATATGCGCCTTGACCTTCGTGACGAGAGCCTTGGCCGCTTCGAGCCGGGGCACGTCGAGCGCGAGGAAGACGGGGTTGCTCACAGGGTCTTGTTCTCCGGCTTCAGCGTGTCGCTTTCGGCAGGTTCGACCACCGGCGCCGGGGCCGGCGGGGTTGCCGCCACGGCCGCGCTTGCCGCAGAAGCGCGCGCGGCGTTTTCGAGGCTGACGATCTTGCGATTGAGGCTCCACGTCGCGCCACGGTGGAACAGCCACATGGGCAGCAGGCCGATCAGGAACGAGACGAAGACCAGCGCCGGCACCTTGGTTTCGACCAGCAGGTTTTCCCAAATGCGGACTTCGACCGGAGTCCAGTTGAACCACGAGAACAGCAGCAGTGCCGCCACCAGCAGCCCCCAGACAATCGTGCGGATCACTTGCAAGACGAACCCTCCCTTGTTTTGCCAGGATGCTAGGGCGCGAGCGCGGCTTCGTCCAGAGGGAGGCTAGCCGAACACCCGCGCGAAGATCGTGTCGACATGCTTGAAGTGATAGGCGAGGTCGAACTTCTCCTCGAGCTGTTCCGCGGTCAGCGCGGCGGAAACCTCGGGATCGGCCTTGAGCAGTTCGAGCAGGCTGAGCGCGCCGTCCGATTCCCACACCTTCATCGCGTTGCGCTGCACCAGCCGGTAGCTTTCGTCGCGGCTGAGGCCTGCCTGCGTCAGCGCCAGCAGCACGCGCTGCGAATGGACGAGGCCGCCCATCCGGTCGAGGTTCTTCTGCATCCGCTCGGGGTAGACCAGCAGCTTGTCGATCACCCCGGTGAGGCGGGCGAGCGCGAAGTCGAGCGTGATGGTGGCATCGGGTCCTATGAAGCGTTCGACCGAGGAGTGCGAGATGTCGCGTTCGTGCCAGAGGGCGACGTTTTCCATAGCGGGCATGGCATAGGCGCGGATCATGCGCGCCTGCCCGGTGAGGTTTTCGGTCAGCACCGGGTTGCGCTTGTGCGGCATGGCCGACGAGCCCTTCTGGCCGGGCGAGAAATATTCCTCGGCTTCGAGAACTTCGGTGCGCTGCAGATGGCGCACTTCGACCGCGATGCGCTCGATCGAGCTGGCGATGACGCCAAGCGTGGCGAAATACATGGCATGCCGGTCACGCGGGATGACCTGGGTGGAAACGGGCTCGATGGCGAGGCCCATCTGCTCGGCGACATAGACTTCGACGCTTGGGTCGACATTGGCGAAGGTGCCGACGGCGCCGGAGATGGCACAAGTGGCGATCTCGGCGCGCGCGGCGACCAGGCGGTCCTTGGCGCGGCTGAATTCGGCATAGGCTTCGGCCAGCTTCAGCCCGAAGGTCACCGGCTCGGCGTGGATGCCGTGGCTGCGGCCGATGGTGGGGGTGTATTTGTGCTCCATCGCCCGGCGCTCGATCGCGGCGAGCAGGTCGTCGAGATCGGCGATGAGGATATCGCTGGCCCGCGCGAGCTGGACGTTGAGCGTCGTGTCGAGCACGTCCGAACTGGTCATGCCCTGGTGCATGAACCGCGCCTCGGGCCCGACCTGCTCGGCCACCCAGTCGAGGAAGGCGATGACATCGTGCTTGAGCACGGCTTCCTTGGCATCGATCGCGGCGACGTCGATGGCCGGGTTGGTGGCCCACCAGTCCCACAGCGCCTTGCCCGCGCTTTCCGGCACCACGCCCAGTTCACCCATCTTGACGGCGGCATGCGCTTCGATCTCGAACCAGATGCGATAGCGCATCTCCGCTTCCCAGATCGCGGTCATTTCGGGGCGGGCGTAACGGGGGACCATGGGTCGACTCCGGGATAAGAGATGATGGGCTGTCGCGCGGCGGCTAGGCGGGGCGGCGCGTCAGATCAACCCCTTGGCCCGCAGGCTGACGTGGCCCTGCCGCCCGACGATGACGTGATCGTGGACGGTGATGCCGAGCAGCCGCCCGGCCTCGGCAATGCGGCTGGTGATCTGGATGTCGGCGCGGCTCGGTTCGGGATTGCCGCTCGGGTGGTTGTGCACGAGGATCAGCGCGGTGGCCCCGAGGTCGAGCCCGCGGCGAATCACCTCGCGCGGGTGGATCGCCGCCTCGTCGATCGACCCGTCGCCGACGTGATGATCCTGGATCAGCCGGTTCTGGGTGTTGAGATAGAGCACGCGCACCCGCTCGACCGTCAGGTGCGCCATGTCGACCGTGAGGTAGTCGAGCAGCGCCTGCCAGCTGCCCAGCACCGGCTTGTCCTCCACCACATTGCGCGTCATCCGGCGGGCGGCGAGCGCCACCACCTTGAGCGCGGCGGCGCTGGTCCGGCCCATGCCCTTGACCTCGGCGAGAGCGCCGGGTTCGGCATTGAGCACGGCCGAAAGCGACCCGAAACGGTCGATCAGCCGCTTGGCGAGCGGCTTGGTGTCGCCCTGGCGGAAGGCCGCGAACAGCAGGTATTCGAGCACCTCGTAATCGGCGAGCGCCTCGGCCCCGCCCTTCAACAGGCGTTCGCGCAGGCGCTCGCGGTGCCCGGCCGCGTGGTGCGATTCTGCCTTCGCCCCCCGCTTCGCCCCGTCGCTATCAGCCGTTTCGGCCAAGAGATGCCCCCTATCCTTTCAAGCGGCGAAACCATTGCCTTTGCCGGGTGTTATGCGCAAGTGGAGCGGTGATGGACACGGGCGAACAGACAGCGGTCGAGACCGCCCGGACACCGCGCCGCGTCTGGCGCCTGCTGCGCGGCGCGCTGTTCACGCTGCTGATCCTCTTGGGTATCGCAATCCTCGTGGTGTGGCTGTCGCGCGAGCGGATCGCGGACAACATCATTGCCGACCAGATGGAAAAATACGGGCTGCCGGGCACTTACGAGATCGAATCGATCGGCCCGGCGAAACAGGTCGTGCGCAATGTCGTCATCGGCGACCCGCGCCGCCCCGACCTGACGGTCGAGCGGATCGCGATCAACCTGCGCTATCGCTTCGGCTTTCCGGCGATCGGCCGCGTCGAGATCATCCGGCCGCGGCTCTACGGCACCGTGCGGCCGGACGGAACGCTCACCTTCGGCAGTCTCGACCGCGTGATCTTCGCCGAAAGCGACCGCCCGCCGGGCCTGCCCGATCTCGACATCAAGCTGATCGACGGGCGTGCGCGGCTCGATACGCCGTGGGGCAATGCCGGGTTCAAGGCCGAAGGCGAGGGCGAACTCGACGATGGTTTCAGCGGTATGCTGGCGGCGACGGCGCCGGGCCTGGCATGGCAGGATTGCCGGATCGACCGGGCCAGCGCCTTCGGCCGCGTGCGGGTGGATGCCGGCAAACCGCGCTTCACCGGGCCCGTGCGCGTGGCGGACGCCCGTTGCACCGAGCGGGGGCTTGCCCTCGCGAAGGCGGACTTCGAGCTTGCGGCGATCGGCGATGCCACGCTCGACGGGCTCGAAATGCGTCTCGACGGCGAGGCTGGCCGCATGGCTGCGGGCGACTTGGCGGTCGCGGGCACGGCGCTCGACATGGCCGCGACCTGGCGCAACCGCAGGCTGGTGACGCGGTTCGATTCGCGGCTGGAGCGGGCAAGCCTGGGCGCCAGCGGCTTCGGCGGCGTCAAGCTGGCCGGGACGCTGCGCAGCGATACCGGCCTTGCCAATATCCAGTCCGACATCGCCATCGACGGCCGCGATTTCACACTCGACCCCGCCGTCGTGGCGGATCTGCGGGCGATGGAGCGCGACGTGCGCGGCACGCTCGCGGCGCCGCTGCTGGCCCGCTTCACCAGTGCCTTTGCGCGCCGGATCGAGGGCGCCTCGCTGCTCGCGGACGTCAAGCTGCGCTATGGCGGCGGCGGCCTGACCCTGGTTGCGCCGCGCGCCAGCCTGCGCGGCGGCGACGGTGCGATCCTCGGCGTGCTGTCGCGGGTGCAGATGCGGCTTGCCGGGCCGGGTCTGCCGCAGATCGAGGGCAATCTCGCCTTCGGCGGGGGCGACCTGCCGCAGGTGCAGGGTCGCATGGAACGCGATGCGGAAGGCGGCGCGGTCTTCCGGCTGCGCATGGCGCCTTATGAAGCGGGCGGCAGCCGCCTCGCCTTCAGCAGGCTCGACATCCGGCAGGCGCGTTCGGGCGCGCTGACGCTCGACGGGTTGATGCAGGCCGACGGCCCGCTGCCCGGCGGCGAGGTTCGCGGCCTTGCGGTGCCGATCGACGGCACGATTTCGCCTTCCGGGGCGCTGGCACTGTGGCAGGGCTGCACCCGCATCGCCTTCGACCGGCTGGTCTATTCGAGCCTCGCGCTCGACGCGAGGCAACTGCTGCTGTGTCCGCAGCGCGGGGCGCCGATCCTGCGCTACGGGCCGCAAGGGCTCCGCTTCGCGGCGGGCACGCCGTCGCTCGATCTCAGAGGCGAACTCGGCGGGACGCGGCTCGACCTGCGCAGCGGTGCGGTCGGGCTGGCGTGGCCCGGGGCGCTGGTCGCCCGCGACGTCACGATGGTGCTGGGCGCGCCGGGCAGCAGCACCCGCCTCGTCATCCCGCGGCTGACGGGCACACTGGGACGAACCCTGTCGGGCACCTTCGCAGGCACCGACCTCGCGATGGAAGCCGTGCCGCTCGATATCGCAGAGGCAGAAGGCGACTGGAGCTACGCTGGCGGCGCGCTGGTCCTGTCCGATACCGCCTTCCGGTTGTCGGACCGCAACGCCGACGCACGGTTCAATCCGCTGGTCGCGCGCGGGGCGACGCTGCGGCTGGCCGGCAACCGCATCACCGCGCAGGCCGAGATGCGCGAACCGGCGAGCGACCGCGTCGTGGCCGGGGTCGACCTTGTGCACGATCTGGCGACGGCTACCGGCCATGCCGACCTCGCCGTCGCCGGGCTGACCTTCGACGAAGGGCTGCAACCGGTCACCCTGACCGAGCGGGCCCGCGGCCTCATCGCGCTGGCCGACGGGACGATCCGCGGGACCGGGCGCATCGACTGGAACCGCGACGGCGTGACCAGCAGCGGACGCTTCGCCACCGACGATCTCGATTTCGCCGCGCCCTTCGGTCCGGTCGAGGGTGCCTCGGGCACGATCGTCTTCACCGACCTGCTCGGCCTCACCACCGCGCCGGGCCAGACGCTGAAGGTGCGGACCATCAACCCGGGCATCGAGGTGAACGACGGGGAAGTGCGCTTCGCGCTGACGGGCGGGACGCGCCTCGACGTCGAAGGCGGAAGCTGGCCGTTCCTCGGCGGCACGCTGACCATGCGCCCGGTCGGGCTGGACTTCTCTCGCGAGGAGCAGCGCGCCTACGTGTTCGACGTCGTCGGGCTCGATGCGGCGCTGTTCGTGGAGCGGCTCGAACTCGCCAATATCTCCGCGACGGGCATCTTCGACGGCACGCTGTCGGTGGTGTTCGACGAATTCGGCAACGGCTTCATCCAGGACAGCGTGCTGGTATCGCGGCCGCCGGGCGGGAACGTCTCCTATGTCGGCGAACTGACCTACGAAGACATGGGCGCGATCGCCAATTTCGCCTTCCAGACGCTCAAATCGCTCGACTTCAAGCAGATGCGCGTGGGTATCGAGGGACCGCTGGCGGGCGAGGTGCTGACCGCCATCACCTTCGAAGGCGTGACCCAGGGGGCGGGCGCGAAGAGCAATATCCTGACGCGGCGGCTCGCCCGGTTGCCGATCCGCTTCAACGTCAACATTCGCGCGCCCTTCTACCAGCTGCTCAACAACCTGCGTTCGCTCTACGATCCGGATTACGTCCAGGATCCGCGCAGCATCCCCGGCCTGATCCCGCCGTCTGCCGGCGGGCTGTCAGCCACAGAACCGACCATTCAGGACCCCGAAAGCGAGGATAGGCCATGACGTCTCCCAAATTGACTGCCCGCGGGGCTGGTGCGACAAGAGGCACCATGAAACGGGGGCTGGCGATAATTACCGGATCGGCTCTGTTGCCGGTCGCGCTGGCCGGGTGCGTGAACATCAACGCGCCCGCAGAACCCATCGTGATCGAGCTCAACATCAATATCCGGCAGGAAGTGGTTTATCGTCTCGCGGAAGATGTGAAGGAAAACATCGAAGAGAACGCGGACATATTTTGAAGGTACGGATCATGAGGAAATTCCCGATCGGCAAGCTGGCCCTCGTCGCCGCACTCGGCGTTGCCATGGCGGCGCCGGCCTCCGCGCTGTTCCAGCGCCCGCCCGCCTACGCCGCGGCCCGCGCCGCCGGCCAGATCGGCGAGAAGCCCGACGGCTATCTCGGCGTGGTCGGCAACCAATCGGCGGACATCCAATCGCTGGTGTCGGATCTCAACATCAAGCGCCGGGCGAACTACACCGAAAAGGCACAGGAAAAGGGCGTAACCTTGCAGGAATACGCCTTCGTCCAGGGCTGCGAACTTATCGCCCGCACGGAAGCCGGCGAGAAGTACCAGGCCCCCAACGGCACCTGGCAGACCAGCACCGGTTCGAACCAGATTCGCGACGGTCGCTGCCTGCCGGCGTAAGGCTGCGCCGGCTTTCGCAAGGGTAGTTGCAGAAATATCGTCAACCGGGCGGCGCCAGCGGGTGCTGTCCGGTTGACTTGTTTTGGGCCCCCTTCTAAGGGGGCGGCGCCCTCGGCGGGCAGCTCTTGCCCATGCCGCGCAAGCCTTCAACTCAGGAGCTTGGCATGAGCGACGAAAAGTCCGCCCGGGAACCCATTGCCGAAGATGCGCGGATCGACGCGCTCGAAGCGCGGCTCAAGGCCGCACGCGAGCGGGAAGAGCAGCGCAACCGGCCGCAGGGCACCGGCGCCGACGCGAATTATCGCAGCGGCAACCGGGTGCTGGCGGACCTCCTCGGCGGGCTTCTCGGCGGCACGGTGATCGGATGGGCAATCGATGCCCTGTTCGGCACCGGCCCATGGGGTCTGTTGGCCGGCCTGTTCCTCGGGATAGTCGTGGCCTTCAGGAATGTGTTCCGGATGGCGAACACGCCTCCCGATGATGGCCCCGACGGGGACTGAGCGGGATGCGGGTTCGCCCTTGCGCATAGCCTTTGGACTAAGGGATTTCACGTGGCCGCCGAACAAGGCAAAGTCGACCCGATGCACCAGTTCACTGTGGAGCCGCTGTTCGGCACGCAGAACTGGGAACTTGCCGGCTACAACATCATGTTCACCAACAGCGCCGCCTGGATGCTGGTGACCGTCGTCGCGCTGACCATCTTCATGGTCGGCGGGATGAAGCGCCAGCTGGTCCCGGGCCGCTGGCAGATGGCGGTGGAAAGCTTCACCGGCTTCATCGACAACATGCTGGAAGCGAACGTCGGCAAGGAAGGGCGCAAGTACGTGCCCTATATCTTCAGCCTGTTCATGTTCATCCTGTTCGGCAATCTGCTCGGCCTGCTGCCGCTGGGCGTGCTGGGCATCCACCCGTTCACCTTCACCAGCCATTTCACCATCACCGGCGTGCTGGCGATCATCAGCTTCTCGATCGTCCTGATCGTCGGCTTCTGGAAGCACGGGCTGCACTTCTTCAGCCTGTTCGTGCCGCACGGCACGCCGCTGCCGATGGTCCCCGCGATCGCCCTGATCGAGTTCTTCTCGTTCCTGATCCGGCCCTTCAGCCTCGGTCTGCGACTGTTCGTCGCCATGATGGCCGGCCACGTGCTGCTGAAGGTGCTGTCGAGCTTCGTCATCAACGGCATCAACGCCGGCGCCGGCATCGGCCTGCTCGTCAGCGTGCCCAGCTTCGCGCTGATGGTGGCGATCAGCGCCCTGGAAATCCTCGTTGCCGGGATCCAGGCCTATGTTTTTGCACTGCTCACGTCGCTGTACATCAACGACGCCGAGCACCTGCACTGAGTTTACCAATCAACCCATCCAGATTTTTCCAAGGAGTTATTACAATGGACGCAGAAGCAGCAAAGCTCGTCGGTGCGGGTCTCGCAGCCATCGGTGCCGGCATGGCCGCCATCGGCGTGGGTAACGTGTTCGGCTCGTTCCTCGAATCGGCTCTCCGCAACCCGGGTGCCGCCGACGGCCAGCAGGGCCGCCTGTTCATCGGCTTCGCCGCTGCCGAACTTCTCGGCCTGCTGGCCTTCGTCGTTGCGATGATCCTGATCTTCGTCGCCTAAGATACCGATCGATGCGACGGGGCCGGGGCAGGTGCCTCTGCTCCGTCGCGTTCCTTTTGTTTGACTGACTTTCCGGGACCGCTTCCATGCCCCAGATTGCCCAGCTCGCGGAAACCTACTCCAGCCAGATCTTCTGGCTGCTGGTGTTCTTCGGGTTCACCTTCTTCGTCATCGGCCGCGGCATGGTGCCCAAGGTCCTGGAGACTGTGGGGCAGCGCGACCAGCAGATCGCCAGCGACCTCGCCGCCGCGCAGGCCGCCCGCGACAAGGCCGACGCCGAGGAAGAGGCCTGGCGCGTCCGCGAGAACGAGAACCGCGCTGCGGCGCAGAAGCTCGTTGCCGAAGCTAAGGCCGAGGCCGCGAAGAAGTCCGAGGCGACCATCGCCGCCGCACAGTCGCGGCTCGACGTCTCGCTGGCAGAAGCTGAGCAGCGCATCGCCGCCGCCCGCGCCGAAGCCATGGCGGAAGTCGAAACCGTCGCTGTCGAGGCGGCACAGGATATCGTCTCGCGCCTTGCCGGCGTAAAGGTGACCAAGCCTGCCGCCGCCAAGGCCGTGAAGGAGGCGCTCAATGCTTGATCTTCTCCTCGCCGCTCCGGCCGTGCTGGAAACCGAATCCGCCGCCGAGTTCCAGGCCGAAGGGCATGGTGCTGCGGCTGCGCACATGGATCCGACCGCTTTCGGCCTCGAACCCTACCAGTGGGTCTCGGTCGCCATGGTCGTGCTGCTCGTCATCTTCCTGTGGAAGAAGGTACCCGGCGTGATCGCCGGCGGGCTCGATGGCAAGATCGCCGAGATCCGCGCCCAGCTCGACGAAGCCAAGGCGCTGCGCGCCGAGGCGGAAACGCTGCGCGACGAATACACCGCCAAGATCGCCGGTGCCGAGAAGGACGCCGAGGCGATGATGGCCAACGCCCGCCACGAAGCCGACGCGATCGTCGCCAAGGCCGAAGCCGACAGCGCCGCTCTGGTCGAACGCCGCAAGAAGATGGCCGAAGACAAGATCGCCGCCGCCGAGCGCGAGGCGATCGACGAAGTTCGCGCCACCGCCGCTGCCGCCGCCACCAGGGCGAGCCGCAAGCTGATCGCCGAAAAGCACGATGCCGATGCCGACAAGGCACTGGCCGACCAGGTCATCGCCGCGCTCTGAGCGCGTTTCTGCGGAACCGTAGTCGAGGGCTGCGACTTGCTCCTTTCAGAAGGAGAAAGTCGTGGCCCTAACTGCATGTGCTCTCAATTGCTCGCTGGCGAAGACTGGCGGACGCAAGAGTTCGACCGACGCAATGATCGATGTCCTGCGCGAGGAATTCGCCAGGCTAGATGTGACTGTCGGCAAGACCATCCGCATCGCCGATCACAACGTGATGCCGGGGGTAAGCTCCAACGAGGGCAAGGGTGACGACTGGCCCGCGATCCGCGAACAGATTCTCGCGGCCGATATCCTTGTCTTCGGCACGCCGATCTGGATGGGTCAGGCCTCCTCGATCGCGAAACGCGTGCTCGAGCGGATGGATGCCTTCATTTCCGAAGTCGACGATCAGGGCCGCATGCCGAGTTACAGCAAGGTCGCCGTCGCCGCGATCGTCGGCAACGAGGACGGTGCGCATTGGGCCTCGTCGCAGATCTTCCAGAGTCTCAACGATACCGGCTGGACGATCCCGGCCGTCGCCGCCTGTTACTGGGTCGGGGAAGCCATGGGCAGCGTCGACTTCAAGGATCTGGAGCACCGGCCGCGCAAGGTCAGCGAAACGGCCAAGATGGTGGCCGGGAATGCTGCCCATCTTGCCGGACTGCTGAAGGGCTCTCCCTACCCGGGCTGAAGTACCACCTTCCCGATCAGCTCGCTTGCTGCCATGGCTTCGAAGGCCTCGCGCCAGCGGTCGAGAGGCAGGGTCCGGTCGATATGCGGCTGGATTGCGCCGCTGGCGGCAAGCCTGCCGATCTCGGCCATGATCCGTGCGCCGCGATCGGGGAAGCGGCGCGAGTATTCCCCGGCGCGTACGCCGACGACCGAAAAGCCCTTGATCAGCGGAATATTGACCGAAATCTCCGGGATGCGGCCGGCGACGAAGCCGACCACCAGCAGTTTGCCGCCGAAGGCGACGCAGCGGGTGCTTTCGTCGAACACGTCGCCGCCGACGGGGTCGAACACCAGGTCGCACAGCCGGCCGCCGGTCAGCGCGATGATGTCCTCGCGAAAACGCCCACGATTGGTGATCGCATGATCGACGCCGCGTGCGGCCTTGAGCGCGTCCAGCTTGGCGGCATTGTGGGTGGCGGCGATCACCGTGGCGCCCAGCGCCTTTGCCAGGTCGCAGGCAGCGAGACCGACGCCCCCGGTCGCCCCGTGCACCAGAACGGTCTGACCGGCCTGCAGCCCGCCGAGTTCGACCAGGCCGACGTAGGCGGTCAGATACGCGGCCCCCATGGCCGATGCCACAGGGAGCGAAACGCCCTCCGGCACCTTGCGCAGCGATCCCGCCGGGACGGCGGCATATTCGGCAAAGCCGCCGGTCTTGGCGCCTCCCATCACGAGATCGCCGGGCGCAAAGCCGCTGTCGCCGTCGGCTTCGACCACTTCGCCCGCCAGCTCCATGCCGCTGGTAAAGGGCGGCTCGGGCTTGAATTGGTACTCGCCCCGCGTCATCAGCAGGTCGGGATAATTGAGCGAGGCGGCACGGACGCGCACCAGCACTTCGCCCGGCCCGCGTTCGGGCATGGGCAGGTCGACAAGTTCGACGCCGGAAAGGTCGCCGGAGAGCTGCCGGACGCGCAAGGCCTTCATCAAACTAGAAACTGTCCTTGGCGGCGCGCAGGGCAGCAAAGGTTTCGGCCGGGGTCGACCCGCCCCACCTTGCCGCGAGCACCGGATCGTCGGCGCGCAGGAAGGGATTGGTCGCGAGTTCCTTGCCCAGTTCCGTCGGCACGGTCGGTTCGCCCGCCTTGCGCATCGCGACCACCCAGGCCGCGTAGGCTCGCAGCTGCTCGTTGTCGGGATCCGCATGGACCGCGAAACTGGCGTTCGATTGCGTATACTCATGGGCGCAATACAGCATCGTCTCGGGCGGCAGCGCCTTGATCCGGCTGAGGCTGTCCCAGAACTGCTGCGGCTCGCCTTCGAACATTCGCCCGCAACCGAGCGCGAAGACGCTGTCGCCGACGAAGGCTACGCCCGCCTGCGGCAGGTGGTAGGCGATGTGGCCGTTGGTGTGGCCCGAGACGTCGATCACGTGTGAGGTGAAGGACCCGAGCGCCACCGTATCGCCATGCGTCACCACGCGGTCGATGGCGGAGATCTTCTCGACTTCCTGCGGGGCGACGATCGTGGCCCCGGTGGCCTCGACGATGGCCTTGTTCCCGCCGGCATGGTCGGGGTGCCAGTGGGTGTTCCAGATCTGGCTGATGGTCCAGCCCTTGGCCTCGGCCTGCCTCAGGTATTCCGCACCGTCGGGCGTATCGATCGCCGCCGTTTCGCCGCTGGCGGGATCGTGGACGAGGTATCCGTAATTGTCGGACAGGCACGGGAACTGGTGGATCTGGATCATCTACCTACCCTACGCCGCACATCCCGTGGAGAAAAGGCAAACAAAAGCCCCCTCCTCTTCAGAGGAGGGGGTTTGGGGGTGGTGGCGGTGCCAAGCGACGCTGACGCGTCGACACCACCCCTCGATCCCCTCCTCTGAAGAGGAGGGGATGATAGGAGGGACTTAGTCCTTCTTCTTCAGCGCCTCGCCGAGGATGTCGCCGAGCGATGCGCCCGAGTCGGCCGAACCGAACTGGGCCACGGCTTCCTTTTCTTCGGCGATCTGCAGCGCCTTGATCGAGAAGTTCGGCTTCTTGGAACGATCGAAGCCGATGACCATCGCGTCGACCTTGGCACCGGGCTGGAAGCGGTCGGTGCGCTGTTCGTCGCGGTCGCGGCCGAGGTCCGAACGCTTGATGAAGCCGGTCGCGCCGTCTTCGCCGACCTGCACTTCGAGGCCGCCGTCGCGGACTTCGAGAACGGTAACCGTGACGGTCTCGTTCTTGCGCAGCGAGCTCGAATCCGCACCGGCAGCCGAAGGAGCGCCCTTCTCGAGCTGCTTCATGCCGAGGCTGATGCGTTCCTTGTCGGTGTCGACGTCGAGCACGACGGCCTTGACCATCTCACCCTTGCGGTGGAGCGCCAGCGCGTCTTCGCCCGAGATGCCCCAGGCGATATCCGACATGTGGACCATGCCGTCGACATCGCCGTCGAGGCCGATGAACAGGCCGAATTCGGTGGCGTTCTTGACTTCGCCTTCGACTTCGCTGCCGACCGGGTGCTTCTCGGCGAACTCTTCCCACGGATTGCGCTGGGCCTGCTTGAGGCCGAGCGAAATGCGGCGCTTGTCGCTGTCGACTTCGAGCACCATCACGTCGACTTCCTGCGACGTGCTGACGATCTTGCCCGGGTGGACGTTCTTCTTGGTCCAGCTCATTTCCGAAACGTGCACCAGGCCTTCGATGCCAGGCTCGATTTCGACGAAGGCGCCGTATTCGGTGATGTTGGTGACGGTGCCGGTCAGCTTCATGCCGATAGGGTACTTCGCCGCCACGCCGTCCCACGGATCCGATTCCAGCTGCTTCATGCCGAGGCTGATGCGCTGGGTATCCTGGTTGATGCGGACGATCTGGACGGTCACGGTCTGGCCGATCTCGATCACCTCGCTCGGGTGGTTGACGCGCTTGTAGCTCATGTCGGTGACATGCAGCAGGCCGTCGATGCCGCCGAGGTCGACGAAGGCACCGTAGTCGGTGATGTTCTTCACGACGCCGTCGATGACCTGGCCTTCAGCGAGATCGCTGATCAGTTCGCTGCGCTGTTCGGCGCGGGTTTCCTCGAGCACCGCGCGGCGCGAGACGACGATGTTGCCGCGGCGGCGGTCCATCTTGAGGATCTGGAACGGCTGCGGCACGTCCATCAGCGGGCCGACGTCGCGGACCGGGCGGATATCGACCTGGCTGCCGGGCAGGAAGGCCACGGCGCCGTCGAGGTCGACGGTGAAGCCGCCCTTGACGCGGCCGAAGATGCGGCCTTCGACGCGGACGCCTTCGCCGAACTCGCTTTCCAGCTTGTCCCAGGCGGCTTCGCGGCGGGCGCGGTCGCGCGACAGCATGGCTTCGCCATCGGCGTTCTCGACGCGGTCGACGAAGACTTCGACTTCGTCACCCACCTTGGGGGCTTCGTCGCCTTCGCCGCGCATGAATTCCTTGAGGTCGATGCGGCCTTCGCTCTTGAGGCCGACGTCGACGATCGCAAAGCCGTTTTCGACTGCGGTGACGGTGCCCTTGACGACGCGGCCTTCGAAGCCATCATCGCCGGCGCCGCCGAGTTGTTCGTTGAGGAGCGCTTCGAAATCGTCGCGCGTGGGGGTGGCAGAAGTCGCCATGGTTGCGTGTCCTAATCGTTTGCTACCGGCCACCGGTTTTACCGGGGTCTTTCTCCGTCCCCCGGGCACGATTGCGCGGGTGTACGGGGCAAGAGGGCCGTATTCTCCGCGAGGCCGGATGCCGCCGCGAAGGTTCCGTCGATCCATGGATGCTCGAGAACGGCCGCGCGCCTAGGCGAAAGGCGGGGGAAATGCAAGGAAAATGGGCGGCCAACTAGGTGTCGGCGTAACGCATCGCCACGTTGCAGCGCTGGTAGCAGCTGCCGAAACCGGCCATGATCCCGGCGTCGTGGACGAAACCGAGCTTTTCGTAGAGGTGGATCGCCGCCTCGCTCTTGCGGTTGGTGAGGAGATAGAGCGGGTCTGCGCCCAGTTCCTGCGCCCGCGCGATCATCGCCCGCAGCAGGAATTCCCCGGCTTTGAGGCCGCGCGCGGAGGACCGCACGCCCATCTTGGTCAGCTCGAAGCCGCTGTGCCCGCTTTTGCGCAGGGCGCAGGCACCGACGATGCCGAGCCCGGCGGCCTCGACGAACAGGATATCTCCGCCCGGTTCGATGATCGTTTCGCGCGGGTTCTCGAGCACCGTGCGATCGGTCGGCTCGAGCGTGTACATGTCCTCGATCCATTCCGCGTTGATGTCATGGAAATGATGGGCGAGCGTGTCGTCGTAGCGGACGATCCGCAGCGGTTCCGGCTTCAGGCCGGCAGCACGGTCGGCAATGGAGGCCTTGGCCAGTTCCTCCTCGATGATCGCGAGCTGGGCGAGGAAGTCGCCGTCGACCCGTTCGAGCACCTGCGCCGCTGCGCTACCGACGCGCGGCCAGACCTCGCCGGTCAGCGTTTGCAGCGCCGCCTTGCCGGCGGCGGTGAGTTCGACGCAGCGACTGCGCTGGTCGGTGCAATCGGCGTCGGCGATCATGCCAAGCTTGTCGAGCTGGCCCAGAGCGCGAGTAATGCCCGGCTGGCTGGTCCCGCAGGCTTCGGCGAGCTGGCCTACAGTCCGGGATTCGGTCCGCAGCGCAGCAAGAATCGCCATGTGCCCCGGTTGCAGTGGCAGGCCGGCATCGGCGATCACGCTGGCTGCGCTCGCTTGCATCCGCTCGCCCAGCCGCTTGAGGCGGCTGCCGAGAAACGACGGGCCCATTTGTGCGACGACATCGATCATCGGCTTTCTCCATACCATGATATATAACCTGTTATATAGGCGCGCGTCAGCTGCTGCAAGTGCGATGCGATCAGGCTAGGCGAGGGCGGCTTCGACCGCGGCGATCGCTTCGGCGATGGCTTCGTCGCGGCCGAAATGGGTCGTGTCGAATACCAGCGCGTCGGGGGCGGCGCGCAAAGGAGCGTCCGCGCGGCCTATATCGCGGGCGTCACGTGCGGCGATGTCCTGCTCGATCGCCGCCAGTTCCACCTTCATTCCCCGGCCAGTCATTTCCAGCCAGCGGCGACGCGCGCGCTCGTGCACGCTGGCGGTGACGAACAGCTTCACGTCCGCGTCGGGGGCGATGACCGTGCCGATGTCGCGCCCGTCGAGCACCGCGCCGCCCGGCTGCAGGGCGAAGCTGCGCTGGCGCTGATAGAGCGCTTCGCGAACTGCGGGATGGACCGAAACCCGGCTGGCGAGCCCGCCGACCTCTTCCGACCGCAATATGTCGTCTTCCAGCAGGCTGGCCGGAAACTCGCACGCCGCCAGCGCATCGTCCGAACTGTCGGGATCGCCGCCGCCGAGCGCGACCTGCCGGCCGACCGCCCGGTAGAGCAGCCCCGTGTCGAGATGCGGCAGGCCGAAATGTGCCGCCAGTGCCTTGGCGATGGTGCCCTTGCCCGAGGCGGTGGTGCCGTCCACGGCGATGATCATGGCCGCGCGTTCCTCGCCTTCGCCGCCTTCGCCAGCCCGGTCACCGCGATCGCGGCCCAGAAACCTTCCAGCACCAGGCTCGGCCAGTTGGTATGGACGATCAGCGACACCGTCAGCAACGCCGCGCCGGCCAGATTGGTGCCGTGCAGCAGGAACGGATTCGGCTTCGGCGACAACGTCAGATAAGCATAGGCACCGATGATGCATGCGGTGCCGAAAAAGCCGATCACGCTGTAGATATCGAGCGGCATCAGCGTGCGGCCTCTTCGAGCAGGGACATGAAATTGGGGAAGCTGGTGGCGATCGGACGGCTGTCGTCGATCTCGACCCCGCCGCTGCTGGCAAGCCCTGCCACCGCCATGCTCATGGCGATACGGTGGTCGAGCAGCGTCTTCGCGCGGCTGTTGGCGCTGCCGCGCAGGGGCGCGCCGCCGGTGCCGTGGATGACGAGGCCGTCTTCGCGTTCCTCGATCCGGGCGCCGGCGCCGGTCAGTGCTGCGGCCATGGCCGAGAGGCGGTCGCTTTCCTTGACGCGCAGTTCCTCGAGCCCGCTGGTGGTAGTGGTGCCCTGGGCCAGTGCGGCCGCCACGAACAGGACGGGGAATTCGTCGATCATGCTCGGCGCGATGGCGGGATCGACGCCGATACCGGTGAGGGCGGAGTGCCGCACCCGCAAGTCGGCCACCGGCTCGCCGCCGACTTCGCGGGGGTTCAGTTCCTCGATCCTGCCGCCCATCTGGCGCAGGACTTCGAACAGGCCGGCGCGGGTCGGGTTGAGGCCGACGTTCTCGATCAGGAGATCGCTACCTTCGACGAGCAATGCAGCCACGGCAAAGAAGGCGGCGGAGGAGGGATCGCCCGGCACTTCGATGGCCTGCGGCGCGAGGTCCGCCTCGCCATGGACGCGGATAATGCGGTCAGCACCGTCCTGCCCGATTTCGATCTGCGCGCCGAAACCGCGCAGCATTCGCTCGGAATGGTCGCGGGTCGGGACCGGTTCGATCACCGTGGTGATGCCCGGCGTGTTGAGCCCGGCCAGCATGACCGCGCTCTTCACCTGCGCCGATGCGACCGGCAGGCGGTAGGTGATCGGCACGGCGGGGCAGAGCCCTTCCATGGTCAGCGGCAATGTGCCTCCCGGTGCGCCATGGAACTGCGCGCCCATCTTGCTCAAGGGTTCGATCACCCGGCCCATGGGGCGCCGGGACAGGCTCGCATCGCCGGTGAAAGTCGCGGTAATGCCGTGGCTGGCGACAAGGCCCATCAGCAGGCGGGTCGATGTGCCGCTGTTGCCCATGTCCAGCGCCTGGCGGGGTTGCAGCAGCCCGCCGACACCGACGCCGTGGACGCGCCATTCGTCGCCGATCTTTTCGACGGACGCGCCCATCGCCCGCATCGCGGCGGCGGTGGCCATCACGTCCTCGCCTTCGAGGAGGCCCGTCACCCGTGTCTCGCCTACCGCCAGCGCGCCAAGCATGATCGAGCGGTGGCTGATCGACTTGTCGCCCGGCACGCGGATGCGCCCCGTCAGCGGCCCGGAGGCGGTGAAGCGGTGCGATACGGGCTGGTCTGCGGGATGGCCGGTCATGCGGCGCGGTCTTTGACAGGGGGGTGCCCCTATGGCAAGGCGCGCGGCGCTCTTGATTCGGGGCCTTTTGCTACCCATCAAGATAGAGATTTTTTCGCGGGGTCCGATGACCGGACGCCCGACCAAAGGAACAGTGAAACATGGCCAAGCCAGAATGGGGCACCAAGCGTAGCTGCCCCAAATGCGGGACCCGCTTCTACGACCTGGGCAAGGACGATCCGGTGACCTGCATCGAATGCGGCGAGGAATGGCACCCCGAACCGGTGCTCAAGACCAAGCAGCCGATTCCGTTCGAGGAAGAGAAGAAGAAGGACGTCGAGCCCGATACCGATCTGGGTGACGACGATCTGGATATCGACGTCGACGAGGACGAGGATTCGCCGGACAACGAAGTCGATCTCGGCGGCGACGACGATCTCGGCGTCACCACTGGCGGTGACGACGACGACACCGATAGCTGATTTAGCTGTTGCAAAGGGAAGTCGGCCTTTATAAAGGGCCGCTTCCCGCAAGGGTCGGGCCTTCCCAAGGGGCCCGGTGACACAAGTGATTGGGGCCTTAGCTCAGCTGGGAGAGCGCCTGCATGGCATGCAGGAGGTCAGCGGTTCGATCCCGCTAGGCTCCACCACTTGACTGATATTCGTGGTGAAAACCGCACGCTGGCCGATGAGTTCTCATCCGCCGGCGTTTTTCGCGTTTGGCGGTTTTTGGCCGCCGCTTTGAGTCTGGAGTAGCGATGTTCGACGCCCTGTCCGATCGCCTTGGTGCCACCTTCGACCGCCTGCGCGGCCGCGGGGCGCTGCGCGAACAGGACGTGCGCGATGCGATGCGCGAAGTGCGGATCGCGCTGCTCGAAGCCGACGTGGCGTTGCCGGTCGCGCGCAGCTTCATCGACAAGGTCACCGAAAAGGCCGTCGGCGAAAGCGTGCTCAAGTCGGTCACGCCGGGCCAGCAGGTCATCAAGATCGTCAATGACGAACTGGTGGCGATGCTCGGCGGCGGCGCCGATAGTTCCGGGGCAGAGAACGGCAATGTCCCGCTGGTGCTCGACGCCAAGCCGCCGGTTGTGATCATGATGGTCGGCCTGCAGGGCTCGGGCAAGACCACCACCACGGCCAAGCTGGCCAAGTTCATCCGCGAGAAGCATGGCAAGAAGGCCATGATGGCCTCGCTCGACGTCAACCGACCGGCCGCGCAGGAGCAGCTGGCGGTGCTGGGCGATCAGACCGAGACCGCGACCCTCCCGATCGTGCAGGGCCAGCAGCCGGTCGATATCGCACGCCGCGCACTTGAAGCCGCGCGCCTGCAGAACTTCGACGTGCTGCTGCTCGACACCGCCGGCCGCCTGCATGTCGACGAAGCGCTGATGGCCGAAATGAAGGCCGTCGCGGGCGTGTCCGCGCCGACCGAAGTGCTGCTCGTGGTCGACAGCCTGACCGGTCAGGACGCGGTCAACGTGGCGCAGAGTTTCTCCGACGAGGTTCCGCTTACCGGCGTGATCCTCACCCGCATGGACGGCGATGCCCGCGGCGGCGCGGCGCTCTCGATGCGCGCGGTCACCGGCAAGCCGATCAAGTTCGCCGGCACGGGCGAGAAGCTCGATGCGCTCGAGGCCTTCCACCCGGCGCGCGTCGCCGACCGGATCCTTGGCATGGGCGACATCGTCAGCCTGGTGGAAAAGGCTGCCGAGACGATCAAGGTCGAGGAAGCCGAAGCGCTCGCCAAGCGCATGGAGAAGGGCAAGTTCGATCTCAACGACCTGCGCATGCAGCTCCGCCAGATGCAGAACATGGGCGGGATCGGCGCGCTGGCGGGGATGATGCCGGGCATGAAGAAAGCCAAGGCGGCGATGGCCGCCAGCGGCATGGACGACAAGGTGCTGGTCCACATGGACGCGATCATCGGCTCGATGACGCCCAAGGAACGCGCCCGTCCCGAACTGATGAACGCCAAGCGCAAGAAGCGCGTCGCGGCCGGATCCGGCACTTCGGTGCAGGAGATCAACAAGGTGCTGAAGATGCACCAGGAAATGGGCCGCGCGATGAAGCAGATCAAGAAGATGGGCGGGCTCAAGGGCCTCGCGTCCATGTTCGGCGGCGGCGGCATGCCCGGCATGGGCGGCGGAGGAATGGGCGGTCTTGGAGGCCTTCGCGGACTGGGCGGAATGGGCGGCTCGGGGGGCAAGGGCCCCGGCGTCGACATGGACACGCTCCCGCCCGAGCTGCGCGATATGTTGAACAAGAAAAATTGATCTTATCAGTGATTTGAATTGGAAAGGTAGACTACAATGGCAGTTGCAATCCGTCTCTCGCGCGGTGGTGCGAAGAAGCGTCCCTATTACCGCATCGTCGTTGCCGACTCGCGCGCCGCGCGTGACGGCAAGTATCTGGAGCAGATCGGCACCTACAACCCGATGCTGCCGAAGGATTCGGGCGAGCGCGTGAAGCTCAACGAAGACCGCGCCCGCCACTGGCTGAGCGTCGGTGCGACCCCGTCGGACCGCGTCCACCGCTTCCTCGATGCCGCCGGCATCCTCGAGCGCGCGCCGAAGAACAACCCGAAGAAGGGCGAACCGGGCGACGCCGCCAAGGAACGCGCTGAAGAAAAGGCTGCCAAGGCTGCCGAAGCCGAGGAAGCCGCCAAGGCTGCTGCCGAAGCTCCGGCCGAAGAAGCACCGGCTGAAGAAGCTGCTGCTGAAGAAGCGCCTGCCGCTGAAGAATCTGCCCCGGCTGAGGAAGCTGCCGCCGAGGAAGCTCCGGCCGCTGAAGAAGCTCCCGCCGAGGAAGCCGCCGAAGAAAAGTCGGAAGGCTAAGCTTCGCGCATGAAGGATACGCCCGTCACGCTGGCCGCCGTTACCGGTGCGCACGGCGTGGCGGGCGAAGTCCGTCTGAAGCTGCTGGGCGAGGGCTTCGATGCCCTGAAAGCCCACAAGAGCTTCAATCAGGGCACGCTGACCCTCTCGAAACTTCGCAGCGACAACAAGGGCGGCGCGATCGCCCGCTTCGCCGAAGTGCAGGGCCGGCAGCAGGCCGAGGCATTGCGCGGCACCACGCTCACCGTATCACGCGATACGCTCCCGCCACTGGCGGAGAATGAGTACTATCATGCCGACCTGATCGGGCTGGCGGTCGTCACCGGCGCTGGTGAGCCGGTCGGCATCGTGCTCGACGTCCACAATTTCGGCGCGACCGATATCGTCGAGATCGAAAAGCAGCCCGCGCCGGAGAAAGGGATGAAGAGTTTCATGGTCCCCATGACCCCGCAGGCGGTACTTGAGTGGGACGACACAAAGCTGGTGATCGCCGAGGAATTTCGCGATATATAGGTGGCAGTGTCCGCCGTCTCGACAGACCTCTGGCAGCGACTCGCCGCCTACGAAATCGGCCCTTCCGATGCCTCGCTGAGCTTTCAACGCCGTCTCGCCCGCGAAAACCGCTGGAGCGAGGATTTCACCCGGCGCGTACTGCGTGAATACAAGCGCTTCTGTTATCTCGCCGTTACCGCCGGGCACGAAGTCACCCCGTCCGATGCCGTCGACCAGGCCTGGCACCTGCACCTCACCTACAGCCGCGATTACTGGGAGCGGTTCTGCCCCGAGGTGCTGGGCGCGCCGTTGCACCACGGACCCACTGCCGGCGGCACGGCCGAGCGCGACCGGTATTACCGCCAGTACGCAGATACGCTCAATGCCTACGAAGACGCGTTCGGCGAGCCGCCAGAACCCGATATCTGGCCCGATGCCAAACGCCGTTTCCTGACCGATCCGTTGGCCTACCGCATCAACCCGCGCGACAAGCTGGTGGTGCCGCGCTGGGCCATCGTGGTGCCGCTTATCGGTGCAGGTCTGATCATGGCCTTCAGTGCAATTCTTCTGGGAGGAAGCTGATGGAATTCTTCGGCGCATACACCGGCTCGGATTTCCTGCTGCTTTATGGCGGCTTGCTGGTGGCGGCAGTCGCGGCCGGAATGTGGATCCCGGCCTTCCTGCGCGCAGAAGGCCACATGGCCACCCTTGCCGACGCCGACGAAGCTGCGGTGCTGGCGGGCGGTCCCGGCCGGATGACGATCGCGGTGCTGACCGGGCTCTACGCGGACGGTGCCCTGCAGAGTTTCGGCAAGGACAAAATGCTCGTCGCCCGTGACCAAAATGCAGCGACACCGGCAGGTCGGGCGATCCTGCGCAGCGGTGGCAGCTTCTCGCTGGCGGAGGCGCACAAGGCCCTGAAGGACTATGCCAGCGAGGTGGAGCAGCGCCTCATCGACAAGGGCCTGTTGATCGACAAGGGCGCGCGCTGGCAGATGCGGCTGCTGGCCGTGCTGCCCTATCTCGCCTTGCTGGCACTAGGCTGGTATCGCCAGCGGGCGGGCGCCGCGCTCGGCGAGCCGACCGGCTTCCTCGTCATGCTGATGGTGCTGACGGCCGTGCTGGCGGTCTGGCGCCTGTCGTCGATCAGTTCGCGCACGCGCGCCGGGGAAGACATGCTTTCGTCTGAGCGCGACCGCTCGGCGCGGTTGCGCAGCGCGCCGACCGCGCCCGAGGCCGGCTTGGCAGTGGCCCTGTTCGGCACCGGCGTCCTGGTCGGCACTCCCTTCGAGCCGGTGCATGCCATGCGGCAGCAGGCAGGCAGCGACAGTGGTTCCGGCGGCGGCGATAGCGGCGGCAGCAGTGGCTGCGGAGGGGGCGGCTGCGGCGGCTGTGGCGGTTAGCGCCGGATCGGGCGCTCTTCGGCCAGCGTGTTGCGGATGTCGGTCGCGGCAATGCCGGCGCCGCCCATCGCATGGCCGATCTGGTCGAGGCCCTTGATCACGTCGCCCACCGCGTAGAGGCCGGGCACGCTGGTGCGCATGTGGTCGTCGACGATGATGCAGCCGTTCTCGCCGCATTTCGCCCCGACCGCCTGCGCCAGTTCGGAACGGATATCGCTGCCCAGCGCGGGATAAACGCTGTCGAATTCGAGCCAGCCCTCGGCCGTTTCGACGGCCAGCCGCTCGCCGCGAATATCGTAGCGGCCACATGGACCTTGCACTCGCGCGATTCCGGCCTCGTCGAGCTTCGTCAGGCACTCGCCGGAAAGGTCGTGATCTGCATCGGGCGCAATCAGCGTGAGGTCGCGGGTGAAGCCGCGCAGGAATAGCGCCTCGGCTGTCCCATGCTCGCCCGTGCCGATGATGCCGACGCGCTTGTCGGTGACCTCGTAGCCGTCGCACACCGGGCAATAGCGCAGCAGGCATTTGGCCAGCACCTCGTCGTGGAAGTCGTCGCTCATGCCCGGCGGGTGGCGATTGAACACGCCCGTCGCCAGCAGCACGCTGCGGGCGGAAAACGTGCCTTCGTCGGTGCCGACGATGAAGCGATCGCCTGCCTTGGCGAGGTGGATGACCTTCTTCTCTTCGCGCATCACGCCGTGCTTCTCGGCCTGGGCGAGCATGTTGCCGACAAGGTCTATGCCCGGAATGCCGTCGGGATAACCGGCGTGGTTGTTGGTGCGCGGGATCAGCACCGCGCGGCTGGTGCCGCAATCGAACAGACGGATCGAAAGGTGATAGCGCGCGAGATAGATCGCGGCGGAGAGCCCGCCTGGGCCGCCGCCGACGATGATGCAATCGTCGATGTGATCCTCATCCATGCAGCCGCAACGCACGGGATGGCAAAGCGCTCCCCGGCAAGCTAGGGCGCGGGGCATGACCAGTCTCCCCAATTCGTTGGCCGTCGCCATCTGTCAGGCCGCGCCGATCCCGCTCGCTATCGGGGACGGGATCGACAAGGCCGTGGGCCTCGCGCGCGAGGCGATCGCGGGCGGTGCGCAGCTGGTGGCATTCGGCGAGACCTTCCTCGGCGGCTATCCGCTGTGGCTCGACGAGGCGCCCGGGGCGGCGCTGTGGGACCATCCGGGCAGCAAGGCGCTGCACCGCATCCTGCTGGAACAGGCGGTGGTGCCGGGCGACGAGCGGCTGCTGCCCCTGCAGGAACTGTGCGATGCCAGCGGCGCGGTGATCAGCATCGGGGCGCACGAGCGGGTGCGCAATTCGCTCTTCAACAACCAGCTGACCTTCCGCCCGGGCGAGCCTGTGCTCGATCACCGCAAGCTGGTCCCCACGCATGGCGAGCGGCTGGTGTGGATGCGCGGCGATGGCTCGACGCTCGGCGTGCATCAGGCCGAATGGGGCCGGGTCGGCAGCCTGATCTGCTGGGAACACTGGATGCCGCTCGCCCGCGCGGCGATGCACAACCTTGGCGAGCATGTGCATGTCGCCTGCTGGCCGACCGTGCGCGAACAATACGCCATCGCCAGCCGCCACTACGCGATGGAGGGCCGCTGCTTCGTGCTGGCCGCTGGGCTGGTGCAGCACAAGGAAGATCTGTTCGACGGGCTGGAGCGAGCTGGTGGCGACGCAGCAGCCAAGGAACTGATCGACGCGATCCCGGTCGATGTGCTCAACAAAGGCGGCAGCCTGATCGCCGCACCCGATGCCAGCGTGATCGCGCAGGCAGGCGATGGTGAGGAAACGCTCTTCGCGGAACTGGACCTCGCGGCGATTGCCGAGGGTCTGGCGAGCCTCGATACGGACGGTCACTACTCGCGACCCGACGTGTTCGAACTGAGCGTCGATACGCGGGCGAAGGATGGGGTCACTTGGGCCAGATGACCTTCGCCGCCACTATCCTCACACTCTATCCGGAGATGTTCCCCGGGCCGCTCGGCGTATCGCTGGCGGGCAAGGCGCTCGAGCGGGGGGACTGGTCGTGCGAGACCGTCCAGATCCGCGATTTTGCCACCGACAGGCACCGCACGGTCGACGATACGCCGGCCGGGGGCGGGGCGGGGATGGTGCTCAAGGCCGATGTTCTGGCGGCGGCGCTGGATACTATCACCGCTGCCACACCCGTTCGTGCTGAGCCTGTCGAAGGGCAGGCGGAGCGCCCGACCATTCGTACTTCGACAGGCTCAGCACGAACGGTTGCTGGCGTCATGGAGAGACCCATCCTCGCCATGACGCCGCGGGGCAGGCCTATCACCCAGGCGCGGATTCGCGAGCTGGCGAAGGGTCCCGGAGTGGTCATCCTGTGCGGCCGGTTCGAGGGTTTCGACGAACGGATTTTCGAAGCGCGCGGGATCGAGGAAGTGTCGCTTGCCGACATTGTTCTCTCCGGCGGAGAGACCGCCGCGCTGGCCATACTCGACGCTTGCATTCGCCTGCTTCCCGGCGTAATGGGCGCGCCTTCCAGCGGGCATGAGGAATCCTTCGAAGACGGATTGCTCGAATACCCGCACTACACCCGACCTGTTGAATGGGAAGGGCGCACGATCCCTGAAGTGCTGCGATCGGGGGATCATGCGAAGATAGCCGCCTGGCGAAAGCTGCAGGCGGAAGAGATCACACGGCTACGCAGGCCGGACCTTTGGGAGCGTTACAGTGACGCTCGGGTCCAACCTGCCTCTGGTGCGCGGCGAAAGAAGAAGGACATGGACCAGTGAACCTGATCCAGCAGATCGAAGCGGAAGAAATTGCCAAGGCTGGCAAGGAAATTCCGGAATTCCGTGCCGGCGACACCGTTCGCGTCGGCGTGAAGGTGGTCGAAGGCACGCGCGAACGTGTGCAGATGTTCGAAGGCGTCGTGATCGCCCGCTCGAACCGTTCGATCAACAGCAATTTCACCGTGCGCAAGATGAGCTTCGGCGAAGGCGTGGAACGCGTGTTCCCGCTCTACTCGCCGATCGTCGACAGCATCACCGTGGTCCGCCGCGGCGTCGTGCGTCGTGCGAAGCTCTACTACCTGCGTGGCCGCACCGGCAAGTCGGCCCGTATCGCCGAGCGCCGCGACAACCGTCCGGCCAAGGGCGAATAAGCGCACGAGACCTCAAGAGGTTCGAGAGGGCGGTTCCTGCGGGAGCCGCCCTTTTTCGTTGGGGTTGCCTTTCCCGCCCGTCATTGCGAGGAGCGAAGCGACGAAGCAATCCAGCGGCTGGCTCTGGCCCGCAACACATTCTGGATTGCCGCGCAGCCTGGCGGCTGCTCGCAATGACGAGGTGTCCATTGGAATGCGATTTCTGTTCGCTGCAAGCCTTCTTCTCGCCACGCCTGCCATCGCCCAGGAGGATCCTGTGAGCGAGCCGCAGGACCTCACCTTCGAGCGCGTCTTCGCCTCGCCCTCGCTCAATGGGCCGGCCCCGCGCCAGGCGAGACTGTCGCCCGACGGGCGCTATCTCACCCTGCTCAAGAACCGGGACGACGACCGCGAACGCTACGACCTGTGGGCCTACGACCGCGAGACTGCCAAGTGGTCGATGCTGGTCGACAGCGAGAAGCTGGGCAGCGGGCGCGAGCTGTCCGAAGATGAGAAGATGCAGCGCGAGCGGGCGCGGATCGGCAGTCTCAAGGGCATCGTCTCCTACCAGTGGAACGCCGATGGCTCGGGCCTGTTGGTGCCGCTGGACGGCGACCTCTATCTGGCGAAGCTCGACGGCAGCGTCCAGCGGCTGACCAATACCGAGGAAAGCGAGCTCAATCCCTCGCTCAGCAAGACCGGCAAGTACGTCTCCTTCGTCCGCGATCGCCAGCTGTGGGTGGGAGAAGTCGGTAAGGATGCCGCGCCGATCACTCCGAAGGAAGCCGACACCATCCGCTGGGGCGAGGCCGAATTCGTCGCGCAGGAGGAAATGTCGCGGCTCGACGGCTACTGGTGGTCGCCCGACGACACGCGGATCGTCGTCCAGCGCACCGACGAAAGCCCGGTCGGCATCGTCACCCGCGCCGCCATCGGGGCAACGGGCACGAAGGTGTTCGACCAGCGCTATCCCGTGGCGGGCAGCGACAATGCCATCGTCGAACTGTTCGTGATGGACCCGGACGGCGGGAGCAGGGTCAAGATCGATCTCGGGCCGGACACCGACATCTACGTCGCCCGTGTCGACTGGGCGCCCGACGGCAGCGTGGTCTATGTCCAGCGCCAGAACCGCGAGCAAACGAAGCTCGACATGCTGCGCGTCGATCCGGCGACCGGGGCTGCAAAAGTCTGGTTCACAGAAGAGGCCGCCAAGCCAGAATACTGGCTCAATCTTTCCGACAACTACCGCTTCCTCAAGAACGGCGCCTTGCTTTGGTGGTCGGAGCGAGGGGGCGCGGGCAATTTTTACCTCGTTTGCCAAGGTCCCGCCATCACCGCCAATCCCGGCGATGGCTGCAGCGTTGCAGGGTACGATGCTTCCGGAAATGGTGTCTGGAACACAGCTGCCGTAACGCAGCTGACCGATCGTGCGGAGCCGATCACGGCGCTTATCGGCGTCGACGAAGACGTCGGCGATTATTTTTTCCAGGCCACGTCCGATGTCCTCAACCAGAGGATTTTCCGCGCAAGGCTGGATGGCCAAGGCGCGCCAGAGCCCGTCACCGAACCCGGCTTCACCTACAGCGCCAGCATGGACGACAAGGGCCAGACGCTGCTGATCACCCGGTCCAGCGACGACAGCCCGCCGCAGACTTATCTCGCGGACCGCGACGGCAAGCTGCTGACCTGGATCGAGGAGAATGCGCTGGACGCGGACCATCCCTACACCCCCTTCCTCGCCAGCCACCGCCCGACCACCTACGGCACGATCAGAGCCGAGGACGGAACGCCCCTTTACTGGGAAATGATCACGCCCGAGATGAAGCCGGGCAAGCGCTATCCGGTATTCTACAGCCACTACGGCGGGCCGGGGCCGCAGACCGTTGCCAACGGCTGGGCCGGTGCGCTGCGGCAGGCGATCGTCGACAAGGGCTATATCTGGTTCCAGCTCGACAACCGGGGCAGCGCCAATCGCGGGGTCGCCTTCGAACAGCCGATCTACCGCGCCATGGGCGGGGTCGAGGTGCGCGACCAGAAGGCCGGGGCGGAGTATCTCAAGACGCTCGATTTCGTCGATCCGGCCAAGATCGCGATCTACGGCTGGTCCTACGGCGGATACATGACGTTGAAACAATTGCAGGCCGATCCCGGCCTCTATGCGGCCGGGATTTCGGGCGCACCGGTGAC
>FWWL01001087.1_pt1 | contig 60383 bp, 54 predicted proteins | sample 2228331 | NCBI WGS metagenome assembly FWWL01 (sample SAMEA103939775, study PRJEB20133) | metagenome
GGCTTCGGGCTCGACCCGCTCGGCCGGGCGAATCGCCAGCGAGGGGTAGGTGCTGCCGTCGGTGGGCGCGCAGGCCGACAGGGCCGCCGCTGCGAGCAGTCCCGTGCCGAAGGGGATGGATCCGTTTGCCATGCCGTCCCATACCACGCTGGCGCAGCTTCGCTACAGCCTGCGGGACGGCGCGACGCCATCGGCGCAAAAAAGCCCCGCTTGCGCGTTGACTTTGGGCAAGGCTTCCCTTAACGGCACGCTTCTTTCCGGCCCCGCCCACGCGGGCAGCCGGTCGCGCCGTTGTCATGAGAGAGCGGCACAGCAACACGAATGGAAGTTAAACCGATGTTCGCAGTAGTGCGCACGGGTGGCAAGCAGTACCGAGTTGCCGCCGGAGACAAGATCGCGGTCGAAAAGCTGGCTGGTGAAGCCGGCGAGACCATCACGCTGGGCGACGTGCTCCTGGCCGGCGAAGGCGATTCGATTGCCGATGCCAGCAAGGTCGTCGTTTCGGCCGAAGTGATTGCCCAGGCCAAGAGCGAGAAGGTCGTCGTCTTCAAGAAGCGTCGCCGCCACAACTATCGCCGCAAGAACGGCCACCGCCAGCAGATGACGCTGCTGCGCATCGTCGCCGTGGGCGAAGAGAAGAAGGCTGTGCCGAAGAAGGCCGCCGAAGCCAAGGACGAAGCCCCGGCCAAGGAAGCCAAGGCTCCAGCCAAGAAGGCTGCTGCCAAGGCTGACGCGCCCAAGGCCGACGCCGAGAAGAAGCCGGCTGCCAAGAAGGCCCCGGCGAAGAAGGCTGCCCCCAAGGCAGCTGACAAGAAGTAAGGAGCACGGACCATGGCACATAAAAAAGCAGGCGGTTCGTCGCGTAACGGTCGTGATTCGGCCGGTCGTCGCCTTGGCGTGAAGAAGTTCGGCAGCCAGGGCGTGGTTGCGGGCAACATTATCGTGCGCCAGCGCGGCACCAAGTTCTATCCGGGCACCAACGTCGGCATCGGCAAGGATCACACCCTGTTTGCGCTGCAAGACGGTGTCGTCCGATTCCACTCGGGCAAGCTCGGCCGCAAATACGTGTCGGTAGACATGCTTGCGGAAGCAGCCGAATAACCGGACGATCCGATAACGGGATCGTCCAGACGGGACGGTCCCAGCCGGGATAACCACCGGCAGACGTAGAGGGAGATGGGGCCGACCCGTCTCCCTCTTGTCGTTTCTCCCTCTCCGTTTGGCGTAATTTCATTGCGCCGCCACGCAATTGTCACGCGGCCGGACTAGGAGCCCGGCGCGGGACCACGAGGAGAGAGTTCATGTTCCACCGCAGCGAAAGACTGTTCCTTAGGCCCGCATTCCCCGAAGACTGGCAGGCGATCCACGCCCGCGTCAGCGACGAAGGTGTCGTGCGAAACCTCGCCCGCGCTCCCTGGCCCTATGGCGAGGCCGACGCGCGCTTCTTCGCCTCGATGAAACAGGATCCGCGTCTCCCGCACTTCCTCGTCACCCTGCCGGGTGAAGGTGTAATCGGCAGTGCCGGTCTCGGCGAAATCGATGGCGAGCCTGAGATCGGCTACTGGATCGGGCGCGACTATTGGGGGCATGGCTTTGCAACTGAGGCGGGCCGAGCGGTGGTCGACATCGCCCGCGCGCTGGGCCACCGGCGGCTGACGGCGGGGCACTTCGCCGACAATCCCGCCTCGGGCAAGGTGCTGCGCAAGATCGGCTTCCGTCCCACCGGGCACATGCGCAAACGCCACAGCCTTGCGCGGGGGAGCGAGGTCGCCTCGGTCGAGTTCGAACTCGATCTCGATGGCCCGGCCATGGAGCTGCCACAAGCAGCGTGATCCCCGATCGCAACAGAAAAAGGCCCCGCAAGCGATTGCGGGGCCTTTCCTTTTGCGCGTGCGCGGCAGGGGGCTGGAGAGCTATTCCGCCGGCAGCAGCGCGTCTTCGAAGTCGCCTTCGTAAAGGTTGATCAGCGCGCGGTCGTCTTCGTTCCACGGGTGGAAGCCGGGCATGAAATAGGCCAGCCAGCCGGGGATGATGCGGCGCAGGAAGCCGGGCTTGACCAGCAGGTAGTGCGCCAGCTTCAGACGCCATTTCCAGCCGGTGAGGCCGTCCTGCGCCAGCAGTTCCATGGTGTCTTCGCTGCGATGCTTGATGAAACGCACGGTGACGAGCAGCATCATCAGGCTCTTGACCTTCCACCGCTTGACGCGCGTCCAGTCGCGCGTGGCGTGCATCCAGGTATCGTAAGCGACACCCTTGTGCTCGACTTCCTCGGCCGAGTGCCAGCGCCACAGGTCGCCGAGGTCGCCGTCCGCACCCTTCAGGTGGGCCGGGTTCTTGAGCAGTTCGTGGCCGAGCATGGCGGTGAAATGCTCGAGCGCCATGGTGGCGGCGAGGTTGAGGATCATGGGGCGACCCTTGAGGTCGTCCAGCAGCACTTCGACCCGCTTGTCGATCGCCTTGATGTCGTAGCCGTGATTTTCCGCCAGCCGGTTGAAGGCGACGTGTTCGCGGGTGTGGTTGATTTCTTGCTTCACGAAGGCACGGATTTCGGCAGTGAGCTTGGGATCGGCGCCATCGCGGAAGGCCTTCACCGATTCGATGAAGAAAGCCTCGCCGCGCGGGAAGGTCGCGCTGAGTGCGTTCATCCAAGCGCTGGCGACCGGATCGCCGTTCAGCCACCAGCGACGCGACTTGAGCCCGCGTCCGAAGCGGCGGTCGCGCACGGTGATCTCGAGATCCGCCGGGGTGGGGGTAGCGGTATCGACAGGGAAGGTGGCGGGAGCGTTCATCGGATAACCCTGATTCATTACTGACAGCGGTGTAAATAGCATTACTTACATTAATGTCAATAACGCGCGTGCAACAGCTTGCCGCATCGTCTGCCGGAGGCTAGCGTCGGGTATGAGGATCGCACATACAGGGACAGCGATGGCAACCCGCAAGAGACTTTCTCCCGAAGAATCACGGGCCACCGCGCTGTCGGCCGCGCGCGCACTGTTGATCGAGGCGGGGCCGCAGGCGGTGACGCTCAAGGCGGTCGGCGCCCGGATCGGCCGCACCCACGCCAATCTGCTCCATCATTTCGGCTCGGCAGCGGGCCTGCAGCGCGACCTCGCCGCGCATCTGGCGCAAACGGTGTGCGAAAGCGTCGCCGCAGCGGTCCGCGCAACGCGCGCCGGGCTTGGCTCCCCGCGCGAGGTCGTCGATATCGCCTTCGATGCCTTCGAGCACGAGGGCGGAGGCGCGCTGGTCAGCTGGATGCTGGCGACGGGCCACGAAGACGCCATAGAACCCTTCGTCGAGACGATCCATTCGATGGTGGACGATCTCAATCCGGAAGAGGACGGCCACCTCGACGCGATGGCCGCGCACCGCGTCACTCACACGGTGGTGCTCCTTGCCTTGGGTCAGTCGCTGATCGGCACGCCCCTGGCCAAGTCGCTGGCGCTGCCGGAGTCGGTCGCGCGCGACATCGCGGAGCGGATGATTATCGAGGATCTGGCCGGCAATCCGCAAGCGGCGCTGCAGGGCTAGGCGTCCGGATTCATCCATCCCGGCACATTGGCGGGATCGATATCCTCGACCCGCTGATGGACCACCGCCAGCCCCAGCGCCTCGTGCCGCGCGCGTGCCCGCTTTTCGTCGGCTTGCGCCAGCGGAACGACCACCAGGCGCCGATTGACCTTCTGTCGCCAGTTCATTCGCGCGGTGTTTTCCTGCCCGACGTAGCAGCCCTTGGTGAAGCTGACCCCGTTCAGTTCGACCGCGTTGGTTTCCAGCCACAGGATGTCGCCCAGCTCCTCGCGCCCCTCCGGCACGCCGAGTGACAGCCGGTGCGCAAGCCATGCGGGATCGGCGGCGGCGGCGGCGGCGGATGAAGCGGCGGGTGCGAGCCAGCGGCGCCCGAGGGCAGCGAGGCGCGGGTCGGGTCGGCCATCGGTGCCACCGGTGCTCCAATGGACTGCCAGCCCTTCGTCCCGTGCGATCGAAATCTTGCGCCGAAGCCGGTAGAGGCTCAGCCGCTTCACCAATTCGTCGGCGTGGGCCGCCTCGCAGTCGAGCAAGAGATCGAGGCCATCGCCCCATACGATGAAATCGAACATGGTCTTGCCCTGGGCGCTCAACAGCGCTGCATAGGCGGGCAGCGGGCCCTGCACGTCGTTGGTGACCAAACCTTGGAGGAAGGTGCCGACATCCTCGCCCTCATCGAGGTGGGAGAGCCGGATCACGGCGCGATCGGTGAGAAGCGTGGCCATGGATATCACGTGGTGGCTGCCGCGCCCGCTTCAAGGCGGCGTGCGATCGCGCCGGCTATCAGCTCGCCGAGCCGCGGACCTTGCTCGGGATAAAGATAGGGTTCGATCATCTCCGCTTCCATCACCAGCAATTGTCCGCCCGCGCCCCGCACCATGTCGATGCGTGCATAGAGCGGTGTCCCGACCGGCACTGTGTCGACCACCGCTTGCGCTGCGGCAATATCCTCGCGCGAAGGGGCCAGCACTTCTTCCGTCCCGCCGTAGATCGATTGCACCCGGTAGTCGCCCTGTGCCGCCCGTTTGCGCAGCGCGTGCGAAAACTCCCCATCGATGAACAGGAAGGAGTATTCTCCATCTTCCTGAATTTGCGGAAGAAACGGTTGCAGCATCGCCGGATGCTCCATGTGCCACCGGGGATCGAGGGTAGCGCGATGATGGATCGATTGCCCTTCCGCACCGGCACCGACCTGCCGTTTGGCGACGACCGTATCGGTCCCGAACCGGTCCATTGCGCCGAGCACATCGGCAGCCGCCGGAGCAGCGAACCACGCCGTCGGGATGGTCGCCGCGCCGCTGGCCTCCAGATCCTGCAAATAGGTCTTGCGCGCGTTCCAGCGCACGGTTGCCGCGCTGTTGCAGACGATGTGCCCTGCCGCTTCGAGCGCGTCGAGCTTTGCCAGAAATTGCTCTTCGCTGTCGTGATAGTCCCACGGGGTGCCGACCAGGATCAGCGGCAGATCGGCGAAGGCAGCAAGGTCGCTGCGCCAGTCGATTTCCACCAGCGCGTGGCCCCGGGCTTCCAGTTCGGGGCGGATAGCCGCCACCATCAGGTCGTGTTCGAACGCATCGGCGCGGCGGGCAGGGGATCCGGGGTGCGTCCCGGGACAGGTAAGGAAGGCAATGTTCATGGAATGCGCCTCTACGCGCCGCAAACGCCGCTGGAAAGAAGCCGCACCCCGCACTAGAGACACCCGCGATGACAGAGACGCTGACGATCCGCCGCCCCGACGACTGGCATGTGCACCTGCGCGATGGCGCAATGCTGGCGGGCGTCGTCGGCTATACCGCGCGACAGTTCGCCCGGGCGATCGTGATGCCCAATCTCTCGCCGCCGGTGACGACCAGCGCGCTCGGCGCGGCGTACCGCGAACGGATCCTCGCGGCCGTGCCCGAAGGCATGGCGTTCATGCCGCTCATTACCGCTTATCTGACCGACCGGACCGACGCCGAAGACCTGGTCGCAGGCCATGCCGAAGGCATCTTCACCGCCGCCAAGCTCTATCCCGCCAACGCCACGACCAATTCGGCGCATGGTGTCAGCGATATAGAGCGGCTCTACCCGGTGTTCGAGCGCATGGCCGGGGCCGGCATGGTGCTCTGCGTCCATGGCGAAGTGACCGACGCCGATATCGACGTGTTCGACCGTGAGAAGGAATTCATCGACCGCACCCTTGCGCCGCTGCACGCCAGGCTGCCGGACCTGCGGATCGTGTTCGAACACATCACCACGTCCGACGCGGTCGATTTCGTAGCGTCGGCAAGCGGCAACGTCGCCGCGACGATCACGCCGCAGCACCTCCATATCAACCGCAACGCCATGCTGGTCGGCGGCATCCAGCCCCACAACTACTGCCTGCCCGTCGCCAAGCGGGAGACGCACCGGCTGGCGCTGCGCAAGGCTGCGACGTCGGGCTCGGCCAAGTTCTTCCTCGGCACCGACAGCGCGCCGCATGAAAAGCACACCAAGGAAAGTGCCTGCGGCTGCGCCGGCATCTTCAATGCGCCGCATGCGCTCGAAAGCTATCTTGCGGTATTTGAGGAGGAGGGCGCGCTGGCGCACTTCGAAGGCTTCGCCTCGCTTCACGGCCCGGTGTTCTATCGCCTGCCGGTGAACGACGAAACGGTTACGCTGGTACGCGAACCGCAGCAGGTGCCCGAAGTGCTGGAGACGGCTGGCGGCGCGGTCGTGCCGTGGCACGCCGGCCAGACGCTCAACTGGCGGCTGCGCTGACGGCCCGGCGCTTCGCCAGCAAGTCCCAGACGAAGATCGCGAGCGCAGTCCAGATCAGCGCGAAGCTGACCATCTCGGCCGTGTGGAGCGGCTTCTTGAAGACCGTCAGTCCCAGTACGAACACGATGCTGGGGGCGAGGAACTGGATGAAGCCGAGCGTCGAATAGTCCATGCGCCGGGCGGCGATGGCGAACAGCAGCAGGGGAACGGCGGTCAGTACGCCGCCCAGCACGATGGCGAGGCTGAGACCGAGCGAATCGTCGAAGCTGGAACCGGCTGGGCTCGCCGCATACCAGGCGGCGGTCGCGATCGAGGGGACCAGCAGGATCGCGCTCTCGATCGTCAGTCCCGGCAGCGACCCCACGGTCACCTGCTTGCGCAAAAGCCCGTAGGTGCCGAAGCTGACCGCGAGGGTGAGGCTGATCCACAGCGTCGTGAGAGCGCCGGCCGCCAGCACCGCCACGCCAATACCGGCGACGGCCACCGCGATCCACTGCCGGCGCGAGAGCGTCTCACCGAGCAGCAGGGTGCCGAGCAGCACGTTGACCAGCGGATTGATGTAATAGCCCAGGCTGGCCGCATAGACCTCGCCGCGCTGGATCGCCCAGACATAAACAAGCCAGTTGATCCCGACGAGCGTAGCGCTGAGCGCGAGCAGGCGCAGCGCCTTGCTATCGGCCAGCGCGCTGCGCAGGTCGGGCCATTGCCCGCGAAAATGAACGATCACGAGACAGATCGGCAGCGTCCAGATGATCCGCCAAGAGACGAACTCGAACGCCGGCACTGTTTTGACGAGGATCAGGTAAAGCGGTAGGAACCCCCAGATGAGATAGGCGCCCAAGGCGGGCATGAGGCCCGAAGGCTTGGGGTCGGTCTGGTCCATCGGCGGGGGCGGTAGGCGTGTTCGGATGCCACTGCAAGCTGCGGTTCGTCGCACGTCGAAGCTCGCTTCGTCGATATTTCGGAAGCTGACAGCCCTGTTGCATTCGGTTCAGAATTGAAGGCGTAAAGCTGAACGCATCGGACGCTTCTCTGGTGGGGTCGCCCGGTCTGCCAGAAATCGAATCAGAGGAATTCGCCATGCACAACACCTTCAAATCCGCAGCACTCGCGCTGGCCGCGTCGGCCGTCGTCGTCACCACGCCCCTGGCTGCTGCCCCGTCCTTCAACGCCTCGCCGGTCGCGCATGCGGCCTACGCCTCTGACGCATGGCAGGGCGATGCCAGCGAGCATGGCAAGAAGCGCAAGTACCGCGATCGCTATTACTACGACCAGGGCCGCTACGACGGCTACCAGTCGAGCCGCTACGAAGAGCCGGTCTATCGCGACACCCGCGTCTGGGAAGGCGATGACGGGCGCTACTACTGCCGCAAGAGCAATGGCACGACCGGCCTGCTGATCGGCGGTGCCGCCGGTGCTCTGGCCGGCCGCGAGATCGCCGGCCGCGGCGATCGCACCCTCGGTGCCCTGCTCGGCGGCGTTGCCGGCGCACTGCTCGGCCGCGAAGTCGAGCGCGGCGGATCGCGCTGCCGCTAAGTCAGGGGCGCATTACCGACTTTGACCCGCAAGGGTCGGGCGCGGCTTCCCACCAAGCCGCGGAGGGTGTCCTGTTCGCTTCGGCGGGCAGGGCACCTTCAAATTTGCCGACGCGAAATTTGACGCGCTTTTTACATCCGCCGGGCTAAGAGGCGGATCATGTTCCGGTTGTCGATCCTCGTCCTGGCGATAGCGCTTTCGGCCTGCTCAGGCGAGGCGGAAGATCCTGCGCCCGTGCCCGAACGCGACCCGGCGGTGGTCCAGGCGCTTGGCGACCAGATCATGGTCGACCCCGATCTCAGCCAGCAGAACGAAGCCAATGCCGCTCTTACCGGCGGCACCGACCACTCGCTGCCGCCCGTCATCGTCACGCGCGAAGCTGTCGAGGCGGCGAGGCTCGAAGCCGCGGACCTCGTCGGCGGGGTGACTAAGCTCCTTCCGCCCGACGGACCGATGAGCGAGGGCGAGCCGCTGCCGGAACCGGCGCTTTATTCCGTGACCGAACTCGCGAGACTGACGCCGGGCGCGGCCCGATGCACCGATGATGCGTCGTTCACCGCCGCCTGGGCCGCCAAGGTCCCGCCGCAGCTCCCGATCTATCCGCGGGGGAACACGATCGAGGCGGCGGGGACCGATGCCGGAGGCTGCGCCTTGCGGGCCGTGCGCTACCTGACTCCGGTGGAAGTGGACGATGTGATCGCTTTCTACGCAGCGCGTGCGCGGCAGTTCGGCCTTGCGACCACCTATGCCAAGCGCGGCGAGCACGAGGTGCTTGCCGGATCGAAGGGTGCGGCGCGCTTTGCGGTCTATGTGCGGCGGCGCGCGTCGGGCATCGCCGAAGTCGGGCTGGTGACGCTGGGCTTCTAGCCGTCGCGGAACCCGACCCCGACGGTTGCCCGGGGTTGCTCGAGTTCGCTGCTCGCAACCGGGTAGGCGCAGTAATCGGCGGCGTAATACGCGGCCGGGCGATGGTTGCCCGACAGGCCGAGACCCCCGAACGGCGCCTTGGACGATGCGCCGCTGGTCGGCTGGTTCCAGTTGATGATCCCCGCGCGCACGGTGGCCCAGAACTTGCTGTAATCCTGCGGCGTGCCCCCGACGAGCGAGGCGCTGAGACCGAAGCGGGTGCGGTTGGCCTCAGCGATCGCCTCGTCGAGATCCTTGACACGGATGACTTGCAGCAGCGGCCCGAACAGCTCCACGTCGGGCCGGTCGGGGATCGCGGAGGTATCGATGATCGCCGGGCTGAGGAACGGCAGGTTGTCGTCCGGGCGGGTCATGTGCTTGATCGCCTTGCCGCCGTTGGACAGGAAATAGAGGAAGCTTTCGACCAGCTGGTCGGCCGCCTGGTTGTCGATCACACAGCCCATGAACGGTTGCGGATCGGCGAAGGGCTCGCCCACAATCAGGCGGTCGGCGAGCTTCTTCACCTCGCTGACGATTGCATCATACATGCTGTCGACCACGATCAGGCGCCGCGCCGCCGTGCAGCGCTGCCCGGCGCTGGTGAAGGCAGAGCGCACGACGAGGATCGCGGCATCGGTGATCAGCGGCGTATCGGCGACGACGATAGGGTTGTTCCCGCCCATCTCGAGCGCGAGAATTTTTCCGGGATTGGTGGCGAGCCGCTTGTTGATGGCGATCCCCGCCTGGGCGGAGCCGGTAAAGAGCACGCCGTCGATGCCGCGGTGGGCGACCAGCGCCTGCCCCTCGGCCGGGCCGCCGGGCAGGAACTGCATCACTGCGGCTGGGATGCCGGCCTTGTTGAAGCATTTGACCAGCAGTTCGCCCACGGCAGGTGTCTTCTCGCTGGGCTTGAAGATCACCGCATTGCCCGCGATCAGCGCCGGGACGATGTGGCCGTTGGGCAGATGCGCCGGGAAATTGTAGGGCCCGAGCACAACCATCACGCCGTGCGGCTTGTGGCGCACGGCCGCCGTTCCGCCGAGTCCGCTGTCGAGCTTCTTCTGCCCGGTCCGCTCGCCATAGGCGGCGACCGAGATATCCACCTTGGCGATCACCGATTCGACTTCGGTGCGCGATTCCCACAGCGGCTTGCCGGTTTCCCGGGCGATCAGCTCGGCCAGCTTCTCGCTGACGGCGCGCACTTCATTGGCGAAGCGGCGGCACAGTTCGATGCGGTTGGCGAGCGGCCTTGCGGCCCATTCCGGAAAGGCACGACGCGCGCGGTCCACCGCTGCGTCGACGTCGCCTGGCTTCCCACGCCACAGCTCTTCGCCGGTCGAGGGATCGTACGAGATGATTTCGTTCTGGCTCAATGTCTTGCGATCGATCTGCTAGCGAGGCGGAGTGGCCCGGCCAAACTCTCCGTCGCGGCTTCTAGCGCAATAGGCGAGGGGGTCAATTCAGGGTGCCTCCGCGTGAAGGCGATTTTACATGACCGGCGGCCACGGGCGGCTCGCCATGGGCATCGGCGGCGCGCCGCAGGCGGGCGACCTTGTCGTGCAAAGGCGCCCAGTCATCCCGCTCGGCGATGGCCGACCAGAGGGTCTCGACCTCGTCGATCAGCATGCTTTCGGGCGCGCCTTCGTGCCAGTACGGATGATCGAGCGCGCCATCGGAGGCGTCGTATCCTTCGAGGCCGGGAAGCTCGCCGCGTCCGCCGCGATGGGCGTGGAAAAAGGCATCGGGCTGCCAGCGCCCGTCGCGCAGTGTCCTTTCGCAGGAGGCCACCATCATGCCGTCGGCCTCCACCCCCTTGGACACGACGCCGAGCCGCCAGCACCAGCGGCGCCCGATCGCCTCGGCATAGAGCGGCCCGAAGCGGTTCATCGCGGATACCAGAGGCTCGGTCTCCGCCAGCGCGCGCAGCGCCACGGCGAGCTGGCCGCAGTTCCAGTGCAGGGCTTCGGGCTGGCGGCCGAAGGCATAGAGGCCCGAATGATCGAAATAGGCGGCGGTGAAGCCCGGATCCCACTGCGGCAAACAGCGCCACGGTCCGTAATCGAAGCTTTCGCCGGTTATGTTCATGTTGTCGGTGTTGAGCACCCCGTGGACGAAGCCGGCGACCATGTAGCTGGCGGCAAGATCGGCCATGCGCTCGACCACGAGGTGCATCAGCTGCACTGCCGGCTGTTCCCGGCCGGGCGCATTGTCGGGCGGGGGCGGGCCGGGGAAATGCCGCAGGCAATACTCGACCAGCGCCGCCATGTGGTCCGGTTCCTCGACCACCATCAGGCGCTGGAAGCTGCCGATGCGGATATGCGAATGGCTCAGCCGCACCAGCACCGCCGAGCGGGCGGGCGAAGGCTCGTCGCCACGTTCGAGCTCCTCGCCGGTTTCGATCACCGAGAAGGTCTTTGAGGTGTTCACGCCGAGCGCCTCGAGAAATTCGGTCGCCAGGATCTCGCGCACTGCGCCCTTGAGTGTCAGGCGTCCGTCGGCGGTGCGGCTGTAGGGCGTCGTCCCCGATCCCTTGGTGCCCAGGTCGAGCAGCCGGTCCGCAGAATCGCGCAGCTGCGCGAACAGAAACCCGCGGCCATCCCCGATATCGGGATTGTACACCCGGAACTGGTGGCCATGGTACCGCAGCGCCAGCGGCCGGGGCAGATTGCCTTCGAGCGGATCGAACCGGGCGAAATGCTGCGCCCACTGCTCGTCGCTCAAATCGGCCAGGCCCACCGCTGCCGCCTGCCGATCGTTGCGGAACCGCATGAGCGCCGCGGGAAAGTTGGCCGGTCGGACCGGGTCCGCCAGCCATCCGGCCAGTTCGTCGATAGCGGTGTCGGGGCGGTAGCTGCTGGCTTGCGGTCGGGTGCGCATCCTGCGTAAGTGGGGCCAAGCGCTTGGCAGCACAAGCGAGAGAGCCGGATAATCGAAAGCGATCGCCCTTGACCGACCCGACCGAAGCCGACCGCGCCTGGGCAGACCGGTACTGGGAAACCGAGGACGGGCTCAAGCTGCATTACCGCGACTATGCCGGCGGCAGCGACAGGGCGCCGGTCCTGTGCATGCACGGCCTGACGCGCAACGCGCGCGATTTCGCCGGCCTCGCCGAACGCATAGCGCCGAACCGCCGCGTGCTGGTGCCCGAAATGCGCGGCCGCGGCATGAGCCACTATGCCAAGGACAGCGCCAGCTATAACCCGGTGCAATATGCCGCCGATGTCGAGCGGTTGCTGGCCGACCAAGGCATTGCGCGCTTCGTCGCGATCGGTACCTCGCTCGGCGGATTGATGACGATGCTGCTGGCCGCTGCCGGGCCGGGCCGGATCGTCGGCGCGGTGATGAACGATATCGGCCCGGTGGTGGAGGAAGAGGGTCTCGAGGCGATCCGCGGCTATGTCGGGCAGGGGCGCAGTTTCCAGACATGGATGCACGCGGCGCGCGCGCTGAGGGATGTCCACGGCGCGGCACATCCCGGCTTCGCGATCGAGGACTGGCTCGCCATGGCGAAGCGCGTCATGGTGCTGGGGCAGGGCGGACGCATCGCCTTCGATTACGACATGGCGATTGCCGACCCGATCATGGCGGCGAGTGCCAACGCCGCCCCGCCGGACCTGTGGCCGGCCTTCGACGCTCTCGGAGATGTCCCGCTGCTGCTGGTGCGAGGCGAGCGCTCGAATATCCTGTCGCCGCAGACCGCCGCGCAGATGCAGGCGCGCAAGCACGGCAGCGAGCTTGTCACGGTCGCGCAGACCGGCCACGCGCCCCTGCTCAGCGAGCCGGAGGTTGTGGCCGCCATCGACCGCCTGCTGGAGCGCGCCCCTTGAAGCCGTCGGGCCGGCCGGCCGTGCGCCTGCTGCATCTGCATTCGACCTTTTCCGCCGGCGGCAAGGAACTGCGCTGCGTCCAGTTGATCAACGCCTTCGGGCCTTCGGTCGAACATGCCATCGTATCGGGCGTACCCGGCGCGACCGGTGCGGCGCGCCATCTGGCGAAGAACGCCCCGGTGACCTTCCCCGACGATTTTCCATCGTTGCAGGGCAAGCCGTGGCCGTGGCGGCTCAGCCGGCTGGCACAGGCGATGCGCGGTTACGATCTCGTCCTGACATACAATTGGGGCGCCATGGACGCGGTGCTGGCGCATATGCTGTTCAGCGGCCCATTCGGTCTGCCGGCGCTCGTGCATCATGAAGACGGCTTCAACGAGGACGAACGCGAGCGGCTGAAACCGGGCCGCAACCTGTTCCGCAAGATCGCCCTCGCCAAGGCACACCGGCTGGTCGTCCCGTCGGAGACGCTGGAGGCGATCGCGCTCGAGAGCTGGGAACAGCCGTTCGGGCGGGTCGCACGGATTCCCAACGGGATTGACACCATGGCCTTTGCCCGCACGCCGGAGCGGGCTGCCTTGCCGGGATTGCGCAAGGCGGATGGCGAACTGTGGGTCGGTACGTTGGCGGGCCTGCGCCCGATCAAGAACCTTCCGCGCCTCGTCCGCGCCTTTGCCGCGCTGCAGCCACCTTGGAAACTTGTGATCGTCGGCGAAGGGCCCGACGAGGCTTCGATCCGGGCCGAGGCCGCGCGGCTGGGGATCGCCGACCGGGTGGTGCTGCCTGGGTTTGCCGCCGAACCGGCCCGCTTCGTGGGCCTCTTCGATATCTTCGCCCTGTCGAGCGATTCCGAACAGTTCCCGATTTCGGTGGTGGAGGCGATGGCCGCCGGACTGCCGGTCGCAGCGCCCGCCGTGGGCGACGTGGCGGAGATCGTTGCCGAACCGAACGCCCCCTTTATCGCGCCTCCCGGCGACGAGGCGGCACTGGCGGCGGCGCTGCTGGCGCTGGCGGCGGATCCCGGGCTCCGCCGTAGTGTCGGCGACGCGAACCGCACGGTCGCCCGCGCGCGTTACGAGGCGGAGGACATGATCGCCGCCTACCGCAGGCTTTATGCCCGGGCGATGGGCCGCGAGTCGCTGGCCTAGCGCCCCCGGCGCTTCACCCTTCGTTCACGCTCCCCCGGCGATCTTTCGCGTCCAGTTGATTTGGACACGTGCCGACCTTAAAGACCCGCTCGACACCAAGCTCTTCAGAAAGAACTGCCCGACGTGGCCCTGACCCCCACATCTTCCGATCCCACCGGCATCAAGAAGGCCGAACTGAAAACCGCCCAGGACGAAGCGCTGCTGCGCGAAGTCGACGAGGCGGTGCGGCAGGACCAGTTTGCCAATTTCGGGCAGCGCTACGGCCGTCCGCTGCTCGGTGCGGTCGTCGGCGGGCTGCTGCTGTTCGCGGGCTATCTTTTCTGGGACAGCCGGCAGGAAGCGGCGCTCGAAAAGGATTCCGAGGCGCTCGTCTCGGCCATGGACCAGATCGATGCCGGCAATCTCAAGACCGGCAGCGACGCGCTGGGCGCGCTTGCCAACAGCGATAACGACGGGGCGCGCTCTGCGGCGCTCGTGCTGCAGGGCGGGGTGCTGGCGCGGCAGGGCAATACGGCCGAGGCCGCCGAGACATTCCAGCGCGTCGCTTCGGATGCCGATGCGCCGCAGGCCTACCGCGACCTCGCGCTCGTGCGCGAAATCGCGCTGCGCTACGACACGATGAAGCCGGGCGAAGTAATCGCGCGTCTCGGCCCGCTGGCCAAGCCCGGCAGCGCCTTCTTCGGCAGTGCCGGCGAGATGGTCGCCATGGCCTATCTCGACCAGGGCAAGCGAAAGGAAGCCGGCGCACTGTTCGCCCAGATCGCGCGCGACGACGACGTGCCGCAATCGCTGCGCTCGCGCGCGCGGCAGATGGCCGGCGTGCTCGGCGTGGACGCTATCGAGGATGTCGACGCCGTCCTGAAAGAAACCAACGCCGATACCTCGGCAACCTCGGTTGACGGCAATTGAGCCGATGCAGCCGTGCCCCCATCGCCGCTTCGCCGGCGCCAGCAGACCTGACGGGATGGACAAGATGAATTCGACGCTACGTGCAAAAATGCCGAAATTCGCCGCGGCAAGCCTGCTGGCGCTTTCCCTGTCCGCCTGTGCCGGCGGATTGTTCGGCGGCGGCGACAAGACCGACGCGACGCCGACGATCGGCAACCGCAAGCCGGTGCTGTCGCGGATCGAGAGCAATGTGAACGTCGATCCCGCGCTCGCCGGTGTTGCCGTCGTGTTGCCGCCCGCCCAGGTCAACCAGGAATGGGCGATGACGAGCGGGACGCCGAGCAAGAGCTACGGCCATCTCGCGCTGGCCGACAACCCGTCGCGTCTGTGGACGGCGAAAATCGCCCCTTCCAGCAACCGCATGCGCTACGGCGCAGGGCCGGTCGTTGGCGGCGGCAAGCTGTTCGTCGTCGATACGGAGGGCATGATCCATGCCTTCGATCCAGCAACCGGCGCCAAGCTGTGGCAAGTCCGGATGGAGCTCGAGAAGGGCGTGCGCAGCTCCGCCTTCGGTGGCGGCGTCAGCTATGCCGGCGGCCGCGTCTATGCGACAAACGGCGTGGGTGAAGTCATCGCGCTCAATGCGTCCGACGGCGCGCAGCTGTGGAAGGTGAAGCCGGCCGGCCCACTCCGCGATGCGCCGACGGTCGCCTTCAACCTCGTCATCGTGATGACGCAGGACAACCAGATTTTCGCGCTCGATACCAACACGGGCGAAATCGAGTGGCAGGAATCCGGCTCGCAAGCGCAGGCCGGCGTGTTCGGCGTGGCCTCGCCCGCTGCCGGGCAGGGGTCGATCATCGCCGGATACAGCTCGGGCGAGCTGACCGCCTACCGCTACGAAAACGGCCGCTCGCTGTGGTCGGACGCCTTGGCGCGGACGTCGATTTCGACCTCGGTCGGCTCGCTCACCGACATCGATGCCGATCCGATCATCGATTCGGGCCGGGTCTATGCGCTGGGCCAGGGCGGGCGTATGGCCGCATACGAACTCGTCACCGGCCAGCGCATCTGGGAATTGAGCCTCGCCGGCATTTCGACGCCGGCAATCGCCGGCGAGTGGATTTTCACCCTGACCGACGATGCCCGGATGCTGGCGATCGCCCGTTCCAGCGGCAAGGTGCGCTGGATCACGCAGCTGAGCCGCTGGCGCGACGAAAAGGACAAGGAAGGCCCGATCTTCTGGACCGGTCCGGTGCTGGCGAATAACTCGCTCTATGCCGCAAGCTCGGAAGGGCAGGTCTGGCGGATCGGAGTGGGTGACGGCGCGGCGCAGCAGTTCATGGATCTGAAGCAGCCGGTCAGCGTACCGCCGATCGTCGCCAACGGCGTCCTCTATCTCCTCGACGACAGCGGAACGCTCCACGCGTTTCGCTGATCGCGGGCGCAGGGTCTTACGAGCAAATTAACCCTTGCCGGGTAATCGGCATCCATGCGCGCGTGCATGGAGCATCCACCGCTGCCCGAAAGCGACGTATCGGCGGGCGTAGGCCTGTCCGGCTTGCTCGGGCTGGCCGCGTGGCTGGTATTCTGCCGCAACTACCCCGCCATCGCCGAATGGCTCGAAATCGGCGGCCCGCACCTGCCCATGTCGGGCCCCTTCGCTTCGCTGGCGGCCATGCTGTTCACGGCTGGGCCGATGATCGCCTGGTCGATTCTGGTAGACAAGGTTCACCGGCGTCCGTCGACCGGCATCGACTGGTCCAACCCGCGCCCGCGCGACGAAACCCTCTCCGTCTCGACAGTCAAGATCGCCGCGCTGTGGGCCACGTGGGCGATCCTCGCCGGCCTTTACTGCCTCGGCCGGTGGTACTGGGACGGGCAGTACCTCTTTGCCATGCAGGTCTTGAGCCTCGCCCTCGCGCCGATGCTGATCCTGTCGGTGCCCTACATCCTGTGGCTCGACCGCCGCATGATCGAGCCGCGCGATCACGCCTGGCATTTCGGCGCCATGCTGCTGGGGCGCGAGCCCTACGAGATGGCCGAGGTGAAGAAGCACTGGCGGGCATGGATCATCAAGGGCTTCTTCGGCGCCTTCATGATCTCGATCCTTCCCGGCGGCTTCCGGGAAGTGGTCGAGGCCGACCTCGGCGCCATGCTCGGCAATCCCGCCGCGCTCGCTTTCTTCCTCATCACCCTGCTGTTTCTGGTCGACGTGCAGATCGGGACCGTCGGATACCTCGTCACTTTCCGCCCGCTGGATGCGCATATCCGCAGCGGCAATCCTCTGCTTGCCGGCTGGGTGGCGGCGCTGCTCTGCTATCCGCCGTTCGTATTCGGCTTCATGGGAGGGGGCGGCCTGCTCGCCTACGAAGTGAATACGCCGGGTTGGGCATGGTGGCTCGACGGGCACCCGTTCCTGCTCGGCCTGTGGGGCGCGGTGCTGGTGACGCTTACCGCGATCTATGCCTGGGCGACGGTGGCTTTCGGCATCCGCTTTTCGAACCTCACCTATCGCGGGGTCCTGACGAACGGGCCCTATCGCTTCACGCGCCATCCCGCCTATGTCTCGAAGAACCTGTTCTGGTGGCTGTCCACCCTGCCGTTCCTCGTCAATGCCGACGGCAGCATGATCGACGTCATCCGCAACACCTTCTTCCTCGCGGTGGTGAGCGGGATCTATTACTGGCGGGCCAAGACCGAGGAAGCGCACCTGCTGGCCGAGGACCCCAAGTACCGCGAATACCATGCGTGGATGGAGCGCCACGGCCTGCTGACAGGGCCGCTCAGTCGCATGGCCAGGCGCTTGCGGGCGGGCCGTCCGCCGCTGGTCCACCCGGCAGAGTGAGCTAGAGCGGCGCGCCGTCGTCGGTTTCGTACATCCTGAGATCGCGCCCGACCGGGGGGTTGGCTGCCATGACTTTCTGGAATTCGGCCATGTGCGCGCTCTGCCCGTGCGCGGCAAGCGCATCGCGGTCGCGCCAGCGTTCGTAGATGATCAGCACGTCGGGATCCGCCATATCCTGGGCAAAGGTGTAGGTCAGGCAGCCATCCTCGGCGCGGCTCGCGGCGACCATGGTCTTGATCGCTTCGACCACGTCGGGCTTCGCGGCAACCGTGCCGGGGGCCAGCTGGATGGTGCCGTTGATCTGGATCATCTGGTCTCTCCCAATCGTCAGAAACTGTATTTGTAGATCCGCTTGATGTCGCCGCCCCATTCCCCATGGTACATATCCAGCAGGCGCTGCGCGGGAACCTTGCCGCTGGCGACGATCTCGTCGAGCGTTTCGAGAAAGCCTGTTTCGTTGTCGCCGCTGGTGTTGAGGCGGGCGCGGGCGGCCAGGCCCTGGCGCGAAATGCTCATCACGTCGCGAGCCAGATCGCGCAGCGTGTGCCCGCCCGGGATCGGTACATCCAGCGCGAGTTTCGGCACGGCATTGCGCAGGGCTTCGCGTTCTTCCATCGACCAGTCCTTGACCAGTTCCCACGCCGCATCGAGCGCGGCTTCGTCGTAGAGCAGGCCGACCCAGAAGGCGGGCAGGGCGCAAATGCGGCTCCACGGGCCGCCATCGGCGCCGCGCATTTCGAGGAAGCTCTTGAGCCGCACTTCGGGGAACGCGGTGCTGAGATGGTCCCACCAGTCGCTCTGCGTCGGCTTCTCGCCGGGCAGGACAGACAGCTTGCCATCGAGAAAATCGCGAAAGCTGAGGCCCGCCGCGTCGATGTACCTGCCTTCGCGGAAGACGAAGTACATCGGCACGTCGAGCATGTAGTCGACCCAGCGTTCGTAGCCGAAGCCGTCCTCGAACACGAAGGGCAGCATGCCCGTGCGGTGCCGGTCGGTGTCCGACCAGATGTGCGAGCGGTAGGAAAGGAAACCGTTGGGTTTGCCCTCGGTGAACGGCGAATTGGCGAACAGCGCCGTCGCCAGCGGCTGCAAGGCGAGCGAGGTGCGAAACTTCTTCACCATGTCGGCTTCGCTCGAATAGTCGAGATTGACCTGGATGGTGCAGGTCCGCAGCATCATGTCGAGGCCCATCGAACCCACGCGCGGCATGTGCCGCAGCATGATCTCGTAGCGGCCCTTGGGCATGATCGGCAGTTCTTCGCGCGTCTTGTCGGGCCACATGCCGAGACCGAGGAAACCGATGCCGCACGCCTCGCCGATTTCCTTCACCTGCTTGAGGTGGCGGCCGGTTTCGTTGCAGGTCTGGTGCAGGTTTTCGAGCGGGGCGCCCGACAGTTCCAGCTGTCCGGCCGGTTCGAGACTGACGGCGCCGTCGTCGCCCTTGAGCGCGATGACATTGCCGCCCTCTTTGACCGGCGTCCAACCGAAGCGGCGCAATTCCATCAGGATATCGCGGATACCTGCGGGTTCGTCGTAGGACGGGGCACGGAAATCGTCGCGGCGATAGACCAGCTTCTCGTGCTCGGTGCCGATGCGCCAAGCGTCTTTGGGCTTCTCGCCCATTTGCATCGGCGCGACCAGCTGGTCGCGCGATTCGATGATGGGGTCCTCGGCCCCGCTCTCCTCCCGAGTACTCATGAAATCGCCGTTAGGCCGCGATCATGGCGAGGGAAAGAAATTTCGGTTTCCACCTGAAACCGCAATTCTTGTGAGCAATGTCCGGTACCTAGGCCCGCCAGTCGCCGACCGTTCCCATCCATAATGCAGTGGCGGCGATGGCGGCCGTTTCTCCGCGCAGGATGCGCGGGCCGAGGGTGATGGCGCGGGCCTGGGGCAGCGCACGGATGGCTTCGCGCTCGGCATCGTCGAAGCCGCCTTCCGGCCCGGTCAGCAGCGCCGCCGGGCCGCGCCGGGCGCGGAATGCCGCTTCGGCGGGCTCGCCACCCATTTCGTCGGCGAAGAACAGCGGGCGATCGCTCGGCCAGTCGCGCAGCAAGGCGTCGAGCTTCACCGGTTCGGCGAGTTCGGGCAGAGCGGTGCGGGCGCATTGCTCGGCGGCTTCGGTGACGATGGTGCGCGCTCGCTCCGCATTGAGCTTATCGGCGACGCAGCGGCGGGTGACGACCGGCCGGATGGCGCGGACGCCCAATTCGGTGGCTTTCTCCAGCACAAGGTCGAACCGATCCTTCTTGAGCAGCGCCGGAACGACCCAGAAATCGGGCACCTGTTCGCGCGGGCGCAGCATTTCGATCGGCTCCAGCACCACCGCACGCTTGCCCGCGTCGACAACCTTGCAGGCCCATTCGCCGGTCGCATCGTCGCACAGGATCACCGCGTCACCCGGCGCAATCCGCATCACTTTGCCTAGGTAATGCGCCGCATTGCCTTCGATGTTCACGGCCGCACCCGAGGCTATGGGATCGGGCACGAACAGGCGGGGGGCCGAGCGGGGCGGCCAGGCTGGCGTTGCGGGCATGGCTAGGCACGTGGCACGCGCCGCGTTAGGGGGCAAGCCATGTCCGATGCCGTCACCAACGATGTTGTCCCGGATTCCGAGCACCGGGGCCTCGTCGCGCGTCTTCCACAGGTTCCGCGCGATCTCGCCATGCTGGCGCGCTTCGACCGGCCGATCGGCTGGTGGCTGCTGTTCTGGCCCTGCGTCTGGGGCGTGTGGCTGGCCGGGGCAGGCTGGCAATTCGCGATGCTCGGCTGGCTGCTGCTCGGTTCCGTCGCCATACGCGGGGCAGGGTGCGTCTACAACGATATCGTCGACGCAGACCTCGACCGCCAGGTGGCGCGCACCGCCAGCCGCCCGGTGGCGAGCGGGCGGGTATCGCGCAAGCTGGCGTGGGGCTGGCTGCTGGTGCTGTGCCTCATCGGGCTGATCGTCCTGCTGCAACTGCGGGTCGAGGCGCAGCTGGTGGCACTTTCGAGCCTCGCGCTGGTCGCGGCCTATCCCTTCATGAAGCGCATCACCTGGTGGCCGCAGGCATGGCTTGGAATGGTCTTTACCTGGGGCCTGCTGGTCGGCTGGGCACAGTTCCGGCTGGACCAGCTGCCTGCGCTGGCGGCGGTCTACGCCGGGTCGGCGCTATGGGTGGTCGGCTACGACACGATCTACGCCCTGCAGGACCGCGAGGATGACGCGATGGTCGGCATCAAGTCCAGCGCCTTGCGGCTGGGCGAGAGCGTCACGGCCGGGGTGGGGCTGTTCTATGGCGGGGCGGTGGCGCTGTGGGCACTCGGTGTCTGGCTGCTGCGGGCGGACTGCATTGCGCTGCTTGCCTTGCTGCCCGTGGCCGCGCACCTTGCATGGCAGGTGGTGACTTTGAACGCGGAGGATCCTGCCAACACGCTCGAGCGGTTTCGCTCCAATCGCTGGGCCGGGGCGCTGATGGCGGCGGCGTGTTTCGTCGTGGGGAACGCCTGACACCTGCCACCAGCGGTGTTTACTTTTCGTTCTCCTCGCCCCAACACCATAACCGATGCCCGCGATCCTCCTCCCAGCGCTGCACGCGAGTCATGCCGGCACCTGGCTGAAGGACGGCAACCGGGAGACGCGCGGCTGTTCCAAGGGCGAGGCGATCAACGCGGCGGCGGATACCCCTGTGCTGATGCTCAACGCCCCGCTGGTGGCGACGCGGCTGGGCTATCCCGACCTGTCGGGGCTCGATCTGCTGGAACTGTTCGCTTTCGTCCATCCGGCCAAGTTCTGCGTGCCGACGTCCAAGGGGCTGGCGCATGCGCTGGGCCTGGACGAACCGAAAGACGATGCGGCTGTCCCCGAATTGCTGCAAAGCGCGGCAGGCAAGCTGCTGGAAACATGCGAAAGTGCCGTTTGGGCCGAGCGCGAGGGGGCGTGGAGCGTGCTGCAATCGCTCGCCCGTTTGCGCTGGCCGTGGGCCGGTGTGCTGGCCCCGCATGTCGCCAAGCCCGAACGGGCGGAGAAGTGGTTGTTCGCACGCCTGCCCGAATGGGAAGAAGCGCCCGAACGGCCGCAGCCGGCGCAGGTAAACCTCGCCGAGGCGGAGGTCGCCGCGCAGCTTGAGCGGCTGACGGGAGAGGGGGCGGAGAGGCGCGAGGGCCAGCGCGCCTATGCGCAGGATGTCGCGAAGGTTTTCAGCCCGCGCGACAAGCGCTCGCTTCCCCATGTCCTACTGGCGCAGGCGGGCACGGGCATTGGCAAGACGCTGGGCTATCTCGCCCCGGCCTCGCTTTGGGCCGAGAAATCGCAAGGCACCGTGTGGGTCAGCACCTATACCAAGAACCTCCAGCGCCAGCTGAGGCGCGAGAGTCGCCGGGCATGGCCTGCCCGCCGCGCCGACGGCTCGCAGCCGGTGGTGGTGCGCAAGGGGCGCGAGAATTATCTCTGCCTGCTCAACCTCGAGGATGCGCTGCAAGGAGGCTTCGCGGGGCGTCCCGCGATCCTGGCGCAACTGGTCGCGCGCTGGGCCGCCTACAGCGCCGATGGCGACATGATCGGCGGCGACCTGCCCGGCTGGCTCGGCACGCTGTTCCGCAAGCGCGGGATCGCAGCGCTGACCGACCAGCGCGGCGAGTGCATCTATGCCGGCTGCCCGCATTACCGGAAGTGCTTCATCGAGCGCGCCACGCGGGCGAGTGCTCAGGCCGACCTCGTCATCGCCAATCATGCGCTGGTCATGGTCAATGCGGCGCGCGGCCGGCACCAGGGCCAGCCGCCGACGCGGGTGATCTTCGACGAGGGTCACCATGTATTCGACGCCGCCGACAGCACCTTCGCCGCTGCCCTCACCGGCGCGGAGGCGATCGAGCTGCGCCGCTGGATCGTAGGGCCGGAGAAGGGCAACCGCGGGCGCAGGCGCGGGCTGGCGGCACGGCTGGCCGATGTCGCAAGCTACGACGATGCGGGCGGCGAAGCGGTCGAGGCAGCGGTCGAGGCTGCATCGCGCCTGCCCTCGGACGGCTGGCTCGGGCGGATCGCAGAAGGGCAGCCCTTCGGCCCGGTCGAGGCGCTGCTGGGGCAGGTTCGCGCGCTGGCCTACGCCCGCGACGAAAGCGGGGCGCAGGATGCTGGCTACGGGATCGAGACCGAGGTCGCCTCGCTGCCCGGTGCGCTGATCGAAGCGGCGCAGGATGCGGGCACCGCACTGGCCGCGATCCGCGCGCCGTTGATGAAGCTCGCCGGACGGCTTGAGGCCGTGCTGGAGGATGCGCCCGACTGGCTCGACGGGCAGGGCCGGGCCCGGATCGAGGGCGCGCGGCATTCGCTGCGCTGGCGGATCGACCTGCTGGCGGCGTGGGAATCGCTGCTGGCGCGGCTGGGCGGACCGGCGGACCCCGATTTCGTCGACTGGTTCGCGGTCGAGCGGAACGACATGCGCGAGTTCGATATCGGCATCCATCGCCACTGGCTCGACCCGATGAAGCCCTTCGCGCATGTCGTGCTGGAACCGGCCCACGGCGTGATGCTGACCAGCGCCACACTGACCGACCGCAGCGAAACGGGCGAGGACTGGCAGGGTGCGATCGCAGCAAGCGGTGCGCCGCATCTCGAACTGAATCCCCTCACGACCAGTGCGCAGAGCCCGTTCGATTATGCCGGCCGGGCCGAAGTCCTGATCGTCACCGATATCAAGCGCGGCGACCTTGCCGCCCTCGCCGGGGCCTATGCCCGGCTGGTTGAGGCAGCAGGCGGAGGCGTGCTCGGCCTGTTTACCGCCATCAAGCGGCTGCGCGCGGTCTATGGCCGCATTGCCGACCGTCTGGCCCGGGCAGGGCTGCCGCTCTACGCCCAGCACGTCGATCCGATCGACACGGGCACGCTGACCGATATCTTCCGCGACGACCGCAAGGCCAGCCTGCTCGGCACCGATGCCCTGCGCGACGGGGTCGATGTGCCGGGCGAGAGCCTGCGCTGCGTGGTGATGGAGGCGGTGCCCTGGCCGCGTCCGACGATCCTTCACCGGGCCCGCCGTGCCGCCAATGGCGGCGGGGCCTATGACGATCGCATCATCCGGGCGCGGCTGGCGCAGGCCTTCGGGCGCCTGATCCGCAGCCGCGAGGATGCAGGGCATTTCGTCGTCCTGTCCTCCGCCTTCCCGACGCGGCTGCTCGGCGCCTTCCCGCCCGGAACGCCGGTCATCCGGCTGACGCTGGACGAGGCCTTGAAGCGGGTTGCAGCCGGGCCGCCGAACGTGGATAGGGAGGGCAAGGATGCCGTTACGGCACCGCGAGAGGAATCGCCGGATTTATGAAGACCCTCGGCCTGCTGCGGCATGCGAAATCGGACTGGGACGATATGTCGACACGCGATTTCGACCGCGGGCTCAACAATCGTGGCCGCCGGGGCGCTGCGTTGATGGGCGAGCATATCCGGGGCAGTAAATACGCGTTCGACATGCTGCTCGCGAGCCCGGCCGAACGGGTCAAGAAGACGCTCGAATCGGCCGAGCTGGGCCTGTCGCCGCGCTTCGACCAGCGGCTCTACCTTTCCAGCGCCGACACCATGATCGACGTGATCCAGGAAAAAGCGGGCGATGCGCATGCCGTGCTGATCTGCGCGCATAATCCCGGGCTGCAGGAAATGCTCCTGCGCCTGATTGCGCCTGCCAACGAAAATGCCTTGTTCGAAGAGGCGAGCATCAAATTTCCCACCGCCGCCTTTGCCGTCGTGGAACTCGCTATCGACAGCTGGGACGAGCTCGGCGCCGAAAACGGGACGCTGGCCTATTTCAAGCGTCCGCGCGATCTCGATCCTGCGCTTGGGCCGGACCGCGACTGACCGCTTACTGGTAGGTCGCCGTTACGGCGAACGTGCCGCTGTAGGTTCCGGGTGCCTGGTTCGTAGCGGCATTTAGCCGTCCCCCGAAGCCCACGGTCATCGTGCCGCTGGCAGGCAGCAGGAAGACCGCCGGTGCAATCACTTGACCGCCGTTGTTGCGGCTGAGCCGGAGATTGTCGATTGTGATGGGTGCGCCCGGACCGGTCAGCACGATGGTCGCCGAGCCGAGCGTCACGTCGACATTGGTCGCCGGCTGGCCGGTGACCGTGAACAGCGCGCGGCCGAAAGGTGCCGACGACAGCAGGGTCGCGTTGACATTGGCGGTTCGCGCACCGGTGCGGGCGTTGATGACGACGCGGGCGATACCGGTACCGTTGACGATGATCTGGCCGAAATCGAGATCCTGGTTCTTCACGATCGAGATCGGCTCGGCGATGTTCGCAGCCGCACTGCCTGGCGTAGAATCGTCGGCATGTGCGGGGGCGGCTGCGGCAGCGACTGCAGCCAGCAGAGCGATCGCGCCCGTGCGGCGGGCCTTGTGATCGAAGCTCTTCATGTCGCGGACAATACACCTTGCGCCATGGTGCTTCGGTTACGGAGCTTGGTTAAGAAAGGTTACCCGGCACATCGGCCTGCCGCGGAAACGCCATAGAAGATGCGGCAGGCAGCGTCCTCCTGTCTACGCAATGATGCGTAACGTCCCGTTAACCGAAGACCTGTCTCGGGCCAGGCCCCTTTGCTGCAAGGACGTCGGCAGGATTGTAGAGCGCGCACTTGCGGAGGCTGAGACAGCCGCAACCGATGCAACCGTCCAGCGTTTCGCGGGCGCGTTCGAGTTCGGCGATGCGTGCGTCGAGCTGGGTCCTGATACCCGTGCTGATCTTGCGCCAGTCGGCGGCGGTGGGGTTTCGGCCTTGGGGCAGTAGGGCAAGTTGCGCCTCGATCTCGCCGAGGGACAGGCCGAGCCGCTGGGCAATGAGGATGAAGCTGAGGCGCCTTATGTCCCCGCGGAGGAAGCGGCGCTGGTTGCCGGTGCTGCGCAGGGCGGAAACCAGGCCCTGATCCTCGTAATAGCGGATCGCCGAGACGCTCAGTCCGGTACGCCGCGCCAGTTCGCCGATCGAAAGGAGATCATTCGCATGCATCGATTGGCGGGTAGCGAATTTCGCTCTTGACCTCAAGCCAGCTTGAGGTTTCATAACGACGTGCATTGCAACAGGAGATGCACCATGGCCAAGGGCCAGCTCGAACATGCCAATATCACCGTCACCGATCCCGAACGCTCGTCCAAGCTCCTGCAGGGGCTGCTGGGATGGCACGAACGCTGGCGCGGGCCCTCGGCCATGGGCGGCTGGACCATCCATGTCGGAGACGAGACGACCTATCTCGCGCTCTATACCAGCGAGACCGCCAAGGGGGGCTACGCCAAAGGCCTGCCGCTCAACCATGTCGGCGTCCACGTCGACGACATCGTCGCTGCGGAGGCGATCGTCATCCAGCACGGGCTCGAGCCTTTCAGTCATGGCGACTACGAGCCGGGCCGTAGGTTCTATTTCTTCGACTGGGACGGCATCGAATTCGAGGTCGTCAGCTATGAATGAGATCGTTCCGAGGCGGCCTTTGTTCAGCCACCCGCCAGAAGGGAGAGGAGATGGAAATCGTCGTCCTTTCTGCGTCGGTTCGCCGCAGCTCTCGGCGCTCTGGCCGTATCTCCCGCGCAAGGAATTGCTATAAATCAGATGTATAGGCGTTCCTGAACAGGCGTTCAGCGGAACCGCCCGGAAGTTCGGCCCGTTTTTGGGGGGTTATGACCAAGACCATCCTCACCGCTCGTTGTGCCCCGGTTGCTATTGCCGCGATCCTGGCGCTTTCCTCAACCCCGGCACTCTCTCAGTATGCCGCCGGCTCGTCCACCGCGCCGGTCAACAACGCTCCGCCCCTCATGCAGAGCCCGGTGGACCCGATTGTCGCGCCGGCACCCGCTCCAGCCTCGACGACAAGCCCGCGATTTGTATCGACACCGCAGGTCCAGACCGTGCCTGAGCCCGATCCGGTACCCACCGAAACAAACTCGACCTCGCAGCCTGGTTCCACTACCGAAACAACTGCCGCCCCTGTTACAAGCGCATCCGCTTCCCGTGCGACATCGAATCCGGCCCGCTCTGCTCCTGCAAACAGTCGCATCGTGACGACCACCGCGACACCGTCGGCGCCAGCCACATCGACATTGCAATCCGATCCCGCCACTCCGTCGCAAAGCGCTCAGTTCGACGACTTGCCGCCCCCGGCGGTCCCTGTGACCAACGAGATTGCGGATCAGCAACTCGATACTGACGCCGGCGACGAGACTAGCCTGATTGGTCTTCTGGCTGCGGGCCTCGTGGGCCTGATCCCCATCGGTCTGGCAATTGCCGCCGTCGTCTGGTGGCGTCGCCGTTCGCGGGTGGTCAAGTATGCGCCTCAGCCCACAGTATCGCCGTCGTCCGCACGCGCCCCGGAAATGCGCAGGATCCCGCCAACGACCCCGGCCGCACCGGCTACTATCGCTCCGGTCGAACCGCGCGCGCCCGAATTTGCACGCGATGAGCTCGTCAACGGGACTACTACGCAGCCCGCCCATTCCGGTCATTTCGCACCGGCCGGGTTCGGGGGAGTGGCCTTGGCAGAGCGCAGCCGCGAGGAAACGCGGAGGCATGACGCCCCTACCGTTATCTTCGACGAGCCTGAGGTTCCGTCCGACGATGTGCGTGCAGACCCTGCTACCGCACCGGCGACCAAGCGTCACGAATGGGGTCATGTCGCGCCCGCTCCTGCTATCGGTTGGACCGCCCCGTCGACAGGGACGGCCGATCGTGAGAGCACGCTGGAACAGATGGTTGCAGCCCGCCCCGATGCAGCCAATCCCTTCACCTCGCCCAAGGCTCGTCGCCGCCGGGCGCGCTTGATCCTCGCTACGCGCAACTCCGCTTGAGCGGCTGCGCGATAATTTGCGAGACTGCCCTTTTCGACCGATCCTGTGATGTTTCGGGACTTCGGAAGGGCAACCACCTCATGGACCGGGCACGTCGGATCGACGACGTACCCGGTCTTTTCGTGCCAATGCCATCGCAACACTGTCCTACACCAGGTTAGGCGCATAACTTGCCCTGATGCTCGCCTGTCACACGGTCAACGAACTCCGCAGGTCGCAATCGAGAGTGCCAAAGCTAAAGTCACACATCGGCGGCGTGTTTGCGACCGAATGCCATGAAATCGCCTGCAATTCCCGGAAAGTCACAGCTTTGATCATCGGCGTTGGCGTGACATCGCAGCCGCTCTTCGCGCTTGCAACATGGCGGGCCTTGGGCAAAGGGCAGGCGCTATGAGCATGCAAGAGCTGATCGCCGCCGCCCGCGTTTCGAAGTCCTGGCCGTTCCAGGAAGCGCAGAAGCTTCTGAAGCGCTATCCCGAAGGCAGCAAGCCCGACGGCTCGCCCGTGCTGTTCGAAACCGGCTACGGCCCCAGCGGTCTGCCGCATATCGGCACGTTTCAGGAAGTCCTGCGCACGACACTGGTCCGGCGCGCATATGAAGCGATGATCGGCGCCCGGCCCGAAGACGGCAGGACCCGGCTGGTCGCGTTCAGCGACGACATGGACGGCCTGCGCAAGGTGCCCGACAATATCGACCGCAAGGATGTGCTCGAGGCGAACTTGCACAAGCCGCTCAGCCGTATCCCGAGCCCGTTCAGCAACGAGCACGAAAGCTACGCTGCGCACAACAACGCGATGCTGCGCGAATTCCTCGACCGGTTCGGCTTTGATTACGATTTCGTCGCTTCGTCCGAGATGTACAATTCGGGCCGGTTCGACGAGGCGTTGAAACAGGTATTGCGCAAGAACCAGGCCATCCTCGACATCATGCTGCCGACCTTGCGGGCGGAGCGTGCGGCGACCTATTCGCCGGTGCTGCCGATCAGCCCTGTGACGGGACGGGTGTTGCAGGTGCCGGTCGAGGTGATCGACGCCGAGGCTGGCCAGGTGCGCTTCACCGATGAAGACGGCACCGTGGTCGAACAGTCGGCGCTCGGTGGCATGTCCAAGCTGCAATGGAAGGTCGACTGGGCGATGCGCTGGTACGCGCTCGGCGTCGATTACGAAATGTATGGCAAGGATTTGACCGACAGCGGCGTGCAGTCGGGCAAGATCGTCCAGGCGCTGGGCGGTCGCAAGCCCGAGGGGCTGATCTACGAGCTGTTCCTCGACGAGAGGGGCGAGAAGATCTCCAAGTCCAAGGGCAACGGCCTGACTATCGAGGAATGGCTGACCTACGGCACCGAAGAGAGCCTCGGCTTCTACATCTTTCCCAATCCCAAGAGCGCGAAGCAGCTGCACGTCGGCGTGATCCCGCGTGCGGTCGACGACTACTGGCAGTTCCGAGCCGCCATCCCCGAGCAGGAGCTCGACAAGAAGCTGGGCAATCCGGTGTGGAACCTGTTGCGTGCCAACGGAGGCTGGGAAGCCGATGAGGCGCCCGGCGAGGGCGACACGCTGCCGGTCAGCTTCGGCCTGCTGCTCAACCTCGCCAGCGTGCTGGGTACCGAGGCGACCGAGGCCAATCTGGCGGAGTATCTCGACACCTACCTCGGCGGCGTGCCGCGCGGGTCGGAACTCGACCGGATGATCGCAGCGGCGGTGGCCTACACGCGCGATTACATCGCCCCGACGCTGAGCAAGCGCGCTCCAGCTGCCAACGAAGCTGCGGCGCTGAAGGCGCTCGACACGGTCCTTGCGGCTGCCGCTCCGGGCATGAGCGCAGAGGATCTCCAGACCGAGGTTTACGAGATCGGCAAGCGCGAGGAATTCGGCTTCGAGAGCCTGCGCGACTGGTTCAAGGCGCTGTACCAGACCCTGCTCGGCAGCGACCAAGGCCCGCGTATGGGCAGCTTCATCGCGCTCTACGGTATCGACAACACGCGCAGGCTCATCGCCGAGGCGCTGGCACGCTAGCGGTCACTTCCATTTGCGGGTGCGGTACCACTTGGTGATGACGTATTTCACCCCGCGCTCGACCGGCGTGCCGGCGTGGAGCGTGTCGTAATTGGGCCTGCCGTCGAGCGTGGCATTGTTCCAGATCAGCAGCACGCCCGGCTTGGGCGGCACGTTAATCCCGACATTGACGAAGCCGGTCGCGCCGCCGGCCTCGACCTGGTTCAGGTAGAGCATCGCGGTCCAGCTTCGCTGCCCGCCGCGCTTCTTCTCGCCCAGCCAGTAGGATTCGCTGGTATGGAAAAAGTCGTGGTGCGGCTTGAACTCCTGCCCCGCCGCATAGCGCTGCCCCTGCATCGTTTCGCCGATCGCCGACGGCAGCCCCAGCGCCTTGTCGATCCGGTCGCTGATGAGGCGCACCAGCGGATCGTGCGGATAGAAGTTTCCAGAATACGACGTACGGAATCCTTCCGTTCCCGTCCCCTCGTACAGCTGGCTCGGCTGGGCGACGACGTCGATCATCATCATCAGTTTCTTGCATTCGTCGGCCGACACGAACTCCTTGATCGCATAGAGTTCGGCCTTGTCCGTCGGCAGCTTTTCAGCCCGCGGATCGGCATCGAGCTGCTTGCGAACCATGCGCCCGACCCGGGCGAGCGCATCCTTGTCGGGAACTATAGGAGTGGTAGTCGTCGTCATGCAACGGATGCTAGCAGCGCGCGCCAGCGGCTGCTAGACGGCTGTTCGGGTCAAAGGGAGGAGCGACGCATGATCGACGCGGGACGCAGTAAATATTCCACAGGCGCAATGGTGTTCCACTGGCTGATCGCCGTGCTGGTGATCGTCAACTGGCGGATCGTCGAGGCGGCCGAGCATGCGTCGGAAGCCGACGAGATGGCGCTGATCGGCAATCACAAGGCAATCGGCATCACGATACTTGTACTGACGCTGGGCCGGCTCGCCTGGCGGCTGATGCACAAGGTTCCGCCCTTGCCGGAAAGCATGGCCAATTGGGAGCGCATCCTTTCACGCACCGTGCACGTCATCTTCTATGTCCTGCTGATCGGTCTCCCGCTCGGCGGCTGGCTCGCAGGATCCTATGCCGGGCGCGACATCAGCTTCTTCGGTGCCTTTACCATACCCGGTCTGCCGGTGGGCCAGAACATGGAAATGGCAAAATCGATCATCGGCCTGCACAAGACCGGCGGCGAGATCATGATCTATCTGATCGCGCTGCATATCCTGGGCGCGCTCAAGCACACCTTCATCGACAAGGATGGCGGCATCACGCGGATGCTTCCATGGGGCCGCGGCTGACAGGCAAGGAAAAACCCCCGCCCGGACAGGAACCGGACGGGGGTTTCTTAGAGCCGGGCAGACCCATCGATCCGGCATCTCGATCCGGCGCGCCTACCAGAAGAAGTCGTAGATCACGTCGACCACTTCGCCGCTGTAGATGTTCACCAGCAAGACGTCGTCGTAATAGCGGACCCAGCGATAGGGGCCGTAGACTTCCGGGAGGCGGTACTGCCAGGGATCGTTGATCCAGTAGCGATTGCCGTAGAACAGGTTGTCGAGGAAAAACCCGATGCTGAGGCGGCGATAGCTGTAGCTGCGATACGGCGAATAGTAGCGCCCGATCCGGTAGATGTTCCGGTTTGCCGAGCGATATCCATACCAGTTGTAACGGTTGTCGCGCCGCCAGTCGCGGCTCCAACTGCGATAGCCATCGCGGCGATCGTATCGCTGGTCGCGTCCGTCGTAGCGCTGGTCGCGGCGCCATGCGTCCCGGCGCCATTCCTCACGACGCTGGTCCTGACGCCAGTCACGCTGATCTTCGCGGCGATCCTGACGCCAGTCGCGCTGGTCCTCGCGGCGATCCTGACGCCAGTCGCGTTGGTCCTCGCGGCGATCGCGTCGCTGCTCGATCCGGCGCTGGTCTTCGCGGCCATCGCGATATGCCTCGCGGCGGCGATCCTCGGTCTGCTGGACGACCGGAGCCGAGCGGCGCCACTCCGGACGGCCAGCCGAACTGCGCTGTTGCTGTTGCTGTTCGCGAGCATTCTCGCGCGCGACCTCGCCCTGCCAGTCCATCCGGCTCGGACGAGCGTCGCGACTCGGGCGCTCGGCCCGTTCTTGCGCGACCGGTCGCTGTTCGCTGGGCTGGGCCGCTGGACGCTGCGCGCGCCATGAGCCGCGGTCCTGGGCCCGTTCCTGGCCGCGTGCACGTTGGCCTCGCTCGCCCCGATCCGCGCGCGGCTGGTCGCGTTCGACCTGTTCCATATCATCGGCCTGACCTGCATGAGCGGGCACGGCACCGAGCGCCAACACGGCGGCGATAACACTCGCACCGCTGGCATTGAGCAATTGCTTGAACGTCATGGTCCTTGCGTCCTTCCTAACGCCGCGCTGCCCACCTTGGCGGCTTCTGACGATAGATTGGCCTCTACGAGCGGTCGGCTGATCGGAAAATGAACGGGAGATTCGCCCTCTCGTTAATGTTGAAATGCCATTAACTGAATGAACCGCAGCTTGACGAACCGATGCACCCCGTGGACAGAGCGGCATGGATACGATGCTTGAGGCCATCCTGTCAGACATCTTTGAAGCTTTCGCTTCGGCTACGCGCGACAGGCGGAGTGCATTTCATTCGCCGGTCGTCGCGAGCGCGGATGGGGATCTGCGTGTCATGATCGTGCGGGCGTTCGATCACTCAACGGCAACTTTGCGCTTCCATACCGACGCCCGGGCGCCGAAATGTGCGATTATCGGCGAGGGCGCTCCAGTAGGCCTGTTATTCTACGATCGGGAAAGGAAGCTGCAGATCAGGGCCAAGGGCATCGGGCGCGTCGAGAGAGACACGCCGGCGGCCGATGCGGCATGGGAGACGAGCACCAACTTTGCCCGTCGCTGCTATCTCGGCGCGGGGCCGGGCGAGGTGGCACCGGGGCCGAGTTCGGGTCTGCCGCCCGAACTGGAGGGGGTGCAACCGAGCGACGAGCAGGTGAGACCCGGACGATCGAATTTCGCCATCCTGCTGGTGGAATTGCACCACCTCGACTGGTTCCACCTGGCCCATACCGGTCATCGCCGGGCGCAATTCGACTTGCAGGGCGCGGACTGGACCGGGCGATGGGTCGCGCCGTGACAGCTCCGATACTTTATACGTGTGCCGGTTCGCGCGGGCTGCGCTGCACCTGGGCGGCGGAGGAGGCGAAAATAGCGCTCGACCTCAGACTGCTGCCTTTCCCACCGCGCTTTGCCGCGCCCGAGTATCTCGAAATCAATCCGCTCGGCACCGTGCCGCTGCTGGTAGACGGGGATGTGCGGATGACCGAGAGCTGCGCAATCGCACATTATCTCGCGACCAAGGACGGTATGACGGATCTCGCCATCGCGCCGGGAATGCGGGACTATGCCGAGTATATCGACTTCACCCACCACGCCGACGCGACGATTACCTTTCCCCAGACGGTGTACATGCGCTTTGCCCTTTTCGAGAAGGACAAGGGCTGGGCAGTGGCTGGGCAGGCCTATGCAAAGTGGTTCTGGAAGAGACTGGTAAAAATCGAGCAACGCCTGGCGAGCCGCCAATATCTGTGTGCCGATCGCTTCACTGTTGCCGACATCTGCGTCGCCTATGCGCTGATCCTTGCCGAGCGGGTGGGGCTGGACGAAGGCGTGCCGGAATCACTCAAGAATTATCGCTCGAGGCTCAAAGAGCGCGAGGGCTATCGCCGAGCGGTCGAACGGGAGAAGGCGGGACCGAGGGCGATCTAAGCCAGTCGAGCCAGGATCGAGGCGGCGAATTCGCTCAGCGTGTCGTCCCTGGCGCCCATGACCACGATCCGGTCACCCGGTCTGGCATTCGCGACCAGGAAATCTCCGCAGCCCTCACGGGTGTTGATATGGAGCGGCTTTGGCCCGTTCTGGCCACCGGCCTTGGCGATCAGGTCGACGATCCGCTCGCTGCCTTCGCTGCGGTCGACCGTCCCGCCGAAATAGACCGGGTCGCACAGCAGCGTCAGGTCTTCGGGGCCGAGCTCGTTCGCAAAGGTTTCCGCCAGCTCCGTACCCATCTGCCGCAGCGGCCCGTAACCATGCGGCTGGAAGAATGCGAGAACGCGGCCCGGGTGTGCCTTCAAGGTCCGCAGGGTCGCGGCGCATTTTTCAGGATTGTGCCCGAAATCGTCGATCACCGTCACCCCCGAAGGACTGGTCCCGAGAATGTCGAAGCGCCGTGCCAGTCCCCTGAATTCGGCCAGCGCCGCGACAGCTTCAGATACGGAGACGCCTACGGCCTTGGCGCCTGCAATCGCTGCCAGCGCGTTGGACAGATTGTGGCGTCCCGGCATGGCGAGAACGAGCGCATGCTCGCTCCGGTCGCTGCGGTCGAGTACCGTCGCCGCCTGCCGGGTCGGCCCGTCGGCCCGGCTTCCCGCAACGACCGAGATCGTGGCACCCTGATCGGCGATGCCGAAGGTGATCGTGTGTTTCGCCCTGCCAATCAGCGCCATCGCCTCCTCGTCGCTGGCGTTGATCACCGCCGTTTCCGAGGCTGCGACGTAATCGCCGAACAAGGTGCGCAATTCCTCCATGCTCTTGTGGTCGAGACTGACGTTGAGGAGAATTCCGACAGCGGGCCGGTATTGGGAAATCGACCCGTCGCTCTCGTCCACCTCGGACACGTAGATTTGCGTTCCGCCCACGACCGCACTGGCGAAGGGCCGGTCGGGTGACGCGAAATTCTTCATCACCGCCCCGTTCATGATCGTCGGCGCGCGGCCGGCGTGGTGGAGGATCCACCCGAGCATGGCTGTCACGGTCGATTTTCCGCTCGTCCCGGCGACGGCGATGCCTGTGTCCGCCGCATTGAACAGCGCGGCGTTGAGATCCGCGCGGGTCAGGCGGGGCACGCCCAGGTCCTTGGCGCGGGCGATTTCCGGCACCGTGTCCTCGATCGCAGCACTTGCGACCAGGACCTGATCTTGCCCGGTAATGCCGCTGCCGTCCTGCGGGAATAGGGTGAAGCCTTCCCGTTCCAGCGCGGCGAATTTCTCCGGCGTACGGCCCTGGTCGCGGCTGCGATCGGACCCGGCGACCAGCGCCCCGCGCTGCTTCAGGATCGTTGCCAGCGGCAGCATCCCTGACCCGCCGATACCGCAAAAGAACCAAGGGCGTACGGTAAGGTCGGCGATAGCATCGGGGAGACTGTTCATGGGGATGCGGTTAAGCGGGGACTCGCACTTTGTGAAGCGAATGCTAGACCCTTATCCATGACCCGTATCGCCATCTGCGCGCCCGCCACGTCGATCACCCGCGATCATGCGGAAGCGATGCAACAGTTCATCGCCGCCGAATTCCCGCAGCACGAGGTGTGGTTTCACGATCAGTGTTTCCTCAACGAAGGCCATTTCGCGGGCAACGATCTGCAGCGGCTGACCGCGCTGGTCGAATGCGCCAACGATCCCGAATTCGACGCCGTGTGGTTCGCCAAGGGCGGGTACGGTTCGAATCGCATCGCCCAGGCGGCCGTGTCGCGGATGAACGACGCCGCCCGGGAAAAAACCTATGTCGGCTATTCCGACATGGGCTATTTGCTCGCCGCGCTCTACCGTTCGGGGATCGGTCAGCCGGTGCACGGTTCCATGCCGGTCAGCGTCCGCAGCGAGACGGGAAAGACCGGGCTGCGGCGGGTGCTCAACTGGTTTTCGGGCGATGCCAGCGGGGTGGAGCCATCGGTCGACGGCAAGACGCCGACCGTGGCCTTCAATCTCATCACGCTCGCCGTCATGGTGAATACGCCGCTGCTGCCCGACCTCAGCGGCCATGTCGTCATGGTCGAGGAAGTGAGCGAGCACCTCTATTCGGTCGACCGGCTTTTCTTCAGCCTCGCCAACACGCTGCCGCGTCTCGCCGGGCTGCGGCTGGGATCGGTCAGCGACATCCCGGACAACGATCGCCCGTTCGGCCAGAGCGAGGAAGAGATCGCGAAATTCTGGTGCGACCGCGCCGGCATTCCCTACCTCGGGCGCGCCCGTATCGGGCACACATCCGACAATCACGTGGTGCCGTTCGGGGTTGCGAGTCCGCCGCGCGCTGCCTAACCCGCGCGCCTTCGGAGGAATTACACGATGAGAGCTTTCATTTTTCCCGGCCAGGGCAGCCAGAAGGTCGGCATGGGCGCGGACCTGGCCGCCGCCAGCGCCGCCGCGCGCGAGGTGTTCGAGGAAGTCGACGAGGCGCTGAGCCAGACGCTCAGTGATATTATGCGCGATGGGCCTGAGGCCGACCTCACGCTGACGGAGAACGCGCAGCCGGCGATCATGGCCAATGCCATCGCCACCCTGCGCGTGCTGGAACGCGAGTTCGGCGTGAAGCTGGCCGACAAGGGCGCCTGTGTCGCGGGGCACTCGCTGGGCGAATATACTGCGCTGTGTGCGGTCGAGGCATTTTCGCTGGCCGATACGGCGCGCCTGCTCAAGCTGCGCGGCCAGGCGATGCAGGCCGCCGTGCCGGTCGGCGAGGGGGCGATGGCGGCCTTGCTGGGCGCGGATATCGAGAAAGCCGCCGCGCTTGCCGCCGCTGCGGCCGAAGGCGAAGTCTGCGAGGTCGCCAACGACAACGATCCGACTCAGGTTGTCATATCCGGCCAGCGCAGCGCGATCGAGCGCGCCGTTTCCATGGTCAAGGACTTCGAGATCAAGCGCGGCGTGCTGCTGCCGGTCTCGGCCCCGTTCCACTGCTCGCTCATGCAGCCTGCGGCCGATGCCATGGCCGAAGCGCTGGAGGCCACCCCTCCGCAGAGCTTCATCCTGCCCGTCTACGCCAATGTCACCGCCGCGCAGGTCACCGATGCCGAGGAAGAGCGCGGCCTGCTGGTGCAACAGGTCACCGGCCGCGTCCGCTGGCGCGAGAGCGTATCTGCCATGCATGCGGCGGGCGTCGAGCATTTCATCGAGCTCGGCGGCAAGGTCCTCGGCCCGATGGTCGGCCGGATCGAAAAGGACGCGGCCGTCACCAGCGCGGTGACGATGGAAGAGCTTGAAGCGCTGGCGAAGGAGATTGGATGATGTTCTCGCTCGAAGGTATGACTGCGCTCGTTACCGGGGCCAGCGGCGGCATCGGGTCCTCCATCGCCCGTTCGCTCGCACGGCAGGGCGCGCGGCTGGCGCTCTCGGGCTCCAATCCGGCCAAACTGCGCGCGTTTCGCGAGGAGCTGAACAGCGAATTCGGGCATGACCATGTCGAGATTACCTGCAACCTCTCCGATACGACGCAGGTCGAAGAACTGGTGCCCGCCACGGTCGATACGCTCGGCAGGATCGACATCCTCGTCAACAACGCCGGGATCACGCGCGACAACCTTGCCATGCGGATGAAGGACGAGGAGTGGGACGAGGTGATGAAGATCAACCTCGAAAGCTCTTTCCGCCTGATGCGCGCCGCAGCCCGGCCGATGATGAAGGCGCGCTTCGGCCGCATGATCTCTATCACCAGCGTCGTCGGCGCGACGGGCAATCCGGGGCAGATGAACTACGTCGCCGCCAAGGCGGGCCTGACCGGCATGTCCAAGGCGCTGGCGCAGGAGCTCGCCAGCCGCGGCATCACCGTGAACTGCGTCGCCCCCGGCTTCATCCGCACCGCGATGACGGACCAGCTGTCCGACGACCAGAAGTCCAGCATCAACGCCCGTATCCCCATGGCCCGCATGGGCGAGGGCGAGGATATCGGCGCCGCCGTGGCCTATCTCGCCAGTCGCGAGGCCGGCTATGTCACCGGCCAGACGCTGCATGTGAACGGCGGCATGGCCATGGTGAGCGCCTGAGCGGCCCGGTCGGGCAGGTTATCCCCAAGGAATCCCGCCCCTTGGGTCTTCCTCCTTGCGAGGGTTCGCAGGTGCGCTAGGGTTTGCAGGCATTTTTCCCGGCGCCCGGGGCGATTCCGGTGGGGAATTTGCTTCTCCGGGCGCACCAGAAACGAGAGAAGGACCGATGAAGGCCACCATCGAACGCGCGACGCTGATCCGTTGCCTGTCCCACGTGCAGTCGGTCGTCGAACGCCGCAACACCATCCCGATCCTGTCGAACATCCTGATCGAGGCGAGCGCCGGCGGCGCGGTCAAGGTCATGGCGACCGACCTCGATCTGCAGGTTGTCGAAACCATGGCCGCGGCAAGCGTCGAAAGCCCCGGTGCGACCACGGTTTCGGCTCACCTCCTGTTCGATATCGCCCGCAAGCTGCCCGACGGCAGCCAGGTCAGCCTCGAGGTTGCCGACAACCGCATGACGGTGAAGGCCGGCCGCAGCCGCTTCCAGCTGCCCACGCTGCCCAAGGACGATTTCCCGGTCATCGTCGAAGGCGACCTGCCGACCAGCTTCGAAGTGCCCGCCAAGGTGCTGGCCGAGCTGATCGACCGCACCCGCTTCGCCATCAGCACCGAGGAAACCCGGTATTATCTCAACGGCATCTTCCTGCACGTTTCGGACGAGGATACGCCGGTGCTCAAGGCAGCGGCGACTGACGGCCACCGCCTCGCCCGCTACACCATCGCGCGTCCTGACGGGGCCGACGGCATGCCCGACGTGATCGTGCCCCGCAAAGCCGTGGCCGAGCTGCGCAAGCTGCTGGAAGAGGCGATGGACGGCAATGTCCAGGTCGATCTGTCGGCCAGCAAGATCCGCTTCACGCTGGGCGGAGAGGGCGGCACCGTGCTGACCTCCAAGCTGATCGACGGTACCTTCCCCGATTACAGCCGCGTGATCCCGACGGGCAACGACAAGCTGCTGCGCGTCGATCCCAAGGCGTTCTTCTCCGGCGTGGACCGCGTGGCGACCATCGCCACCGAGAAGACCCGCGCGGTCAAGATGGGCCTCGATGCCGACAAGGTGACGCTCTCGGTCACCTCGCCCGACAACGGCACCGCGACCGAGGAACTCGCCGCCGAATACAGCAGCGACGGCTTCGAGATCGGCTTCAACGCCGGATATCTGAAAGACATCCTGAGCCAGATCGAAAGCGACACGGTCGAACTGCACCTGGCCGATGCCGGCGCGCCGACGCTGATCCGCAAGGACGAGAACAGCCCGGCGCTCTATGTGCTGATGCCGATGCGAGTCTGACGGCGGAATCAGCGCTCGCCAGTCCGAGCTGGTTTGGGTAGGCTTCTCTCAATTCGAGAGGAGACCGCATGACCAGCCAAGTTCGCGTCAAGAAAGACGAACTGACCACCACGCAGATCGTCGATGTGGCCGACGCGCCGCTGGCCGAAGGCGCGGTTCGTCTCGCCATCGAGAGTTTCTCGGTCACCGCCAACAACGTCACCTATGCGGTGATCGGCGACATGTTCGGCTACTGGAATTTCTTCCCTGCACCTGACGGCATGGGCATCGTCCCGATGTGGGGCCATGCGCGGGTGGTGGAGAGCAATTGCCCGGACATTGCCGTGGGCGAGCGCGTTTATGGCTACCTGCCGATGGCCGACTCGCTCGACGTAATTCCAGGCAATATCTCCAAGGGCAGCTTCATCGACGCCACGGATTATCGCCAGCCGATGGCCCCGATATATAACCAGTATGCGCGCCTCGCCGCCGATCCGGAGCATGATCCCGCGCGCGAGGGCGAGCGGATGATCTTCGGCCCGCTGTTCAAGACAGGCTTCCTGATCGAATACTTCATGCGGAACGAAAGCTGGTTCGGAGCCGGGCAGGTAGTGCTGACCAGCGCCTCGTCCAAGACCGCGATGGGCCTCGCTGCTGTCGCCAAGCAGAATTCGCCGCAGGTCAAGCGGATCGGCCTGACCTCGGCCGGCAACGTCGCCTTTGTCGAAGGCACTGGGCTCTACGATGCGGTTCTCGCCTATGACGACATCGGCTCACTGGAAGTGGTGCCGACGGTGTCCGTCGATTTCGCCGGCAGCGCGCAAATTTTGGCGAATCTGCACCACCACTTCGCGGACGCGCTGAAATACTCGTGCATGGTCGGCGTAACCCATGTCGGCGAACGCGGCGGGATGGACGATCCTGGCCTTCCGGGCGCCAAGCCGACGCTGTTCTTCGCCCCCGATCATGCGCAGGCGCTGTTCAAGGAACTCGGCCCACAAGGCGCGGGCGCAGCGATCGGTGCAAGCTGGGGCTATTTCCTCGGCGTGGTCGACGGTTCGATCACTATCGACCGTCGCAAGGGGCTGGAGGCCGCCCGCGAGGCCTACCTCGCCACGCTCGCGGGCAAGGCGGACCCGGCGGTCGGGATCGTCATTGAGCCTTAGCTGCCTCCACTCACTGCTACCCCCGTTCGGGCTGAGCTTGTCGAAGCCCAGCCACCAATCCTGAAGCAAAGCGGGTGGCTACCCTTCGACAGGCTCAGGGCGAACGGGTGTTGCTCACTGGAGCTAGCTGCTCAAATATCGACGCAGATTTTGCCGAAGTGCCTGTTCGCCGCCTGGTGGCGGAAGGCATCGGCCAGGTCGGCCAGCGCGAAGTGGTCGGAGATTTCCGGCACGATGCCATTGGCATCAATCGCGGTAATCATGTCGAGCTGCTGCTTGCGGCTGCCCACGGTGAGGCCCTGGACGCGCAGGTTCTTGGCCATCAGCAGCGCGGTCTGGACCGGCCCGGCAAAGCCCGCCAGCACCCCGATCAGCGCGACATGCCCGCCAACGCGGGTGGCTATCATCGACTGGTCGAGCGTGCCCGCGCCGCCGATCTCGACCACGCAGTCGACCCCCTTGCCGCCGGTGATGCCCAGCGCCGCAGCGCCCCAGGCTTCGACTTCCTTGTAGTTGATCAGATGGTCCGCCCCGAGCGCCTTCAGTCGCTCCAGCTTCTCGCCGCTCGAGCTCGTGGCGATGACCTGCGCGCCCGCCATCTTAGCGAATTGCAGCGCGAAGATCGACACCCCGCCGCTGCCTTGCACCAGCACGGTGTCGCCGGGCTTGATCGCGTTGTCGACAAACAGCGCCCGCCATGCGGTGAGGCCGGCGCAAGTCAGCGTTGCCGCCTGCGCCGCATTGTACCCCTTGGGCACGCGGGTGAACCAGTGTGTCGGTGCGGTCACGCTTTCGCGGGCGTAGCCGTCGATCCCGTCGCCCGGGACGCGGGTGAAGGCGGTGGCGGGCGGGGTGCCGTCGAGCCAGTCGGGGAAGAAGGTCGAGACGACGAGGTCGCCCACGGCATAGTCGGTTACGCCTTCGCCCACGGCGGTCACTTCGCCCGCGCCGTCCGACATCGGGATGCGTCCCGCCGCCGCCGGGATCATCCCGGCGACCACAGCGAAGTCGTGGTAGTTGAGCGAGCTCGCCCGCACGCGCACGGTGATCTCGCCCGGTCCCGGGGCGGGGGCCTCGTCGATGTCGACATATTCGAGCGTGTCGAGCGTGGAAGGCTGGCCGCCTGTGCGAATGGCTTTCATTTGGACAATACTCCCAAACCCGTTCGCCCTGAGCCAGTCGAAGGGCTGTCCTTCTCCCGGACCTACGGCGTAAAAGAAAGTGCGGGGCTTCGACAGGCTCAGCCCTAACGGAACTCAGCTGGGCATGAAGCTATTCGGCTGCCTCCAGCATCTCGACCCTCTGCGGGCCGCGAATGAGGCCGCCGGGGGCCTCGCCGGTCCATTGGCCTTCGCGGAAGGTGACGGTGCCGTTCTTGATCGTGCAGACATAGCCCTCGGCCTTCTGCAGCAGGCGCTTGCCGCCTGCCGGCAGGTCGAACGCCAGCCATGGCTTGCCGAGCTTCAATCGGTCCATGTCGATCACGTTGAGGTCGGCCAGATAGCCTGGTGCGAGCACGCCGCGATCTTCCAGCCCATAGAGCCGCGCGGTGTCATTGCACTGGCGCTTGATCGCGTTCTCCAGCGTGATCGTCCCGCGCGCGCGGTCGCGCACCCAGTGCTGCAGCATGAAGGTGGGGCTGGCTGCGTCGCAGATGGTGCCGCAGTGCGCCCCGCCGTCGCTGAGCGAGTTCACCGTGTCGTCCGACTGCTGCAGGTCCATCAGGAAGTCGAGATTGCCGTCGGCATAGTTGAGGATCGGCAGGTAGATGAAGCCCTTGCCTTCATCCCGGCACAGCAGGTCATAGGCGTATTCGTCGCCCGACACCCCGGCCCTGGCGGCACGGGCGGCGATGCTTTCCTCGGCGGTCGGCTCGTAGTTGAAGTCGGGGTCCATCTCGTACTGCATGGTCCAGCCGCCGCACACGACCATGATAAGGCCGACGATGTCCTGGTTGACTTCGCTGAGGTCGCTCTGTTCGGACAGCAGCCGGGCCTTGAACGCCGGGTCGAGCAGCTTTGCGCGCTGTTCTTCCCACGGCAGGCCTTCGATCGCCTGCCAGCTCGGGCGGAATCTGAACGGGTGGACGGTGCCCTGCCACGCCATGCAGATGCCGTTGCCGCGCAGGGCGATCTGGGCGACGATATTGGCGCCATTGTCGTTTTCTGCCCGCATCGAGGCAATCTGTTCCTCCAGCGGCAGTTCCTTGGCGATGGACTGGAGCGCGGCGAAGGTGACAGGCAGTCCGGTCTCGCGGCTCATCTTGCCCATCCAGCCGAACTCGTCCCATTCGCGCATCATGTCGCTGGCCATTTCGAACACGCCGTGGCCGACGCGCCCCATTGCGCGGCCGATCTCGACAAGTTCCTCCGCCGTGGCAGTGGTGCCGGGGACGACTTCACCGTCGATATCGCGGTGCAGCACGGTGCGGCTGGTCGAGAAGCCGAGCGCGCCCGCACGCACGCCTTCCTCGACGATCGCCGCCATCCTGGCGATATCGTCCTCGGTCGGGATGGCGCCGGGCCGCTCGCGGTCACCCAGCACATAGGCGCGCACCGCGCCGTGGGGCACATGAGTGCCGACATCGACCGTGCGCGGCAGTTCCTCCAGTGCGTCGAGATATTCGGGGAAGGTCTCCCAGTTCCACTTGAGCCCTTCAGCAAGAGCGGTGCCGGGGATGTCCTCCACGCCTTCCATCAGGCCGATCAGCCATTCGTGCTTGTCGGGCGCGGCCGGGGCGAAGCCGACGCCGCAATTGCCCATGACGACGGTGGTGACGCCGTGCCAGCTCGAAGGGGCCATTTCCTGGTCCCACGTGGCCTGCCCGTCGTAATGAGTGTGGACGTCGACGAAGCCCGGGGTGACGATCTTGCCGCTGGCGTCGATTTCCTCGGTGCCGGTGCCGGTGACTTCGCCGACCTTGGCGATCAGCCCGTCCACAATCGCCACATCGCCGATGAACCGCGCCGCGCCGGTGCCGTCGACGATGGTTCCGCCCCGGATGACGAGATCGTATTGTGCCATGCTTCTCTCCTCTCCCATTTCACTTTGCAACCGATGTAGCACACGCGGGCGGGGGGTGATAAGCCCTGAATCATGGCGGATATGATGGCACGACAGGCAAGCTGGACGCCCGATGCGGCGAGCGGGATTTCGATCGAATGGGTCGAGGCGAACGGACTGACCTTCGAGGTGGCGCAAGCCGGTGACGGGGACCATCTCGCCCTTTGCGTCCACGGCTTTCCGGAGCTACATTTCAGCTGGCGCGCCCAGATGCAGCACCTTGCAGACATGGGCTACCGCGTCTGGGCTCCCAATCTGCGCGGCTATGGCGGGACATCGCGGCCCGAGGGCGTGCGCAACTACGCGCTGGATCACCTGAAGCAGGATATCGCTGCGCTGATCGATGCCAGCGGTTGTTCCAAGGTTACGCTGATCGCGCACGACTGGGGCGCGGTGATCGCCTGGTCCTTCGCCATCCTCAGGCTGCGTCCCCTGGAGCGGCTCGTAATCATGAACGTCCCGCACCCGATGGTCGGCCGACGCGAGATCCGCCACTGGCGGCAAATGAAGAAGAGCTGGTACATCTTCTTCTTCCAGCTGCCGTGGCTGCCCGAGAAGCTGCTCGGGCGGGGCGGCGGCAAGGCCATCGGCAAGATCTTCGAGCGGACCAGTTGCAACCCCCGGCGGTTCGGGCCCGATGTGCAGGCGGTCTATAACGCCGCCTCCAGTCGCCCCGGTGCCTACACCGCCATGGTCAACTATTACCGCGCGCTGCTGCGCCATGGTGACAGCGTCGATCTGGGCGCCCATCACATCGAGGTGCCGACGCTGCTGGTGTGGGGCGAGGAGGATGTCGCGCTCAACATCCACTGCACTGAGGGGACGGAGGAGTGGGTGCCCAATATCACCGTGCGCCGCCTGCCGGGCGTGTCGCACTGGGTGCAGCAGGACGCGCCGGACGAAATAAACGCGATCCTCAGCGACTGGCTACCTAGCTTCGCTCCGGCATCCTGACCGAGAACAGCACCGCCAGCCCGATCAGGAACAGCACCGAGATCGAGGCCATGCCGATCCGCTGGCTGGTGAACCACAGGGTGAAATACTCGACCAGCAGCGGCCCCATCCATACCGTGATGGTCCCGGCGATGGCATAGAGCCCGAAGAACTCGCCGCTTCGACCCGGCGGGGCGAGGGTGACGAGCATGGCCCGGCTGGAGGAAATGCTGGCGGTGGCAGTAACCCCGACGACGGCGATGAGCGCCAAGTACGTCAGGTCCGACAGCGACTGGAACACCAGCCCGTCCCACACCTGGTAGTTCTGGATCAGCCCGAAACCGAGGCTTTCCTGCGTTATGGATAACTGCGCAATCAGGGTTACGACCATGACGATGATCTCGATTATCAAGGCGTTCTTGACCCCGACCCTGCCGTCGAGCCAGCCGCCGAACAGCCCGCCGAGGAAGGCCCAGGCCGAGGCGTATATGGCGTAGCAGAGCATTTCGAGGAAGCCCCATTCGAGCAGCAGCGCGACATAGACCGCCCCGAGCGCCAGCAGCGCGGCCATGGCATCGGCATAGAACATGCGCGCCACGAGGTATTTGAGCAGCTCCTTGTACTTGGCCGCCTCGCGCAAGGTCTGCAGCACGCTCCGTGCCCCGCTGACGACCGCCTTGGACCAGCTTGCACCGGGGACGCCAGGATCCTTCGCGTTCAGGAAGAAGGGGATCGAAAACGCCAAGAGCCAGACCGCGCAGATCGGCCCGGCGAGGCGGGCGTGCTCGAAGCGCGCCAGATCGATGCCGAATTGCGGCTCGGCAAAGGGCCACTGGACCAGGCCCGGCAGGATGAAAAGGAAGACCATGGCGACGAAGATCAACACGGAAGCGAGGTTGCCGAGACCCAACCCAAGGCCGGAAATCATCGATAACCGGGAAGGCTCGCCAGCGACGCTCAGCATCGCGTTGTGGGTCACTTCGGAATAGGTGTAGCTGACATAGGCGATCACCAGCAGCGCCATGATCGCGCCGACCGGCAATCCCTCACCACCGGGCATGGCGAACCACAGCAGGCTGGAACACACGACGATCGAGCCCAGGAAAATGGCGAGTATAGGCTTGAGCCGCCCGCCACGGTCCAGCGCTGCGCCAAGGAAGGGGGCCGACAGGGCCGCGATCAGGCCGGCCCATTTGGTGACCGAGGCAATCGTCGCCTGCCCTTGCGCATTGGCCGCGGCTTTCGCTCCCGCGGGGTCCATGCCGGCCAGTTCGCCACTCGCCAGCAGATCCGCCCCGATGATGTCGCGGGCGAAATAGGGTGCGAAAATGTAGATGACGATCAGGATGTAATAGGGGTTGCGGGCCCATTCGAACACCGCCCAGGCAAAGCCGGTCTTGTCCATCGCGCCGCCGGTGCCGTGCGTGGGCCGCGCCAGTTGTTCGGGATTGTGGGTGTCGACATAGGTGTCGTCATGATGCGCAGGGGTGGTGACCGTCACAGTCGTCGCGTGCTCCCATGTGCGAGCGCGCGGCGGCGGCTTTGTGCCGTCCGTTTCGCTGCTCCTCTCCGGGAACAGGGGTGTCACATGCGTGGGAAGCTGTCTAGCGAATAGGTTAGAACCAGTTCCCGCTTCCGACCGACGACGTGTCGTCAGGCTGCCGCGGATTCCTCGATCTCCACCTCGTCGAGGAAGGAGCGCAGTTCGGCTATGCTTTCGTCGGCGTGGGTCAGCAGGAACAGGTGGCCGCCGCCCTCGACGGTATAGAGCCGGCTGTTGGGGATCAGCGTGTTGAGGAACTTGCCGTTGATGGGCACCACGATCTGGTCGTCGCTGCCCATCATGATCAGGGTTTCCTTGGTCAGGAAGGGCAGGGCAGGCGCACTGGTCCAGCCGAGCATACAGAGAAGCTGGTAGAAATAGCCGCGCGGGCTAGGGGCCTTGAGGCGGCCGATATGGCTCGCCTTCTCGGACGATTTCTCCAGTTCGCCGCCGTAGAGCGTCTGGAAGTGCCGCGCCATGAACTCCGCATCGACATAGCGGCGCGGATCGACCATTTTCGACAGCGAGGCCGGATTGCCCGGGACCATCAGCATACCCATGGTGGTTGCGATCAGCACCAGCTTGCGTACGCGCCCGCCATGCTGGAGGGTGAAGTGCTGGGCCATCGCACCGCCCCAGCTGATGCCGATGACGTCGACCGTCTCCAGTCCGAACCTGTCCAGCAGCTTGGCCGTTGTCCAGCTCATGGTAAAGGGATTGTAGGGCACGACGGGATCGGGCGATTCCCCGACGCCGGGCATGTCGAACATGATGAAGCCACGGTCGCTCAGCGCTTCGGCCAGCGGCGCAACGGCTTCGATATTGGCCCCGATGCCGTTGAAGAACAGCACCGGCGGGTGGTCCGACGGCTCATCCAGCCGCCAGGTCGCCACCCGCAGCGTGCGCCCGCCGATTTCCTCCATCGAGATTTCGGCGGTAAGTTGCTGATTTTTCGCCAAGTGCGATCCCTTCATTGGCGCGCAGCGAAAAAACGCCGGCTCAGACCTCTTCCACTACGTAGAGACCGGGGGCCGGGTCCAGCGGTTTGTACTCCGCATTCCCCAGTTCCTTGGGCGCCGCGTGCTGCTTGCCGCTGCGCTTCTGCATCCATTCCATCCAGTAGGGCCACCAGCTGCCGGCCACTTCCTCGGCGCCCGCCTGCCATTCGTCGGCCGTTTCGGGCAGTTTCTTGCCCTTGTTGAGGTAGTACTTGGCCTTGGGATTGCCCGGCGGGTTAAGGATCGCCTGCATGTGGCCCGAATGGCTGAGGACGTAGGTCACGTCCTTGGAACCGAACAGGCGTGTCGAACGATAGGTCGCCTTCCACGGGGTGATGTGGTCGGTCACCCCGCCGAGGATGAACAGGTCGCTGGTAACCTTGCTCAGGTCGATCTTGTGATCGACCATCTCGACTTCGCCCCTTCTCGTGAAGGCCAGCGTTTCGAAGATCGTCAGGAAATCGCCCATCAGCGCGGCCGAGAGGTTGGTTGCGTCAGCGTTCCAGAACAGCACGTCGAAGGCCGGCGGATCGTCGCCCAGCAGGTAGTTGTTGATGACATAGTTCCAGATCAGGTCGTTGGGACGCAGCCAGGCGAAGCCGCGCGACAGGTCGTCGCCCTTGATGATGCCCTTCTTAGCCGCGCGCTGGCGGGCGAGGGCGAGCCCGTGCTCGCTGATCAGCGAGCCGGCCTCGATATCGTTCTGCTTGGGGTGCAGCACGCACACCATCAGTGTCAGCGAACCGAGCAGGTCGTCCTTGTCGCTCGCCATCTTGCTGGCGAGCATCGCCGCCGTCTGCCCGCCCGAACAACCGGCCGAGACGTTAACCTTCTTCGAGCCGGTGATGGCGCTGACCGCCTCCATCGCCTCGCGGCAGGAGCGGACATAGTCGGCCATGTCCCAATGGCCCTGTTCCTTGGACGGATTGCGCCAGCTGATCACGAAAGTCTGGATGCCGTTGTCGAGCTGGTACTTCACCACCGACTTCTCCGGCGAGAGGTCGTTGATGTACATCTTGTTGATCTGCGGCGGGATCGTCAGCTGCGGGATCTCGTACACCTCGTCGGTCGTCGGGGCGTAGTGGACCAGCTCCATCATTTCCGTGCGCAGGACGACCGAGCCGCGCGAAGTGGCGATGTTCTCGCCGATCTTGAACGGGCGCTTGTCGACCTGGCTGACCATGCCCTTGTTCTGGGTCATGTCGGTATAGGCGTTCTTCAGCCCCTTGATGAGGCTCAGGCCGCCGCTGTCGATGAGCCGTTTCTGCGCGGTCGGGTTGCCGATCAGCGTGTTGGTGGGGGCGAGACCGTCGATGATGATGTTGGAGATGAAGCGGGCGCGATCCTTCTCCAGCTCGTCCAGTTCCAGCTCGTCGAGCCAGTTGGCCATGCCCTTCTGCACGGCGAGGTAATACTGCATCCCGGCGCGCATGAAGGGGTTGTAGCGCCAGGCCGGGTCCATGAAGCGCTTGTCCTTGGGACTGGGGGCAAGCTCGCTCTGGCCGGTCATGATCTTGATCATGTCGCTGCCCATTTCCTGCGAATGGCGCATCATTCGCTGCGGATCGGACGCGGTTTCGCGCAGCAGCACCGCGACCGCGCCGAAGATATCCTCGCGCGTGAGGCCGACCAGCGGGCCGAGCGCGGTGGTGTACTGGGCGGCTTCGTCTTCGAACTCTACGGCCATTATCTGGCTCTCCCTATGGTTCCGGCACCATCCGTTCCGATGGCTGCCGCTTTGCTAATCCCTCGCCGCAATCATGCTGGCAATATCGACGAACTTCTCTCTTGGCGACCCCTCACGGGCAGCCGCCTCTTCCGCCTCCTCGATCTTCTTCCAGTCACGGAAGGTCACGATATCCAACTCCTTGGCAGCGGCATATTCGTCGAAGGCCTTGCGCCCGGATTTGCCGCCATTGCCCAGCGCGCCGCTGGCAATGTCTTCGGCGATCTTTTCGACCACCGAAAAGCCGTCCGGGCGGTTGGTGCCGATCGTTCCGGACGGGCCGCGGCGAGCCCAGCCCACGGCATAGAGGCCATTGAGGATGCGACCGTCGTCGTTGGCGAAGCGGCCGGCCCGCTCGTCGAACGGGACGTCGGGGATGGGCGAGGTGCGGTAGCCGATACAGCTGACGACCAGGTCCGCCTTGATGCGGTACCGCCGCCCGGTGCCGATAGCGCGTCCGGCCTCGACGCGGGTTTCCTCGATCTCGACTTCCTCGACCGCCCCATTGCCGTGGAAGGCGACCGGTGATGCGAACATGTCGAATTCGATCGTTACCGGGCTGTCGCCATGGATGCTTGCGGGGATGGCGGCGAAATCGCGCAGGTGACGCACAGATTTGCGCAAGCCCGGTTCGAGCAGGGCATCGTCCGCTTCGTCCGGCAGGTCGGCCGGGTCGACCATCGGGCTGGCTCGCTCCAGATGCATGAGCTCGCCCAGTTCCTTCGGGGTCATCATGATCTGGTGCGGTCCGCGCCGGCCGACAATGGTGATAGTTTCAACGCCGCTCGCGTCGAGCGCGTCGAGGGCATGGCGGACGATATCGGCGCCATCGAATTCGCGCCTGGTCTTGGCGAGGATCCGCGCCACGTCGAGTGCGACATTGCCCATGCCGATCACCACGGCATGACGCCCCGAAAGGTCCGGGGCAAGATTGGCAAATTCGGGGTGGCCATTGTACCACCCGACGAAAGCGGCGCTGCCGAAGATATTGGCGAGTCCTTCGCCCGGCAGGCCCAGCGCACGGTCGCGCGGCGCGCCGGTGGCCAGCACGACGGCATCGTACATGCCTTGCAATTCGCCGATCGCCACATCCTTTCCGATCGTCACGTTACCGACGAAACGGACGTTATCGGTAAGGTTCGTCTTCTCGAAACGCCTGGCAACGCCCTTGATCGACTGATGGTCCGGGGCAACCCCTGTCCGGATCAGTCCGAAGGGGACCGGCAACATGTCGAAGATGTCGACGCGAACGTCATCACCCCACTGCTTCTGCGCGGCCTCAGCCGTGTAGTAGCCGGCCGGACCCGACCCGATAATGGCGATGTGTCGCACCCGTTCGCCTCTCCCCGATTTGCATGCAAGATGCACACTCTCGCCAATACTGGCAAGGGAGCACAGCGTCGCCGCCAAAGCAGGGATGTCTGAGCTGCACCCGCCAGCATTAGCCGCTGGTTTACCTTATTCGGAAAGCTTGGCCTTTAGCCTTTTTAAACCGCTACCGGGCCATAGGGCAGGCATGGGCGGCGTGAATGCACGGCAGAGGATTGGACAAGGGTTGGCGCATGACGCGCAGCAGCCATCTGTACGTCGTGGTCCCGGCCAGCCCGATGGCGTCGGCGCAGGAGCATCGGCACCCTCGGAGGACCGGAGACGGGTAGATTCAACGCGCCGCACTTCGCGCACCAAACGCTCGCCCAAGCATTCCGAACGTTTTCTCGTGCCTGACAAATGGCACGTTACCTCCGTCACACCCGTTATCGGCGTCGGGGCTGGCTACCTGCTCAGCGGTATTTCGCCGCCCACCATGACTTTTCTCGCCTTTCTGCTTGCGGCAGCCATGCTTTTCGCCGGGCGCTTTGTTTCGCAGTGGGAAGCGGCGTTCACACGCGATCGAAACCGGGCGACCCTTCTCGCCGCGCTCGTAACCGTCCTGCCATCGCTTCTTTTGGGCGGCGCTTTTTCGATCTGGGTTATCAAGGCCGGCATGCCTGTCGCCTTCGGCGTTGCAGGTATCGTCAGCTACAACGCGCTTGTGGCGACGCTTCTCAACGCCCGCCCGCCGTTGAAGTTCGGTTGTCTTGTCGCATCCTGGGCGCCAATCGCGCTGCTGTCGGGAGACCTGCGCACTATCGGCGTTTTCGGCGTCTTCGCCTTGGCGATGGTCTGGCTCTCGCGCTACCAGGCGCGGCAGGAGCGGATCCGCGACGAAGGGCGCCAAGCCGACCAGCGCATCCTGACGCGCGCGGTCGACATTCTGCGCGATTACGAGGAAACCGGCAACGGCTGGTTCTGGGAAACGGACCGCCGCGGCTTGCTGACCTATGTGTCGCGGCCGATCGCCGCGAGACTGGGGACCAAGTCGGAAAAGCTCGTCGGACGTCCGATCACCGAACTGTTCGACCTCGCGCACGACAATCGCGAAGGCGAACGCACCATCGCTTTCCACTTGTCTGCACGCTCCCCGTTCCAGGAACTGGCCGTCAAGGCGTCGGGCACCAGCGAGGAGAGATGGTGGTCGATCAGCGGCCGCCCGATCTTCGACAGCTTCCAGAATTTCTGCGGTTTTCGGGGATCCGGCACCGATCTAACGGAGAAGAAGAGGAGCCAGGAGCACGCATCGCGCCTGGCGCATTTCGATTCGCTGACGGGGCTCGCGAACCGCCACCAGATGTCGCAGACGCTGGAAAAGATTCTGACTACACCCAACCAGGCGCACCGCGAATGCGCGGTGTTTCTGCTCGATCTCGACCGCTTCAAACACGTCAACGACACGCTCGGCCACCCTGCCGGCGACGCCCTGCTGAAGCAGGTTGCCCAGCGGCTCGGCGTCGCAGTCGGCGACATGGGCCGCGTGGGGCGCCTCGGCGGCGACGAATTCAAGGTCATTCTGCCCGGCCGTGTTCCTCGCGAACGGCTTGCGCTGGTCGCGAACGAGATCATCCATTCGCTTTCGCAGCCCTATTCCATCGACGGACAGAGGGTCATTATCGGAGCATCGGTCGGCATCGCCATTTCTCCGGAGAATGGCGAAACCAGCGAGGACGTGATCCGCAATGCGGACCTTGCGCTGTATGCTGCCAAGGATGGTGGGCGAGGGCGCTATCACTTCTATTCCAGCGACCTGCATTCCGCCGCCGAAGAGCGCTCCAAGCTGGAGCAGGATTTGCGCGATGCGATCGCCGACGGCAATCTGGAGCTGCACTACCAGCCCGTGGTGCACACGGCGACCGAGAAGATTTCGGGGTTCGAGGCCTTGCTGCGCTGGAAGCATCCGGAGCATGGGTACATCAGCCCCGACAAATTCATCCCGATTGCCGAAGACACCGGGCTTATCCAGCCGATCGGAGAATGGGCGCTGCGCACCGCCTGTACCGATCTGGCTGGCTGGCCAGAGGAAATCCGCTGCGCCGTCAACGTGTCGCCCTTGCAGTTTGCCAACCAGCAACTGCCGGCGATCATCACCAGCGCCATTGCCCACGCCGGCATTTCTCCGGCGCGTCTCGAGCTTGAGATCACCGAAAGCGTGTTCCTGAACGACGACGAAGGAACCGACGCGATGTTCGCGGCCCTCAGCAACATCGGCGTACGGCTCGCGCTCGACGATTTCGGCACCGGCTATTCGTCGCTCGGCTATTTGCGGACGGCACCGTTCAACAAGATCAAGATCGACCAGAGCTTCGTTCGCGGCGCGACCCAGCCGGGCAGTCGCAACGGGGCGATCATCGCCTCTATCACCAGCCTGGCCCAGGAACTGGGCATGGATACGACGGCGGAGGGGGTCGAGACGCTGGACGAACTCGACCTGATCCGCATGCACGGATGCAGCCACGTGCAGGGCTATATCTACGAAAAGCCGCTGACCCGCGAAGCAGCAACCAAGCGTCTGGCCACGGGCCTCGCCGCAATCGCGCGCGGTCCGCAATCGACCCGTGCGCCGCGGCAAAGCATGCTGCGCAAGATCGTGCTGGAGCACAGCAACCAGCATTACCACGGTACCGTGCGCAACATCTCGTCGACCGGCGCCATGATCGAGGGCCTGTGGAACGTGCCGCCGGGCACCATCTTCCGCGTCGCTCTGACCGAAAAGCTGATCGTCACCGGGACCACGCGGTGGAGCAAAGAGGATCGGATGGGGATCGAATTCGCCTCGCCCCTGCCGCAAGCCGATGCCGGGAAAATCGCATTCCACGTCAGCGACACCACATTCGCGCTGCGAAAGGCAGGGTAAGTCGGGGTGGCGGCGTCGGGACAAAGGTCGCTCGGAAGCTTCTTTGCGAAGCTTGGCGGAGAACCAGCGGCTCGTCTCGGCAACGAGCTTACCAGCGGACAGCGGCTCAGGCTGCTCAACGATTTCGAGCAAGCGGACCTCGGTTGGTTCTGGGCGACCGATGCCGATTGCCGGCTGTCTTATCTGTCGGAGAATGCAGCGGCCCAGTTCGGCCCCCGTGCCAGCGGTCTGATCGGGTCGCAATTGTCGGATCTGTTCCGCGCGGTGAAGGAAGACGGCGACGGCAATCACGGGTCGGAACGACCCTTGCCGTTCATCCTCAGGGCACGAAATTCGATCACCGAACTGGAGGTCCGCCTCACCACCGAAAGCGGTGACATCTGGTGGGTCATCTCGGGCAAACCGATGTTCGATGCGAGCAATTCCTTCGTCGGCTATCGCGGAAGCGCGCGGGAAATCACTGCCGAGCGCGAGAACCGGCGCGAGATGGGCCGCATGGCGGAATTCGACGCCCTGACAGGCCTCGCCAATCGCCATCGCATGACGAAGCGGCTAACCTCCACCCTGATCGCCTACAGGGCCGCGAAGCGATCGTGCGCGTTGATGATGCTCGATCTCGACAGGTTCAAGCAGGTCAACGACACGCTAGGCCACCCGGCCGGCGACGAATTGCTCAAGCAGGTTGGTCAGCGTCTCGAGAGGATCATCGGCGGAACCGGCGAGATCGGCCGGCTGGGCGGTGACGAGTTCCAGATCATTCTGCCCGATATCGAGGATCGCGGGCGCCTGGGCGAACTGGCATCGCGCGTGATCCAGATGGTCTCGCAGCCATATTCGATCGACGGAGCCAGAGCGATCATCGGGGCCTCCGTCGGGGTGGCGGTCGCTCCTTTCGACGGGATCGAAACGGAAGAGCTCGTCGGCGCGGCCGACCTTGCGCTGTATGCCGCCAAGGGTGGCGGCAAGGGCCAGTACCGTTTCTATTCGAGCGAACTGAAGGATGAAGCCAGGCTTCAGCGGCAGATCGAGGAAGATTTGCGTGACGCCTTGGTGCAGGGCCAGCTGGAACTGCACTACCAGCCGCTGGTCGACGCCTCATCGCATCGGGTGAAGTGCTTCGAGTGCCTCGTGCGGTGGCATCACCCCGAACGTGGCTGGATCAGCCCGGGTGACTTCATTCCCATCGCCGAGGAGGCAAACCTGATCGGGGATTTGGGAGAGTGGGTGTTGAAGCAGGCCTGCGTCGACGCGGCGGCCTGGCCGGTCGAGATTGGCGTCGCGGTCAATATCTCGGCGCTGCAGTTCGCCAACCCAGACCTGCCCAAGGTTGTGCGGAACGCTCTCGCGGCATCCGGACTGGCGCCGTCGCGGCTCGAACTCGAATTGACCGAAAGCGTTTTCATTGGCGACCCTCACGCCACCCAGGACATGTTCAAACGGCTGAAGGCGGTCGGGGTCAAGCTCGCGCTCGACGATTTCGGCACGGGCTATTCGTCGCTCGGCTACCTGCGCAACGCGCCTTTCGACAAGATCAAGATCGACCAGAGCTTCGTGCGCGGCGCAACGGAGCAGGGCAACAACAACGCCGCCATCATCGCCGCCGTCGTGAGCCTGGCGCGGGCGCTCGACATGACCACCGTGGCCGAGGGCGTGGAAGCTCATGACGAGCTCGATCTGGTGCGCGAGAGGGGGGCCGACCTTTTGCAGGGCTGGATCTTCTCCAAGGCCATGCCGCAAGCAGAGGTGATGGCGCGGCTCGCGAGCGGCGAGCTCGAGTTCGAAGCGAAAGGCCCGGCCAAGCACCGCGCCGACCGCATGGCGGTGTTCCGGCGCATCGGCGTCATTCACGAGGACCATCGCTACGAAGCGGTGATGCGCAACCTCTCCAAGACAGGTGCGCGGATCGAGGGGCTGATCGATGTGCCTCTCGCGACCGAGCTGGTGCTCGACCTCGGCAGCGGTCAGCTCGCCGTGTGCAAGGTGCGCCGGTCAGAGGGGGCCGAGCAGGGTGTCGAGTTCGAAGTGCCCCTCATCAGCGATGGGGCTGACGGCCTCTGCACCCGCCACCGCGTCTCGCCATATCTCCTGGCTGCGGCCGGCATGCCGCTCGGCGCTCTGCCTCCGGGGCAATACCAGATGCGCGATCTCGGCGGCAGCGCTGCTTCGCGGCCGAAGTTCCTGCAGGTCGACCTCAGCAGCGAGCGTGCCCGCAAGGAGCGGTGATAGTCCGGCAGACGCTCGATAGTCCCTGCTGACAAGAGTGCATCGCATCGCTATTGGCGCGGGCAATGACCGACCTTTCCAAGATCCGCAACTTCAGCATCATCGCCCATATCGACCACGGGAAGAGCACGCTCGCCGACCGGCTGATCCAGCACACCGGGGGCTTGACCGAGCGCGAGATGTCCGAGCAAGTCCTTGATAACATGGACATCGAGAAGGAGCGCGGGATCACCATCAAGGCCCAGACCGTGCGCCTCAGCTATACCGCGAAGGATGGCGAGACCTACGAGCTCAACCTGATGGACACCCCCGGCCACGTCGACTTCGCCTACGAGGTCAGCCGCAGCCTCGCCGCCTGCGAGGGCGCGCTGCTGGTCGTGGACGCCGCGCAGGGGGTCGAGGCGCAGACGCTCGCCAATGTCTACCAGTCGATCGAGCACGACCACGAGATCGTCCCCGTCATCAACAAGATCGACCTGCCCGCGGCCGAGCCCGAGATGGTGCGCAAGGAGATCGAGGACATCATCGGCATCGACGCCTCCGAAGCCGTCCTTACCAGCGCCAAGTCCGGCATCGGGATCGAGGACGTGCTCGAAGCCGTCGTCGCGAAAATTCCCCCTCCGAAGGGGGACAGGGACGCCCCGCTCACCGCCAGCCTGGTCGACAGCTGGTACGATCCCTACCTCGGCGTGGTCATCCTCGTCCGGGTGATCGACGGGGTCCTGAAGAAGGGCCTCAACGTCAAGTTCATGCAGGGCGGCACCCAGCACCTGGTCGACCGGGTCGGCTGCTTCACCCCGAAACGCACCGACCTGCCCGAAATCGGCCCGGGCGAGATCGGCTTCATCACCGCGCAGATCAAGGAAGTCGAGCAGGCCCGCGTCGGCGACACCATCACCACGGTCAAGAACGGCGCCACCCAGGCGTTGCCCGGCTACAAGGAAGTGCAGCCGGTGGTGTTCTGCGGCCTCTTCCCGGTCGACGCGGCGGACTTCGAGAAACTGCGCGAGAGCATCGGCAAGCTGCGCCTCAACGACGCCTCCTTCTCCTACGAGATGGAAAGCAGCGCCGCGCTGGGCTTCGGCTTCCGTTGCGGCTTCCTCGGCCTGCTGCACCTGGAGATCATCCAGGAACGGCTCAGCCGCGAATACGATCTCGACCTCATCACCACCGCGCCATCGGTGGTCTACCGCGTGCACCTCGGCCATACCAAGAACGAGGACGCCAAGGTGATCGACATCCACAACCCGGCCGACTGGCCCGACGTCAACCGGATCGACACGATCGAGGAACCGTGGATCAAGGCCACGATCTACACCCCCGACGAATATCTCGGCAGCATCCTGAAGCTGTGCCAGGATCGGCGCGGCATCCAGACCAACCTCACCTATGTGGGCGGGCGCGCGCAGGTGACCTACGAGCTGCCGCTGAACGAGGTGGTGTTCGACTTCTACGACCGGCTGAAGAGCATCAGCCGCGGCTATGCCAGCTTCGACTACGAACAGATCGGCACGCGCGAGGGCGACCTCGTCAAGATGAACATCATGGTCAATGGCGAGCCGGTCGACGCGCTGAGCCTGATCGTCCACCGCAGCGTGGCGGAGGAACGCGGCCGCGGCATGTGCGAGCGGCTGAAAGACCTCATCCCGCGCCACCTGTTCAAGATCCCGATCCAGGCCGCGATCGGCGGCAAGATCATCGCCCGCGAAACCATCGCCGCCCTGCGCAAGGACGTGACGGCGAAGTGCTACGGCGGGGATATCTCGCGCAAGAAGAAGCTGCTGGAGAAGCAGAAGAAGGGCAAGGCGCGGATGCGGGAGTATGGGAATGTGTCGATTCCGCAGGAGGCGTTTATCGCGGCGCTGCGGATGGGGGAGGAGTAAGCGGTGGCATTGGCAATCGGAGGTGGGAACGGCGCTCCAATTCGATCCTTACTGCGCGAGCTCGTCAGAGGAGCAGATCGGATTTCGATTGCCGTTAGCTACGTCCAGGTGTCAGGCTGGAGCTTGCTCAGGCCGATGCTATCACGTCCGCAGCTTGCCACTATGCGCTTGCTTTGCACGGATCAGCTGGGCCTTACCGATCCCTCGGCAATACGGTCCCTAATGGACGCGGGCATCGATGTTAGGGCATATGTCCCGACCAACAAGGTGTTCCATCCGAAAGTTTTTCTGGCCCATTCAGAAGGCAGGCCTACTCGTTTTCTGCTTGGCAGCGCAAATCTCTCAAGGTCGGCGTTGGAAAGTGCAGTCGAAGTAGATATCTCTGGCGACGATACGGAGGGCGAACTTTCGAACTGGTTCGATGCCGTGTTCAATGACCCCAAACTCGCGACGGCATTCGACGATGCGCGCCTGTCATCTCTTGAGTTGTCCTGGAACGCTAGACTCAAGAGTCGGGCAGTTTTCCAGCGATCGATCACTGACCGGCGGCCCCAAGTTATGCCTTCGTTAAGTGCCTCGAACTTGGTAGAAACGGCTTTTTCCAATCTAAGGCCGGGGGTGACGCCACTGAATTTTGATAAGGCAGGCAATAATGTCCGGCAAATGGGAATGATCCGCGAATTGCTCGATGGCCGTCGGCGGTTGGAAGGTAAGGCGCGCAGCGAGATGAAGCTGCTTGGCTTCGTTGATGGTGGCCAACTGAACGCTTTCGCTTACGATGCTAGAGCTACTCTATCAGACGATGGTGTTGCATTGGTCTGGATGAGGTGGCTCAAATCGGCGACCGACGCGCAGCTTCTCGAAGTGAGCCCGGCCGGGCAATTGGTACGGGCAAAACAAGCATTTAAGTCGTTTTGGACCTTTTCACAGGAAGTGACCGACTTTTTTATCGCCAATTCGACGCATCCAACTGCTGCAGCCAAGCCGATTTTACAAACGATCGAGTTACTATCGAACACTGGGCGAGATCTTCGGGAGATTGGTTTGACTGAGATTCGGACTTTATCTCAAGTTCTTTCAAATCGGCAGGATTTGAGCACGACAGCGGCCGAGGCAGTACGTGACTATCTTGATAACAAAGGGCGAAGGGGATGGCGTGCCGCTGACCGCAGATTGGCAGTTGAAGCTTGGCAGAGGGCATGAGGCCGGTAGCGAAGCCATTGCTGAAATGGGCGGGGGGAAAAGCACAGCTGCTGCCTGCATTGGCGCCATATCTTAAGACACGGAATGGTCGATACATTGAACCAATGATTGGAGGTGGAGCGGTCTTCTTTGCAATCGCACCGCAGAGGGCGCTGATTGCGGACGTCAATCCCGAATTAATCGGATTCTATAGGACTGTTGTCGAGCAGCTTGATGCATTACTTGCTCAATACTATGCTTGGCCATTTGATGAGGATACTTACTACGAGCTCCGGTCTCTACGGTTTGAAGAGCTCGACGCTGTAGCGGCGGCTGCGCGGCTTTTGTATCTCAATCGAAGCTGCTTCAACGGGCTATATCGGGTCAACCGTGATGGCATGTTCAATGTCCCATGGGGGAAATACAAGAAACGGTTCGAACCGGACCGGAGTCACTTCGAAGCCGCGCGGGCAATCTTGGCCCGAGCAAGGATCGAACTCGGTGATTTTCGTGATGTGCTTGATGAAGAGGCAGCAGCAGGGGATATGGTATTCTTGGACCCACCCTACGTGCCAGTGTCTCAGCATTCTGACTTCAAGCGTTACACCCGTGCGCAGTTTCACGATGAAGATCACCGTGACATGGCGAAACTGGTCAACCGTCTAGCCGACCGTGGTTGCGAGATAGTGGTGACAAATTCCAACCACCCCCTTGTTCACGATTTGTATCAAGACTATCAAATCCAGGTTGTCCAAAGCCGCCGTAACGTGAATTCTCGCGCTACTGGGCGGACAGGAGAGGATATAATCGTCTATGTACCTCCCAAATCCAGAAAGCTCACATGATTTCGAGCCCGGGGGGGCCGAGTTTGGTTGGTATAGCCTGTCGCCGCAATCAGCGAAATTCCCATCGACCCGCTTTATGGGCTCCAAGGAGCAGTTGCTTGAACCGATTTGGAAAGCAGTAGGACAGTTCTCGCCGCAAAAGGTGCTAGACATTTGTTCTGGCTCGGGCGTCGTAAGCTACATGCTGAAGTCGCAGGGATGCCAGGTCGTCTCCAATGATCAGATGACCATGGCAACGACCATTGCCGATGCGCTGATCGCAAACTCTACAGTCAAGCTCGCTAAGTCAGAGATTGATGCCCTGTCATCAGGGGAGGTCGCGGATGGTATGATTTGGTCCATTTATCAAGATCTCTACTACGATAAGGCCGACGTCAGGTTTTTAGACTTTGCCCGACTAGCCATCAATCGCCTCTCCGATCAAAAACGCAGTCTCGCCCGTGCCGCTTTGATTCGAGCCTGCCTGAAAAGGAGGCCGCGCGGTATTTTTACCTACACAGGCCGCCGGTATGATGATGGGCGCAAGGATCTGCAAATCAGTCTTCGAGACCATTTTCGCAGTGCTTGCGCGAAGCTTAGCGAAGCAGTTTTCGACAATGGGCGCGAGAGTCAAGTTACAAAGATTGACCTGAGTGTAGGACTGCCTTCAGTAGATGTGGACGTTGTCTACATGGATCCTCCATACTTTAGTCCCCTTTCAGACAATCACTATGTTCGGAGGTATCATTTTACTGAAGCACTTGCGCGAGATTGGGATGGAATAGAAATACAAAAGAATACGAAGACAAAAAAATTTAAGAACTACTCTAACCCATTCTCAAAAGAACTATCATGTGCGCAGACAATGGAGAAGGTCCTTGATGGATTCAGGGGGATTCCCATTGTCATATCTTATAGTTCAAACTCTCTTCCTTCTTCCTTGGTAATCAGGCGGATGATTGAGCGGCACGGGAGAAGTTGTGAGATCAGTAAGATTGACCACCGATACTCATTTGCGAACCAAGCGAACGCACGGCAACCCTGTAAAAGAGCTGATTTTCGTAGCTAAGTAAAAGCTAGGCTTACCGACACCCCGCATCCCGCAACGTCCGCACCCTCGGTCCCTCGCTCTCCCGCGCCTGTTGCGCCAGTCGCTCGTCCGCTGCCTCGCGCTCGGCCTCTTCCCGCTGCTTTGCCAGCAGCGCCTCGGCCTCTGCCGCGTGGTCGGGGGCGTGGTCGGGGGTGGGGGCTTCCTCGCCCGGCGGGGGCAAGGCAAGTGAGTGCGCGCCCTCCGGCGAACCCTCCTCGACTACCTCAGCCGCATCCTCCACCGCCCACATGGGCCGGCGGAATTCGCGGCCGAGGTCGCGGCAGCGCAGTTCTTCCCAGGCGAGCCAGGCGGCGCGGGTGTCGGGGCGGTAGCGGCGCCATAGCGCTTCCTCGCCGGCCTGGTCCTCCATCACCTGCCGGCGCAGGGCCTCGACCTTGCGGGCGAGGCTGGCGCGGGCTTCGGCGGGGGTGGGCGCGGAGGCCTTTTCGGCGGCGCGACGGGCCTCCTGCTCTGCCTCCCACGCCTTGCGCCATTTCTTCTTCAGCCGCCGCTTCTCCATCTTGCCGACGGCGTTGAGGCCCTTCAGCGAGGACCCTCCGGCGGCGAACCGCTCGGGCGCGCGGTTGCGGAGCATGAACATCAGCAGCCGGTCGTTGTAGCGCCGCCGTGTGCCGACCTGCTTGCCGTAGACGTAATAGTCCTCCTCCACGCCGTTCAGCGCGCGGTCCATGGCGACGTCCTCGATCCGCTGCACGCCGAGGTCGAGCGCGGCCTGCCACGCGGCGCGGAAGCTTTCAGCCCCCGGCTGGCGGCGCAGGGCGTAGGCGCCTTCCTGGGCCATATCGACCGCCTTCGCCGCGGCGCGGACGGAGCCGGTGGTGGCGAGCGCCTCGATGAAGCCGCGCTGCCGCTCCGCCGTCCAGCCGTCGTGCCGGTTGCAGCGGCGCGGGACGGGGGTGAAGGGGGGAAGCTCGCTCGCCGGAACGAGCGCGCGAGGGGTGCGGGGGTCTACCTTTCTAGTCATTCACGAGCGTGAAGCAGAAAACCCGCGTGTAGGAAAATTCCGGGGCGGCTCAGGCCGTCGCGGCGAAGGCCTTCGCGAGCGCCGCCTCGAGCGCGGGGCGGTCGTAGGGCTTGGTCAGCACCGGCACGCCTTCGTAGGCGGCGAGGATCTCCTTCGCCTCGCCGTAACCGGTGGCGAATGTGAAGGGGATGCCGCGCTCGGCCAGCGCGTCGGCGACCGGCAGGCTGGT
>FWWL01001305.1_pt1 | contig 60366 bp, 63 predicted proteins | sample 2228331 | NCBI WGS metagenome assembly FWWL01 (sample SAMEA103939775, study PRJEB20133) | metagenome
GAATGGCTCTGGCGACTCCTGCATGACCCGCGCAAAATCGCCAAAGTGCGCAACCTGCCCCGCTTCGTGTGGCTCGTGTGGCGCGAAGGGAACCGATAGGTTATAATAGGAAGGGGGAACCTTTATGAGTGCGTATGCGAAGGCTTTTATGGGACTGCTGGTCAGCGCTGGTCTGCTTATTGGCAGGAGCGAGGCACAGCGACTGATCTGGCTGGGCACGCTGGGTGGTTCGGAGAGCACTGCCTGCGGTGTCTCGGCAGATGGCTCGGTCGTGGTGGGGCTTGCTGTCGCTGGGGACGGCTACTATCACGCCTTCCGCTGGACAGCGGCGAGCGGGATGCAGGATCTGGGCGTCCTGCCCGGCGGCAACTATAGCGAGGCGCTGGGCGTGTCGCCCGAGGGGACAGTTGTGGTGGGCGTGTCAACAACAGCCGACGGCGCTTATCACGCTTTTCGATGGACGCCAGAGTTTGGCATGCAGGATCTGGGCGTGCTACCCAACGGCGACTATAGCAAGGCGCTGGGCGTGTCGCACAATGGCGCGGCTGTTGTGGGGGTGGCAACGAATGCCGTCGGCTTCTATCGCGCTTTCCGCTGGACGGAGGTAGGCGGAATGCGGGAGCTGGGCACACTGGGTGGTGCATGGAGCGAGGCATACGGCGTCTCGGCGGATGGCACTATCATAACAGGTCGGGCGCAGGATGGCGAAGGACGCTGGCGCGCCTTCCGATGGACCACCCATAACGGGATGCAAGATTTGGGCACGCTGGGGGGCGAATGGAGCGAAGCACGAAGCATCTCAGCCGATGGTGCCATCATAGCAGGCAGAGCGCAGGATAGCGAAGGACGCTGGCGCGCCTTCCGATGGACCACCCATAACGGGATGCAGAACCTCGATGTGCTGCCCGGCGGGTACGAAAGTGAGGCATTCGGCATCTCAGCTGATGGCAGGGTGGTGGTGGGCAGATCTGAGGACAGCAACTACTGCTGGCGCGCCTTCCAATGGAGCGCGGACAAAGGGATGGAGGATTTGAACACGGTCTTCGCTCAGCTCTTAACGGATGGCTCGCGTCTGGATGTGGCATATGCCACCTCCGCCAACGGGCGTTATATCGTAGGGAAGGGTTTCAATTCCGCGACCGAACGCACGGAAGGCTATCTGCTGGACACCTGGCGCACGGGCGACACGAATGGCAACGGCTGTGTCGATGACGCTGACCTGCTCGCAGTGCTGTTCGCCTTTGGACAGACAGGCACGGGCTTGTCAGAGGATGTGAATGGTGATGGCATCGTGGACGACGCCGATTTGCTCCTGGTCCTGTTTGGCTTCGGCAATGGATGCTAAGCGAAAAATGTGTATGCGACGGTTGGGCTGTCTGCTCGGAATGTGGGTGCTGTTGAGCCTCGTTTGGGCGCAGTTGGCGCCTGCCGAACGGCGGGAGGGCTTCCGACCCCTGTTCAACGGCAACGACCTGCGCGGTTGGAAGGTTTACGCCGGACCCGAATGGCGCGTCGAACGCGGTGAGCTGGTGGGACCCACCCATGGCGCAGGCTGGATCGGCACTGAAGCCGAATATGACAACTTCATCCTGCGCGGCGAGTATTGGATCGATCGGGGCGAAACGCACGAATCGAACAGCGGGATTTTCATTCGTGCCCAACGCACCCCTACGCCCTGGATTCAGGGCTATGAAATCCAAATCAGCCTGCAAGACCCAAACAACCCGACGGGCAGTATCTACGGGCGCGTGCCCACCCATCTGGAGCGTATGCGCGAAATCGCGCCCGAAAAGCAGTGGAACCGCTTCGAAATCCGCGCGTGTGGCAGCCGTATTCAGGTGACGATTAATGGCGAAACGGTGCAGGACGCCGATTTGCACGAGTTTTCACGGGGCGTGATTGGCTTCCAACAGCACCACCCAGGCGTGACGGTACGGTTCCGCAACCTGCGCATCAAACTACTGAAGCCGAATGAGTGCAACGAAGGCTGGCAACCGCTTTTTAATGGCAAAGATCTCACAGGCTGGTTCGCCACGGGGCTGGCACGCTGGGAGGTGAAGGAGGGCGTGCTGATTGGACAGGGCGGGATGGGACACCTGTTCACCGAGCGCACCTTCCGCGACTTTGAGCTGAGGGCGATGATTCGCGTCCGCTCGGTGCGCCCGGAGCAGTTCAAGCCGAACAACGGCATCTATTTCCGCGCCCGCCCCAACCCCGAGAACCCGAACAACTGGCCGGTCGGCTATGAGGCGCAGGTGTATAACCATATAGAGAATCAACCCTTCACAGGGTCGCTTTATCGTCAGGCACGAGCGACGCGCCTGCTCACGCGCGATGAGGCATGGTTCTCGATGCGCATCGTGGCGCGCGGCGACCATATCCAGATTTTCATCAACGGACAGAAAACGGTCGATACCCACGATAGCGCATTTCGCGAGGGACATATTGCCATCCAGTGCCACGACCCCTTTACTATTATCGAGACGCGCGATATTTACTGGCGCGAGGTCGCCCGCTCTCCATAAGCAGTGCATGGGGACGAATGCCTGTCCACCATGCTACACTTTATCTCTGCGATGGCGACAGAGCTCTATCGTGAGGGCGCGGTTGAATTCCATCTGCCTGTCAGCGAGCGGGTGTTCTACAATCCGCGTGCGCGACTGGGGCGCGATTTGGGCGTGCTGGCGATGCGGGTCGAGGCGGAACAGTTGGAACGCCCGCTCAAAGTGCTGGAGCTGATGGCGGGACTGGGACTGCGCACGCGCCGCTACCTCGCCGAGGCGCCCGTCGCGCACATCTTGGTGAACGATGCGAACTACGACGCCTTCGATTACCTCAAAAGCGTTCTGGACGGGGAGCCGCGTGTGGCACTGCACAACGAACTTGCCCAGCGGCTGCTCGCCCGACTCTATCTGGAGGATGAGCGGTTCGATTGGGTGGATTTAGACCCGTTCGGCTCACCTGCGCCCTTCATCCCATGGACAACGGGCGTGATTCGCTGGGAGGGACTGCTCTATGTGACGGCGACCGACGCGCCCGTGCTGTGCGGCGCCCAGCGTGGCGAGGCGCTCAAGTCCTACGATGCCGTTTCGGCACTGGGGCGCGAATGCCACGAGTTCGGACTGCGCATTCTGGTCGGCTTCCTCCAGCGGCGATTGGTGCAGGCGAATATGCATGGCGTGCCCATTTTCAGTCTGTTCGATGGCTATTGCTGGCGCGTGCTGATGCGCGTGTTCAAAGGCACACGCAACTTCAACGCGGAACATTTGGGCTTTATCGTGCAGATGCCCGACGGCGAGTATCGTATCGCGCACGCGGGCGTGCCCGCACCCCTCATTCAGGAGTATGACCCCGCGCAAACCGTCCGCTGGATTGGACCCCTGTGGCTGGGACCGTTGCATGACCATGCCTTTTTGGGCGCGATGTTCCGCACGGCACATGAGGAATATTTTGCCGACGCGCGTCGCTTTATCACCAAGCTCAATCGCGAGCTGGACGAACTGCCGATTGTGTACAATCTCTCAGGGCTGGCGGATAAGTTAGACTGTTCAGTGCCTCCCACGCGCGAGGCAATTAAGTTTTTGCGCGAGCGTGGCTATCGCGCGTCCGGCGTACATCATTCAGGCAACTCCATCCGCACCGATGCCCCCCTCGCCGTCGTCCTTCAACTTTGGGAAAAGAGTTGATCCCACCTATGAGCGGTGGCGTTTCACGGGCGTCTCGCCCGTGCAAAGTGGCTTGGGCATCCTGCCCATCAAGCGTTTCACGGGCGTCTCGCCCATGAGCGCAGTGCCGGGAAAAGAGTTGATTCCCGTCTGCAAGCGGGTATCATTCTGGAGTGAAGATTCGGCACTGCCCAGAGGCACGGCAAGCGACGGTTCAGGATGTGGAGCGCGATGATGGACGAGGCGCTTCTCGTGCAGGCGAAACGCATCGCGTTGCGCTGGCTTTCACGGCGCGACTATTCTCAGCAGGAGATGGCGGCGCGACTGCGGGCAAAGGGCTTCCCAGAGCCAATCGTACAGCGCACGCTCGAATGGCTGGTGCGCGAACGCTGGCTCTCGGACGAACGGGTGGCTCAGCGGTTAGCAGAGCGACTGGAACAGGAGCAACCCTCAGGCTGGCGGCGCATCGAGCAGGAGTTCGAACGGCGTGGGCTACAACCGCCTGCCATCCTCACAATTGATGAGGAGAGCCGCGCCCTCCGAGCCTTGCAAGCACGATTTGGCGAGCCGAAACCGCCCGCGGACGAGCGTACCCTCGCGCGATGGTTTCGCTTCCTGATCCAGCGCGGGTTCGAACCCGAAGTCGCCCGCAGTGCGCTCCACCGCTGGAACCCCTTCCTGAGCGAAGCGGGTATCGAAGAGTAGCACCAAAACGCATCAGGCAGGTCCGACCTGCCCGACTCGCCTGACCTGTCGGACCCCTGATAGGAGGAACAAAATGGAAACCACTCTCTGGATGATGGCTATCGTAATCGTGGCAGTTGTATCGGCAAGCATCAGCTACGCGCTTGCGGTACGGAGATTCAAACAGCACCTTGCTGGGCAGGCAGATGAATGGGTCAAACAGGCGCAACGCCAACTACAGGAGGCGCAACAGCAGAAGGCGGCGGTCGAACAGGAACGCGCCCAGTTCGAACGCGAGCGCGAGACGCTGATGCGCGAGACCACGCTCAAAGCGCGCGAGGAAGCACACCGTATCATCGAGCAGGCAGAACAGGAAGCCCGCGAGAAGCGCGGTGAGGTTCTGCGCCTCGAACAGCGACTGCTCCAACGCGAGGAACTGCTCGAACACCGCTTCGAACTGCTGGAGCAGAAGGAGCAAGCGTTGCTGGAGCGCGAGGCGTTGCTCACCAAGAAGCAGGGCGAGCTGCGCGAACTCGCCGCGCAACGCCGATTCGAACTGGAGCGCGTCAGCGGCTTGACCAGCGAGCAGGCACGCGAACTTCTGCTACGCGAAGTGCGCGATGAACTCGAACATGAAGCGGCTATCCTTGCCCGTCAGATTGAGGAAGAGACCCGCCGCGACGCCGAGCGACGCGCCCGCCAAATCATCCTCGATACTATCCAACGCTGTGTGGTGGAGTGTGTCGGCGCGAACACCATCACGGTGGTACACCTGCCCAACGATGACATGAAAGGGCGCATCATCGGGCGTGAAGGACGCAATGTGCGCCATTTTGAGCATGTCACAGGCGTCGATGTGATTATCGATGACACACCTGAGGCAGTTGTGCTCTCCTCCTTCGACCCTGTGCGCCGCGAGATTGCCCGCATGACACTGGTGAACCTCATTCAGGATGGACGCATCCACCCTGCCCGTATCGAAGAGGAGTATGAGCGCGCCCGTACCGAAATCGAACGGCGCGTGTGGCAGGCGGGCGAGGAAGCCGTCCTGCAGGTGGGACTGACCGGCATGCACCCCGAAATCGTGCGCACGCTGGGCAAACTGCGCTACCGCACCAGCTACGCCCAGAATGTGCTGGACCACTCCATCGAAGTGGCGCAACTGGCGGGACTGCTCGCCGCCGAACTCAAGCTCGATACGCGCATCGTCAAGCGCGCCGCCCTCCTGCACGACATCGGCAAAGCGCTCGATAATGCCACCGAAGGTCCGCACGCGCTGGTCGGCATGGAGTTTCTCCAGCGCTATGGTGAATCGGAGATTGTGTGCAACGCCGTCGGTGCGCACCACTACGATATCGAGCCAGCAAGCCTCGAAGCGCATGTGGTGATTATCGCCGACTCCATCTCGGCGGCACGACCGGGCGCACGACGCGAATCGCTCCAGCAGTACCTGCGCCGCATGCAGGATCTGGAACGAATCGCCATGAGCTTCGACGGGGTGGAGAAGGTGTACGCGATTCAGGCGGGGCGCGAGGTGCGCGTGCTGGTCAAGCCCAACGAGGTGGACGACCTCCGTGCCCATCAGCTCGCCCGCGAAATCGCCCACAAAATCCAGTCGGAGCTGGAGTACCCCGGACAGGTGAAGGTGACGGTCATTCGCGAGGTGCGCGCCCACCACATCGCCCATTGACGGGTATACTCTTTCGCGACACCCTGCAGGGGAGATAAAAACGCACTGATGGGAGGTTATTCAACTGTGAACGATGTGGTCATCAAAACGGTTCAACTGACCAAGCGCTACTCCAGCCTGTGGAGTAGCCAGACCGTGGAAGCCGTGAAAAACCTCGATCTGGAGGTCTATCGCGGCGAGATTTTCGGCTTTCTGGGACCGAACGGCGCAGGCAAGACCACCACGATTAAGGTACTGCTGGGCATTCTGTATCCCACCTCGGGCGAAGCCTATGTGCTGGGCAAGCCCGCAGGCGACCCAGAAACACACCATCGGCTCAGCTACCTGCCCGAAAACCCCTACTTCTATGAGTACATGACAGGTAGAGAGATTCTAACTTTCTATGCACGACTGTTTGGCATCCCAGAGCCAGAACGCAGTAAGCGTGTGAATCACCTGCTCGATCGGGTCGGGCTGTCACGGGCGGCGAACCAGCCCCTGCGCAACTACTCCAAAGGCATGCTCCAGCGCATCGGGCTGGCACAGTGCCTGCTAAACGACCCCGACCTGCTGATTTTGGACGAGCCGACCGCTGGATTAGACCCGATTGCGCATATCGACATTCGCGACCTGATTCTGGAGTTGCGCGAGCAGGGCAAAACGCTCTTCATCAGCTCGCACCAACTTTCCGATGTGGAGATTGTGTGCGACCGTGTGGCGATTCTCAACAAGGGCGAGCTGGTGCGTATCGGCAAGCTCGAAGAGCTGCTCTCAGGCGGGCATGTGGAGATGATTGCCGAGAAAGTCAGCGAGAATGTGCTGGAGCCGATACGGCAGCTGGGCGGACGACCCAGCCTGCACGACGGACGCCTGATTGTGGAACAGCCCGACGACGGCTCCATCGACCGCGTGATTGACTTGGTGCGTGCAAACGGCGGGCATATTGTCAGTGTGAAGCCCTATCGCCGTACGCTGGAAGACCTGTTCGTGGAGACCATTCAGGGAGGGCGAAAGCAATGAACGCGACGATGGCTATTGCGGGGGCGACCTTTGGCGAGGCGGTGCGCAAGCGCGTGCTGATGGTCATCCTACTAACAGCGCTGGTGATTATTCTCATCAGCCCCGCCTTCGAGCCGTTCGCTGGGCGCGGACAGCGCACGCTCGTGATGAGCTTCGGCTTCGGCATCATTCAGCTCGCGGGAACCTTTATCGCGATTATCCTCTGCACCGGGCTAATCCCCACCGAGATCGAACGGCGCACCATCTACACGATTCTGTCCAAGCCCGTGCAGAGGTGGCAGTTCGTGCTGGGTAAGCTGCTGGGCGCGATAGGCACGCTCGCCTTCATCTATGCGATGATGGGGCTGGTGTTTCTGCTCGTTACCCGCCTGTCGCTGGGCGCATTTGAGCTGCGCGTGGTGAACGGCATCGTGATGTTCTTCTTCCAGAGCTCCCTGCTGGCTGCGGTGACGCTCTTCTTCTCCACCTTCGTCTCGCCACTGGTGAACTACTTCCTGTCGGGCGGCGTGTTCCTGATGGGCAACCTGATGAGCACCTTCCTCGACACCATCCAGCGCAACCCGGAGGTCACCCCGCTCACGCGAATCCCCGTGCAGATTCTGACGCTCATCCTGCCCAACTTCGCCAATTTCAACATTCAGAACCCCATCATCAACCCCGAACAGGTGCTAACCGACGAGCTGGCATACTTCATCCAGACAATTGCCTACGCGATTGTGTATATGGCGCTGCTGTTGGTGGGCAGTATCCTGATTTTCAATCAGCGGGAGATGTGAGGCGATGAGAAGAGCAAGGGGCAAATTGTGGGTGATTCTGGCTCTGCTGTTCGTGGTGCAAGCAGGTCTGCAATGGCGCATTCTGCCCCTCTGGAGCAAGAACTACGCGCCCAAGCAGGCGGCGCCTGTGGGCTTGTCGCCTGAGCAGCTGCTCGTCGCCTTTGCGGGCTTCCGCGAGTTCCTGGCAGGGATGCTCTGGGTGCGAGCCGACGGCTTCTTCCATTCGGGCAACTACGACGCTATTCTGCCAATGTTGCGCCTGGTGACTTGGCTCGACCCGCACAATATCGATGTATATACGACCGGCGCGTGGCACATGGGCTATAACTTCACCGATGAGGCGCAACGCTCCGACCGACGCTACATCCCGCTCGCGCTCAAGTTCCTCGATGAGGGCATCGAGAACAACCCAAATGTATGGGACCTCTATTTTGAGATGGGCTGGATGTATTTCCATAAGATTCAAGACCCTGTGAGCGCGGTGCCCTGGCTGAAAAAGGCGAACGAGTTCCCCGATATGATCCCTGCGCGACGGCATACGCTGGCGCACGCGCTGTTCAAGGCAGGTCGGTTCGATGAATCGATCGATGTGTGGTCGCAACTACTGGTCGATGCCAGCAAGACACGACACCAAGACTGGGAGAGCCACACCCTGTATGATGTGCGCCTGAGGAATCTCGAAGACTCGATACTCGATGTGGTGCGCCGCTACGGACCGGAGCCAGAAACCCAGCCGCCGCTCGATATGCAGTTCGATGCGACGGTGAAGGTGGTGCGCCCGAAAGTGATTCTGGTGGAGGGACGCTTGGCTATCCCCACGATTGGCGCGCGCGTGACGGTTATCCTGCGCGATAGGGGCAAAACGATTAACTACTCGCCCAAAGCGCTGAAGACCTTCACCTTTGAAGTAGATAAGGACTTCACCCATATGCAGGATTCGATTGCCGTGCGCGAGATGAAGTTCCGCCGTGAGATCGATATGAGCAAGGACCCCAAGATGTATCCGTTCAAAGCGCCTGAGTACGAGGTAGAGTTCATCTTCGACCCGCGCTACGCCTCGCCTCAGATTCAGGACCGCATCGGCACCGATGGCGTAGGGATGACCGACTCGCGCTACCTCGACACAAGTGACCCTTCCGCCCGCATGTTGCGCAAGGTGGTCACTCTCACTCGCGAGGAGATATTGATGATTGGCAAGCATGCCAATCGCCGTCTGTCCGCCCCTTGACGGGGGATAGAGGGGATTCAGGAGCAAGCGATGAGGTTCCCTCTTTCTGGCGAGGAGCGACTACAGAATCCGGGCGGGCGGCTGCGCCTACTGTGGCAAGAGCGCAACTATATCCTTATGCCCGGCGTGTACAATGCCCTGCTCGCCCGATTGGTGCAGTTTCACGGTTTCGACGCGCTCTACATTTCGGGTGCGGGCGTCACGAACAGCCTGCTGGGCTTGCCCGACCATGCCTTTATCACCCTGCCAGAGATGGCGCAGGTGTGCCACCACATCACCAGCGTGGTCTCCATCCCCGCCGTTGCCGACGCGGACACGGGCTATGGCGAGGCATTGCAGGTCGCGCGGGCGGTGCAGATGCTGGAACGCGCAGGGCTGGCAGGCATTCATATTGAGGATCAGGTGAACCCAAAGCGATGTGGGCATCTCGAAGGGAAGGAGCTCATCCCGACGCAGGCGATGGTCGCCAAGATTCGGGCGGCGGTGCAGGCGCGTGAGAACCCCGATTTCGTGATTATCGCGCGCACCGATGCACGGGCGGTCGAAGGGTTGCAAGGCGCGATTGATCGCGCACGCGCCTATGCCGATGCGGGCGCGGACGCCATCTTTCCCGAAGCGTTGCAGTCGCCCGACGAGTTTGAGCAGTTTGCTCGCGCGGTGTCGCTACCTCTGATGGCGAACATGACCGAGTTCGGCAAAACACCTTACCTGACCGCGCGTGAGTTCGCCCAGCTGGGCTACAAGATGATTATCTTCCCGATGACGCTCCTACGGGTGATGATGAAGGCAGCGGAACATGCCCTGCAGACGCTGAAGGAGCACGGCACTCAGCGCCCCCTGCTGGAAGCGATGCAGACCCGCGCCGAGCTGTATGAACTGCTGGAGTATGACCGCTTTTTGGAGTTTGACCGTTCGCTGACGGAGGTAAGTGGCGAATGACGAATCTCTATGTTGCGGATAAGTTGCAAAGAGTGACACCCGCCTACCCTGACGATAGCCTCCTGCGCGCAGCGGAATTGCTAATGCAGGGTGGAGCGGGTGTACTACCCATCGTGTCGATAGGCGTGCCCGTCGGGGTGCTAACTGAGCAACGGCTGCGCGAGGCAATCGCCACAGGTGCCGACTGGACAGAGCCTGTGGGCGACTGGATGGAGGAGTCGTTCCTGTCCCTGCCCATCGAGATGCCGCTTGATGAGGCGGTGGCACAGTTGGCGCCCTCATCCCTGCCCGCGATTGGCGTCGATGCGTGGGGGCGCTATGTGGGTGTCGTGAGCGTCGCCAGCCTGATTGGGCGCCCTGTGGCGCCTGCGTCGATCGGCACGATTGGCGGAATGGCGACCCCGCTGGGCGTCTATCTGACCAACGGCATCGTGCGGGCAGGTGCGGGCAATCTGGGGCTTGTGCTCACGGGCGCGCTCCTGCTCATCCTCTATATGGTAGCCAGCTGGATTGTGGTGGGTGGGGCGCGCTGGGCACAGACCCACTTGGGCATTCCCCTGCTCAGCGCCTACGACTCGCCCTACGCCTACACATGGCTCGCAAGCGACCTGATGGGGCTGGCGCTACGCACGTCCGAGTTCATTCTCTTTCTGCTGTTGATGCGCATGCTGCCGATTACGGGCACCCACGCTGCCGAGCATATGGTAGTGCACGCGATTGAGCGGGGCGAGCCGCTCGTGCTGGAAGTGGTGCGACGAATGCCGCGCGTGCACCCGCGCTGTGGCACGAATCTGGTGGCGGGCGTGGTGCTGTTTCTGGGGCTGGCGAACTTTCTGCAGGGCATGATGCCCGAAGTGAGCGAGATGCGCGACCTTGCGTTGCTGTCCGCGCTCGTGCTGACCGTGCTGTTCTGGCGACCATTCGGCGAGCTTCTGCAATGGCTGGCGACCACGAAGCCGCCGACCGACCAGCAGCTGTTGCAGGCGATACGGGTGGGGGAGCAGTTGCTGGCGCGGGCGCGTCCCTACAGCGGGGTGACGCCACCGTTCGGCATGCGCCTCCTGCACACAGGACTGCCCCAAATCCTGCTGGGCGCATGGGGCACACTGGCACTACTAACACTATTGGAGCGGTTGCTGGGAATCACCCTCCTATTAGGATAACTTTTAACGCTGTGCCCTGCGACAGAGATCAGCAAAGGCGCAGAGGCGGCAGTGGTCGCCCGGTGTGGGGGTGACAGTTGCTTGTCGTAAAAGATTGAGCAGATGGCGCAGTTCGCCTCGCAATCTTTCAATTGCCCGCTCCAGCGCGCGTTCAGGAAAGACCCTCATCACCTCGTGCGGACTGCCCTCCCATTCACCCGCGCGAAACCGCCGTATCAACCCCTCATCATAAGGCACGAGGCGCACGCGCCGCCCGTGCGCCAACTCATCAAACGCCATCACCACACGCTCTGGCTTGAATCGCGCCTGAACGGTGAGCGCGTAAATCAGCGGCTGGAAGGCGGCGCCCTCCTCAATCTCACGGCGTGGGGGCGACGCGGTGAGCTTGTAATCGGTGACCATCGCCACCTTGCCGTCGGGGCTGAAGTCGATTCGGTCCACAATCCCGCTGACCCGCAACACATGCCCATCCCCCAACGGGAGCCGATAGGCGACCCGCACAGAGTCGGGGTCGAGGCGTTCCGACAGGTCATGGGCAGACAGCGGGTTCTCCTCGTCGCTAATAGTGGGTGTGCCAAACGCCCACTCAAAGTGGCGTGGTTCCAGTCCGAACTGACGGCGATAGCGGGCTTCGCGCTGGGCGAACATCTGCAGAAGGCGCGTGGCGTAGGCGTGCAGAACCTGCAACTGCCAGTGCGCCAAGTCGAGCGATTCGATATCGGCAACGCGCTCCAGCGAATCGAGCAGAGCCTGCGCCCATTCGGGCGAATCGGGCGATAGCGCACGATGATGACGATACGCATGGCGCAACGCCGAATGGAGCAGACTGCCAATCTGGCTCAGGTGCAGACCACGACGCGACACACGCACCTTCAACCGATGACGGAACAGATATTGGAACGGACAACGATAGAGCGTCTCCAGCTCGCTCACGCTGAACGCGCGATTAATATCCACCACCCGCTGGCGCGTGCAAGCCAACACCAAACAGTCGGACATGTCGGACATGCCCGACATGTCTGAGATGTCTGAGCCATCCACCCCAGCCGCATGCGCCAGTGCACGGTCGTAGGGGTGGGTCCGCTCCGATTCAGGTGGAACCAGCTCCTCAAGGCGGTAGAAGCGCAGGTCATAGGGCATAGGGAGCGCCTGCAAATAGGAGGAGGGCAGGGTCTCGCTGTTGTCCATCGTGCGCGGATAACTCAGGTAGAGGCGCTCGGTCGCCGCAGTGGTAGCTTCATAGAACAGCATCGGCTCGATGCGCTGACGCTCGGAGCGCAGGGGTAGATAGACCATCTCACCCACGCTTTCGAAAAAGGCTCTTAGGGCGCACCGCTCCGGCTCGCGCAAAAAAGGGTCATCGGGATGGCGACGGGGTAGAACGCCTTCTATCAGCTCCATCACGAACAGAATCTTCGCCTGCACCAGCCCCGCCTGCTCCAGCGGCAGAACGCGCACGCCCTCACGACCCCACGAGTGGGCATACAGCTCAACATCGCACAGGCGGGCAACTGTTCGCATCGCTTCCCTCAACTGCATTCGCTGGAGCAGGGGCGCGTAGGCACGCGCCAAATCCAGCAGAACCGCCGCCGCGGCAAGTTCACTGCGCACGCCCATGTCGGTCGGTGGGGGCGCAAGCCACTGCACCAGCGCGGTCGGAACCGCACCAAGATTGGGCGAGGGTTGACGCAGTTGCTCGCGCAGCTCAGTCAGGCGGGCGAAAGCATAGGCAAAAGGTGGCTCCTGCCCCAAACGATGCTGTGCCTCTGTGAGCCACTCATCGGCGGGGCGAGTGCGCCTGCCCAACTGCATCAGCCGATAGTGCGCCTCGCGCGACCAGCCTAAATAAGGATTCTCCAGCCACTCCAGCCAGTCGTTCCCGACGCCATCGCCCACAAGCAGGCTCAGCGCGTTTAGTAGAACCCGCACGAATGGCGAGCGGGTCAGGGGCATCTGCGCCTCCAACGCGAGCGGAATGCCATATCGCTCAAAGAACAGCGCGAGTCGCTCTGCCGATTCGGCGGGGTGGCGCATCAACACCACGATTTCGCTGGGCGCGACACCCTGCTGAAGGTGGTACAGTATCTGCCGTGCGACCACCTCCGCCTCACGCAGGCTGTCCGCTGTGCTGAGTATCGTCGTGGCGGGCGCGTCTAACGGGTCGGCATCGAGGAGTTCAGATGATTCTGGCTGGAGGCGGGCGAGCAGGTGCTGGATAGGCGCGAAGCGGTCAGGCTGGGCGGGGTCATAGAGCAATGCAAGGCTCACCTCACAACCTGCCCGCTCGACGGCGCGCAACAGTGCAATCTCCACGGTGTGCAGCTCGTGAAAGCCCCACAGCAACAGGCGCGGTGGCAACAATGCCCTGCTCCCCTCGATGGCATCGACCGCCTCCCACCAGCACGCGCCCGGATTGGGCAGGGCACGCTCGCGCAGAAGATGCTCCCATTCGCGCCACAATCGGCAGAGTTCGCCCGTCTTGCGCATCCACTCCGCGCGCAGTTCAGGCAAGTCGATGCCTGCGATTGAATCAAAAGGGGGCTGAATGACTGCTTGGGAGGCATGTTCCAGCCGTTCGGGGGTCAAGCCATCGCGACGCCACTCCACCCATCGTGCTACGAGCTGCCGATGGAATCGGGGCGAGCGGCGCAGTCTGCCGAAATAGTCGCCGTCGCCGAGCACGCGCTGGCACACCTCCGCACAGACAGCCAGATGGGCGGGGATTACCTCTGTCAGGTGCACCGATGCGACCAGCGATTGCCACAGCGAGCGCCACTCGGTGATGGGTAGGTCCGGCAGGCGCAACGGTAGGCTGGTCGCACCCTCTGGAAGCACCACGAGCGGCGTCGGCTCGCCCAGCACCCTTAGAGCCGCCTGCAACACTCGACGCGGAGGACTCCCCAGAAACACTCTCATCTTTCTGACGCCTACCCCCATTCTGTGGCTTAGGCATCCCTTGTAGCACGGGCGTCTCGCCCGTGCAAGTGTAGCTTGGGCATCCTGCCCATCAAGCGTAGCACGGGCGTCTCGCCCGTGCAAAGTGGCTTGGGCATCCTGCCCATCAAGCGTAGCACGGGCGTCTCGCCCGTGCCATCGCGGCCTAGGCATCCTGCCCCTTTCGCCTTTTGAGCAAGATGCTCAAGCCACACGCTTGGGTGTCCCATCCGTCAGTCTATATCAGGGGCGTTTTGCCCGGCATCGGCACGGGATCAAGAGCGACGGGCGCGTCGAAGCGGGCGTTCATGGCGCGCTCCACCAGATTGAGCTTGGAGTTGAGCGCCTGCTCCCAGCTAACCTCTTTGCCTGTGTAGGCAGACATGCGCCCCATGATGGCGGTCAGCGTGCTCTCGGCGATGCGCTTCGCCTCGTTAATGGGTTCGCCCTTACGGATGCTCTGGATAAGGTCGCGATGCTCCAGCACATAGGGGTTAGGCCAGTCGGTGCCCGGCTCCCAGCTGACCTTGCCGCGCACATAGAAATGGGTGAACTGTTCCAGCAACGCCTCGCCCTCCGTGCCGACCACCATGTTCGAGACCTTGAAGGTGGTGTTGTCCATCTGCCGGCACATGGCAAGCACCTTGATCCCGCTCGGATATTCGTATTCGATGGCGAAATGGTCGTACACATCGCCATATTCGGGCGCGGTGCGCACCTGCCGCCCGCCCATCGCCAACGCCTTGAGGGGCGTACTGCCCATCACCCAGTTCATCACATCGATGTTATGCACGAACTGCTCCACCGGCTGGTCGCCCGAGAGCCAGTTGTAGAAGAGCCAGTTGCGCAATTGGTATTCGAGGTCGCTCCAGTTCGGCTGGCGCGGTTTGACACCGGGACTGCCAGCCAGATAGTAGGCATAGGCGGCGCGAATCGTGCCGATGTGCCCCTCCCGGATGCGTTCGATGACCCCGATATAGCCCGGATGGTGGCGATATTGGGTGCCGGGCACCACGCCGAGCCGTTTTTGGCGGGCGATTTCGGCGCCGCGCAAAATCATGCGCACTCCTTCGGGGCAGACGGCGACGGGCTTCTCCATGAACACATGCTTGCCCGCCTCCACCGCCGCCAGAAAATGGATAGGACGAAATGCAGGTGGTGTACACAACAGCACGAGGTCGACCCCGCTCTGGATGACATGCTGGTAGGCGTCCAGCCCGATGAAACAGCGCTGGGTGGGCACATCGGCACGCTCAGCGAACTCCGCTTTCAGCCCGTCGCGACAGGCGTCCAGCCGGTCTTGGAACACATCGCCCAGCGCGTGGATGACCGTGCCCTCATCGGCACGCAGGCAATCCATCGCTGCGCCCGTGCCACGCCCGCCGCAGCCGATCAGCCCGACCTTAAGAGTGTCGGAACCAGCCGCATGCGCGAACAGCTCGACGGGCAGTGTGCCCAGTGCAACACCAGCAGTCAACCCCGCTGCGCCACGCAAAAAGTCACGCCGCGAAATCGTTACCCGCTCGTCCGAAGGACGGCGCTTCTCCTGTGTCGCTGACCTTGTCATATCGATGGGAGGTTTTCGCGCTGACGGGCGCGATTCCTGCAGGGAAAAACGCATTCCACAGGTAAACTAAGGAGGCATGAGGCGATGGCTGGCAGGTCTGCGCTGTGGGCGTGTGCGCAAGCGTCGCTGGCGCTATCTGGATAACACGCTCTCGCCACGCGAGCGGACATGGGTGGCTCGCCATCTAGAGCGGTGTCTGGGTTGCCGCGCTGAGTTCGCCCGTTCAGCGTTCGCCCTCGAATCTCTGCAGAAGGGTTTGCCGACAGAACCCAACCTTTTGCTCCCTCGCCCAAGACCTTGGGCTACTGCCCTGCTGACACTGGTTGCACTGATAGGCTTGCTTGGCGGTATCGGATTGATACGAATGTACCATCGGGTTCCATCGCCACTCCAGCAGGAGGCGTCCTCGCTTCCGTCTCCCGCTGTTGAGAAGATAGAGCAGAAGGGTCAACCGTCGGCTGTGATGGAACAATATACTCCGGCTGTGGCTCCCACTTCGACAGGGGAAACAGGCACACCGAAACTTACAAGCAAGGGGGGCACTGTGAAGAGGGCGACCAGTGGCAAGCGTGTCGTCTTGTCAGGGAAGCGCGGTCAAGGTGTGCAAGCCTCGCAGAGGATGAAAGCCACGCCGCCAAAGAGGCATCCCATCCGCAGTCAGTCTGCCCCTTCCGCTAAGTCGGGTTCCACTGCCCTGCCTGAAGGAGCCATCGAGGTGTATGACGAATCGGGTCAGCTGGTGAAACGCGATCAGATACGAGGCGCACGATGAAGCAGACCACACCGCAGGAGCCACGCATCACACTGGAGGCGAAGGGCAAAGATGCGCGTGAGGTGTTCGCTGAGCTGTTCCAGCAGGCGGGCAAGCCCTTTGTTCTGCATGTCGCGTTGGAGCGCCCCATCTATCTGCTGTTGCGCGACACGCCTTTTCTAAACGCCTTGCAGATGCTGTGTGAGGCGACCGATACGCGCTTCTCGGTGCGGGATGGGGTCTATCTCATTCTGCCACGCACACCTGCACCACGTGGGTCAACAGCACGCCCCACGGGCACCGTGCGGCTGGTCGGCACGCAGATGACGCTCCAGCAGGTGGCGCGGGCGATAGAGACGCAGGCGGGCACTCTAATTGAGATTGCGCCGGGCACGCCCGAACTGCGTTTCAGCCTGAACCTGCCCGCGGTGGAGGTGGAGACAGCGCTGAACGCCCTCTGCCGAGGCACCGGGCTACGCTGGGAACGCACGGCGACCGGCTACCGCATCCGCTCGATGGAGCCGCCCCATCTGAAACCGACGCCCTCGCCCAGTCCCACGCCCGTTAGGGGTATTCGGGGAACCGCGCCCCAGCCACGCACCACGCCCGCCCGCGCCGTGCCACCCGACCGCCCGCTTAAGTGCCCTAAGTGCGCCTACACGCTCCAGCTCGACTGGCGATACTGTCCCCTCTGTGGGGCATGGGTGAAGCCACTGACCGATCGCGCGAAAGGGGAACCGCGATGAACTGCTTTCTGCACCCCCATACACCCGCAGTTGCTCAGTGCGTCGATTGTCGTCAGCCCATCTGCGAGGTCTGCACGGTTCGGGTGAACACGCGCCCCTACTGCGAGGCGTGCGCTGCGAACCATCACCAACATAGCGGGTTGACCGCGTTCATCTTCGCGTTGCTGGTGCCCGGGCTGGGACAGCTCTATAATGGCGATTACCTGAAGGCAGTGATTATCTTCTTCACAGGTTGGCTCATCTTGCCGTGGGTGTACGGGATGGTGGACGCGGTGATGGTGGCGCAGGAGATTGCCGAGGGCAGACGGCTGGAGCAGGGCGTTCCGCCGGGCTATCTCATCCTTGCGCTTAAGATTGGCACGCTCTTCTTCTCCTGCCTTTACATCTCGCTGGTGTGGATGCTGATTTCGGGCATTGTGGCACTCATGGCAAGGCAATAGTTGGGCAATGCCCGCGTTGCGGTTTATTGCGTGACGAAGCTCGTGAAATAGACCTCCAGCACGCTCTCCTTGTCATGGGTTTTCTCGTGCAGGACCTCGTTCACGCGCTCGCGGATATGCTTCTTGACCTTCTGTTTGCCCTCGTAGGTGTTCAGCTCGGAGCGGTCGCAACTGGCGAGTGCCATCAGCACGGCGTCGCGCAGGGGCGCGCTCTCCTCTTTGAGTTTTTCAGCGGGAATGCCCTCCTTCAGCCCCAGCGCAACCCCCGCTTTGAGATAATGCTCATCATCCAGATTGACCAGAAACTCGCCGAGGTCGAGCGTGTGCCCCACCTTGGGTTTCTCTGGCTCTTTGGCAGATTTGCCCCCGAACAGCGTTTTGCCCGCGAAGGTTCCACCAACCAGCCCCACAATCAGCACAATCACGATTAGCAGGATCGGTTTCCCGCCTTTACCGCCCTTGCTGTCCGCCTTTTTCTCTGCCACTGTCGCTCACCAAGGCTATTTTTTCCATATACGCCCCTCAAAGCTACCATGCATTTTTTAGGAGTCGTTTTCATTCCAGCCATTGCCGGAGATAGTCTGCGTAGCGGTAGAGTGCGCTGCGCGTGCGTTCGATGCGCCCGATGAGGTCGCCCTGATCAGCGCGAATGAGTTCCTCCAGTGTTTCGGGGCAGAACAGGGCTTCGAAGGCGTCAGTGGGCTTGCCGTTGAGAAGTAGCCCAACCGCTTCGTCGCTGGGGTCGCAGTTCAGGTGTGCAATCAGATACGGTCGGAGGTGGGGATAGGCACGCCTCATCCATGGGCGCAGTGTAGCGTACTGTGCCTCGAAGGGTTCCGCCGTGTTGCTGAACGCTGCGTCGCAGATGAGTTCCACCAGCTGCTCATAGCGCTCATAGAACTCGGCGAGCAGAGCGCGCTGCTCTTCGAGGGGCAGGTCGATGGTTTGCCCGCGCCACTGCCGAAGTTGCTCCCGTATGGTGGTCGGGAGCGCACGCAGGGTTGCCAGCGTCTCGCATAGGTGCCGCCGCGCCCGCAGGGGCAACGAGGCAACGGCATGCATCACGCGCCGAGTCAAGCCTTGCGCGAGGGTCCGCGCCCAGTTCTCGATGCCCATCTCTTATGCCTCCGTGCCTTCCGATGAGCCAGACATGCCCGACACATCTGACCGCTCGGATATTCTCGCCACAAAGTTCACTTTCAGGTCGCGAATCTGGCGTTGCAGTTCGCGCATGACCGATTCTTCGGCGAAGGGTCGCAGCTGTCCTGCCAGAAAGTCGGCGCAATCGATGGCGATTTTCGCCTGTTGGAGGTCGGTGCGAATCTGGCGCGTGATGGGGTCGGGCATCAGCCCCATCATCTGCCACGCCGCCGCGATGTAGAGGTGCAAAGTATATTCCAGCAGGGTGGGCACATCGGTGCCCTGCCCGCCCTGCGGCTCCTCCAGCTGAGAAGGGTCGCGTGCCGCCTGCGGCTCGTCCATCGTTCAGCCCTCCTCTACAGGATAACTTCAGGTTCCTGAATCACGCCTCGGCTGGTGATGAGACCTATTCCGCTTCGGCGCGCCGCTTCATCGGCTGCCACATCCACACGGAATCCGAACACATAGGGATAATAAGGGGGTAGAAAGCCGCGCTGGCGCAGCCGCTTTTGAAAGCCTTCCGAACGCACCCTATGCGCCCATGCGTCCACCGCCTTTCGGCTCAAACGCATCTTGACCTCCACCAACACCGTGAATGGCTGGCCTTCGGCGTTCTCGTAGGTGGCAACGAGATCTATCTGCCCATTCAGCGCAAGCGAGTAGGGACCGCGCACCAGTCGCCAGCCTTTCTGCTCCATCACAAAGAGCAGTATATCTTCGGCTTGCTCTTCAAGGTTCAAACCCAACGCCTCCGTGAGATTGCCAATCTGAGTGCGCAGCTCCTCTATAGCGTGCGAGTGTTGGCGCTGAACCTCCATCACCTCGACGAACATCTCGGAGTGGCGGCGCTGAACCTCCAGCACCTCGACGAACATCTGGGAATGCTGGCGTTGTACTTCCAGCACTTCTGCAAGGATGGCGCGAATGTCGGCAATCTCTTGAGAATGCCGATTCTGTACCTCCAGCACTTCTGCAAGGATGGCACGAATGTCGGCAATCTCTTGAGAATGCCGATTCTGTACCTCCAGCACTTCTGCAAGGATGGCACGAATGTCGGCAATCTCTTGAGAATGCCGATTCTGTACCTCCAGCACTTCTGCAAGGATGGCGCGGATTTCCGCTATCTCGCGTGAGTGGCGCTGCTGTTCCTCAGCCATTTGATCCATGCGCACCGCCTGCTGACGCTGAATCTCTATCAGCTGAGCAATTTGCTGCTCATGCCGATTCTGCGCCTCCAGCACTTCTGCAAGGATGGCGCGGATTTCCGCTATCTCGCGTGAGTGGCGCTGCTGTTCCTCAGCCATTTGATCCATGCGCACCGCCTGCTGACGCTGAATCTCTATCAGCTGAGCAATTTGCTGCTCATGCCGATTCTGCGCCTCCACGATTTCGCGCTGGGTTTCTATCAGCTGGCGCATCAGTTGCGGCAGTGTGGTCAGCTCCTCGCCCAGTAGCACGAGGCGCAGAGCTTCGCGCCACTCAGGGTGCTGCTCCAGCAGGCGCAGCAGTTCTGGAAGGTCTGCAAGTGTAATACCCATCGCTCTCATGCGATTATACCTTACGCGAACGGGTGTTGGGTATTATACAGGCGGCATGAGATCGGCATTTGAGCAGTTGCCTGATGTGGCGATGGAGACCGATGCACGGGGCGTCGCGCTACAAGCGGTTGGCATTCGCGAATTGCGCCTTCCTCTGAGGCTTGTCACCCCCACAGGCGCGGAACAGGCGGTCGTTGCCCACGCGGAGCTGAGCGTCGATATCGAGGCGAGCCGGCGTGGCACGCACATGAGCCGTCTGATGGAGACCCTGTATGAGTGGGCATCCCAGCCTCGGTCCCCTGCGAGCGTGCGCGAACTATTGCAACTGACTCAGGAACGGTTGGGCAGCCGTCGCGCCCACCTGCGCCTGCGCTTCCCCTACTTCGTGTCGCTACCTGCTCCCATCACGGGCGTGCAGGGACTGCTCGATATCGAAGTGGAATGGGATGCGCAGCTGAATAACGGCGCGTCGTGCAGTACCACCTTCTTTGAGGTGCCCGTGCTGACGCTCTGCCCGTGCAGTAAGGCGATTTCCGATTTTGGGGCGCACAATCAGCGCGCCCTTGTGCGCCTCTGGCTGCAAACCAAAGACCGCATGCCGTTGCTACCCGACGGCTATCTGCCCCTGATCGAGCAATCGGTCAGCGCGCTCGTCTACCCCGTGCTGAAGCGTCCTGACGAGAAGTTCGTCACCGAAAGGAGCTACGCAACGCCGCGCTTCGTGGAGGATGTGGTGCGCGAGCTGGTGATTCGACTGCAAGGGCGCGAGGAGCTGCGTTGGTTCCGCGTCGAGTGCGAATCGATCGAATCGATTCATAATCATAACGCTTTTGCTCTCTACGAGGAGCCGCGTCCGAAGTAAGCGAGTGGTGAATGGCAGACCTGCTGGAGGTTTCCGAACTGGGTGTTTCGCTGGGCGGGCGCTGGGTGTTGGAGGGCGTCTCCCTGCAAGTGGGTGAGGGCGAACTGGTCGCCCTCATCGGTCCGAACGGGGCGGGTAAGACCACCCTTCTGCGTGTGGTGCTCGGCTTAATCCCCTATCAGCGTGGCGAGGTGCGCGTGCTGGGCAAGCCGCCTGCAAAACTCACGCCAACTGACCGCGCCCTGATTGGCTATGTGCCGCAGGCATTGCAATTTGACCGTATGATGCCTCTGCTGGTTTCCGAGCTGCTAAGGGCGATGCTGGGTGAGGATTTTGCACGCAGACCTGCGCTCCAGCGAGTGTTGCAAGCGGTCGATGCAGAGCACCTGCTGGACCGGGAGGTGCGTGCCCTGTCGGGTGGCGAGCTTCAGCGCGTGGTGGTCGCCGCTGCGCTCGCGCTGGAGCCGCGCCTGCTTCTGCTGGATGAGCCTGCCACAGGCATCGATGTGGGCGTGCGCTTGCAGTTCTATGACCTGGTTGAGGAACAGCGCCAACAGCGGGGTGTGGGCACGCTGATTGTGTCGCACGATTTGAGCATCGTGAGCCGATACGCCACGCGCGTGGTGTGCCTGCACCACCAGATCCTTTGCACGGGTACACCCCAGGAGGTTCTACAGATGCCCATTATGGAAGAGTTGTACGGGCATCCCGTGTCGGTATATCATCATTCGGCGAGTGGTGAGTGAAACGATGAGCATATGGGACTGGCTGGCGTTCGACTTTGTGCGGAACGCGCTGCTGGCGATGGGTCTGCTGGCAGTGTTTTATCCGTTGCTGGGGGTCTATGTGCTGGGTCAGCGCGTGGCATACTTTGGCGACGCGATTGCCCACTCGGCATTTGTGGGCGCGGCGCTCGCTGTGATTCTGGGCTGGCAGATGGGTACGACCCTCCTGCTTACTGCGCCGCTCTTCGCGTTGCTTATCGCGTGGTTCCATCAGCGCACGAACCTCCCGACCGATGTGTTGTTGGTGGTCGCCATCACGAGCGTATCGGCGGTGGGGATTGCGTTGGTGAGCCTGGTGGAGGCGCCGCTGTCGCTGAGCGCGTTGCTGTTTGGCGATTTGCTGGCGATTGAGCGGAGCGATTTATGGCGGCTGCTGGGCGTGGATTGCATCGGCGTGGCGATGCTGATTACCCTCACGCGCCCGCTGATTCGCATCAGTTTCCATCGGGAGCTGGCGCAGGCGCAAGGCGTGCCGGTGCAAGCGGTGGAGACGCTGTTTCTGGTCGGGCTATCGCTGGTGGTGGCGGTGGGCATTCGGGCGGTGGGCATCCTGCCGATTAGTGCCCTGCTGGTTCTGCCCGCGGCGACGGCGCGCGTGCTAAGCCGAAGCTTTCGGGGGATGCTGATCATGAGCGCGCTTATCGGCTGGCTCTGTCTGATTCTGGGGTTTGGGCTGGCGCTCTGGCAACCGATTCCGCCCGGTGCAGCGGTGGCGCTCGTGGCGGCGGTGCTGTTCCTCCTAACGGCGAGCGCCTCACCACGACGACAGGAGAGCGGAGGATGAGACACAACTGGCAGCGTGCCCTGCCCATCCTATGCTGGCTGGTCTGGATGGGGCTGATTTTCCACTTTTCATCGGTGGACTGGGGTGGTCCGCACACCGCCTCCCTGCTGGAAGCTCTGCTGGCAGGCTGGCTCCCGTCGCTGGCACAGAATCTCACTCCCGCGCAGATTGAGACGCTGAACTTTATCGTGCGCAAGCTGGCGCACTTCATCGAATACAGCATCCTGATGCTGATGGGCTACTGGGCATTTGGGCGCGGGTTCGGCTATGCGCGCCAACCTGCTCTGCGCTGGGCGATAGCGACCAGCATCACCTACGCCGTGCTGGACGAACTGCACCAGCTCACCGTGCCCGGACGCACGGGCAACGGCATCGATGTGCTGATCGACTCAGCGGGCGTGCTGACCGTCGCTTGGCTGATTAGACGGCGATGGTCTCGCCCGGACGCATCGGGATAATCTCCAGCCCTTCGATGTCGCGTGTCGCCTCGCGCAGCTGCTCTGGCGTGCCCGTCAGTAGAGGGAAAGTGCCCCAGTGCATCGGAATCACGCGCTTCACGCCAAGCAGGCGAATGGCATGCGCCGCCTCGCGCGGACCCATCGTGAACAGGTCGCCAATCGGCAACATCGCCAAATCGGGACGATAGAGTTCGCCAATCAGGCGCATGTCACCGAACAGGCAGGTATCGCCCGCATGATAGAGGGTGAAGCCATCCTCCAGGCGAATCACAAAGCCAACTGGCTCGCCTGCATAGTGAACCTGTCCGCCCTCGTCCAGTCCGCCGCTGTGGAAGGCGTTCACCATCGTGACGGCAATCCCCTCATAGAATGCCGTACCGCCCTTGTTCATCGGCTGCACATTCTGCACCCCATGCCGATTCAAGTGGAGATAGAGCTCGTAGATTGCCATGATAGTGGGTGAGAACTGCTTCGCGATGCGCACCGCGTCCCCGAAGTGGTCGGAGTGCCCGTGTGTGATGAGCATCAGGTCGACTTTGGGCAGGGTCTTCTCGCTTTCAGGGCAGGCAGGATTGCCATAGACCCACGGGTCAATCAGAATGTGCTTGCCCTGGGGCGACTGCACGAGAAAAGCCGAATGCCCGAACCATTTGATGCGCGTTGCCATGGACCATCCACCTCCGTAGGATGGATTTTACCTGACTAATCGCCCAGCAGATAATCTTCATCCCCATCAGCCCTGCATAACCGACCTCCCTTTGCCGATAATGGAGCCGTGATGCGAGCAGTGCTGGGCTTGATAGCGACCATCGGATGGGTCAGCGCACTGCTCACGGACGAGGTGACGGTTCGGCTCCGAATCGAGGCAGAGGTTTGCGTTCGCAGTGAACGCTTTCGGCTGGGTGAGATTGCCCTCATTGAAGGCGGCACACCCGCCCAGCGCGAGCACCTGAAACAGATTGAGCTGGGGGCGTCGCCCTTGCCCGGTCAGAAACGGCTCTTCACGCGCCAGCAGCTCCTTACTCGCCTGCGCCAGCACGGCATAGACCCGCGCACCCTGCAGATTCAGATGCCCGACACAGTTTGCGTGGCGCGTCAGGCGCAGTCGCTATCGATGGACGCACTAACCCGGTTCGCACAGGAGCAGTTGAAGCGCATGCTGGGCGAATCAGCAGCGCACTGGCAAATGGAACAGGAGAAACCATCACCCCCACTTGCCTTGCCAGAGGGCGTGCTGAGCTTCCAGCTGCTGGGCGAGCCGCGTATCGGCATCGATAGCGCCACGATGGAGGTGCAGGTGCTGGTCGATGGTCAGCCGAAGGCGCGGTATACCCTCCGTTTCCGCGCGCCGCGACACGCACGCACACTGTTGGTACGCTCTGGCGAGACGGTGCAGGTGCAGGTGCGTGTGGAGGGCGTTCTGTTGGAGGTGTCGGGCGTGGCGCGTGCCTCAGGTGCGGAGGAGGAGGTTATCCCTGTGTATATTCCCACCACCCAGAAAACGGTTCGCGCCCGCATAATCGACAAGGGGCGCGTGGAGGTGATACTGTGAAGACGCTTGGAATGATGTTTCTGCTGTGCCTGTCCAACCCATCATGCCTGTCGGGCCCATCTGACTGGTCAGACCAGTCGAACCAGTCAGACCAGTCTGACCAGTCGAACACACACATCGTTGCGCCCGTCGGCTCACTTTGGAGCGAGGGCAGTAGCTCGCTCTACGAGGATTTCAAGGCGCGGCGTGTGGGCGACCTGCTCACGATTGTCGTGACCGAAAGCACCACCGCCTCCACGAATGCGGACACCGCCGTGAAAAAGAGCGAGTCGGCGTCCACGCAGGCGGGCGTGGGTCCTTTGCTCAAACTGCTCTGGCCCGAGCTGGGCGCGGGCGGCAAGAGCGAGCTGAGCGCAGCGGGTAGCACCACGCGCAGTGGGCGTATCACCGCACGCATCACCGTCGTGGTGGTCGAGGTGTTGCCGAATGGCGTTCTGCGTGTGGAGGGGCGACGCTCGCTCAAAATCAACGACGAGACCCAAACGCTCATTTTCACAGGCTTGGTGCGCATTCGCGACATCCGTGCCGACAACAGCATACCCTCCGCACTGGTAGCCAACGCCCAGATTCAGTTCGAGGGCAAGGGCACGGTCGGCTCCCGCCAGCGCGAAGGGCTAATCACCAAGCTGTTCAAGTTGCTGTTTTAAAGTTAGATTCAACTGCGCCGGCGGCGGGAACCAGCAGGAGGGTAGACGATGCGAACAGTGGTGGCAACGGTGTTAGTTGGGCTGATGGGTGCGGTCTGGTGTCAAGGCGCAGTCCAGACGCCTGCCGTGCGCCTGAAAGATGTGGCGCAGGTGCGCGGCGTGCGCAGTAATCAACTCATCGGCTACGGGCTGGTCGTCGGGCTGGAGGGCACGGGCGACAGCAAGGGTGCACTGTTCACCGTGCAGTCCATCGCGAACATGCTGGAGCGGTTCGGCATCACTATTCCTGCCGACGCGCTGAAGGTGAAAAATGTCGCCGCAGTGATGGTCACAGCGGAGTTGCCGCCGTTTGCGCGTGCGGGCAACCGTATCGATGTGGTGGTCTCCAGCATCGGCGACGCTCGCTCGTTGCAAGGCGGTACTCTTCTGCAGACGCCCTTGCGCGGGGCGGACGGACAGGTCTATGCAGTGGCGCAGGGACCGCTCTCAATTGGCGGATTCAACTTCAGCGCGGGCGGCTCCAGCGTCCAGCGCAACCATACCACTGTCGGACGCATTCCGAACGGCGCACTTATCGAGCGCGAAGTGCCCAGCCAGTTCCTGCAGGCGGACAACTCGCTGATTATCCAGCTGAACCAGCCCGATTTCACCACCGCTGCGCGCGTGGTCAGCACCATTCGGGGCGCGTTCCCCAGCCTGCAGGCGCGTGCCATCGACCCAGCCACCATCCGCATCGCGCTTGACCCACAGGGCGCATTAGACCCCATCATGCTTATCGCCCAGCTGGAGGCGTTGCCCGTCGTGCCCGATGCGACCGCGCGGGTGGTGGTCAACGAGCGCACGGGCACGGTCGTGGTGAACGGTGAGGTGCGGATTGCGCCCGTCGCGATTGCGCACGGCGGGATTACGGTGCGCATCCAGACCACCTACGAGGTCTCTCAGCCGCCGCCGCTCAGTCAGGGTCAGACGCGCGTCGTGCCCCAGACCCAGGTCGACGCTCAGCAAGAGCCTACCCACCTTGTCTACTTCAAGGAGGGCGCCTCGGTCGAATCGCTGGTGAAGGCGTTGAACGCGCTGGGGGTCAGCCCACGCGACCTCATCGCCATCCTGCAAGCGCTCAAAGCTGCTGGCGCGCTCCATGCCGAAGTGGAGGTGCAATAATGCGGATTGACCGTCCCGTCGCTCAAAATCCGGCAGCCCTCATCCCCCCAACCCCCTTCTCCTTTGCAAGCCCTCATCCCCCCAACCCCCTTCTCCCACAGGGAGAAGGGGGAGCCGCTGATACCCCTCTCCCAGTGGGAGAGGGGTCAGGGGTGAGGGCTAAAGAGAGGCTGGGGGAGAGGGCTTCAAAACCACAATCGGATAAACTCTACGAAGCCTGCCAGCAGTTCGAGGCGGTGTTCCTCCTCCAGCTCTGGCGGGCGATGAAGCGCACCGTGCCCCAACAACGCCAAACCCTCAACTATGCGGAGATGTTCGACCTGACCTTTGCCGAATATCTCTCCCGTCATGGGCATTTCGGCATCGCAGAGAAGCTGTATGAGCAGCTTCAGGGGCAGTTAGCCCATCCTCAGCGTCCAGAGGAGGCAAGCGGTCAGAGTGCGGGCACACCTGCCGCCAGAGGAGGGTGAAATCGCATGCGAGACAAATATCAGTGGCTGAGCCAGTGGATTGAGCAGGGTAGACGCGCGTTGCCACTGCTCCATGCGTGGCGCGATGCGCTCGTTCGGCGCGACCTCGTTGCCATCGACGCCCTGAACGCCCGCCTCCAGCCCACCTTACAGCGCCTCGAACAGCTCAAGGCGCGAATCCCCATCCCGTCGGACCTGTCCGACACGCCCCCTCTCCAGCAGGCGCTGGAGGTTGCCCGCGCCATCGACGAAGTCATCCAGAGCGCGTACGACATCATCCTGAATGAGCTGGACTACACCCACACGCTCATGGCGATGCTGGTGCGCGCTGCCGAGCCAGAGCATTACGCGCCGCTGAACACGCCGAATGCTCCATCTACGCTCTTGCTGAACACGGAGGTCTGAACCGATGTCCAGTTTCTACGGGATTGAGCTGGGGATTCGTGCCCTGCGTGCCTTCCAGATTGGCATGGACATCACGGGGCATAATGTGGCGAATGTGAACACGCTGGGCTACACGCGCCGTCGGGTCGTGTTCGCGCCCACGCCAGAGTATGCTCTCAACCCGCGCCTGCGCGTCGGCAGCGGCGTGATGGCGCACAGCATCCAGCGACTGCGCGACATGCTGCTGGAACAGCGCATCAACGCGGGCAGTGCCGACCTCGCACGGCTGGACACCCTGCGCGACCAGCTCCAACAGATTGAAGGGCTGTTCAACGAGCCGGGCGAACTCGGCATCAGCGCACGCCTCGATGCACTGTTCAACGCTTTCGAGGAGCTGGCAACGCGCCCCGACAGCATGGCGGCACGCCAGAGCGTGATTCAGTCCGCCAGCGCGCTGGCGGACGCCTTCCGCGGTCTGCACCGCGAGATGACCGCCAAAGAGAGCCAACTGATGGAGCAAGCACAGGCGCGTATCGCAGAGGCGAACCAGATTGCAGAGCAACTCGGCAGGCTCAACGAGCAGATTCGCGCTGCCACTGCCAGCGGCGCGGAGCCGGGCGACCTGCTCGACCAGCGCGACCGATTGCTCACCCGCCTGAGCGAGCTGGTCGGGGCACGCGCCCACTACGCGCAGGACGGCTCCGTGATGGTCTATGTGGACGGGCACACCCTGGTTCAGGACGGCGCGTCGTTCCCCCTGCCCAATGCCCTCGATATCGCCAATCGCTCGCTGGACAGCACGCCCAGCGACATCCGCATCCAGGCGGGCGAGCTGCGCGGGCTGATGGACGCAATTGCGAACCTGCAGAGCTATCGTGCCGACCTCAACACGCTCGCCAGCACGCTCATCACTCAGGTGAACGCCATCCACTCCACAGGCTACGGACTGGACAACAACACGGGCTACCTCTTTTTCGATGGCACCGACGCCTCGAACATCACCCTGCATGCCGACATCAGCGATCCGAGCCATATCGCCGCCGCATCGGTCGCCGATGCGCCGGGCAACGGCGGGGTTGCACGCGCCTTAGCTGAACTGCGAACCGCTCCCCAGGGCACACTGGGTGGCGTCAGCCTCACCCAGTTCTATCGGAATCTTATTGGGCGTGTCGGCAACGATGCCCAGGTCTCCAAAAATCGCGCCGAATCGCAACAATTAACGGTAGACCACCTGTTGATGCTACGCGAGTCGGTCTCTGGAGTCTCTTTGGACGAGGAAGCAGCGAACTTGGTGAAGTACCAGCGCAGCTATCAGGCAGCGGCGAAGATGATTAGTGCCTTCGACTCGCTGCTGGAGGATATGTTGCAGTTCGTGGCACCGCGGTAATCATGGCGCCAGACCCGTCCGACTCGTCAGACAGAAATCGCCATGCGAATCAGCACGAATTGGCAGTTTTGGCAGATGGAACGCGCAATCGGGCAGGCGACCGACCGCCTGAGCCTGTGGCAGAGGCGCGTGAGCACCGGGCGACGCATCGAACAGCCCTCGGACGACCCGGTGGGGAGCGTGCACGCGCTCGCCATCCGCCAGAGCCTGCAACAGATTGAGCAATACGGGCGCAACATTCGGGAGGCGCGCCTCTTCCTGCAAGCCACCGAGCAGGCATTTGCCGACATCGGGAGCCTGCTGGGCGAGGTGCGCGACATCGTCACGCGCGGCGCGAACGATACCCTCGATAACGACGCCCGCAACGCGCTCATCGAACAGATTCGGCACATCAAGGAGCGACTGATGCAGTTGGGCAACCAGCGCGTGGATGGCGAGCGCTACCTGTTTGGCGGGCAGAGGCTCAACACCCAGCCGTTCACCCTGTCGGGCGGCACACTGAACTATGTGGGCGACGGCAATCCCCTGCTGGTCAACATCGCCGCCGACCGCGCCATCGCGATGAACTTCACAGGCGGTGCGCGTATCGCCGACCTCTACAATAAGCTGACCGAGATAGAGAACCACCTGCTTGGAGGCGATTCGACCGCGCTCTCCACCATCGACCTGCGCGACATCGAGGCGTTTCAATCGGAGTTCAACCGCTATCGGGGCGAGGTGGGAGTACGCCTGCGCGAACTGGAGAATTACGAGACCCTCTACGCCGCGCGCAAGGAGCAACTGCTGGGCAACCTTTCAGAAATCGAAGAGATTGATCTGACCGAAGCCATCAGCCAGCTGCGCCAGCAGGAACTAAGTTATCAAGCTGCGTTGCAGGTTTTTACCCGCGTGCAAGCAATTAACCTGTTCGATTTTCTGCGTGGAGGCTGAGAACCGATGGAACTTCACACAACGCGATTCGGTACAATAACTATAGAGGAGCAGGACATCATCACCTTCCCGGACGGGCTGGTGGGGTTGAGCCATTTGAAGCGGTTCGTGCTGATTCGGCATGGGGATGACAGCCCGTTCCGCTGGCTTCAGTCGGTGGAGGAGCCGGGCTTTGCCATGCTCATCATCGACCCGTGGTTTTTCCGTGCCGATTACGAGGTGGTGCTGTCCGATCTTGATGTGGAGCGCCTGCAGCTGAGCGACGAGGCGATACGATGGGTCTATGTGACGGTCTCTATTCCGCCGGGCAAGCCGCACGCAATGACCGCCAATCTGCTGGCGCCCATCGTCATCAACGGCAACGCGCGGTGCGGGCGGCAAGTTATCCTGGACGACGAGCGCTACTCCACGCGCCATCCCGTCCTGCAGGAGATGTGGCGCTCCGTACAAACTCAGGAGGCGGCAGGATGACGCCGCCCGCCACGGAGGGCGAAACGCATGTTAGTGCTAACACGCAAGGTGAACCAGAGCATCATGATTGGCGATGAGATTGAAGTCATCGTGCTGGAGGTGCGCGGGGAACAGGTGCGCCTCGGCATCAAGGCGCCGCGCGAAATCGCGGTGCACCGCCGCGAAATCTACGAAGCCATCCAGCGCGAGAACCTCATGGCAGCGCAAGCCCAACCCGAAGATGTGCCCCAACCCCCTCCGCAAAAGAAATCGATCCGCTCAGCATAGAGCGTGGCACGGGCATCCCTGCCCATCCAGCGTGGCACGGGCATCCCTGCCCATCCAGCGTGGCACGGGCGTCTCGCCCATGCACAAGGTAGCTTGGGCATCCCTGCCCATCCAAGCGCCTTGAAGCCCTCTCACTCCAAACCCTCTTTAGCCCTCACCCAATGAAAGAGGGGATGTTGAAGCGCGTTGCACTTAGCCAAAAGACCTACGATAGATATCGCTTAGTTCACAAGCCATCACGGAGGTGGGGGAAAATCACCCTCTGAAGAGTTTCCGCCCCCCATATCTGGCGGTGTAGGCGGCGAAAGCACCAACCTCGGCGCAGGCGTGTAAATCACTTCGCACTGATTGCCTGCTCCGTCCTTTGCTATCAGTACGATAGATGAGCCAAAGGCTCCAGCCACAGATCGTGGCTTGGGCATCTTGCCCATCAAGCCTATCGATAATGACGCCCGCACCCCTTCAGCACCCACTGCCAAAATTGAACAACACAATCAGGATGTCAGCATCATCTACAATACCGTCACAGTTCGCATCCACACGCCCTAAATATCTCCCACGGTTTCCAACGGCAAAGAGCACAGCAAGTAAATCCGCATCGTCTACGCAGCCATCGAAGTTTACATCTCCGTTATGGACACTGCATTCTGTATCCAACAGAAAAGCTTCTTGCCGCCTGGTACGTGCATTGTAGCCCCCACCCACAATATAGCGTCCGCTGAACGAGATGGCGCGAGCGGTTATCAACTGCGAGCCATCCGTTAGCAGATAGGCGTAGACCTCGTTCAGGTCTCGCATGCCCATTTCTGGTGTCCAGATAATAGCGCGAATCTCACCACTGGTTCTTCGAGCTATTCCGACTACCACATCCCCCCACCCGGACGTATCCCCAGCATCACTCCACATCCAGTCACCTGGTGGTGTACCGATATCTTGCATGATGCCTGTTTCTAATGTCCAGCGAAAGGCACGGCTGTAATAGCTGGGAGTGTCTGACCATCCCACTACTACTTCACCATCAAGCCCTGACATACCAAGCGCAGCGCTCCTGAAACCACCTAAAGTGCCAAGGTCTACCATGCCTGTCTGCATTGTCCAGCGAAAAGCATGTCTCTGTCCGCTCGCATTTTCTGCCGATCCGACCACCACATCACCATTTATTGATACAGCGTTCGCCGATCCTTCGTTACCGCCCAGTGTCCCAAGGTCTTGCATTCCGCTCTGAAAGGTCCATAGAAAAGGACGATACCGCCCGCTTGCGTCCTCTGCCCATCCAACTACCACATCACTCCAAATGCTTCCACCTGCTGATACATCAGCTGCCTCACTTTGTCTCCCACCAAGGGTGCCAAAGTCCCACATTCCGTATTCGGCAGTCCAGTAGAAGGCACGCCACCACCGTTGTTCGTCTTGCGCTGACCCAACCACTGCTCCTCCTAAGGGTGACACGGCTCTTGCCCAACTTTGAGGGCCTCCAAGGGTACCGAGGTCTGTCATCCCGGTCTGTGAAGTCCAACGGAAAGCACGGTACTGGTTGTGTGCATTGCGTGCCTCACCAACTACTACATCAGCCGCAAATGATACATCCCAAGCTTCACTATAGTGACCGCCAGGTAATACGCCCAGCCATGTGAGCGACTGCGCGTTCAGCGAGGCAATTGCACCCGATGCAATGCCAAGCACTAACAACAATCCCCAAGAACGACCTGAGCGTCCGATTATCTGCCTATGCAGAGTGTTGCGTTTCATCACCTTCCTCCTGCTTTAATTTCTGCCCTCTGCGTCAGGTAAATTAGCACCCTGTGCCGAAGTTAAACAACAGCATCAATAGGTCTGCATCATCTACACAGCCATCGCCGTTCAAATCGTCATTAATGAGCGGTATATCCACAATTGACGGATTGCACGGGTCGGTTGATGTGGTCTCGAACGACACGACCGCAGGCAGAAACGAAGGAACCGTTGAAACATAGAGCGTGTGTGCCCCCACAGAGAGCGGAACCGAGAACCATCGGTGCGATTCGGCAGAATCGGGAATTAAGTCATACCGCCAATAGTCATCTGCATAATCCATGGAGACCCGAAGGGAGTCGGTCACCTCGCTCACACGGAAAGCAGTGTTGTAGCTACCCAGCAGAAAAGCATAGAAGTTCGCTCGTGGCTGACCTCCAAACCAGTAGCACCCTCCCAAAGTTACATCCCAGAAAGAGTTCAGGCTCCGGTCATGAAGGGCATTCCCAGGTCTGCCATCTACGATAATCCATCCAACTCGGTTATCGTTCCAGGTCGTGCATAAGTAGAACGAGCCAGACACAGCAACGGGAGGGTCTATGTTCACGAGGAGTAGCCATGCGCCATTATCAGATAGCCCGCTTATATTGAGTGTCCGAATGGACGCCCCTGCAGCGCTACATTCCTGACCATTCCAACTGCGAAAGGAAAGGGTTAGCCCGACAACGGGCGACGAGGTGCCATCCCCATCGATATCGGGCGCATAATAGCCAATCGCCACTCTGTGAATGCATGCGGAACCTAACAGAGGCACATCCTCGCAGATTTCATCGGTAGTGGGTAAGTAGAAGCCTGTAATATCGGTCGCTTCATATAGTAGGGCACGCACATTTGAAGCGCCTGCAGGATCAAATTGCCCATCAAGGTTTACATCCCGAAGAATCGGCTGTAGTCGGACACCTTTCGGCAACTGGCTGGGTCGCAACTCCAGATTGCTCTTTGGGCATATCTCCTTCTGTTGTGCCCAAGTTAGCGACATTATCAATCCAAGTCCAAGCATCCAAAGTCCTCGCATGGGTATCACCTCTGTATGCCGTCTTGCCAGCTATCCATTCCTCCTATTCCTCACAGCCAGTCCCGAAGTTCATGATGACGATGGTGAGGTCGGCATCATCAACAGTGCCATCGCCGTTCACATCCTCTGGCAAGTCGGTGCCCTCCTGCCCAAAGGCAAACAAGATAGCTAACAGGTCAAGATCATCAACACAGCCATCGAAGTTTACATCACCTTCGGGTGGGCTGATCCTGTCAAAGGTACGACAATCTTCTTCAGGGGTACCTGAGTAATTAATGATAGCGGGATCGGGATTTCCATCTCCATCTCTATCGGGTAGAGTTCCACCGTATCTTCCCTGAATCGTGTCAGGATACTGATCCATGTCATAGTGGCGAGTAAAGAAGTAGCCTGTAGGCTTCCAATAATTATTGAATTTGCGCGCGAGCACCCATGCTTCTACTTTCATATCTTGGCTATAAATATATGTATAGAAATATCTTTGTATTATAGCATCACAGTAATTTCTGGCGGTGATTAGCCAGGTGCGATGCGAACCTGTAATGTTAACACGCCCTCGATCAGTATTGACATCGATACTCCAATTTTGCATTCCTATATCACAGATATTTTTATCATATGCCAGATGAGGAAAGCGTGTCGATGCACGTTGACTGAGGCATGAATAAATTTGCGCCCAATCAACCTGCCCAGGAGCTCCATTGTTCCAAAAAGTACCAGTGACATTTAACCAGTGTTGACTAACATTGCGTAAAGCATACCAAGTTCTACTTGCTATGCTCCAAAAGTCGCCAAGTGTGTATCGCTGCGCACCGAACGTCTGATAATGCCAATCCAGAACACTTACTACAGCGCAAGGAGGATAAAGTTTAGCGATTGTAGACCACCACGACCAGTTATTTCCTGCAGTAGGACGGTCGGAACAGCTGGGCGAAAGCCCGCTATTATCTAATTGAAAGTATCCTAAGCCAGTGGAGAATTTAAATTTATTTCGATAACTACTACATTCACATTGAGAAGTACGAATGCAGAAACCGGTTTCTGGTTGGGCACTGTGTACAAAAACATCGCTGCCAGGTGCACCCTGACTATGAGCACCGTATCCGCCTAAGCCTGCCTCTGCCCAAGCAATCACGGCAATCCATGCTTTATATTTTTCAAGGGTCACTCCATCATTGTTCCTTCCAGCCCATTCAGGACGATAGTACTGCGCAGCATAGGTATCTATCAATTCCAACAATTTTCCATCTATATAAGCCCCAAAGTTGCGAGGGTTGCTACAGTTGGTTTGTCCTGGATTACTATCCCCACGCGCCTGACCGACAAGATTCACAGTTACCGTTCGATCTGAAGGCGCGCCTGAGAGTCTGTATCGGAACACGAGCTGGGCATTGTGGGTTCCTGCTCGTCTTGGCTGGAAGGTCACAGTGATTCGGTATGGCTGATTGTATGGAAGTTGAAATGATGCTTGTGGTTGAAACGAGAATGAGCTACTATCTGTACCTACTATGCTCGGCTCTACACCAAGCGTGCATCGACTGCTGCCCAGGTTTATGACATAGATAGCTTGTGATTGCTGTCGATTGACATCCGCATTAAAGATAAGTCGAAATATAGACTGATTCATATTAACATTTGTTACTATAAGTTGTGAATCGCATGAGTTGCCTCTCACAGAAACATAGATAGGTGATGAGGTGTTTGTGGCATTATGAGTGATGCTCAGTGTAGCGGATGATGAACCTATCTGTTGTGGGCTGTATCGTATCTGAACAGTTCGAGAACTCCCCGGAGGTAAATCGAAACTACCACCACCGCTTATTATGCTGAAAGGCGCTGGGAGTGAACCGACTGTGCCCCTTAGGTTTGCGTTGCTGGTGCTTGCGTTTCTAATCGTCAAAAGCTGATCTGCAGAGGTTCCGTTCCAAATATCTCCAAAATTGAACAGTAATAGTATTCGTTGGAAGCGCATAGACCGCTGTAAATGTATCATTTGAAGTGATAGTATGTGTTATAGAACGGCTCGAAGAGTAAAAGCTACCGTTCCGCCGCCATTCACGAAAGCTGGCTCCATGGGTGCTGTTTGAGGGGCGGCCAAATACACTCTATCTCCTGATACATATCGCAGTGCCGTACGGGTGTATACCGTATAGTTGGGAGGGACTGCCGCATCTAAGTCTGGTGTACCTACGGTAATCCCCACACTCCCGCCACTGCCTGACGCCTCGAGCGTAAGCTGAACAACCGTATACGATTGAGGCGAACCGGTTTTAACAAGGTAGACTCCATAAGGGATTTGCGAGTCCGCAGACCATCCAATGTCCCCGTTTGACCATCGAATGCGCCACTATACAAGCCCTTCCGATCGGTTAACATGTACTACGTAAGCAGTTCCTGTTGCGCCCTCATATCTGCGAGGCAACTCCAACACAGGATAATTTGTGCCAGGTCCGAGTCTCAAACGCAGCCCCACGGAGCCAACATCTCGGTATACTCGTACAGGATAGTCACCAGGGGCAGATACATTCGGGTAACGACCTACCCCGGGCATAGGCTCTAACCAGCGTTGCGAGCTTGTACCGTCAGCAATCCAGCCGGGACGATCGTCATTCCAAAGCATGACATTCCAAAAACGATAGTAGACACCACCTAACGGGCAGGTTTGGGAGCAAGAGGAAGATGAGACCATACCCTCGCTGCCTGCGCGAATTTGTCGGAGAATAGTGCCACAGGGAGAGGAACGGAAATTTATACCATCCCCTGCATAGGTGACCCCAACCCTATCGCCGCAGCTGATGGTCTGTGCCCAGCTGGAATGGGGCAATAGAACCATCATCAGGCTCATCCACACCATCCACGCTCGCCTCATTTTCGCTTGCCTCCTACACTAGTCATGCCGAATCTGTACTGAGCAGCCGCCTTGTCGGTGGTTGCTATCTTATATTTAGTGCTGAGCTGTTGGAAGTGTGACAGAGATTCGCACCGCGTGCGCAAAATTTCGGGGAAATTCCAGTGTTGGCTTCCAAAACGCACCAGCATAACCGTGTCCGTCTGGGCGTGGGCAGTCATCTTCAGGGACAGCAGGAAAGCGACCCCTACAACCAGCCGTCCGAACCAGCCTATCTGCGCCTGTTTCATCTCTGTTTGCCTTCTGCACTCAGGTTTTGTGCACCACTATGGTCGCGTCTCCCATAGAACCTGTGTCTGAAACGCCACACTGCGTTCCCATCATCCATCGTGTCTACGCCTATTATAACTCGACTTCCTGCCCATTTGTCAAGACCGAAAACCCTCGGTTTTTTCACAAATCGTGAGGTCCGACACCAATTTGCAGAGGGAGTGGCAGGAATCAAGCAGTGGAAGGTGTATAATAGAAGTGTGGGGTGATAAGATGGGAGCGTATCGAGTGCGCTTCACGGTTCCAGAGGATGTGGACGCCTGTGTGGCGTTGGAACCCACGGCGTTCGGCTACGCCAAGAATCACGGACTGCAAAAGGTGTGCGCCGATGCGTTGAAGAAGCTCCCGCACAGTCAGCGTGCGCTCTGTGTCGTGGTGGTGAATGATGCCGATAAGCCCGTCGCTTTCGGAATGAGTATGTTTATCACCGATGAGACGCGCGAACGCCTCATCGGGGTTCAAGGGGAACGCCAACTCATCTGGCAAGAGTTGTGCCAAGCCGTCCAAGAAGCCAGTGAGGCAAGGGGACGAAGGCGAACACCCCATCCCATTCTGAATCCCCGCGAGGTGGTGCGCGCCCATCAGGGCAAAGGGCTGAACTTCCTCGGCTTCTATGGCTGGCGTGATGACCTCTCCCCCGACGAGAAGGCGCAAGTGATGTTCCTGCTGTGGGAATCTTTTATGCTTTTGCACAAGGGCTATCATCTGAAATCGTTTCTGAAGGAGGTGTACGGTGAGCAGGAGCGCGACTATTATGTAGGCATGGGGATGCAGGCTTACAAGGAGCCATCTCACTACAGGCAAGCGGTTCATGGGCATCAGCCCTATCTGGTCGGGATTACCTGCGAAGAGGTGCGCCCCTCTGCCAGAGCCTTCGATCTGTTCAAGACGCCTGCCCCGCGTGTAAAGTTGACCCCGCGCATGCGCGAGGTGGCGCAGTTGGTATGTCTATTTAACCTTAGCGACGGGGAGATTGCTGGGTGTCTGACCCATCGGCGTCGTCGGACGCGCTCGCTGGGTGTGAGCGACAGCGATGTGCGCTGGATATGGTCGCGCATGAGACGGTACTTGCCCGTGCAGAACGGCTCTGGGAACCCGTCGCGCGCTCGGGACGGGTGTTTGGGGTACATTCGTTGTCATCCCGAGGTGATTTATCCGCTTCAGATTCACGGGCATTTCTACCTTCATCCTGAGCTGGCACAGCAGTATCCGTTGCCGTTGTCCGATGGGACGCCTCAGGCTGTGGTTCAGCACTTTCGCACCGTGACGGCATCCTCTTCTTGGTCAGTTCCAGAGTGAGGGGTTTTGAGGGCTGTCGGAATTCCCTATCGGTTCCCCCAGCAAGTGGGGGGAACCTACAGGAGGGAGGTAAGTTCTGGAAGCCCTCATCCTCTTACCCCTTCAGGATGAGGGCGCATGGGCGGGACGCCCGCCCCTTTCCCTTCACATACGCTCAGAGTCAGGGTGACAAGTTGGCTCAATGGGCAGGATGCCCAAGCCACGATGGCACGGGCGAGACGCCCGTGCTACGCTTGATGGGCAAGATGCCCAAGCCACGATGGCACGGGCGAGACGCCCGTGCTACGCTTGGATGGGCAGGATGCCCAAGCCACAGGTGAAATTCAGGTACACTCTTAGCCAGCGATGATGAGCTTTCAGGAACTGTTGATGCGGTTGGAACAGTTCTGGGCGGACTATGGGTGCTTGATTCTCCAGCCGTATGATATGGAGGTGGGTGCGGGCACGATGGCGCCCGCCACCGCCCTGCGTGCGCTGGGACCCGAGCCGTGGAATGTTGCCTATGTCCAGCCCACCCGCCGCCCTGCCGACGGACGCTACGCCCGCAACCCGATGCGCCTCCAGCATTACTATCAGTATCAGGTGATTCTGAAGCCCTCGCCCGACGATGTGGTGGATGTCTATCTGGAGAGCCTGCGGGCGCTGGGCATCCAGCCCGAAGAGCACGACATCCGCTTCGTGGAGGACGACTGGGAAGCCCCCACGCTGGGCGCGTCGGGCGTCGGCTGGGAAGTGTGGCTCAACGGCACCGAAATCACCCAGTTCACCTTCTTCCAGCAGGTGGGCGGGATCGAGTGCGACCCTGTGTGCGCCGAGATTACCTACGGACCCGAACGACTCGCCATGCTCATCCAGAAGAAAGACAGCGTGTGGGAGCTGGAGTGGGCGCACGGCATCACCTATGCCGAGGTGGACTATCAAGCAGAGCTGGAGCATAACTACTACAACTTTGAAGAAGCCGATACCGAAATGCTGTTCCGACTGTTCGAGATGTACGAGCGGGAGAGCCAGCGCATCATCGAGCGCGGGTTGGTGCATCCTGCATTTGACCTTGCGCTGAAATGTTCGCACATCTTCAACCTGCTCGATGCGCGGGGCAGTATCTCGGTGACGGAGCGGGCGAGCTATATCCAGCGCATTCGCACGCTTGCCCGCGCCTGCTGTCTGAAATATCTGGAACAGCGCGAGGCGGAGGGCTTCCCCCTCCTGCAAAAGGGCTGGCAGGTTGTTCGCACATCCTGAATGCCCTTCAGGGAAACCGTCTCTTAGGGTGAGCGACCTTTGTAGCACTGGGCGATAGACCCCCTTTTGTTCAACGGCTCCTGTTCTTGCAAGGTTAAGCAAGAGGTTCTACCTCTATTTGTTAGGATTCGCTCATCTTCAGCATAGAATAGGACCTCCATACTTGCTGTCCACGCACGCCTTAACATTCTCTTAATCAAATCTTAATCAAATCATAACAAACTGTACATCATTTTTAATCATATCTTAAAGAAAAGGTTGGTACATTAGGGCTGAGGTGGAGATGATGAGAGAGCGTCCGTCTCAGCCCTCTGTTTGCAACCGTGGGCGGGCTTTATGGGTTCGCCTCGCGTCTGTAAAGCCTGAGCGCACCCGTGCTCCACTCCAGCGGACATCTGCGCCGTGTGAGGATGAGAATGACATTCGCCAGAAAGCCAAGCAGGGAGGTCTCTATCTTATCGTCCGGCGCGGATTCGATATTGCGCTGGGCGTCTTCGGACTGCTTTTTCTCACGCGCCTGGCAGGTCCTCACGCATACGGGCTTTTCACGGCAGCATTTAGTCTGGTTCGCTTTATAGGTCTATTGAGCGATTCGGGTATTAAGATGTATCTGTTGCGGACTCGGCGGGAAACCTCGCTCGAAACTTTCCATCAGGCGTTCTGGTGGCTGATTTTCTCTGGTTTTGCGCTGACCGTTGTGTCGATGGGAGCGGTGAGCCTTTTCGGATGGCTCAAAGGTGATGCGGAGGGTTTTACGGCAGTCGCCCTCATTATGTGCCTCAGTATCCCACTCTCCATATTGAGCGGGGTTCCTCTCGCATTGCTCGAACGCGCGCTTCGTTATCAACAAGTTGCATTTGTTGAAATTTTTTCACAGATAGTTTATTATACAGTAGGCATAGCCCTCGCACTGTGCGGTTATGGTGTATGGGCGTTTGTGGGCGGATTCTGGAGCTCGCAGATTATACTCTTTGTTGGCTACCATCTCGCCTCGAACTATCGCCCGCAGTGGTACTGGAACAAAACGGTTCTGCGTGACCTCATCGGTGAAAGCTTCAAGATGGTTTCGGCGAGTTGGATTTACGAATTGCGCTTGCTCGGTCCGTCGCTCATCCTGTTGCCTCTTGCAGGGGCAACGGCAGTGGGCTACTATGCGCTGGGTTATCGGCTTTTTATCACGCTGGGCTTTATGCGCGATGCGATTGCACGATTGGCTGTGCCTCTATACGCTCACTTCCAGCATGAACCAACTCAGTTGCTCAAGACAGCCTATCGCGCTGCACAAGCACAACTTCTGGTCGCAGGTATCCCCTTCGTGATCCTCGCTATGGCAGGATATTTCTTATTGCCTATCATCTTTGGAACCCGTTGGAATATCCCTATTGTTATGCTGATATTTTCTATACTCGCTACAAACAACTTGTTTTTTGTGATATTTGGTGCCCAGACACAAGCCCTGTTGGTTGTCAGAAAGTCGCATGTTTTTCTGCGATCGGGCTTGCTGTATGTGGTGCTTTCCTTTATTTTATCAGCACTCCTTACGATGGTTCTACAGGAACCGTATCGTGTGGTGGGTTATACACTTGGCACGGTGCTGGCTTATCTCCCGCACTATTTTTTGATGGACAGGGGCACACGCCGATATATTGGCACTCCCCAATACGGGGTCAACCTGTTGTGGGCTGGTTGCCTGGGAATGGCACTTTTTGCATCCATCTTCGGCTACTGGCTTCTGGCAGGGCTATTGGCGCTTCTTCACCCCGTGAGCCAAAAAGAGATTTTTCATCTTGTCCATGAACTGCGCAAAATGCGCTCACAAAGTAGGGGCAAAGGTGTCCCTGCGAATGCTGAGCACTCATCTGTAGAGGCTCGCTAAGATGAAGTGCATCCAGCGAATTGCCAGCATGGCGTGAATTGGGTACAATTCAGCCATGCCAAAGGCGCGAGTCTATATCACGCTGAAGCCGACATTGCTCGACGCGCAGGGGCGCACCATCCAGAACGCCCTGCACCAGCTGGGATTCGAAGGCGTACAGAGCGTGCGTGTTGGCAAATATCTGGAGATTGAGCTGACGCCCGATGGCGACCCGCGCGCCCAAATTGAGGCGATGTGCCAGCAACTGCTTGCCAACCCCGTCATCGAGCAGTACCGCTACGAGGTGGTGGACGAATGAGGGCAGCAGTCGTCGTGTTTCCCGGCTCCAACTGCGACCGAGACGCCTATCATGCCCTGCGCGATGTGCTGGGCTACGAGGTGGATTATGTATGGCACGCTGAGCGTCATCTGGATGGGTACGACCTCGTGGTTCTGCCGGGCGGGTTCTCCTATGGCGACTATCTGCGTGCGGGCGCAATTGCACGGTTTGCCCCTATCATGGACGCGGTTCGTGCCTATGCCGAACGGGGCGGGCGGGTGATTGGCATCTGCAACGGTTTCCAAATTTTGTGCGAAGCGGGGCTACTACCCGGTGCACTCACGCGCAATATCGGGCTGAAGTTCATCTGCAAGCATGTCTATGTGCGCGTGGAGAATAATGCGACGCCCTTCACGCGCCTCTTTTGCAAGGGCGAGGTTCTGCGCCTGCCCATTGCGCATGGCGAGGGACGCTATGTGTGTGATGAGATGACCTTGCGTCAGATGGAGGCGCGCGGGCAAATTATCTTTCGCTACTGTGCGCCCGACGGCTCCCTGAGCGCCGAGTGGAACCCAAACGGCTCGATGCACGCCATCGCGGGCATCGCGAACGAGAGTTTCAATGTGCTAGGGCTGATGCCTCACCCTGAACGGGCGTGCGAAGCACTATTGGGCAGTAAGGATGGACGACGCATCCTGCTGACTCCCCTCTCCCACTAAGAGAGGGGCTGGGGATGAGGGCTGAATCCCCCCTTGCCCCTGTTCAGACCGGGGACATGGTGGACACCTGTTCGGGGACATCGTGGACAGGTATCTCTTCTTTTACTATGCCTTGGAAGGAAATGACCATGAGACAACAACGAGAAGAGTTCATCGCACTCGCAAAACAGGAAGGCGTCAACCGACGCGAACTGTGCCGACGCTTCGGCATCAGCCCGACCACCGCCTACAAGTGGCTCAAACGCTCCGATGGCACCGAACACTCCCGACGCCCCCACCACTCCCCCAACAAGACCCCAGAAGCCATCGAGCAAGCCATTCTGGCGGTGCGCGCCGAACATCCCACTTGGGGGGCGCGCAAAATCCGACGCTGGTTGGAAGCACACGGCGTGGGCGGACTGCCCGCCCCCAGCACTATCACCGCCATTCTCCAGCGCAACGGCTGTATAGCACCCCGCCCACGCGCCCACCGTGCGTGGTGTCGGTTTGAGCATGCGGAGCCGAATGCCTTGTGGCAGATGGATTTCAAGGGGCATTTTGCCTTAGAGCGCGGACGCTGTCACCCGCTGGTGGTGCTGGACGACCACAGTCGGTATGTGCTGGCGTTGCAGGCGTGTGCACGGGAAGACACGCCGACCGTGCGGCAGGTGTTAGAGGCGACCTTTCAGCGCTATGGGTTGCCTGAAGCGATTTTGTGCGACAACGGACCGCCGTGGGGCACGGCGGGGAGTGCTGTGCCGTGGACGCCGTTGCGGGTGTGGTTGTGCCTGTTAGGCGTGGCGTTGGTACACGGGGAGCCGTATCATCCGCAGACGCAAGGGAAGGTGGAGCGGTTTCACCAGACCTTGAAGACGGAGGTGTTGCAAGGGCTCTGGTTGGGGGACCTGGGGGCGTGTCAGCAGGTCTTCGATAGGTATCGGCATGTGTACAATCATCAGCGTCCGCACGAGGCGTTAGGGTATGCGGTGCCGGCGTCGCGGTATCGGGTGAGTGTTCGGCGTTATCCTGCGGTTTTGCCTGAACCTGAGTATAGTTCGGAGTATGCGGTTCGGGTGGTTCAGCAGGGGGGTGTGGTACACTTTGGGGGGCGTGAGTTGGTCGTGCCGAGTGCGTTGCGGGGCAATCGGGTTGGGGTTCGGTATGTGGGGGAGGCGGCGGTGGAGGTGCGCTTTTGCGGGGAGATAGTGGGTTATTACTGTTTAGAGGAGGATGGAGATGTGTAAACGATGTCTCCGAACACCTGTCCACGATGTCTCCGGTCTGAACAGCCCCCTTCCTAAGGGGGGAATCAAAGGGGGATAGAGAGGGGCTTCCGCTGAGGGCTAAAACAGGTATACTGTGGGCGAACGGAGGAGACAAAGATGCAGACCTACATCACGCAAACGGGCAAAAAATTAATCACCGTCATTCCGGGCGACGGTGTTGGACCCGAATGCATCGGTTCAGCGCTAAGAATTCTGGAAGCGGTCGGTGCCCCCATCGAATGGGAGATTCGCGAGGCGGGCGCCAGCGTGTTCAAAAAGGGACTGGAGAGCGGTGTACCCCCCGAAACCATCGAGTCGATTCGCAAGACGCGCGTCGTGCTGAAGGGTCCGCTGGAGACGCCTGTCGGCTACGGCGAGAAAAGCGCGAATGTCACCCTGCGCAAGCTGTTCGAGACCTACGCGAATGTGCGCCCCGTGCGCGAGATGCCCAATGTGCCCACGCCCTACAGCGGGCGCGGTATCGATCTGGTGGTCGTGCGCGAGAATGTGGAAGACCTCTACGCGGGCATCGAGTACATGCAGACGCCCGGCGTGGCGCAGGCACTGAAACTCATCTCGCGCAAGGGCTGTGAGAAAATTGTGCGGTTCGCCTTCGAACTGGCACGTGCAGAAGGGCGCAAAAAAGTCCACTGCGCCACTAAATCCAACATCATGAAGTTCAGCGAGGGTATGCTCAAGCGCACCTTCGAAGAGATTGCGCCTGAATACCCCGACATCTCCGCGAACCATATCATCGTGGACAACTGCGCCCACCAGCTGGTGAAGCGCCCAGAGCAGTTCGAAGTGATTGTCACGACGAATATGAACGGCGACATTCTGAGCGACCTCACTTCTGCGCTGATTGGCGGGCTGGGCTTCGCGCCCTCTGCCAACATCGGCAACGAGGTCGCCATTTTCGAAGCGGTCCACGGCTCTGCACCCAAATATGCAGGCAAAAATGTGATTAACCCGACGGCGGTCATCCTATCGGCGGTGATGATGTTGCGCTATCTGGGCGAGTTCGAAGCCGCCGCGACCATAGAGAACGCCTTGCTTTGCACGCTGGAAGAGGGAAAGGTGCGCACGGGCGATGTGGTCGGCTACGACCGATGCAACACCACCACCGAATACACCGACGCGATTATCGCCAATCTGGGCAAGAAACCCAGCACGACCTTTGTGCGCGAGTATCGCCCCATCCGCCTGCCCCAGATACCGCCCGACCCGGCGCGCGTGCGCCCCAATCAACGGCGCATAGTGGGCGTCGATGTGTTCGTGGAGACCGAGCTGATGCCTGAACCGCTGGGACATCTGCTGGAGACGCTCGTTGCCGAATCGCCCTTCTATCTCAAGATGGTCTCCAATCGCGGCACCAAGGTCTATCCGCCCACCGGCGCAATTACCGATGTGGTGGACCATTATCGCTGTCGTTTCCTTCTGCGCGATGCGAACGGCGAGGCGACCGATGCCCAGATTCTCGATCTGGTTCAGCGAATTGGCAGTCGCCTGCGCTGGATGCATCTGGAGAAGCTGAACGAGTTCGACGGCGCGATGGGCTTCACCAAAGCGCAGGGCGAGGATTAACTGTGCATGCCAATTGAAGAAACCTTCTGTGCCCGCGAATCGTTCTCCTGAGATAAGATGGGTGGTATCGACCGACGCACTTTTCTGGAGCGAGCCATCTGGTTGCTGTCGGGCATACTGAGCGCGGCGTTATGCACCCCGCTCGTTGGCTATCTGCTGGCGCCGCACCGGCACAGCACGCGCCGCAAATATCGGGTGCGTCTGATGGCAGAAGAGGATTTACCGCTGGAAGGCGAGGTCGCCGAGACGCTCTACACCGTCACTTTTCGGGACGGATGGCGGACACGGCGCGAGGCACGCATCGCCTATGTGGTGAACCTTGGTGAGAGCCTGCTCGTGCTTTCGAACAGCTGCACCCACACAGGGTGCGGTGTGCGCTGGGAGGCGGAACAGGGCAAGTTCGTCTGTCCCTGTCACGGCGGGGAGTTCGATAGGCAGGGGCGTGTGTTGAAACAGCCCCCGCCCCGCCCGCTTCGACGGCTCGCCCATCAACTGCGGGAGGGCGCACTCTGGATCGAGGTGGAGGGGTGATGTGGGGACAATTCTGGGGCTGGCTGGATGACCGTAGCGGAATCCGCACGATGCTCCATGCCCTGCTCTATGAGCGGCTACCCCGCAAAATCGGCTGGCTCCATGTGCTGGGCAGTGGCGCGCTGTTCCTGTTTATCCTGCAGGTGCTGACGGGCATCCTGCTCGCGATGAACTATGTGCCCTCCACCAGCGAAGCCTACGAATCGGTTCAATACATCACAAAGGAGGCGCCTTTTGGCAAGGTGGTGCGTGGCTTGCACTATTGGGGCGCGTCGCTGATGGTGATTGTGGTGGTTCTGCATATGCTGCGCGTGTTCACGATGGGCGCGTACAAGAAGCCACGCGAGCTGACCTGGATGGTGGGCGTGATGCTGTTCGTGCTGACGCTCGGCTTCGCCTTCACAGGCTATCTTCTGCCCTACGACCAGAAGGCGTACTGGGCGACCAAGGTGGGCGTGAGTTTCGTGGGGTATGTGCCGTTCGTGGGCGAGCACTTGAAGCGCCTGCTGTATGGAGGCGAAGAGCTGGGCGCGCCCACACTCACGCGCTTCTACGCGATCCATGCGCTGGTGTTGCCAATGTTGACCATCCCACTGATTGCGTTTCACCTGATGCTGATGCGTCGCAAGGGCGAGATGCCGCCCGGCGTCGAGGCAGGCGCGGAAGCGCAGGTGGAGAAGCCCCTCACTTTTTACCCCCATCAAGTATGGAAGGATCTGGTGTTCGCGGGCGCGCTACTGGCGTTGCTGTTCCTGCTGACCCTGCACTGGGGTGTGCATACGGAGCCGCCAGCGGACCCGACCGACACCACCTACCTGCCACGCCCAGAATGGTACTTCCTGCCACTGTTCCAGCTGGAGAAGGTGCAGATAGGCAAGGTGGTGCTGTTCGGTGGCGCGCGCGTCTGGCTGGGCACGGTGTTGATCCCCATGCTGTTCGTTGCGTTGCTCTTTGCACTGCCGTTTTTAGACAGGAACCCGTCGCGTCATCCCCGCCGGCGCCCGCTGATGATGTTGGGTGCGGGCATTCTGCTTGCGCTGACGGTCTGGCTGGGCGTCGACGCGAAGGTGGAGACGGATCGGGCGCGGGCACGCCTCGCGCGTCAGCACCCGGCACCCCGCTTTACGGGGCTGGCAGGGATCGGACAGCAGCTGGTGATGGACCGTTACCTGCGCTGTCATCGCGTGGACGGCAAGGGCAGCCGCAAAGCACCTGAGTTCGTGCGCCTTGCGCCCAACGAGCTACCCCACTGGACGAAAGACCAGCTCATTCTCTATCTTATGAACCCACAGGAAACCCATCCGGGCACGGTGATGCCCACCGCGAAGGAGCTGGGGCTAACCTCGCTTGACCAGCTGGAAGCGGTCGCGGAGTACATCCTGCACTACAAGCCCATCCCGCGCAAGCCCCTCCGAACTGGCTCCTCGTTCGGTGTTGCCCGCCCGCGCGGGGAGTAATTAGCTCTCATCCCCCCAAAAAGGAACTTTTATTCTCCTCGCTCAGGTATTCAAAATCTGCAACACACCTGCGCCCACGAGGTATAATTGTTTTGTGCGCAGAGGGCATTGGCTCGGCTGGATGGGGGTTTTGATGAGCATCACGCCCGTGGTGATGCTCTGGGCTACCCTCTGTCAGTGCGCACCACCGATGTGGCGTGAGGCTCAGTCCGCCGGTGGAGCGCATGCTTGCTGTCGCCCCGCCCCTCAACCAACCGGTTGTTGCGCCCCAACGGGCGATTGTTCCCTGCCGTGCGACCACTGCGCATTGACGCATCTGCAAACACCCGTTCTGTGGCTCAACCGAGTCTCTGTCGAGATAGGCTTCGATTGGCTCCGCCTGCCAGCACCCTGCACACTGATGCTGAGCCATCAGCCATCTCCTGTGCCTGGGACATCGGTGGGAGCCATCCGTTGCCCCCATTTTCCCCGCTATGTTCCTCGCGCGCCTCCTGTGTGAGCGTCCCTTCCAAGCCTTTGGACATTTACTGTCCAATTAATATCTCGTAATCAATCAGTTGTGAACTTTATCAATCTTGGCACACAGGAGGAGATGGAGCGATGTTCAAAAAGAGTGCGATTGTGGGTCTGATGGGCGTCCTGATAGGGGGCGCCCTCGCGCAGGATGCCAGTCCCGGCTGTCCTGCATGTGTGGTGATTCAGTCTCAACAGCGCAGTGATGTGGAGGTGGGCTTCAGCGAGCTGACCGTTCCGCGTGGACAGCTCAGCTGGTTCACGCTCGCCTCGCCCAACTCGGAGGAGAACCGCTTTCGCACAGTGTTCCGCACGGGCATCACCGACCGACTGGATGTCGGACTGGGCTACTCCCATTCGGGCAACCGCACCACCATTCTGTTCAGCTACCAGTTCCTGCGCCAGTCGGAGCGTGTGCCGTTCAGTCTCTTAGGCGGGTACGGATTCTCTTCTGCCTACACGCGCGAGAACGAGGGTGCGTATCTGATGGGCGTGCATGCCTCAGGTAATCTATCGGTAATGCTGGGCTGGCAACGGCTGCGCAGCGGGCGCGATGTCGGATTCCTTGCGGGGAGCTATCGGCTGGACACGAACACCGCCCTGATGTTCTACACGCATCAGGGCACGATGCCCGGTGAGCCGACGCTGTATAATGTGGCGCTGGTGCGTCGCTTCGGCGATTGGAACTTAGGCATCTGGTGGTTTCACCCCAGCCGCGAGAGCGACATCGGCTTCGCCCTTTCGCGTAGCTTCGAGCTGAAGTGGTAGCGTCTCCCCATGACCCCCTGCTGCTCACCGTGTGAGGGCGGGGGGGTTCCCTCTGCTATCGGGTAAAATCTCTTTGTAATGGCACGCAAGCGTGGCACGGTGTTAGTGGCGATGAGCGGGGGAGTGGATAGCTCGGTTGCTGCTGCCCTTCTGCAGAAGCGGGGCTACGAGGTGATTGGCGTCACGATGCAAATCTGGCAGGAGTCGCATCCAGACCCCCGCTTTGGTGGATGCTGCTCGCTGGGCGCGGTGGAGGACGCCCGGCGGGTGGCGCGCCGGCTCGGCATCCCGCATTATGTGCTGAACTTCCGACGCCTCTTTGCTGACACGGTCATCCGTGACTTCATCCACGAGTATCGAAGCGGGCGCACGCCCAACCCCTGCGTGCAGTGCAATCGTTTCGTGAAGTTCGACGCGCTGATGAAGAAGGCGGATGAGCTGGGCTGTGACTATATCGCCACGGGGCACTACGCCCGCGTGCGGTTCAACCCGCGCACGGCGCGCTGGAACCTTCTGCGCGCCCGCGATAAGCACAAGGATCAGTCCTATGTGCTGTATATGCTCACGCAGGAGCAACTGTCGCGGGTGCTGTTCCCGCTGGGCACGATGCCCAGCAAGGACGAGACCCGCCGAATCGCTGCCGAGATGGGGCTGTGGACCGCGCACAAGCCCGACAGCCAAGAGATTTGCTTCGTGGCGCACTTGGGTGGCTACCACCAGTTCCTGCGCGAGGTGACGCCCGACGCCTTCCAGCCGGGCGAGATTCGCGATGTGCATGGGCGCGTGCTGGGCAGGCACAACGGCATCGCGCTCTACACCGTCGGACAGCGGCGACGATTGAACCTCCGTTCGCCCGTGCCCCTCTATGTACTGCGTATCCTACCCGAGGAGAACGCACTGATTGTCGGCACGGAGGAGCAGCTCTACGAGCGCGAGATGAGCGTGGAGGCGGTCGTCTGGAGCAGTATTCCCACCTTGGAGAAGCCTCTGAAGGTGATGGCAAAAATCAGGTATAATGCACCCATCGTGCCCGCGTGGGTCTATCCGGGCGAGACGCCCGATGTAGTGCGGGTCGTGTTCGACCAACCTGTACGGGCAATTACGCCGGGGCAGATTGCCGTGTTCTATCGGGGCGAGACGGTGGTCGGTGGGGGCGTCATTCGCGGCGTTGCCCAGGCGCCAGCAGACCCGCACGCGACCGATAGGGCAGTTCAGCGCGTCCTGCAAACGGTACAGCCGCGGATGTGTGAGGGAGTGGACGGATGAACGAGACGCTGTTGCTGATTCTGATTGTGCTGATGGCGCTCACGCTGATGGTGCTCAGCTGGGCGACCATCGCGCTGTTGATTCAGGCGCGTAAGGAGTTGCCCATCTTGCGTCGGCGTGTGGACGAGTTGAACGGGCGTCTGGGGCGCGTGCTGGAGGAGACCGTTCCCGTTCTGCAGACGACCACGCGCACTTTGGAGGAGATGGCGGAAACGATGGAGAACCTGCACATCGTCTCGGACAACCTCCGTCGAAAGCTGGAGGTGGCGGACGAAGTGGCGGGCAAGGTGCGGCGCGTGCCCGAAAAGGCGGCGCGCATGCTCGGACGCATGATGCACTACGCTTTCAAGCTGGGCGGGCAACTGCTCTTGCAGAAGCTTCAGGGCGGACGCGGTCCGCGTGTTAAGTCGCTTCCCGATTTCGAGTATCGTGTGCCCGTTCCCCCGCGGGGCGAGGACACGGCAGAGGAGGTCTCGACCACGAGTTCTGTCCCGACCGGGACAGAGACCGCCTCCCCTGTGGAGGCGAACCCAACCACCGAAGGAAGGAGGGATGATCGATGAACCATGATGAGCGCAGCGGTCTGCTCTATCTGCTGGCTGGGATCGGACTGGGCGTGCTGATTGGCGCTTTACTCGGCTTGCTTTTTGCGCCCAAATCGGGCGAGGAACTCCGCAGCGAGCTGGGACAGCGCATTCAGGACCTCACCGAGAAGGTGCGCGAGGTCGCCCAGCAGGTCTACGAGAAAGGCGGCGAGACGGTGCGCAATGTGCGCGAACGGGTCAGCCGCCGCGTCTCGGGCGAGGAGGTCGCTTCCGAGGAAGCCTGAGATGTTCGGGCGTATCTTCCTGGCGGTGGCGGCGATTGCCTTTAGCCTCCTCTTCATCGCCGCCACCCTCTACTTCCTCTCTCTGATTCTGGGCGCGCTGGTGCCCTTCCTGATTGCAGGCATCATCGCGCTCCTGCTGAACCCCTTCGTGGAACGGCTCTGCCAACGCGGCTACTCGCGTCCGCGCGCCGTGTTCAATGTGTTCCTCGGCTTTGTCCTGTTGCTACTCGCAATCGGCTTCGCGCTCCTGCCCAGCTTCTACCAGCAGGCACAGAGCATCATCGATTTCTTCTCCTCACCGAAGAACGCCAACATCACCCGCACGGTGAACAACTGGGTTAAGAACACCCAAAACTATCTCCAGCGGGAGATTAAGCAGCGTGAGCCGTGGATTGAGCGCAATCGGACCACACTCAAACGGCTGGGCATCCCGACCACGCCCGACGAGGTTAATCAAGCTTCCGAGCGATTGCGTCTGCGCCTGCAGAACCTGCTCACCAACTGGGCGACGAATATCTTCAACACAATTGTGCAGACACTGATTGGCATGCTGTCGCGAGTCATCTGGGTGATTCTCATTCCGCTGAGCGTCTATTTCTTTCTGCTGGACATGCCTCGCGTGCGTCAAGCATTTCTCTATCTGCTACCGCCTGCCCAGCGCGAGCCAGCGAGCCACCTGCTGAGTGAGATTGGCACGGTCTTTTTCAACTACATTCGCGGGCTGGTGACGGCGGCGCTCACTTATGGGCTGACCTGTATGGTGTTCTTCTGGCTGCTGGGTGCGCCGAACCCAGTGCTGTTGGGCGTGCTGGCGGGATTGCTCTATCCGATTCCATATGTGGGCGCGTTCCTAATTGCGCTGACCTCAGGCGGCTTCACCCTCCTGTTTGAGCCGTCGCCCCTGCTTTTCTATTTCACACCCGCGAAGGTGTGGCATGCGGTGATTGTGGTGCTGGCGGGCATCGGGCTGAACACCATGTTCGATATGCTCATCACACCGCGTTTGCTGGGTGGTGCGGTGGGGTTGCGCCCGCTCGCCGCACTCATTGCGATTGTGGTGGGCGCAACGGTGGGTGGGATTTGGGGCATGATGCTGGCTGTGCCCATGACCGCCTCCCTGCTGATTATCGTACGGCAGGTTCTGCGCTATTTCTATGGCGAGCATGAGCAGGAGAGCCTGCTCCCCACCCCTGAGGAGGTGGCAGAGGCTCATGAAACCGTCTCGCGTCATAACGGTTAGGGTTGTCCCTGCTGCTCACCTCGTGTTGACCAGTTCCACGATTTGGCGGGCGGCGCCCTGCATCGTCTCGGCGGGGATGAGCGGCGTATCTTTCAGCAGGGCAAGCCCCTCCTCGGCGTGCGTGCCTGCCAAGCGCACCACAATCGGGATATGAATCTCCATCGTCTGCAGGGCTTCGAGGATACCGCGTGCCACTTCGTCCCCGCGTGTGATGCCCCCGAAGATGTTGAACAGCAGTCCCTTCACATTCGGGTCCATCAGCACGATTTCGACGGCGTTCCGCACCTGCTCGGCTTTGGCGCCGCCACCGATGTCCAAAAAGTTCGCCGGTTTGCCACCTGCCCGCGCCACCTCGTCCACCGTACACATCACCAGCCCTGCCCCGTTGCCGATGATGCCGATGTCGCCGCCCAAGCGCACATAGGCGACCCCACGCCGCTGTGCCTCCGCCTCGATGGGGTCCTCTGCACTCTCCTCCCGATAAGCCGCTAAACGCTTCTGACGGAACAGCGCGTTCTCATCGAGAGTGATTTTGACGTCCGCCACCACAATTTGCCCGTCGGCGGTCATGGCACAGGGGTTAATCTCGGCAAGGTTCGCGTCGCAGGCAAGATAAGCGCGATACAGCCCGTGCAGGACGGGCGTCAACTTGCGCGTCAGCTCCGTGTCGAACCCTGCGCCATAGAGCGCCTCGCGCGCCTTGTAGTCGGTCAGTCCCAGCAGGGGGTCAATCTCGACGGTGGCAATCGCGGAGGGATGGGTCATGGCGACCTCTTCGATATCCATACCGCCGTACTGGCTAACCATCAGCGCGTTGCGCTGGCTGGTGCGGTCGACAGTAATGCCGATATAGAACTCGCGGGCAATTTCGATGGCTTCCTCGACCAGCACCTTCTCTGCAATCATGCCCTGTGGGTTCTGAGGAGAGATGAGGCGCTTGCCGAGGATGTCGCGCGCGGCATGTTCCGCTTCTTCGGGTGTGTTCGCCAGTTTGATACCGCCCGCTTTCCCGCGCCCGCCCATCAGCACCTGCGCCTTGACCACCACGCGCTTGCCCAATCGCTCGGCGATGGCACGGGCGCCTTCTGGGCTGCTGACCACCTCGCCCTGCGGCACAGGCAGTCCCACATCGTGCAGAATCTGCTTCGCCTGATACTCGTGCAGCTTCATTCGTCCACTCCTTGCGGGGGATTATACCTGTGGCGGGGGAAAAGATGGTAGCGGCGGGCGGATTCGAACCGCCGACCTACCGGGTATGAGCCGGTCGCTCTCACCAACTGAGCTACGCCGCCATTAGACCTGTGCCAAGCGAATCGGAAGGAATGGTGCGGGCGGAGGGACTCGAACCCCCACGGGCGTAAGCCCACTAGAACCTGAATCTAGCGTGTCTACCAATTCCACCACGCCCGCACAACCGCCCTTTAATATACCCGCTAACAGGGGCAGTTTGTCAAGGGGTCACAGCGACCGCTTGATTGGGGAGCGCGACAATCTGGATGTTGACTAGACCCTTCGCCAGCCGCAGGGCGGTCTCCACCGCCTCTGTCAGCCGCGACTCCACCCCCGCACGCACCACCAACCGATCCACCACAATCTCAATCGTGTGCTGTTTGTAGCGGTCGAGTGGAGGGACTTCGTTCACCTCATACAGTTGACCATCCACCCGCACGCGCACGAAGCCCATGCGGGCGATCTCCTCGAACACATGGCGATACTCGCCTTTGCGCCCGCGCACTACCGGCGCCAGCACCTGAATGCGCGTGCCTTCGGGCAGGCGCATCACCGTGTCCACGATGCTGTCCACCGTCTGGCGCGTGATGGGCTTGCCACACTGGGGGCAGTGCGGGCGCCCCACCCGAGCGAACAGCAGGCGCAAATAATCATAAATCTCCGTCACCGTGCCCACCGTACTGCGTGGGTTGTGGCTGGTCGATTTCTGGTCGATGGACACGGCGGGCGAAAGCCCTTCGATGGAGTCCACATCGGGCTTGTCCATCACGCCGAGGAACTGTCGTGCATAGGAGGAAAGGCTCTCCACATAGCGCCGTTGCCCCTCGGCATAGAGCGTGTCGAACGCCAGCGTGGACTTGCCCGAACCCGAAATGCCTGTGATGACCACCAGCTTATCGCGCGGGATTTCGAGGTGCAAGTTTTTCAGGTTGTGCTCGCGTGCGCCCCGAATCACGATTTTGTCCTGTGCCATCGGCGTTCACCTCGGTACGGGTCGGAACAGGCTCCAGAGCATCAGCAGGAGCATGAGGGCGCTTAGAACAACGCTGACGCCCGCAGGCATCCACTTGCCCGTGTGAATAAAACGCATCAGGAAGAAGACGCCCAACGCAAGCGCGATCAGCGCGGCAAGACCGAAGCCCGCCTTCGGATAGCGCAAGGAGAGCGCGAACGCCACAATTAGCAATGCCCCGCTGACCAGCCCGCTGATGAGCGAGGGGGTGCTTTTCGCGCTCACATAGCCCATGACACCGCCCGCCACGATAATCAGCGCGTATACCAGCACGGCAATCTGAAAGGCGTTCACGCTCTCGCCTCCCGAAAGACCTGCTCCAGAATCTCAATCGCGTCATCCACTTCCCGCTCGGTAATCACCAGCGGCGGCACGAGACGCAGTATCCAGTCGCCCACAGGGTTGATAATCAGCTGTTTTTCGAAGGCGCGGTCCACCACAGAGCGCGCGATGGGTTCTGTCAGTTGCACACCAACCATCAAGCCGCGCCCGCGCACCTCTTGGATGGGCGCACCGCCCTGTTGCAGTTCGCGCAGGCGCGTCTGCAGATAGTCGCCCACCCGCGCTGCCCGCGCGCACAGGTTCTCCTCTTCGATAATCTCGATGGTGGCGAGCGCGGCGGTGCATCCGAGCAGGTTGCCCCCGAAGGTGGAGCCGTGGTCGCCCACCTGCAGAATCTCCGCCGCGACCCCGCGTGCCAAACAGGCACCGATGGGAAAGCCGCCGCCAAGCCCCTTCGCCAAAGTCACCACATCAGGCGTTAGCCCCACATGCTGGTAGGCAAACCATTTGCCCGTGCGCCCCATGCCCGTCTGCACCTCATCGATCATAAAGAGCGCGTTATAGCGCTGACACAGCGCCTGCGCCTCCAGCAGGTACTCATCGGTGAGCATGTTCACGCCGCTCTCGCCCTGAATGGGTTCAAGGAAGATGGCAGCGGTGCGCTCGCTGAACGCCTTGCGCATCGCCTCGATGTCGTTGCGGGGCAGGGCGCGGAAACCGGGCAGCAATGGCACAAACGGCTGTTGGTACTTCGGCTGAATCGTTGCCGAGACCGCGCCCATCGTGCGCCCGTGAAAGCTGCCCTCCAGCACCAGAATCTCGTAATCGGGCGTGTTCTTGTGGGTGTTGGCGAACTTGCGGGCGATTTTGATGGCGGTCTCGCACGCTTCCGCGCCACAGTTGCAGAAGAAGGCACGCTCCATGCCCGTGAGTTCACACAGGCGCACCGCCAGTCGCGTCTGCGGCTCGCTCAGCAGCAGGTTGCCGATATGCATCAACTCGCCCGCCTGCTGTTGAATGCGGGCGACCAGATGGGGATGGCAGTGCCCCACATTGCACACGGCGACCCCCGCCAGGAAATCGAGGTAGCGGTTGCCCTGCGCGTCGTAGAGGTACGCGCCCTCGCCCCGCACAAACAGCACAGGCTGACGCCGATAGGTGCGCATGAGGTAGCCCTGATCGAGCGCCCACACCTGCGCCTGCAAATCGCTCGGACGGGTCTCTATCATAGCGTAAAGAGTGTACCTCAAACGGAGCGTTCAGACCCTGAACGGCTTCACCGTTCGAACGCTGCTTCGAAGGTCTGGCGCGACGGCTCAAAATCGAGCCGACGCACGAACTGGCATGCCTCGCGCGCCCCATGCTCACGATCCATGCCGTTGTCCTCCCACTCGACCGAGAGCGGTCCGCGATAGCCAATTTCGTTCAGCGCGCGGATAATCTCCTCGAAGTTGATGCATCCCCGTCCGGGCGAGCGGAAGTCCCAATAGCGGCGCGAATCGCCGAAGTTCAGGTGTCCACCGAACACGCCCGAGAGGCGCGGCACCTCCGACCACCACACATCCTTCACATGCATATGGAAGATTCGGTCGCGGAATCGGCGGATGAACGCCACATAGTCCACCCCCTGATAGCCCAGGTGGCTGGGGTCATAGTTGAAGCCAAAGCGCGGATGCCCGTTCACCGCCTCGATGGCTCGCTCCGCCGTCACGATATCGAAGGCAATCTCGGTCGGATGTACCTCCAGCGCGAAGTAGACATCCTCCTGCTCAAACACATCGAGGATGGGCTTCCAGCGCGTGGCGAAATCCTGAAAACCGCGCTCCACCAAATCGGGCGGATTGGGCGGAAAGGCGTAAATGTATTGCCAGATACTGCTCCCGGTGAAGCCGTTGACCACCACGCGCGTCAGCTGCTGTTTGACCTCTGGCGGGGCAACATTGAACAGTCGGCGGGCGGCACGCGCGGTGTTTTTCATCTCCTCCGCTGCGCGCTGGCGCACCCCTTCGGGATTCCCATCGCCCCACACGCGCGGGGGCAGTATCGCCCGGTGCCGCTCATCAATCGGGTCGCACACCGCCTGACCCACCAGATGGTTGCTAATGGCGAAGCATTTCAGCCCGTAGCGCGTCAGGATCTCCCAGCGCGATTCGCAGTAGCGGTCGTCGCTCAGCGCCTTCTCGACATCGAAGTGGTCGCCCCAGCAGGCGAGTTCCAGTCCGTCATAGCCGAACTCCTTCGCTTTTTGCGCCATCGTCTCAAGGGGCAGGTCTGCCCACTGTCCCGTGAAAAGCGTCACTGGTCTTGCCATCGTTGCCAACCTCCAGCCACGCTTTTCGACGAGAGGCGGGCGATTCCTGCAGGCAAGGTATCCTCATGGCATGACGCAGACGGTTGGGCTTGGTGTTATTGGCTGTGGCGGATTCGGGCTGTTCGCGCTTCAACATTTCACGCAGGTGGAAGGCGTGCGGCTGATTGCGATGGCAGGCACACATCGTCCCCAAGCGATTGCCTGCGCACGACGGTTCGGTATTCCCGACCCCATCGAGGTAGAGCAACTCCTGCAGATGCCAGAAATCGATCTCGTTTACATCGCCACCCCGCCCTTTCTGCACTATCCGCAGGCGAAGCTCGCCCTCGAAGCGGGCAAGCATGTGATTGTGGAGAAGCCGCTCGCTCTACGCTTGGAACATGCGCAAGAGCTGATTGAGCTGGCTCAGCGCCATCAGCGTCTGCTTATCACCAACCTGATGCAACGCTATAATCCCCTGTTCGATAAAGTGTTGCGCTTGATAGAAGAGAAGCCACTGGGCGAATTGCTCCATGCCTACTTCGAGAACTACGCTACTGATGAAGGGCTACCGCCCGACCACTGGTTCTGGAATCGCGAGAAGAGCGGTGGCATCTTTATTGAGCATGGTGTGCATTTCTTTGACCTGTTCGAGGGCTGGCTGGGCAAGGGCGAGGTACTATCCGCCCAGCGCACCCTGCGCCCCGAAAGCGGCGTGGAGGAGCAGGCGCAGTGCACCGTGCGCTACCGGCAGAATGTGCTGGTGAACTTCTATCACGGCTTCCATCAGGTGGCACGGATGGATCGGCAGGAAATGCGCTTCGTGTTCGAGCTGGGCGATGTGACGCTGTATGAATGGATTCCGACGCGCGTGCGCATTCATGCGGTGGTGGATGAGGCGCAGACGCGCGCCCTGTGCGAGATTTTTCCGCGCGCCCTGCTCGATGTCACGGCGGTCTATGGGGGCACGGCGCGTCAGGCGCGCTCACGCTTTAAAGAGCGCGACCTGTACCAGATGATTGAGTTGCGCTGGGGCGTGGAAGAGAACAAAATGCACAACTACGGTCGGCTTCTGCGCGCGATGCTGGCGGATCAATTGGCTTATCTGCGCGACCCGTCGCACCCACGCAGGCTGACCGAGTGGAACGGCTACCGCTCGCTGGTGATGGCAGTCACAGCCACTGAGTACGCAGATAAGTTTGGGTATAATCCCTGCTGAGCGTGTATGGCGACCTCCATCGATTTAGAAAGCCTGCTTCGCCTGCTGGATGAGCATCCAGAATGGGCAGAGGCGTTGCAGGAACGGCTGGTGAACGAGAGGGTTCTCCTGCGCCTGTTGGAACAGCGGGCGGAACTGCGTGAAGCTGCGCGCCGGCTTATCCTCACCGAAGAACTGCTCCAACTCCCCATGCTGGTGCGCGAGTTGGTCGAAATCGGTCGCCAAAACACAGAACAGCTACACCAACATTCCGAGTTATTACAACAGCACACAGAGCTGTTGCGCCAGCAATCGGAGATACTACGCCAACACTCTGAGTTATTGCAACAACACACAGAGCAGTTGCGCCAACAGGCGGAAATCCTGCATCATCACTCGGCACTGTTGGAACAGCATTCCGATCAATTGCGCCAGCAATCAGAACTAATACGGCAGAATTCGGAACTCCTGCGCCAACATGCAGTGATGCTCCAGCATATTCTGGAGGTACAGGAGCAGCTTCTGCGCGACTCGCATGAACTCAAAGAGTGGCGGCGTGGTGAGGAAGGGCGACGCGCTGGCGAGCGATTCGAACTCCAGACGATTCGACGCGCACCTCGCCTGATGAACGGCGGCGCAGGCGGCAGAACAGAGGAGCCGCATGTGCGTCAGCAACTAACCCAATGGCTCCAAAACCTATGGCAACAGGAGCCTGACCAGTACCCCAATGGTGAGGACGACCCTTCGCTGGCAGACCTCATCTGGTGGAAGGATAATCAAGTGGCGGTAATCGAAATCTCGCTCAAGGTGAACGGCTACGATGTGTTGCGTGCCCGTCAGCGCGCCGATACCCTGCGTCGGGCAGGGGTGAACGCCATCCCGATGGTCATCGGGGAAGAGTGGGCAACCCCTGAATCGAAACTGCTTGCCGAACAAAATGCCGTTGAATGGATGCTCAAGGGCGACATCTCGCCCGGCTTTGTCGCCTCCCACCGTATGCCGAGTAGATTGGCTTAAACACGATGGATAAGGTAACTTTCGAGCAACAAATGCGCTTGGCAATCCAGGATTTCATGGAAGCCATCGCTACTCAGAAAGGCGAATGGCTTGTACGCGGTCTCGTAGACCTAAGGAAAAAGGTCTTTCCAATTCCCTCAGATACAAAGGTTATATCGAAGGCGATAGAGTTGGCAATACTTCCTGTACTGGAGGCGTTCGCTCAGCGAAACAACTTTACAATCGAACCCTCAATATACCAAAATCATTATCCAGATGTCACCCTAACTCACCATTATACAGGCTTTCGTTACGCGGTGGATATCAAAAGCTCCTATCGTATTGATGATAGGCGCGTAAACGGAATGACTCTTGGAACCTATACAGGCTATTTTCGCGAGCGAAATAGCCGAAAGAACATCCTCTACCCGTATAGTTCTTATCATGGGCACTATGTACTCGGGATTATTTATTCTCGCTATAATGCAGACCAAGAACAGATGCGCGTCTATTCGCTAGAGGACATTGAGCATATCCCTGCAATCGTTGGAGATTTCCGCATGTTTTTCCATGAGAAATATAAGATTGCATCTGATAAACCTGGTAGCGGAAATACTCGAAATATTGGTTCGGTGATCGAAATAGAGAAACTGGTGGCTGGAACAGGACCATTTGCCGAACTGGGTGAAGAAGTTTTCGACGACTACTGGATGCACTACGAAACCCATGACATGGCAAGGCGAAAAGGAATGCAAGCACCTCGGTATACTAATCTTGCAACTTATTTGAGATGGAGACAGCAAGGAGGCATGTTGGATGAGTGAAGTGCTACCACGCCTAGTTAGGCGAGTCGTGGTTCCACCGATCAAATGTCAGGGTATCAAGACAAAATTGGTTCCTTTCATCTTGGCGAACATTCGCTGGGATGGGAAAGGGCGCTGGATTGAACCTTTCTTAGGGTCAGGAGTGGTAGCGTTCAATGTCAATCCAAAACGGGCGCGCCTAAACGACATCAATCCGTATATTATTGAACTCTATCGCGGGATTCATGAGGGGCGGATAACCCCCAGCTTAGTAGGAGCATATCTTACCTCAGAAGGCGAGAAGCTACTCCAGTTTGGCGAAAGCCACTACTATCATGTGCGAGAGCGATTTAATCGCTCAGGAGACCCTTTGGATTTTCTGTTCCTGAGCCGTGCTTGCTTCAATGGTCTTATGCGGTTCAACGCAAAGGGCGAATTTAATGTGCCGTTCTGCCGAAAACCCGACCGCTTCCGAAGAGCGTACATCACTAAAATTGTCAATCAGGTTCGAAAAATCGCTAATCTCATGCGTGGCAAAGAGTGGGAATTCACAATAGGAGATTGGAAAACATGCTTAGAAGATGTCGCTCCAGACGATTTCGTATACTTGGACCCGCCCTATATCGGACGCCATACAGACTACTATCAGTGCTGGGATGAATCGGAGGCGGAGACACTTGCAAAAGTGGCGCACTCGCTCCCCTGTGGAGTTGCACTCTCCATGTGGAAGCAAAACAGGTATCGGACGAATCTTTACCTAAGCCAGTTTTGGGGGGACTATATTCTTCGCACTTTCAATCACTTCTATCATGTCGGCTCATCAGAAGATTTGCGCCATCCGATGGAAGAGGCATTACTTATCAAGCCTGGCTATGCTGTAGAGAAGGGATGCCTCCAGTCTGAGCTTTTGGGAAAGCACTGCCAACTTGCCCTGCCAATAGGCAGTCGCTAAGCACATGCACGCTCCCATTACTTTGAGCAAAGCGAAGTATCTTCACCATATAGATGCCCGCCTGCGTCCGAAGCTTTCCTTCTGGGAAGGAAAGATGCGCGAGATAGTGGCTCAGAAGGTTTTGGAAGGTACGGTGAGTCCGATTCCACCCTATACTCGGCGCGACATTCGGGTTCCGCGAGTACCAAACAAGGCATTCGCAGTTATCGGGATGCGCCGTGCAGGAAAAACCACCTTCTTATGGCAGATAGCCCAGCAACGGATGGCTCAAGGAGCTGCCCGTGAACAGGTGCTCTACTTCAATTTCGAGGATGAGCGCCTCACGGGATTAGAAGTGAGTCAACTCCACTGGATTGTGGAGGAGTATTACCGCC
>FWWL01000881.1_pt1 | contig 60365 bp, 49 predicted proteins | sample 2228331 | NCBI WGS metagenome assembly FWWL01 (sample SAMEA103939775, study PRJEB20133) | metagenome
CGGCATGGCGAAACACGCCCAGGCTTTGGCCGTTCGCAGCCTCGGCGCGGCGCGCAAGGCCATCGAACGCAACCGCGACCTCACGGAGGAACAATGCCGCGAAGCGCTCAGCGCGATCGACGCGGAGATTGCCCGGCTGACGGTCGAAAGCTGATCGCGGCTGCCGCCCGCGTCCGGCGCGGCGCGGGCAGGGAGGGCGCTAACCCTGCTGGAAATAGGCGTCGCAGACGCCGTCGTCGCCACTCTGGATACCGTCGCGCAGCGCCTTCATCCGCTGCGCGCTGGTGCCATGGGTGAAGCCTTCGGGGTTCACTCGCTGGCCGGCGTTGCGCATCAGCGTATCGTCGCCGATCGAACTGGCTGCCTTCATGCCTTCCTCGAGGTCGCCCGGTTCGATGAGGTTGCGGTTCTTGCCCGCCCACACCCCGGCATAGCAGTCCGCCTGCAGCTCCATCAGCACCTGCAGCTGGTTCGCCTGGCGCGGGTTGGCCTGCTGCGCGCTGCGCACCTGGCCGGCGATCCCGGTCAGCATCTGGATGTGGTGGCCGTATTCGTGGGCGATCACGTAGAGGCGAGCGAAATCGCCGCCGGTGCCCGACATCTGGGCGAGCTGGTCGTAGAAGCTGGTGTCGATGTAGATGGTCTGATCGGCCGGGCAATAGAACGGACCCGCCGCCGACGTCGCGCTGCCGCAGCCGCCGGTGCTGACCCGGCCGTTGCGGAACAGGTCGAGCTGAGGATCCTGGAACTGAATCCCGGCACGCTGGAATTCCGGTGCCCATGTCTGGTTGAGCGAGGCGAGCGCGCCGCAGGCCTCCTGTGCATATTCGCTCGAACTGCAGATCTGCTCTTCGGAAAGATCGCCGCCGGCCTGCTGCTCGGTCGGGGCCTGCTGCTGCACGCCTTCGACCATGCCGATCATCTGGCCGGGATCGATCCCGAACACCAGCGCCCCGATGGCGACGATGACCAGCGTACCGCATCCGAGCCCGCCGCCCGCACCACCCGGGAACCCGCCGCCCCCGCCACTCGACCGCACGCGAATGTCGGATGTGTTGAACGGATTGAGCCGCATGTTTTATCCCCCGGAAGCCTGTGTTTGCCGTAAAGGCTGGACAGCGGCCACTTTGGCCGCAAAACGCATCGATTATCCAGTCAATTCGCGGGAGTTTACGATGTTCCTCAACGGCAAGCGCGCCCTCGTCACCGGCTCGACGTCGGGCATCGGTCTCGCCATCGCCCGCGCGCTCCATGCCGAAGGCGCCGAAGTCGTCCTCAATGGCTTCGGCGATGCGGACGAGATCGCGAAATTGCAGGAAGAACTCGGCGGGGCACGACACTTCGGCACCGACCTGACCGATGTCGCCGCCGTCGAGGCGATGATGGCCGAGGCGGGAACGATCGACATTCTCGTCAACAATGCCGGCATGCAGCATGTCAGCCCGGTCGAGGATTTCCCGGTCGACAAGTGGGACCTGATCATGGCGCTCAATCTCAGCGCCGCGTTCCACTGCACCCGGCTCGCGGTGCCCGGCATGAAGGCGAAGGGGTGGGGGCGCATAATCAATACCGCCAGCGCGCATTCCAAGGTCGCGAGCCCCTTCAAGAGCGCCTACAACGCCGCCAAGCACGGGCTCGACGGCTTTACCAAGACGATCGCGCTGGAACTGGCCGAACACGGCATCACCGCCAATTGCATCAGCCCGGGCTATGTCTGGACGCCGCTCGTCGAAAACCAGATTCCCGATACGATGAAGGCGCGTAACCTGTCGCGCGACCAGGTCATCAACGACGTGCTGCTGGTCAAGCAGGCGACCAAGAAATTCGTCCAGCCGGCAGAGATCGGGGCCGTCGCCGTGTTCCTGTGCCGCGACGAGGCGCAGAACGTCAACGGCGCCAACTGGAGCGTCGATGGCGGCTGGACCGCGGAATAGAGTGCAGGGAAGGGGCATCGGGGGCGCATGACACGTTCGATATTCGCAACTGCGCGGCCTGCCGTGCTGGCGCTCGCAAGTTGCCTGCTGGCCGCCTGTACGACCGTGCCGGGCGGACCGAGGGATTTCGGGGCGGCGCAGTCCGCGCTGTCGCAGCATATCCGGATCCTCGCGAGCGAGGAATACGGCGGCCGCGAACCCGGGACCGAGGGCGGCGCGAAGACCGAGCAATACATCGCCGATGCCTTGCAGAAGGCGGGTTTCCAGCCCGGAGCGGGCGTGGGCAAGTGGCTCCAGCCGGTCACGCTGGTTCGCTACAGCCCTGGCACGGCCAGTCTCGAATTGGTGCGCGACAAGGCGCGTGTCGGCCTCTCCGGCGACCAGCTCGTCGCGACGGGCCGCAAGCGGGAATGGAAGGACCTGCCGGCCGAATACATCGCCGGGAGCGAGGGAACGCTGCGCGAAGACCTGCTCAAGGGCAAGGCGGCCGTCGTCCCGGCAGCCCGCCTGCGCGAGATGTTCAACGCGCTCGGCCCTGCATCACCCGACGCGGTCATCGTCCTGACCGCCGATCAGGCGGAGTTCGACGGGCTGAAGCCTTTGCTCGAGCGTGGGCGCTGGCAATTGCGCGACGCGCCCGACGAGGCGACGCGTGCAGCCTATGTCCTGCTGTCGCCCGAAGCCTCGGCGAGGCTGGCGAAGCAGTGGTCGCTCGATCTCGCTGCCGAAGCCGCCGGCACCATCGGGATGACGCAACTGCCCGGTGGGCTGGCGCTGAGCGTGTCGCCCGAGGTCGAGACCGTCGAGACCCACAATGTCATCGGCAAGCTGCCGGGCAGGCTGCGCGACAGCGGCGCGGTCATGCTGCTGGCGCATTGGGACCATCTGGGCACCTGCGCCCCGCCCGAGGCCGAAGACAGGCTGTGCAACGGCGCGGTCGACAATGCCTCGGGCATCGGGGCGATGCTCGAGGTCGCCAAGCGCGTTTCGGCGCGCGCGCCGCTCGACCGCGACCTCTACGTCATGGGCACGACGGCGGAAGAGCTCGGCCTGCTGGGCGCGGAAGCTTTTGCGAACGATCCGCCTTTCGCACTTCCGACGCTGGTGGCGGCATTCAACATGGATACCGTCGCCATCGCCCCGCGCGGCGCGCCGGCAACCGTCATCGGCTGGGGGCGCACGCCGCTCGATGCCGGCATTGCGGAGGTGGCCGCGAAGCTGGGCACGAAGCTCGACGTGAAGGACGAACACCAGCAGTTCGTCCGCAGGCAGGACGGCTGGGCCCTGCTCAGCCGCGATGTGCCGTCCGTACTCGTCAGCAGTTCGTTCGGCGACGAGAAGGCGTTCGAAGCCTTCCTCGGCGGGCCCTATCATCGCCATGACGACGAATGGCGTCCGGACCTCGAGCTGGGCGGTGCAACCGACGACATCTTCCTCCATGTGGCGCTGCTGCGGCACTTCGGCAGCGTCGCCAGCTACCGGCCCGGCGCGGCAAAGGCGAAAGACTAGCGATCACCCCCTAGCCGCGGGGCCGGTTTCCGGTTACGGGGCGGCGCACGATTCTAGCAGCCAGTTCTGGCCGCCTCACCCGGAAAGCCCGCTCGTGCCCATCAAAGACATCCCTCTCGGCCTCACCTTCGACGACGTGCTGCTGCGTCCCGCCGAAAGCGAAGTGCTGCCCTCCATGGCCGACACCCGCACCATGCTGACGCGCAGCATCGCGCTCAATATCCCGGTGATCTCCTCGGCGATGGATACGGTGACCGAGGCCGACATGGCGATCGCCATGGCCCAGCTGGGCGGCATCGGCGTGCTGCATCGCAATCTCGACGTTCCGGAACAGTGCGCCGCCGTGCGCGCGGTCAAGCGTTACGAGAGCGGCATGGTGGTCAACCCCATCACCATCTCGCCCGACGCGACCCTGGGCGAGGCGCAGGCCATCATGCAGCAGAACCGCATCAGCGGCATTCCCGTCACCGATCTTGCCGGCAAGCTCGTCGGCATACTGACCAACCGCGACGTACGCTTCGCCGAAAACCCGCTCCAGCCGGTGCGCGAGCTGATGACGACCGAGAACCTCGCCACCGTGCCGCTCGGCACGGGGCAGGACGAGGCGCGCCGGCTCCTCCACGCCCGCCGCATCGAAAAGCTGCTGGTGGTGGACGATGCCGGCAAATGCGTCGGACTCATCACGGTGAAGGACATCGAGAAAGCGGTGACCTATCCCGATGCGACCAAGGACGAGACCGGCCGCCTGCGCGTTGCCGCCGCGACGACCGTGGGCGACAAGGGCTTCGAGCGGACCGAGGCGCTGGTCGATGCCGAGGTCGACGTCATCATCATCGATACCGCGCACGGCCACAACAAGGACGTCGCCCGCGCGGTCGAACGGGCCAAGAAGCTGAGCAATTCGGTCCAGATCGTCGCCGGTAACGTCGCCACTGCCGAGGCGACCCGCGCGCTGATCGATGCCGGGGCAGATGCGGTCAAGGTCGGCATCGGGCCGGGCTCGATCTGCACCACCCGCGTCGTCGCGGGCGTCGGCGTGCCGCAGCTGACCGCGATTATGGAAAGCGCCGAGGAAGCGGCCAAGTCGGGCGTGCCGATCATCGGCGACGGGGGCCTGCGCACCAGCGGCGATGCGGCCAAGGCGCTGGCGGCAGGCGCGTCGACCGTGATGATCGGTTCGATGCTGGCAGGGACCGAGGAAGCGCCCGGCGAAACCTTCATCTACCAGGGCCGCAGCTACAAGAGCTATCGCGGCATGGGCAGCGTCGGTGCCATGGCGCGCGGCAGCGCCGATCGCTATTTCCAGCAGGATGTCTCCGCGCTCAAGCTGGTGCCGGAGGGGATCGAGGGCCAGGTGCCTTACAAGGGCCCGGCGAGGGACGTGATCCACCAGCTCGTCGGCGGCATCAAGGCGGCCATGGGCTACACCGGCAGCAAGACCATCGAAGATCTGCGCACCAATGCGCAGTTCGTGCGGATCACTGGCGCGGGCCTGGCCGAAAGCCATGTGCACGACGTCGCCATTACTCGTGAGGCACCGAACTATCCGACGCGCTGAGCCAGGAGCGGGCGCATGACCCCCGCCGCACGGGTGCAGGCCGCCATCGAAATCCTCGACCGGGTGATCGAGGCCGCGCGCAGCGAAGGCGCGCCGGCCGACCGGATCATCGCCGATTGGGCGCGCAGCAATCGTTACGCCGGGAGCAAGGACCGCCGCGCCGTGCGCGAGCTCGTCTACGGCGCCGTGCGGGTGTGCGGCGAAGTGCCGGCCAGCGGCCGCGCGGCGATGTTGTGGCTCGCCAATGACGACGCCGCGCTGCGCGACTGCTTCGACGGGTCGTCCTATGGTCCGGCACCGATTGCCGAAGGTGAAGCCGTGGCTGCGGGGGGTGTCGTGCCTGCATGGCTGGCCGATGCCTTGACCGCTTCGGGCGTGGCCGCTCCGGAGCAGGCCGAGATGATGGGCCGGGCTCCCCTCGACGTGCGGGTCAACGCGCTGAAGGCCGACCGCGCCGCCATCGATTTGCCTGAGAGAGGCGAGCCGCTCGACGCTCCGCAATCCTTGCGCTTTCCGCCTGGAACGCCAATCGAGCAGTGGAGCGCCTACACCGACGGGCTGGTAGAAGTGCAGGACCATGGCAGCCAGATTGCCTGCCTCGCCGCCGCGGCGCACCCGGGAGAGACGGTGATCGACCTCTGTGCCGGGGCAGGGGGCAAGACGCTCGCGCTGGCGGCGGCCATGGACAATCGCGGCACGCTTGTTGCTGCCGACACCGACAAGCGCCGGCTCGGCAATCTGCCGCCCCGCGCGGCGCGGGCCGGGACCGGGATGATCGAGACCGTCCTGCTCGATCCCGGCCGGGAAATGGAAGCGCTGGCCCAGTGGCGCGGCAAGGCCGACTGCGTCTTCGTCGATGCACCCTGTTCGGGCACCGGAACCTGGCGCCGCAAGCCGGAAGCGAAATGGCGGCTCACGCCCGAACGTCTCGCGCGCTACACCGCGGTGCAGGATCACGTGCTCGATCTCGCTGCGCAGCTGGTTGCACCGGGCGGGCGGCTGGTGTTCGTCACCTGCTCCCTGCTCGACGCCGAGGGTGCCGACCGTTTCGCCGCTTTCCTGTCGCGCCACCAGCAATGGCAGCAGGACGCCCTCGGTCTGCCGCTCGGCAGCGCGCGCGGTGCCGGCATCAGGCTTTCTCCCTTGCAGGACAGGACCGACGGCTTTTTCATCGCCCGTGCAAGATTGGCGTGATAGGCAGGGCCATATGGTTCTCGCACCACCCTCTGCGAATCCCGGCTGGAAGGATCAGATCATGCGTTTCGCCCCCGTTGCCGCTGCCCTCTCGCTGTCTCTGGCCATGCAGGCGAGTGTCGGGCAGGCCGGCGAGCCCGTGGCGTCGCCGCAGGCGGTGCAGTTGATTGCGCAAGGGCGTGCCGCGCTCGAAGGCGGACAGCCGCAACTGGCGATCGATGCCTTCGAAGCTGCGCTGACGGTGGACCCGGGCTACACCCCCATATTCCTCGATCTTGCCGAAGCGGCCCGCCGCGAAGGGCTGCAGGGCAAGGCCATCCGCTACTACCGCGAGACGCTGCGCCGCGACCCTGACAATTTCGCCGCCATGGCGGGCGAAGGCACCGCGATGGTGGAGAAGGGCGCGCTGGAAAAGGCTAAGCTCAACCTCTCGCGCCTGCAATCGCTCTGCGGCGCGAGATGCCCCGAGACGGAAAAGCTGGCCAACGCCATCGCCCGCGGCCCGCAACCGCGCGTGCTGCGCGCCGAAGCGGTCATGCCCGATACGGTGGTGACGCAGAACTGAGCGCAGCAAGCCAGGTCGCTCAGCGCCTTTAGCACATCGCCGGTCCGCAAACGAAAACGCCAGCAGGTTTCTCTGCTGGCGTTTCGATTTCATGCAGACTGTGCGCGGCTCAGCGCGTGAGCTTCTTGTAGGCGAGCCGTGTCGGACGATCCGCCGCATCGCCCAGGCGGCGGCGCTTGTCTTCCTCGTAAGCCTCGAAATTCCCCTCGAACCACTCCACGTGACTGTCGCCTTCGAAGGCGAGGATGTGCGTCGCGAGGCGGTCGAGGAAGAAGCGGTCGTGGCTGATGACCACGGCGCAGCCGGCGAAGTTCTCGATCGCGTCTTCCAGCGCGGCGAGCGTTTCGACGTCGAGGTCGTTGGTCGGTTCGTCCAGCAGCAGCACGTTGCCGCCCTGCTTCAGCATCTTGGCCATGTGGACACGGTTGCGCTCACCGCCCGACAGCTTGCCGACGTTCTTCTGCTGGTCCGGGCCCTTGAAGTTGAACGCGCCGACATAGGCACGGGTGCTCATGTCCTGGCCGTTGATCTTCATGTAATCGAGCCCGTCGGAGATTTCCTCCCACACGTTCTTGCTGCCATCCAGATGGTCGCGGCTCTGGTCGACATAGCCTAGGTGGACGGTCTGCCCGATTTCCACCGTCCCGCTGTCGGGCGTTTCCTTGCCGGTCAGGATCTTGAACAGCGTCGACTTGCCTGCGCCGTTGGGCCCGATCACGCCGACGATGCCGCCCGGGGGCAGCATGAAGCTGAGGTTTTCGAATAGCAGCTTGTCGCCATAGGCCTTGGTCAGGTTCTTGGCCTCGATCACCTTGCCGCCGAGGCGCTCGGGCACCTGGATGACGATCTGGGCCTTGCCGACCTGGCGGCTGTCCTGGCTGTTCTGCAGTTCCTCGAACTTGCGGATACGCGCCTTGGATTTGGTCTGGCGCGCCGCAGGGGTCTGCCGGATCCATTCGAGTTCGCGCTGCAGAGCCTTCTGCTTGCCGCTTTCCTCGCGGTTTTCCTGTTCCATGCGCTTGGCCTTCTTCTCGAGATATGTCGAGTAGTTGCCTTCGTAAGGGTAGTAGGACCCGCGATCGAGCTCGAGGATCCAGCCGACGACATTGTCGAGGAAGTAGCGGTCGTGGGTGATCATCAGCACCGCGCCGGCATATTCCTTGAGGTGGTTTTCGAGCCACTGGACGCTTTCGGCGTCGAGGTGGTTGGTCGGCTCGTCGAGCAGCAGGATGCTGGGCTTCTGGATCAGCAGGCGCGTGAGGGCGACGCGGCGCTTCTCGCCGCCGGAAAGGCTCTCGACGCCCATTTCGCCCGGCGGGCAGCGCAGGGCTTCCATCGCCACTTCGAGCTGGTTGTCGAGCGTCCAGCCGTCGACCGCGTCGATCTTGTCCTGCAGTTCGGCCATCTCGGCGCCGAGCTTGTCGAAATCGGCGTCGGGTTCGGCCATTTCCATGCTGATGGCATTGAAGCGCTCGACCATGTCGGCAGTCTCGCGCGCGCCGTCCTTGACGTTTTCGAGCACGGTCTTGGTCGGATCGAGCTCGGGCTCCTGCTCCAGATAGCCGACGGTGATGCCTTCGCCTGCCCAAGCCTCGCCGGTGAAATCGGTATCGACCCCGGCCATGATCTTGATCAGGGTCGACTTGCCCGCGCCGTTGGGGCCCACGATGCCGATCTTCGCGCCCTGATAGAACTGCAGGTTGATATTGCTGAGCACCGGCTTCTGGGCACCGGGGAAGCTCTTGGTCATGTTCTTCATGACATAGGCGTATTGGGCGGACATCGACGATCCTTCGGGAATTGGGAAATAGGGCTGGATTTGCGAGCGCAGATAGGGGCGCGCGGCGGCAAGGGCAAGCTGGACTTGGCCGCGGCGCGGCGATAGCACGCGTGCCATGAACTTGTATGTCTTCGCGCCCGTGGCGCTCTCGCTCGCATCCGCCGCAACCGTCGCCAGCGCCACGCCGCCGCCGCCGCCGCTAGACGTTGCCGCCGACATGGCGCTCAAGGACGATGTCTACGCCTGGGATTTCGTCGAAGGGATCACCACCGAAGTCGGGCCGCGCCAGGCCGGAACCGAGGCCGAGCAGCGGGGCCGCGACTGGGCGGTGCAATGGCTCAAGGATCACGGTTTCCGGAACGTCGTCGACGAGCCCTACATGATGCCGACATGGGTGCCGGGAGCGCCGGGGAGTGCGCAGATCGTCAGCCCGTTCCCGCAGAGCTTCGCCATCGCGCCGCTGGGCACCAGCGCCTCCACCGGGCCGGACGGTATCACCGCCGAAGCGGTCATGTTCGCCACGGTGGCAGACCTCGAGGCGGCGCCCGCGGGGAGCCTCGCGGGCAAGATCGCCTATGTCTCGCACAGCATGACGCCGACGCAGGACGGCAGCCAGTACGGCTTCGCCGGCCCCGCGCGCTGGGTCGCGGCGGGCATCGCCGCCGGAAAGGGCGCGATCGCGACCGTGATCAAGTCTGTCGGGACCGACGAGCATCGCAATCCGCACACCGGCGGCACGACCTTCCCGGAAGGCGTGGCACCGACGCCGGCAGGCGCGATCAGCCTGCCCGATGCCGCCAACCTCGAGCGCATGTTCAAGCGTGCAGCCGGCAAGCCCATCACCATGAAGCTGGTGCTGACCCCGCAGGACCTCGGCATGACCCGGAGCGGCAATGTCGTGGGCGAGATCGTCGGGCGGGATCCGTCGCTGCCGCCGGTGCTGCTCGCCTGCCACCTCGACAGCTGGTGGCTCGGCACCGGGGCGATCGACGACGGGGCGGGCTGCGGGATCATCGCCGCCGCCGCGCTGCATGTCGAACGTACCGGCCGGCCCCTGCGCACCATCCGCGTGCTCTTTGCCGGGGCCGAGGAAACGGGGCTGTGGGGCAGCAAGGCCTACAGCGCGGCGCATATCGGCGAGAAGATCGCCGTCGGCCTCGAAAGCGATTTCGGTGCGGACCGCATCTGGCAGTTCGAAAGCAATTTCGCCGAAAGCAATCCCGATCTGCACAAGCGCCTTGCCGCAGCGGTCGCGCCCTTCGGCGTTTCGGCCGGGCGCGGGGTGGCCAGCGGCGGGGCGGACATCAATATCGTGCGCGACCAGAAGGGCGCGATCATCGACCTGTCGCAGGACGGCCTGCGCTATTTCGACCTGCACCACACGCCCGACGACACGCTCGACAAGATCGACCCGGCGCAGCTGCGGCAGAACGTGGCGGTGTGGACGACGGTCGCCGGCATTCTGGCCGCCGAGGCAAAGGACATCCAGACGGGGCAGTAGGCCCGAATTCTACGAAATGCTGGTCGGGGAGACAGGATTCGAACCTGCGACCCCCTGTACCCAAAACAGGTGCGCTACCAGGCTGCGCCACTCCCCGACCGATTTCGTGCGGCGCCCCTGGTGGGCCCGGCAGGACTCGAACCCGCGACCTAGCCGTTATGAGCGGCCAGCTCTAACCAACTGAGCTACAGGCCCCGGGGCATTCCGCGACAGCGCCGCTAGCCGCCTGCGCGGCAAAGGGCAAGGCGATTGCGTCGGCTTGTAACTCAAACCTGCGCATTGCGCATGATCTCCGCCACGGTGGTCGGCTGCACGCCGCGTTGCCGCAGGTAGGCGTAGATCTGGCGAAACCATTCGTAGAGCAGGTCGACGTCGTCCTCGCTGCGCACATAGGGGGTATAGCCGGGCGCGAGCGACGGGCTGTGGAACGACAGCACGATGATGGGCAATCCATCGTCGAGAGCGATATCGATCCCGCGCAGCGCTTCCTCGATCGACACGCCTTCGGGCGTGAGCGCGATCCGGTCGAGCAGGCCGAGTTTGGAGAGCAGGCCGACCGCCGGCTGGTAACGGAACAGCCTGGGATACAGCCAGTCGCCCTGCTGGCGCAGCGGGCCCCAATACACCGTCGTCACGGGCAGTTCGAGCAGGGTCCGGTCCTCGCCGACCCACCACGGTCTGACCGGATAAGCGGCATAGTTCGGCCCGCCGCCCGCGCTGTAGTCGAAGCGCGCGCGGACCGATGTATCGACCGCGATGCCCGCCTGTTTCAGGATTTTTGCCGTGGCCGGCCCGGTACCGTAGCGTCCGGCGCGGTAGATTTGCGGTGTGCAATCGAAATTGGCGGCGATCGCGTCGCGCAGCATCAGCAGCTTTTCGCGTTCGAGATCGGCCGGCAGATTGCCGGCGTAGCTGTTGAAGTCGTTCACCTCCTCCTGGTGCGGAGGATTGACCCAGGGGTGGAGCTGGATGCCGATTTCTGCCGTACCGCGAGCGCAGGCGCCGCCAAGGATTTGCTGCGCCATGGTCGACTGCGTAATCGGCCAATCGACGAGGTAGACCGGCGAGACATCCAGGTTCTCGCAGAATTCCTGGAAACGGGACAGGTGGCGAACGTGGTCGAGCCCGTGTTCGGTTGCGCTGAACTTGCCGCGCCAGTCGAACTCCTCTTCGGTGTCGACTGTCAGCAGTACGCGTGGGGCGAAGCCGTCGGCGAAGGTGGCGAATTCCCCTTTCGTCGGCAAACGGTCCATCGGCCTCTGTGTCGCCCCCTCGTCTCGCGCGTCAGCCGTTCCCCGGGCCGGCCGCGCTCTGCATTGTAACATCCGGGCTAGGGTGGGCATCCTGCGCGGTCAAGGGGGGCAGGGTCAGCATCAGCCGCTCCTCCACCCTTGCAAGCTCGCCGCCCGACGACCGCGCCTCGGCGCGGGCCAGGCGCAGGGCGAAGCCGCTGCCGAAGGATCCGGGCGTCAGCAAGCCGCTGCTGCCGGCCTTCGGCCCCTCGGCGGAAAAGATGTCGTCGCGCTGGCGGAGCGCTGCAGGAAGCGCGCAGTCGAGTACGATTGTGCCGCCGCGGAGACCGAACGTTAGCTCGATCCGTTCAGCCGGAGCGGCCGCTGCCGCCAGCGAGGCGAGAATCCGCCAACTCAGCGCTTCGGCGTCGTGCCGGGCGATTCCGACGGTCATGTCCGGGTCGATCGCCGCAGCAAAACCGGCGTCGCGCGGTTTCAGGATATCCTGCAACTGCGCGACATGCCCGGCAACGACGGCCGACAGGTCGCTGGCGCCGGTTTCCACTTCGCGCAGGCCGCTTTCCAGCTTGGCGAGCCGGTCGAGTTCCTCGAACCCGGCGAGGATGCGCGCCGCATCGCCGGCGATGGTGGCCGCAAGCGCCCGGTATTCGTGCGGCACGGGGCCGAACAGCTGCTGCTGGATCACTTCGGCAAAGCCCTGGATCGCATTCACCGGCGTGCGCAGTTCGTGCAGCAACTGCCGGATGCGGTCGCCTTCATCGGCGACATCCTCGGACGGATCGCGGCTCGGGCGGCGCAGCCGGCCGGCATAGCCGACGAACTGCCCGCCGAGCGGATCGAAACGCGGTGCGGCGTCGACATACCAGTCGCCGGCAATGCGCGGTGCCCCTTCCAGCCGGACGCGGGCCGGACCGATCGGCAACTGGCGCTGCATGGCGCGCAGCGCTTCCCCCGCCAGCGCCTCGCGCAGGGGGAAATAGCGCAGCATCGGCGCCACCGCATCTTCGGCCCAGTCGATCCGCCCTTCGGCGTCGGTGGTGAAGACAAGCCCGCCCGGGTCCTGCGCCGCCGCCCCTTCCGCGAGTTCGGGGAACGGCAGGGGCGGATGGCTGTCGCTGTCCGCCGCATCCGCCGGCTTGCTTTCATGGCGGCTGCGCTGGAATGCCTCGATCCGTTCCACGAGGGCCGAGATCGGGGTCGATTCCCTGTTGGCCTCCCGGCTGGCCGGAGCCTCGAAAGCATCCGGTCTCGCAGTTTTGCGCCCAGCATCGTTGGCGGGGAAGGGCACGACGCGCTCGCTCGCTGCGCTGCCGATTTCCGGCTCTTGCGGCGCGGGTTCGACCGCTTCCTGGTCCAGCACCAGCGGTTCCTCGGCGGGAGGAAGGGGCAGTGCCCGGTCGCCGATGCCGAGCCGTTCGAGAATGAGCATGGCGCCTGCAGGCAGGTCGCGCCGCAGCCGCAAGAACCCGCGCGCGCGCATCGGCAGGCGCGGGATCAGCGCCTCCCAGTCGCTTTCGCCCAGTCGCGCCCGGGCGAGCGCGGCGGCGGCCACGGTCGGCTCGGCTTCGGCCATGTGCGCGGCAAGTTCGGGGCTTTCGAAGCGCCAGCTGTCCTCCGCCACGATCGCTGCCCGGTCGTTGGCGGGGATGGTTTCGCCAAGGGCAGCGAGCCGCAGCCACGCCGCCGCCAGCAATTTCTGGTCGCGTCCGCGATCGCGCTGTCCGAGCAGGTCGAGCAATTGCCGGAACTGCGTGCGCGCCGCCCGCTCGCCGCTGGGCCGGTGGCGCAGCACGGTTGCAAGGCGATCGTCGAAATGCATGGCGTCGGGCAAGCCGCTCCGGGTGTTCGGGGGATGACCGCACTGTGCGACATCGACCCGGCTTGTAACAGTTTCCGAAAGGTTAAGAACCACAACTGCGTGACGCGTTGCAAAGCGGGACAATTGCTGTCATGAACAATAATATTAGCAGGACGTTCCGTTCATTGCGCGGATCGTTTCATAAGCTTGCGAAAACAAAAGTACGACTGGGGGGCAAAGCGTGGCCAATCTCGACGACATCGACCGGCGGTTGCTGGCTGAACTGCAGAGCGAAGGCCGGATCACCAATGTCGAGCTGGCCCAGCGCGTCGGTCTTACCGCGCCGCCATGCCTGCGCCGCGTCCGCGCCCTCGAAGACGACGGGGTCATTCGCGGCTATCATGCCGAGCTTGAGCCGTCGAAGCTCGGCTTCGCCATCACGGTCTTCGCCATGGTCAGCCTGAAAAGCCAGGCCGAGGATTCGCTGCGCGAGTTCGAGGACCACATGCGCGCTCTGCCGGAAGTGCGCGAGGTGCACATGCTCAACGGCGAGATCGACTTCATCCTCAAGATCGTGAGCCGCGATCTGCAGAGCTTCCAGGAATTCCTCACCAGCAAGCTGACGCCTGCCCCCAATGTGGCGAGCGTGAAGACGTCGCTGACGATCCGTACGGCCAAGCACGAGCCCGGCGTCCCTCTCGGCTGAAGGCGCCTCTTCGCGTCAATCGAGCGCGAACAGGTCGGCCAGGATGGTTCCCTTTTCGGTATCGATCCGGGCCGGGTTCGGACTGTCGTAGATCACCATCAAGCGTTCTGTGCCGTGATCGTCGGTCCAGAAGTCGATGCCTTCGGGGTGGTCGGCCCTGAACTTGACAGGCAGGTCGAACAGGTGCTCGGGGCGATGCACCTGCACGATCGTCTCGTCATCGGCCGGCTGCCCGCTCCAGTCTTTCCACCGATAGAGCGCGCAGCGCCCATCCACATCCTGGGTCGGACCGGCGAGGATGTAGAGATCGCGTCCGCGCGCCACGAGATCGCGAATGCCCAGACCGGCAAGATCGAGCAGTCGCTTCATCGGCGGGGAGGGGAGCCGCAGCCGGCCCTTCTTCGACGGATCGGTCACGAGCTCGACGATCAGGGCGAAGCCTTGCAGCACGGGTCCGCGCATGCCCAGTCCGACACGGGTATCATCGATGACGGCGAGGCCTTCGATGTCGAGCCCGCCTTCCTTGGCGGCCATGGCCATCGACGGGCCGATGAGCCTGTCCCTGGCGAAATAGCGGCCGAGCTTGCTGCCGTGGTCCTTTTTCTGCGCGACCATACCGGCCCGGCGCTTGCCATCCTTGCGGACGGGTAGCGGAAGGCCCGCCGCGTCGCGAACCAGCGGGATACGCGCCAGCACGCAACGCGGCCTCGTATCCTTGAGATCGGCGAATTTCTCTACATCGATCGTGTCGGGCATGTTCCCGTCTTCGGTCGGATCGTAGCGGCTACGGGCATGACTGCCTGTCAGCCATAGCCAATCGTCGCAGAGGGCCAGGCCTTCGATATCGATCTCCTCTTCGGGATCGTGCAGGTCGAGAAAATCCCCGAGCGGAAAGCTGGCCCGCTCGGTCATCCAGCCATGACGGCCCTTGACCAGTCGCTCGATCGAGCAGGCCTCGTCGCCCGCGACAAACAGCGCGTCGCCGACCCAGGCGCAGGCCGACAAGTCGAGCATGGGGCTGTCGTCTCCGTCGGCATCGCTGCCGAAATGAAGACGGATATGGCCCACCGGCTCGCGCGGTGTCGGCAAGTCGTCGGCGGCGGTGAAGGATTGCGGCTTCAGGGGCATTGTCGCTCAACGTGCAGCTACCGCGAAGGTTCTCTGCGAGAACCGCGGCGGAGGTCGATGCGAGGGAACGTTCGAGGGGGTCGCGGTTTTCGCCTTCGTACCGACAGCCGGAGATACCGACCATGAAATTTGCCGCCTTGCCCTTCGTTGTCACGATATCGCTGCTGGCCGCCGCTTGCCAGGAAGCGCCCGACCAGCCTGCCGGAGCCGGCGACGAGCAAGGCATGGCAGGGCATGACATGGCGAGCCACGGTGCGGCGCCCGCCGACAGCGCCGCCACCGCAGGTTACAAGCAATCGATGTCCGCTATGATGGAGGACGCGCCTGCCTACACCGGCGATGCCGACGTCGATTTCATGCAGCAGATGAAGGTCCATCACGAAGCTGCGATCGCGATGAGCGAGACGGTCCTGGAACACGGCAAGGACGCAGAAACGAAGGCGCTTGCCGAAGCGATCATCCGCGAGCAGCGCCGCGAGATTTCCGAGATCGACGCCTGGCTCGCAAAGCGGGGTAGTTGAATCATCGAGGCACCAGGTTGCCGGCGGGGCGAGGCGCCGCGCTCTCCCGAGTGGCTCAGCTGGTTGGCGCCTCTCGGTCGAGCAGCCCGAAGAAGCCCAGCACCTTCACGATCTTGCCGCCATCGTTGACTTCGGTCACGTCGAAGCCGTCCATCAGGCGCTGGCCTTGGAAATCGATGGCCCAGTGATAGCGGCAGAAATTGTTCTGCACATCGACGCGGCTGGCGCGCGAGTAAACCGCTCCGGGGATCCGCGCCTGTACCTCGTGGACCATCGCAATAAACGCCGCGCGGCCGACGATATTGTGATTGGGGTCGGCGAAGTGGACGTTGTGTTCGAGCGCTTCACTCGTGAGCCGCTCGATCTTGGTGGCGTCGCTCGTGTTCCAGATGGCCAGCATCTTGTCGAGGTTGTCCAAAGCCTGTTGCATCGCGGGTTCCCTTTTTGCTGGCGTCAATAAACCGACCGTTGGTTTGTTTTACAGCCGCCAGTCCTTGCGGTAAAGCCTCGCCATGCCGAGCCAGCTGGAGAGAACGGAAACAACCCGCGCAGCGCTGTGCGCCGCGTTCAGGAAATCATTGCTCGACCAGGGTCTCGAAGCGACGACGACGGCCGCAGTGCTGGCCGAAACCGGGCTCAGCAAGGGCGCGATGTACCATCACTTCGCCAGCAAGGCGGAGATAATCGAAGCGGTCTACCGCGCCGAATCGCACGGGGCGGTGCGCAGGGCGATGGAGGGCGTCCGCGGCAAGCTGACTGCGATCGAGCGCCTGAAGCTCGCCTGCCAGGCATGGCTGCGGGAACTCGACACCCCCGCCGTCGCCCGCATCCTGCTCGATATCGGTCCTACCGCGCTGGGCGTCAGGCGGGTGCGGGAAATCGAGGACGAGCTGACCATCGTCCTGTTCCAGACCGCGCTCGAGCAAGCCGTGGCCGCAGGCGAAGTCGAACTTGCGGACACGGCGCTGGCGGCCAAGCTCGTCAACGGCATGCTGGCGGAAATCGCCGCTCTGACCCGGGCGGAACGCAAGCAGGCAGCGGCCATCGTCGGGCCGATGATCGACACCGTCCTGGCGGCGCTCAGCCTTCGCGCTTCGCCAGCCAGTCCTCGAGCCACTTGATGCTGTAGTCGCCGTTGAGGACATCGTCCTGCCGCAGCAGTTCCTGGTGCAGCGGGATCGAGGTCTTGACCCCGGCGACGACCATTTCCTCGAGCGCGCGGCGCAGGCGCATGATGCAGCCTTCGCGGGTCCGGCCATAAACGATCAGCTTGGCGATCATGCTGTCGTAATAGGGCGGTATGCGGTAGCCGGCGTAGAGCCCGCTATCGACCCGGACATGCATGCCGCCGGCAGCATGATAGGCCTTCACCTCGCCCGGCGAAGGAGCAAAGGTCCACGGGTCTTCCGCGTTGATACGGCACTCGATTGCGTGGCCCTTGAACTCGACCTCGTCCTGCGTAACCGACAGCGGCTTGCCCTCGGCAATGCGGATCTGCTCGCGCACCAGATCGAGCCCGGTGATCGCCTCGGTCACGGGATGTTCTACCTGCAGGCGGGTGTTCATCTCGATGAAGTAGAACTCGCCGTTTTCCCACAGGAACTCGATCGTGCCGGCGCCGCGATAGCCCATCTTGCGCATGGCATCGGCGCAGATTTCGCCCATGCGGTCGCGTTCCTCGGACGACAGGATCGGCGAGGGGGCTTCCTCCAGCACCTTCTGGTGGCGGCGCTGCAGCGAGCAGTCGCGTTCGCCCAGATGGATCGCATTGCCCTTGCCGTCGCCGAATACCTGGAATTCGATGTGGCGGGGGTTGCCGAGATACTTCTCGATATAGACCGTGGCATCGCCGAAGGCCGCCTTGGCCTCGCTCCCGGCCTGCTGCATCAGCGTCTCGAGCTGGTCCTCGCTCTCGCACACCTTCATGCCGCGCCCGCCGCCGCCCGATGCGGCCTTGATGATCACGGGGTAGCCGATTTCGGCGGCGATGCGCCGCCCTTCCTCGGGGTCGGAAACCGCACCGTCGCTGCCGGGCACGAGCGGGAGGCCCAGCGCACCGGCGGTCTTCTTGGCCATGACCTTGTCGCCCATGGTCACGATATGCTCGGGCTTGGGACCGATCCAGGCGATGTCGTGCGCCTCGACGATTTCGGCGAACTTGGCGTTCTCGCTGAGGAAGCCATAGCCAGGGTGGATCGCGTCGGCGTGGCTGACCTCGGCCGCCGAGATGATTGCCGCAACGTTGAGATAGCTGTCGGTCGCGGCAGGCGGCCCGATGCACACCGCATGGTCGGCCAGCCGGACATGCATGGCGTCGGCGTCGGCGGTGGAATGGACCGCGACCGTCTCGATGCCCATCTCGTGCGCCGCCCGGTGGATGCGCAGCGCGATCTCGCCGCGGTTGGCGATCAGGATACGTTTGATGGCCATGGCTGGGACTAGCCGATAACGACCAGCGGCTGGTCGAACTCGACCGGCTGCGCGTTTTCGACCAGGATCGCCTTGATGGTGCCGGCCTTGTCGGCGGTGATCGGGTTCATGACCTTCATCGCCTCGATGATCAGCAGCGTGTCGCCTTCCTTGACCACGCTGCCGACGCTGACGAAGTCGGCCGCGCCCGGTTCCGGGGCAAGGTAGCAGGTGCCGACCATCGGCGACTTGAGCGCATCGGCATGGCTTTCCGCCGGCGCTTCGACCGCAGGAGCGGGGGCAGCAGCGGCAGAGGCAGCAGGCGCCGCCATCACCGGGGCAGCGGCCGCGACAGCGACGCCGCCGCGCGCGACGCGGACCTTGCGGTCGCCGTCCTCGACTTCGATTTCGGTAAGGCCGGTTTCGGCCAGCAGTTCGGCCAGTTCGCGAACCAGCGCCGTGTCCACATTCATCCCGCCGCTGCGGGGCGAATTGCTCTTGCTCTCAGGCATAATGTCCCTGTTGGTTTCCCGAAGACCACCGCGTATGCGCGGGGGCGCGCGGCATGGCAAGGCATGAATTGGGGCAGTTTTGTGACAGTCCGCAAGCGCGTCAGAAGGTCGCTGCCTGCTCCAGCGCGACGAGGTAGGAGTTCGCCCCAAGCCCCTGAACCGTAGCGGAAGCGGCCATGCCGACGTAGGACAGGTGGCGAAACTCCTCTCGTTCGTGCGGGTTGGACAGATGCACCTCGATGACCGGCAATTCGATGGCCTTGATGGCGTCGAGCAGCGCGATCGAGGTATGGGTGTAAGCCGCCGCGTTGAGCAGCACCGCCTTCGCCCCGGCCCGCTTTGCCTCGTGCAGCCAGTCCACCAGCACGCCTTCGTGGTTCGTCTGGCGGAAATCGATCGCGAGCCCGAGGGCGGCGGCGCGGATTTCGCACATCGACTCGATATCGGACAGCGTCTGGTGCCCGTAGATGGCGGGCTCGCGCGTGCCGAGCAGGTTGAGATTGGGTCCATTGAGGATGAAGACGGTGTCCATGACCCGGCTCTAGCCGCTCGGCTGGCAGGCGGGAAGGGCCGGGCCATGTCACACTTGTCACACTGTCCTTGCGAAACACGCCGGACTCGCGTTGGCGGCTATTTCTCGCCGCCCCGGACCTTGCCCCACTGGCGCGCTGCCGTGTAGCCTAGGTAGCCGGTGCCGAAGAGCGCGTAGAGCGGTTCGGGCAGGCCGTTCAGATAGGCATTGATGCCGCCCGCGATAGCGACGGCGGAGTGCGGCGAGAAGGCTGCGATCACGCCCATCGGCAGAGAGAAAAGCAGCATAGCGTACATGACATAGAGGAAGCTGGGCCGGGCGCGGCTGGTCCACGGGTCGGGCGATTGCGCCTCGGCAACGATCGCGGCGAGGCGAGTCTCGATGGCCTTCAGCTCCTGCGTTCCTTCCATCTGTAGCAGTTCGAGCTTGGCCCGCGCGCGGGCCTCCTTGTCGGGAATAATGCGGTCGATGATCGCGGCGACGGGGCCGATGAGCGTTTCGACGAGGGCCATATAAACGTTCCTTTCAGGTTCGGAGAGCCTAAAGAAATAACCATAAGGGTTCGTGTAGGAAAACATTTGTGCCTCGTACTGACGCTCGGCTATCGCCGTCTGCGAGGCAATTTCAGGAGAGCGCCATGGCCGGGATCTGGTTCGACGACATGCAGGTAGGGCAGGTGATCCAGCACGCCATCCGCCGCACGGTGACCGAAGCGGACAATGTCTTCTTCACCTGCATGACGCACAATCCGGCGCAGCTTCACCTCGACGAGGAGTACATGAAGGGGACCGACTACGGGACGCGGATCGTCAATTCCTGCCTCACGCTCTCGCTGATGGTGGGGATATCAGTCGGCGACACCACGCTTGGCACGGCTGTGGCCAACCTCGGCTGGGACGAAGTGCGGTTCCCCAAGCCGCTTTTCCATGGCGACACCATCCGTATCGAGACAGAGATCGTGGATTTGCGGGAGAGCAAGTCGCGGCCGAATGCAGGCATCGTGACCTTCGAGCACCGCGCCTACAATCAGCACGGCGACCTGGTCGGTAGCTGCAAGCGGTCGGGCCTGCAGTTGAAGAGGCCTCGGGTCAGTTAGCGCTTGTCTGGAGCTGCAGGCGCGAATCGGCGTAGCGCTGGATCTTGCGGGCCCCGAACAACGGGACGATGACCGACAGGGCGATCCCTCCGAGCGAGCAGACGCCGACCCAGATTGCCGCCAGCGATCCGCCGGCCTGGTAAATGCCGTAGATCACGGGCCCGGCCAGAAACAGGCCGCGAATCTCGTTGAACGCAAGGAAAACCGCGCCGCCCTTCAGCAAGTAGTTGATCAGAAGGGCCAATGTGTGGGTCATTGCGACACTAATGCACGCAAAGGGTTTTTTTTCCGTTGACGCGGAAAAAATCGAATCCGTCCATCGCGGACGCGAGGCGGCCTATCGAAACGTCAAGCAAAAATCGGCCGAAAATGTCGGTTTCAACCAATACGGGGACTGTCTGCGGTGCAAAGGAGGTCGTTCGGGTCGCGCCGAAGCCGAAGGAGCTTGCGCGTCCCGTGCTGGAATCCCCGATCCACACCGCCTACAACTATGTCGTGCGCGCCGAGGATCTTGGGGCGCTCAACCATCTGTCTGCCGATTGCCCCAGGCCGCTGGCGAGCGAATGGATCAACCGCGGTACCGACCGACCCCTGCGCCCTTCCAGCATCGACCTGCTGCTGCGGACGCTGCACAACGAAATTGCCTCCGAAAGCATCGTCACCCTGCAGCGCTCGGCCGGTCTGCGACTGAGCTTCGCCAGCGAAGCGGAGCGGCGCCAGTTCGCCACCATGATGGGCAAGGCGACGGGCGATCTCGCGGCCATGCGCAAAACGCACTGCGGGGCGACCTTCGATGCGCTCGATCCGGCAAAGGCGGCCGTGGGCGAATTGCTGGACCAGGGCGTACCCGAAGAATCCGTCTCGATGCTCTGGCGCGCCAACCTGTTTCTCGATCCGAAGGTCAAATGGCACGAGGGCCATAGTTCGCTCAGCGTGGCGGGGGCGACGCTGGCGGGCGGGATCGCGGGGACCGCCTTCGCGCTCGGCCTGCTGTTGGTACCCGGTATCGGGCCGGTGGTCGCGGCAGGCGCTTTGGCGAGCGGCGCGCTGGGCGCAGTCGCTTCGTTCGGCGGTATCGCCGGCGCGACCGGCGGGGCGATCGCCCGCATGCTGACCGACCAGGATGTGGACGGGGTCGCGGCGCATTTCTACGAACAGCAGGTCGAACGCGGCAAGGTCGTCGTCTGGGTCCAGCTTGCCCAGGCGGCCGTTTCGGAAGCCCGCATCCGCGGGACGTTCCGCAGGCACGAGGGCCGGATCTACACGGGCTCGTAAGAGCGGCCCGCGCGTCGGATCAGGCCCGCCCGGCCTGCCGCAGCAGGTTCCTCGCCCGGTCGAGATGCGGGCGGTCGAGCATCTTGCCTTCGTGCCCGATCGTGCCTGCGCCGGGATTGGCGGCGAACAGGTCGACCACCGCCTGCGCCTTTGCCAACTCTTCTTCGCTGGGCGTGAAGACGCGGTTGATCACCTCGACTTGCGCCGGGTGGATCGCCAGCATCCCGCGATAACCTTGTCGCTTCACGTCGCGGGCGCGCGCTTCGAGGCCGTCGAGGTCGCGGAAATCGGCGTGGATGGTTTCGACCGGCTGCACCCCGGCGTGGCAAGCGCCGAGCAGGCAGAGCGTGCGGGCCAGTTCGTAGGGAGGGTCGTAGCGGCCATCCGGCGCGCGGTTGTCGCTGGCGCCGAGCGCGTCGGACAGGTCCTCCGCTCCCCAAGTCAGCCCGCACACCCGCGGCGCGCCGGCATAATCGCCGCAATGGAACATCGCGCCCGCCGTCTCGGTCGCCAGCACCAGCACGCGGGTGCTGCCCGGCTCGATGCCATGCGCGACTTCGAGCGCGGTGAGGTAGTTGTCGAGCGTCTCGACATCGCCGCGCCCGCGCGACTTGGGCAACAGCAGGCCGCCCGGCGCGGCAGGCATTACGGCCGCAAGATCGTGCACCGCCATGCCGCTGTCGAGCGGGTTGATCCGCACCCACAGCCGCGCCCTGGCGGCATCGTCCTCGCGCGCGATCCGGTCATGCACCATCTGCCGGGCGAGCGGCTTGTTCTCCGCCGCGACCGCATCCTCGAGATCGAAGATCGCGATGTCGGCCTCGCTCGCGGCGGCCTTGTCCATTTTCTTCTCGCTGTCGCCCGGGGCGAACAGCCAACTTCTCGCCGTAGTCGGTTCTGTCATGCGCGCAGCGTTAGCGCGCCTTTCACGCCTTGGGTAGGGCCGCCTGCACCCGCAGCATCGCCGCCGCCGCGACCAGCCAGCTCGCCGCCGCGAACAGCATGGTCCAGACCGGCTCGCCCGGGAAGAAAGCCTGCATGATACTGCCCATCACCGTCGCCACCAGCAGCTGCGGCACGACGATGAAGATGTTGAACAGCCCCATGTAGATACCGAGCTTGGCCTGGGGCAGGTTGGAGGCGAGGATGGCGTATGGCATGGCAAGGATGCTGGCCCAGGCGATGCCGATGCCGACCTCGGCCAGCAGCAGCGTATTGGCATCGCGCACGAAGAAGAACATCAGGAAGCCTGCCGCACCGAGCGTCAGGCAGATCGAATGGGTCTTCACCTGCCCGACGGTGCGGCTCAGCCACGGCAGCAGGGCGAGGGCAGCGACCGCCGCGACGCCGTTGTAGACGGTGAAGAGCACGTTCACCCAGTTGGCGCCTTCGTTGTACGCGGCACTGGCCGTATCGCTCGAGCCGAAGACATACTGCGTCACCACGGGCGTCGTGTTGATCCACATGATGAACAGCGCCGACCAACTGAAGAACTGGACCAGCGCCAGCCGCTTCATGACGTCGGGCATGCCCGAGAAATCGCCGACGATGCTCGAGAGCATGTTGGCCGCGCGGCCCTGCTTCGCCATCGAAATGGCCAGGGCGCTGAGGAAGCCGTAAGCGACGAGGAGCCCGCCGAGCAGCAGCACTTCCTTCTGCAGGGCGAGCGCATCGACCGAGAATACGACAGCAACGCCTGCGGCGACCCAGGCTGCGCTGGAGACATAGGTCTTCGCCGCCAGCGCCCGCAGCGGGCTCTCGGTGTCCTGCATCGCCTCGCCGCCGAATGCGGCCATTTCCTCAGGGCTGTATTCGCGCGTTGTCAGTATGGTCCACAGCACCGCGCCGAACAGCGCGAGGCCGCCGGCCCAGATGCTCCATTTGACCGTATCGGGCAGGGCGCCTGCGGCGGCGACATTGCTGACGCCCATGGCCTCGAGCAGGTAGGGAAAGATCGATCCCACCACCGCGCCCGCGCCGATGAAGGCGGTCTGCACCGCGTAGCCCGCGCTGTGCTGGTCGGTATCGAGCATGTCGCCGACGAAAGCGCGGAACGGCTCCATCGAAATATTGAGCGAGGCATCGAGCAGCCACAGCATCACCGCCGCGAACACCAAGGGCGCTGCCACCGTCGGCGCCAGCGGCATGGCGAACAGCGCCAGCGCGGAAAAGATCGCCCCGGTAAGGAAATAGGGCCGCCGCCGGCCGAGGCGGTTCCAGGTCTTGTCCGAGAGGTGCCCGATGATCGGCTGCACGATCAGCCCGGTCAGCGGCGCGGCGACCCACAGGGCCGGCAGGTCGTCGATACTCGCGCCCAGCGTCTGGAAAACGCGGCTCATGTTCGAATTCTGCAGCGCGAAGCCGATCTGGATTCCGAAGAAGCCGAAGCTGATATTCCACAGGCCCCAGAAGGACTGCTTCGGTTTGGCGGTGATGGCGGTCATTCTCTCTCCCCGTGCGCGGAGCCTCTGTCGGGCAGTGGCGCTAGCTATCGCGCACGGCTGGCACGGCGCGCTGCGCGCCGCAAGCCGCATACGAATGTTGTGCGGATGCTAGGCGGCGCCCGGCGAACCGGTCGAAGCGCGCGTGACGAGCGTGGCGGGCAGGGTGCGCGATTGCGGCTCGCCGCCCTCGATCTGTTCGCACAGCGCCTCGAGCAGCGCTTCGCCCGCGCCGCGCATGTCCTGCATCACGGTCGTGAGCGGCGGGACGGTCAGGGCAGCGGCGGGAATGTTGTCGAAGCCGATCACCGCGACGTCGCCGGGCACGTTGCGGCCCGCTTCGGCAAGGGCGCGCATGGCGCCGATCGCGATCAGGTCGCTGGCAGCGAAGACGGCGTCGAACGCCGCGCCCGTGTCGATCAGCCGGCGCGCGGCGGCATAACCCTCTTCCTCGCCGGTCAGCGCATCGACCTGCAAGCCTGCCTCGGCCGCGATCCCGGCGGCTGCGAGCGCGGCGCACAGGCCCTGGTACCGCCCTGCAAACTCCGGATAGTGCTCGTCCGCCCGCCCGAGGAAGGCGATCCGGCCTCGGCCCTGCGCCAGCAGGTGTTCGCCTGCCGTCCGCCCGGCCCCGAAATTGTCCGAACCGATCGTGGCGCCGATATTGTCGTCGCGCACGCTCCCCCAGCGCACGAAATGCGTGCCCTGCCGGGCCAGCTCCTCCAGTCGCTCCTCGTAGAGAGTGTAATCGCCGTAACCGAGCAGGATCAGCCCGTCGGCGCGGTGACTGTCCTGGTACCGTGTGTGCCAGTCGTCCTCCATCCGCTGGAACGAGATGAGAAGGTCCAGCCCCCGCGCACCGGCCGCCCGCGTGATCGAGCCGAGCATGGCGAGGAAGAAGGGGTTGATCATGCTGTCGTCGGGCGTCGGATCCTCGAAGAAGAGCAGGGCGATGGTGTTCGAACGCTGGGTGCGCAGCGACGAGGCATTCTTGTCGACGGTGTAATTGAGGTCGCGGGCGATCTGCTCGATCTTGGCGCGGGTCGCGGCGCTGACCGAGCGGTCCCCGCGCAGGGCACGGCTGACGGTGGGCTGCGACACCCCCGCCAGATAGGCGATATCGAAGCTGGTCGGCTTTCCTGTCGGCGCGCGCCCCATGCATACTCTCCAGGGCGAGGGTCTAGGCGCGCGCGGCGGCAAAGTAACTAGGCCAATGGGCGGTATCCGCGGTTTGGATCCGCTTTGCCGGCGATGTTGCAGTTGTGCGACACACGTCCCGGCCGGGCTCATGCTGCGCTGCACAAACATACGTATACCTTCTATCCGGCTTCCGGATTTGCGGCCTACACCACCTTCAATGGTGCGCGGAGGGGCGCGCGCCGGGAACACAACCCCAATAGTTTTGGCCCCGAAATTCTTGGACTGCCACCGTCTGGTGGGAATGGGAGAGCACATCGTGATTGACCGCAAGTATCTGGCCGCTGGCATCAGCGGCCTTGCCCTGGCGCTGACGCTGGCGCCGCAGGCCGTCATGGCGCAGGATGCCGACGAGCAGCCGGCCACCGAAGAGGCCGAGGAAGAAAACATCATCATCGTCGACGGCTTCCGCCAGTCGCTCGAAACCGCCGTCGCCGAAAAGCGCCGCAGCGACCAGATCCTGGAATCGGTTTCGGCCGAGGACATCGGCAAGCTGCCTGACGATTCGATCGGTGAATCGATCGCCCGCCTTCCCGGCATCACCTCGCAGCGGCTCAACGGCCGCGCCAACGTGATCGCGATCCGCGGTTTCGGCCCCGACTTCTCGCAGACGCTGCTCAACGGCCGTGAACAGACCTCGACCGGTGACAACCGCGCCGTCGAGTTCGACCAGTATCCCTCGGAAGTCGTCAACCAGGTCGTCGTCTACAAGAGCCCGACCGCATCGCTGGTCGGCCAGGGCCTCGTCGGCACCATCGACGTGCGCACGATCCGTCCGCTCGAAACCAACGAGCGCGTTCTCGCCATCGGTGCGAAGGGGTCCTACGCCGATCTCGGCGCGCTCAACGCCGGGTCGAAGGAATTCGGCTACCGGGTGAACGCCGCCTATGTCGACCAGTTCGCCGACGATACCATGGGGATCGCGCTGTCGGCGGCCTATACCGACGAGCCCTACCAGCTGCAGGAATTCAACGCCTGGGGTTATGCCGGCGGCGGAACCGCAGGCAGCCCGTTCGTGATCGGCGGCTCGAAGAGCTTCGTCACCTCGACCCAGCTCAAGCGGTTCGGCGTCACCGGCACCTTTCAGGCCGAACTGACCCCGACGCTGATGTTCACGGCCGACGGCTTCTATTCGAACTTCGACGACGACCAGTCCAAGCGCGGCATCGAACTGCCGCTCGGTTTCGGTGCCTTCGGTACGCAGTTCAATCCGGCGACCGCCACCACCACCGACACCGAATTCGGCCTTTTCGCGAGCAGCGGCACCTTCACCAACGTCGAAGGCGTCGTGCGCAACGACATCTTCCAGCGTGAAGCCGATCTCTATTCGGGTGGCCTCAACCTCGAATACGAAGGCGACGACGGCTGGAGCGCCTTCTTCGACTTCGGCTATTCGCGCACCGACCGCAACGAGCTGAGCATCGAAAGCTACTCGGGTACGGGGTACAACGTAGGCGTCGGCGCCCGCGACACGATCGGCTTCACCTCCGACACCACCGGCACCCGCTTCGATCCGACGCTGGACTACAGCAATCCGGCGCTGATCAGGCTGACCGACCCGCTCGGCTGGGGTGGCAGCCGCGTCCAGGCCGGTTACTACAACAACCGCATCGTCAAGGACGAGCTGAAGCAGTACCGCCTCGGCGTCGCCAAGGAGATGGAAGGCTTCTTCTCGAAGCTCAGCCTCGGCCTCAACTACACCAATCGCGACAAGAGCCTGACGCCGGACGAGTTCTTCGTGCAGCCGGCCAATGGCGCGACCGAAGTGCCGATCCCGTCGAACCTGCTGCTGCGGCCGACCGACCTCGGCTATCTCGGCCTCGGTCCGATCGTCAGCTACGACGCGCGCGACGTGATCGCCTCGGGCGTGCTGGTCCTCGACCGCAACACCTCGAACGACATCCCGGCCAAGGCTTTCGCCGTCGCCGAAGACCTGATGACCATGTACGCCCAGCTCGACATCCAGCAGGATCTCGGCATCGGCGAACTGACCGGCAACTTCGGCGTCCAGGCGGTCAACACCGACCAGAATTCGTCGGGCATCGCCTTTGCCGGGGGGCGGCAGGTCAATGTCTCGCTCGGTGACGATTACTGGGACGTGCTGCCCAGCCTCAACCTGTCGCTGCGCCTCGATGGCGACTGGGTCATCCGCGTTGCCGCGGCGCGCGAAATCCAGCGTCCGCGTCTCGACGACCTGCGCTCGGCGATCGGCTACGGCGTGAACACGGCCGTCGACGGCCAGAGCCCGACCGGTCTCTATCCGTACCTGTCGGGCGGTGGCGGCAACCCGCTGCTCCGTCCGTACCGGGCCAATGCCGTCGACTTCAACATCGAGAAGTACTTCGGCACCGGCGGCGTGGTGGCGCTCCAGGCGTTCTACAAGGACATCAAGAGCTACATCGACCGCACCCGTTTCGAATTCGACTACAGCGGGTTCCCGCTGCCGGCGGGCCAGGCTCCGGCTACGCTCATCGGCCTGCTCGATGCGCCGTTCAACACCGGCGGCGGCAACTTCTACGGTGCTGAAGCATCGATCACCCTGCCGCTCGACACCTTCAGCAGCGCGCTCGAAGGCTTCGGCGTGACCGGCGGCGTGGGCTGGACCGACTCCAAGGTCGAGAATGCCAATGGCGATGAAGCGGTCATCCCGGGCTATTCGAAGTGGGTCGCCAACGGCACCGCCTACTTCGAGAAGGGCGGCTTCAACGCACGCGGCAGCGTCCGTTACCGTTCGTCGTTCCTGGCCGACTTCACCGGCTTCGGCGGTTCGCCGACGCGCCGCCTGGCGCGTGCGGAAACCATCGTCGATGCCCAGATCGGTTACGACTTCGAAGGCGGCGCTCTGGATGGCCTGTCGGTCTACCTGCAGGGCCAGAACCTGACCGACCAGCCCTTCGTGTCGCAATTCAACGTGCCCGTGCCCGAAGCGGTGATCGACAACCAGGTCTATGGTCGCCGGTTCCTCGCGGGCTTTACCTACCGCTTCTAAGCAAGGGATGGGCGGGAGCAGACGGCATGCCGGATTGCTCCCGCCTTCCTGCACAGACTGATACGATCGGCTCGCCGGGACGATTCCCGGCAGCTATCGACGGTTGTTGCCCATGAGCCATCACGCTTCCTCTCCCCTCGTCATCGCCGGTGGCGGAACCGCCGGATGGATGGCGGCAGCCGCCTTGGGGCGGTTTTCCGGACGCAAGGTGGTACTGGTCGAATCGGATGCGATCGGTACCGTGGGCGTGGGCGAGGCGACCATCCCGCAGATCCGGCTCTTCAACGCCGCACTCGGCATCGACGAGGCGGAATTCCTGCGCGAGACGAAGGGCACCTTCAAACTGGCGATCGAGTTCGCCGGCTGGGCCGGGGAGGGCTCCAGCTACCTCCATGCCTTCGGCAGTGTCGGCCATGGGGCCGGGCTGTTGCCGTTCCACCAGTACTGGCTGCGCGCACGGGCGGAGGGCAGGGCTGAGCCGTTGTCCGACTATTGCCTCAACGATGGCGCGGCGCGCGCGGGCAAGATGCAGATGTGGCCCGCTGCGGCCGGTCAGCAGGCGCCCGACATGCCGTGGGCCTATCATTTCGATGCCTCGCTCTATGCCGCCTACCTGCGCCGCATCGCCGAAGCCCACGGCGTCGAGCGGATCGAGGGAACGATCGCGCGTGTCGAACGCGATGCCGCGACGGGCGATGTCGCCGCACTGGTGCTCGACGGCGAGCGCCGCATCGAAGGCGGGTTCTTCATCGACTGCACGGGTTTTCGCTCGCTGCTGCTGGGCGAGACTCTGGGTGTCGATTTCGACGACTGGAGCCACTGGCTGCCCTGCGACCGGGCGGTGGCCGTCCCCTGCGAGGCAAAGGGCAATTTCACACCCTACACGCGCTCGACGGCGCGCAAGGCCGGATGGCAATGGCGCATCCCGCTGCAGCATCGCATCGGCAACGGTCATGTATTCTGTTCGGACTTCATGGACGAAGGCGAGGCGACCGAGATACTGCTCGCCAATCTCGACGGGGCGCCGACGGCCGAGCCGCGCGTGCTGCGTTTCACCACCGGGATGCGGCGGCGGCAGTGGTCGCACAACTGCGTCGCGCTAGGGCTCGCCGGCGGGTTCATGGAACCTCTCGAATCGACCAGCATCCATCTCATTCAGAGCTCGATTGCGCGCCTGCTCCAGATGCTGCCAGGCGATGCGGCGGCTCCGGCGATGCGCGACGAGTTCAACCGCCAGGCGGCGTTCGAATGGAGCCGCATCCGCGATTTCCTCATCCTGCATTACTGGGCCAATGGCCGGGCGGGCGAGCCGTTCTGGGACCGCTGCCGCGCCATGGAACTGCCCGCGACGCTGGTCGCCAAGGTCGACGCGTTCCGCGTCGCCGGCTACATCCACCGCGAACACGAAGAGCTGTTCACCGAACAGGGCTGGCTGCAGGTCCTCGTCGGCCAGGGGATCGAGGCCGAACGCTGGAATCCGATCGCGGATGCCATGCCGTCGGCGGAGCTCGGCGCGATGCTGTCGCGGATTGCCGATACCAACGCGCGGCAGGTCGCCGCCATGCCCGACCACGCGCACTTCCTGCGCGCTTACATCGATCCTGCGAGTGAGAGGAAAATCGCCTGATGCGCCCGAGCCCGACCGCCTTTACCGCCATGGCCCTCGCGCTATCGGCCTGCGCGACCACCCCCACGATCGCGCAGGACGCCGCGGCAACCGCGGACAAGACCGAACTGCGCGCCCGCCCGGTGACCGACGAGGTGATCTATTTCGTCCTTCCCGATCGCTTCGCCAATGGCGACGCCGCGAACGACCTTGGCGGCTACAAGGCCGACCGGCTGGTTTCGGGCTACGATCCGGCGGCCAAGGGGTTCTACCACGGCGGCGATCTCAAGGGGCTGACGGAAAAGCTCGACTATATCCAGGGCATGGGCGTCACCGCGATCTGGTTTGCGCCGATCTTCAAGAACAAGCCGGTCCAGGGCCCCAAGGGCGACGAGAGCTCGGGCTATCACGGCTACTGGGTGACCGACTTCACCCAGGTCGATCCGCATTTCGGCACCAATGACGATTTCAGGGCCTTCGTCGAGGCGGCCCATGCCCGCGGGATGAAGGTCTACATGGACATCATCACGAATCACACCGCCGACGTCATCCGCTATGCCGAGGACCAGTACCAGTACCGCAGCAAGGCGGACTACCCGTTCTCGACCAAGGGCGGAGCGGACGGCGCTCGCATCAACGAAGGGTTTGCCGGCGACGGCGATCCCAGCGCGGCCAACTGGGCCAGGCTGACCGATCCCTCGTTCGCCTACACTCCGGTGGTCCCGGCGGCGGAACGGACCGTCAAGGTGCCGGCCTGGCTCAACGATCCGATCTACTACCACAATCGCGGCGATAGCTTCTGGATCGGCGAGAGCAGCGTCTACGGCGATTTCGTCGGGCTCGACGATCTGGCGACCGAACATCCGCGCGTCGTGGCGGGGATGATCGAGATTTTCGGCGACTGGATCGACCGCTTCGGTATCGACGGGTTCCGCATCGACACCGCCAAGCATGTCAATCCCGAGTTCTGGCAGGCCTTCGTACCGGCCATGCTGGCCCGTGCCGAGGCGAGGGGGATACCCAACTTCCATATCTTCGGCGAGATCGCCTATCAGAGCCCCGACGCGGTTACCTCGGCGCGGGTGATGGCCGACAGCGGCTTGCCCTATGCGCTCGACATGGGCGTTGCCGCCGCCGCACAGCAGGTCGTCGGCGGCAAGGCCGGGCCGCGCACCATGGCCGAATTCCTCGAGCAGGATTCGATCTATCCGGGCGGCGCGAAAACCGCGACGGGTCTGCCGACCTTCCTCGGCAATCACGATTTCGGGCGCTTTTCCATGTTCGTGAAGCAGGGTGTTCCGGGCGCCTCGTCCGACGAACTGCTGGCGCGCGTGAAGCTCGGCCACGCGATGATGTTCCTGCTCCGCGGCGTGCCGACGATCTATTACGGCGACGAGCAGGGCTTCGTCTCCGACGGCAACGACCAGCTGGCGCGCGAGGACATGTTCCCGAGCCGGGTGGCGGTGTACAACGACAACGACCTGCTCGGCACCGATGCCACGACGGCGCAGGACAACTTCGATCCCTCGCATCCGCTCTATCGCCTGTTCGCCGAACTGTCCCGGGTGCGGCTCGGCAATCCGGCGCTGATGCGGGGGCTCACGGAAATCCGCAATTACGACCACGAAGGGCAGGGCCTGCTGGCGGTGGAACGCCACGATCCCGCCAGCGGCCGGCGCGTGCTGGTGGCCTTCAACACCTCGGGCGCGCCGATCACCCGCAATGTCGAGATCGATGCGAACGCCACCGGAATCGCCGCCGTGCTGGGCGATTGTCCCGCCGCCATCGCCGCGCCCGGAGCCGTGCGCCTGTCGATCCCCGCTTTCGGCTATGTCGCCTGCGAGCTGACCGGCGTGAGGAAAGACTGACCGCCATGGCCTCTGTTACCGATACGACTGCCGACCTCGTGCCGGGCCAGGCCGCCGCGCTGCCGTGGTGGAAGGGCGCGGTCATCTACCAGATCTATCCGCGCAGTTTCATGGATTCGAACGGCGACGGGGTGGGCGACCTGCCTGGCATCACCGCGCGGCTCGATCATGTCGCCTCGCTCGGCGTCGATGCGATCTGGATATCGCCCTTTTTCACTTCGCCGATGAAGGACTTCGGCTACGACGTCAGCGACTATTGCGACGTCGATCCGCTGTTCGGCACGCTCGCCGATTTCGACGCGCTGGTCGCCCGCGCCCACGGGCTGGGGCTGCGTGTCCTGATCGACCAGGTATATTCCCACACCTCCGACGAGCACCCATGGTTCGCGGAGAGCCGGTCCAGCAAGGATAACGAGAAAGCGGACTGGTATGTGTGGGCCGATGCCAAGCCCGACGGGTCGCCACCGTCCAACTGGCAAAGCGTGTTCGGCGGTCCGGCGTGGACATGGGACGCGCGCCGCGGCCAGTATTACATGCACAATTTCCTCAGCAGCCAGCCGCAGATCAACGGCCACAACCCGGCGGTCCAGGACGCGCTGCTGGCGGTGACGCGCTTCTGGCTCGATCGCGGGGTCGATGGCTACCGGATCGATGCGCTCAACTTCCTGATGTTCGACCCGGAACTGCGCGACAATCCGCCCGCGCCGCAAAGCGACAAGCAGCGCACCAGGCCGTTCGATTTCCAGCTCCAGAAACACAACATGTCGCACCCCGACATCCCCGGCTTCCTCGCGCGCATTCGCCAGGTCACCGACGAATACGATGCGGTCTTCACCGTTGCGGAAGTGGGCGGCAGCGAAGCCGAGGCCGAGATGAAGGCCTTCACCGAGGGCGAGACGCATCTCAACTCGGCCTATGGCTTTAACTTCCTCTACGCCGATGCGCTGACGCCCGGGCTGGTCTGTTCCGCGCTGGCGCAATGGCCGGACGAGCAGGGCGTCGGCTGGCCGAGCTGGGCCTTCGAGAACCACGACGCGCCGCGTGCGCTGTCGCGCTGGTGCGCGCCGGAACAGCGCGATGCCTTCGCGCGGTTGAAGGCGCTGCTGCTGATGAGCCTGCGCGGCAACGCCATCCTCTACTACGGGGAAGAACTGGGCCTGACGCAGGTCGACATTCCCTTCGATCAGCTGCACGATCCCGAAGCGATCGCGAACTGGCCGCTGACCTTGTCGCGCGACGGCGCGCGCACGCCCATGCCGTGGCAGATCGAAGCGCCCTGCGCAGGCTTCGGCTCGGCCAATCCGTGGCTCCCGGTGGGCTCGGACAATTTCGCCCGTGCCGTCAACACGCAGGACGGGGATGCCCGCTCGCTGCTCGCCTTCACGCGCAAGGCGATTGCGCTGCGTGCGGCCAATCCCGCCCTGCGACACGGTGCGGTGACTGGTTGCACGGCTGCCGGACCGCTGCTGGACCTGACGCGCGAGGCCGATGGACAGCGGGTTCGCTGTGTGTTCAACATCGGTGCCCAAGCGCTGCCGATGGCAGACATGCGGGGCAAGGTCCTGATCGCCGTCAACGATGCTACCCCCGACTGCCTGCCGCCGTTCGGCGCGCTGATCCTGGAGAACTGACCCATGCGCTATCTGCTTGCCGCTGCCTCGATGCTGGCTGTTGCGACCCCCCTTGCAGCCGCCGAGGTTACGTCTCCCGATGGCCGGATCAAGGTCGAAGTCGAAGTCGATGGCGACGGCGTGCCGTTCTATCGTATCGAGCGTGACGGCAAGGAAATCATCGCCAACAGCGACCTCGGCTTCCAGTTTACCGACGAAGAGGTGATGCGGCGCAATTTCACCGTGATCAGCGAGAAGATCACCAGCGCGGATTCGACTTGGGAACAGCCGTGGGGCGAGCGCCGCTTCGTGCGGGACCGTCACAACGAGCTGGAAGTCGTGCTGCAGGAAGACCGGGTCCTGTCGAAGCGACAGCTCAAGGTGCGGTTCCGGGTGTTCGATAACGGCGTGGGCTTCCGGTACGAATTCGACCGGCCCGACGACAAGATCACCAACATTTCCGACGAGTTGACCGAATTCGTGATCGCGCCTCCAGGAACCGCCTGGTGGATCCAGGGCGGCGACTGGAACCGCTACGAGCAGATGTACAAACAGACGCCCATCGACAGCGTTTCGGTGGCGCATACGCCGATGACCATCCGCCTCGAGGACGGGACCCATCTGGCATTCCACGAGGCAGCGCTGGTCGACTATTCCGGCATGCGGCTGCAGCGCATGGAAGGACAGCGCTTCAAGGCGACGCTGGCACCCTCGAGCCGCGGGGCGCGCGTCGTCCGCAAGGGCGCCTTCACCACCCCGTGGCGCAGCATCCGCATCAGCGAAGGCCCTGCCGGACTGGTCGAGAACGATCTCGAACTCAACCTCAACGAGCCCAATGCGCTCGGCGATGTCAGCTTCTTCAAGCCGGCCAAGTACATCGGCATCTGGTGGGGAATGATCTCCAACCGCTGGACCTGGGCCGAGGGCGATCGCCACGGGGCGACCACGGAACGCGCCAAGCAGTATATCGACTTCGCCGCCAAGCACGGTTTCCGCGGCATCCTGATCGAGGGCTGGAACGAGGGCTGGAACGGCAACTGGTTCGGCGACGGGCGCGACTTCAGCTTCACCAAGGCCTATCCGGATTTCGATTTCGCCGAAGTAACCGCCTACGCCAGGAAGAAGGGCGTCCACATCATCGGTCACCACGAAACCGGCGGGAATATCGAGGTATACGAGGCACAGCTCGAAGCCGGCCTCGATCTCTACGCCGCCAATGGCGTCGACGTGGTGAAGACCGGTTATGTTGCCGATGCGGGAGGGATCATCTCCTGCAATGCCGACATTTCCGATCCCTGCGTCGAAGGCGGAGGCGAGGTCTTCGAATGGCACGATGGCCAGCGCATGGTGCAGCACCATCTGAAGGTCGTGCGCGAAGCGGCCGAGCGCGGCATCGCCATCAATCCGCATGAGCCGGTCAAGGATACCGGCTTGCGCCGTACCTATCCCAACTGGGTCGCCCGCGAGGGCGCGCGCGGGCAGGAATACAACGCCTGGAGCGCCTTTGCGAACGGGCCGGACCACGAACCGACGCTGGTCTACACCCGCATGCTGTCGGGCCCGATGGACTACACGCCGGGCGTGCTCGGTCTGGTCGGGGACAACAACTATCCCATCGCCTCGACTCTGGCGAAACAGCTCGGGCTCTATCTCGCGATCTATTCGCCGATCCAGATGGCGGCGGACTTCGTCGAGAGCCTGGAAGCGCATCCCAAGGAGCTGGAGTTCATCAAGGCGGTCCCCGCCGACTGGTCGGAAAGCCACCTGATCGACGGTGCGGTGGGCGACTACGCCATCTTCGCGCGCAAGGACCGCAATAGCGAGGATTGGTACGCGGGCGGCGTCAACGACGCGACCGAGCGCACTGTCACGCTGACCTTCGACTTCCTCGATGCAGGCAGGACCTACAAGATGAAGGTGTGGAAGGACGGGCCCGAGGCGACGTACCTGACCGAGAAGCGCCATGATATCGCCTATGAAACGCTGAACGTGAAGAAGGGCGACACCTATACCGTCCGCCTCGCACCCGGTGGTGGCCTCGCGATGCAGCTCAAAGCCGGCAAGTGAGGTGGGTGGCGGGCCTGTTGCTGGTGCTGCTCGCGGGTTGCATCACCCCGCGAGCGGAGGCACCTGAGATGACCGACATGGGCCGCTTCGTCGAAGTCGAGCGGATCGCGGTGGAGGGCCTGCCCGACCAGCGGCTGAGCATCTGGTTGCCGCCGGGCTACGACCGGGGCACCCGCCGCTACCCGGTCCTCTACATGCATGACGGGCACAACCTGTTCGATCCGGCCAAGTCCAACTTCAACAAGGTCTGGGCGGCGGACAAGGCGATGCTGGCCGCGATGGCTACCGGCAAGGTGGAGCCGCACATCATCGTCGGCATGTGGCCGCCGGGGCCGGATCGTTATCGGCAATACCTGCCGCAGTTTACCGCCGAGCGTGCGACCGGCGGGATCGCCGCCAGCATCCGCGACAACAGCAATGGCGGGCCGATTGTATCGGCGCGCTATCTCCAGTGGATCGCCGACGAGTTGAGGCCGCAGATCGACCGCGACTACCGCACCCTGTCCGGCCCGCAGCACACCGCCATTGCGGGATCGAGCATGGGCGGGATCATGAGCTGCTATGCCATTATCGAGCGGCCCGACGTGTTCGGCCGCGCGGCCTGTGTCAGCTCGCACTGGCCGATCGCCCTGCCCGAAGAGGCCGAGGCGAACCGGGCGCAAGTGTTCGGCATCTGGCAGGGCTGGCTGGGCGCAAAGCTGGGAAAGCCCGCTGGCCGCCGTATCTGGATGGACCACGGCACGGAGACGCTCGACCGCTATTACGCGCCTTATCAGCAGGTTATCGACCAGAGCTTCCGCGAAGCCGGATGGGCCGAAGGCAGGGATTTCCGCTCCGAGGTCTATCAAGGCAAGGAGCATGAGGAAAACGCCTGGGCGCAGCGCTTGCCGGAAATTTTCGGCTGGCTACTGTCGGAGCGATGAGCGAGCCCGCAGCACCCGATGTCGTGATCCTCGGCGGCGGCAGCGCGGGCTGGATCACCGCCTGCCTGCTGCACCGCGAATGGGCGGGCAGGGGCGGTTCGGTCACGGTGGTCGAAAGCCCGGAGATCGGCATCATCGGCGTGGGCGAGGGCTCGACCCCGCAATTGAAGGCCTTCTTCGACATGCTCGGCGTGAAAGAGGCCGAGTGGATGCCGGCCTGCAATGCCACCTACAAGCTCGGCATCCGCTTCAACGGCTGGAGCGAGCGGGCGGGGTTCGAAAGCTACTACCACCCGTTTCCCGGCCCCGTGGACCTGCACAGCGAGCCGCATTTCGTCCAGAATTGCCTGCTCGCCCGGCATGGCTTGGATGTCCCCGCGCACCCCGATCCGTGGTTTCTGGCCACACAATTGAGCGAACGCGGGCTCGGACCGGTGGCGGGCGAGAATTTCCCCTTCGCACCCAGCTATGGCTATCACTTCGACGCTCATGCCATCGGCGCCTTCCTGCGCGAGTGGGCCGTGGCACGCGGGGTGCGCCACCTTCCGCTCAAGGTCGCGGCAGTCGAACGGACGGACGATGGGGACATCGCCGCGCTGCTGTGCGAGGGCGGGGAACGGGTCGGGGGCACGCTGTTCGTCGATTGCTCGGGTTTCCGTTCGATGCTGGCGCAGCAGGAGCTCGGGGTCGAGTTCCTGCCCTTTGCCGAGAACCTGTGCAACGACAGCGCGGTGGTAATGCCGACCGGGCACCTCGCGCCCTTCCGGCCGCAGACCGATGCCACCGCGATGAAGGCCGGCTGGCGCTGGTCCATCCCGCTGACGAACCGGGTCGGCAACGGCTATGTCTACTCGTCGAAATATATCTCCGATGAAGAGGCCGAGGCCGAACTGCGCGCTTCGCTGGGACTGGGTGAGGATGGCCCGCAAGCGCGCTTCCTCAAGATGAAGGTCGGCAGGGTCGCGGAAACCTGGCACCGCAACTGCCTCGCGGTCGGCCTGTCGCAGGGTTTCCTCGAGCCGCTCGAGGCGACCGCGCTCCACATCGTCATCGCCACCGCGCTGGAGTTCGCACAGGCCTTTGCCGCCGGTGGCTTCGGTCCGCTGCACCGCGACGCCTTCAACGCCTCGATCGCCGCCCGTTACGAGGGGATACGCGACTATATCGTGGCGCATTACCGCCTCAACCAGCGCAGCGACACGCAGTACTGGCGCGACAATGCCGCGAATCAGATCCTGTCCGATGGTCTCAAGTCGATGATGACCGCGTGGTTTCGCCAGCAGGACATGAATGCCGCCAACGATGCGGCCTATGGCGGCAAGCGCTATTACGCCAACGCCAGCTGGCACTGCCTGTTTGCCGGCTACGGGACATTCCCGCCGCAGGACAGGCTCCAGCCCGCCCCGGCGCAGGCACGGGTCGCGGACCTGGAAGGGGTCGAGGGCATGATCGATGCCTGCGCCATGAATTTCCGACCCTACGATCCGGTGATTGCCGCGCAAGCCGATTGACCTAGCCCGCCCGTTTCGGCCAATCATGCCGCGAACAAGCGTGGGGGCGAGGTACCGGTCGTGAGCAGGGACGAGAGGCGTCTGACCTCCTTCGACGTGGCAGCGCGGGCGGGCGTGTCCCAATCGACGGTATCCCGCGCGCTTTCCGGTTCTCCGACGATCACCGAGGCGACCCGCCTGCGCGTCATGGAGGCGGCGCGGGAGCTCGGCTATGTCATCGACGAACGCGCCGCCCGGCTGCGCAGCGGGCTCAGCAAGACGATCGCGGTGGTCGTCATCGGCCGTCCGGGACAGGGGGCGGCGGCGGTCAATCCCTTCTATTACTCGCTGCTCGGCAGCGTCTGCACGGCGGCGGCGACACTCGGCTATCAATCGCTGGTCTCGATCCAGTCGGAGCCCGAACAGTTCTTCGGCCAGTTCATCGAACGCGGGCAGGCCGACGCCGTGGTCGTGCTGGGGACCGCCACCAATCGCGAGGCCTGGGACTATTTCGGCGAATACCGGGCCAGCCAGGCCAATATGGCTTTCTGGGGCAGCCCCTTCGAGGGACAGGGCTATGTCCGCTCCGACAATCATCTGGGCGCGGCGCTGGCGGTCGAGCGGCTGGTAGAGGCCGGATATGGCCGGATCGCCTTCATCGGCGAGACCGACGGAGCCCAGCGACAGTTCCGCGAGCGCTACGAGGGGTATCGGTCAGCGGTCGAGGCGGCCGGGCTCGACATTCTCGATCCCGTGACGGCGCCCGGCCAGACCCGAGAGGAGCAGGGGGCGGGGGCGATCGCGGCATTGCTGCGCCGGACCCCGCAAGTCGATGCGGTTTTCTCGGCATGCGACGCGATGGCGTTGGGCGCACTGTCGGCCTTGCGCGGCGCCGGTGTCAGTGTGCCGGACGACTTCGGCGTGATCGGTTTCGACGGACTTGGCGTCGGTGCACATTCCTCTCCGCCGCTGACGACGATCGAGCCGGACTTCGCCGAGGCCGGGCTCAACCTGGTCGAGGCGGCGCTCGGCGGCGCGGACGACGACCGCGATCGCCGCGTATCGGTCACGCTGGTCGAACGTGCCAGCGCCCGTTCAAGGCGCTAACGAAACGGCCGCCCCCGAGGGAGCGGCCGCAAGATCTTTTGTTGTGGTTTGAGCTTTAGAATTCTGCCGAGACGGAAACGGAGAAACTCCTGCCGACATCGTAGCTGTTGACTTCGATCCGGTTGGTTCCGGTCGACAGATATTCGAAGTTGTCGCGGCCCGTCAGGTTGCGCGCCTCGAACTTCAGTTCCAGCGGCACGCCGCCGACCTCGATGCCTTCGCGGGCCACGAAGTCGAGCCGGAAACCCGGGTTTTCGAGGATGTCGGGCAAGCCGCCTGCGCCGCGGCTCGTCACCCGCTTGCTGGCGTATGACATGATCAACGTCGCCTGCTGCAGCTTGTCGAGATCCTCGAAGCCGAGCTGCAGATTGGCGATGTGATCGGACTGGCCAGTCAGCGGCAGGCCATCGAAGAAGAAGCTCGTCGAAGGCCGCGGCACGGCGCCGACGCCGGGGGTGAAGATGAAGGTTTCATCGTCCGCGCCCACTTTCAGCTCCGACTGCGTGTAGGTGTAGTTTGCCACAACCACCGCGCGCTTGCTCTCGAACCAGCCGCCGAGGTCGATCAGGTCGTAATTGTACTGCAGTTCGACCTCGCCGCCCCAGAGCGTGGCCTCGGGTGCATTGGCGAACTGCGTAGTCTGGTCGTTGTCGGTGAAACCCGAGAACGGCTCGATCGGGTTGTCGATCTTCTTCCAGAAGCCAGCGACGGCCGCACGGCTGCCCGAACCGAAATAGTACTCTCCGCGCAGCTCGGCATTGATGAGAGTCGAATCCTGCAAAGCCGGGTTGCCGACGAAGGTACGGTTTGATTCCGGATCGGTGTAGGGCTGGAAGATCAGCTCGCGGAACTGCGGGCGGGCGATCGTTTTCGACCCGCTGGCACGAAGCTGGAAACCGTCGGCCACCTCCCACGTGATCGTCGCCCCGGGCAGGAAATAGTCGTTGGCGAGGCTGGTGACGGAATCGAGGTTCTGCTGGTTGGCGAAAACCTGGACCGGCGACACGGTCTGCACCGCATCTTCGTAGCGCAGGCCAAGGTCGATCGACACGCCGTCGAGCGGGGTCAGATTGCCCTTGATGTAGCCCGCCTTGATTTCGAGGTCGGCGGCGAACACCGGAAAGGTCTGCGAAGTTTCGAACAGGCCGACGCCGTAGAAATCGATGATCGCATCGCCGAGCAGGAGATCGGGCCTGAGGCCGCCGACGCCCGAGGGGAAGTTGGAGTCCGAATCCCACAGGAACTGGCGGAACGAGGACAAGCGGCTGGTGTCGGTATAGGCACCGCCCACCGTCACGCTCAGCAGGTCCGGGATGACCGGGTAGCTGACATCGATGCCGCCGTACCACAGCTTCTCCGTCAGGTCGGAGAAGGAGACCTGTGCCAGGTCGCCGCGGATGCGGTTGAGCGGGTTGACGAAGATGTCGCCCGTCTGGTCGCCGGCATTGTTGGTCCGGACATATTCGAAATCGTATTCGAACGGGCTCTCGCGGTCCGTCTGGGCGAAACCGCCGCGCAGATCGACCCCGAGGTCGCCGAATTCGAGTTCGGCGATCAACTGGCTGTCGATCAGCTGGCGTTCGAACCAGCCGGTCGATTGCTGGATCTCGTCGTCGCCGTCCTGAATGTTCCGGCCTTGCGAGATGACCGCCTGCTTGAGCGTGTCGCGGATGTACAGGTTGGTCCAGCGGAACTGGTGTTCGCCGACCTCGAGCCCGAAGCCGAGCAGCGCGTTGGCGGTGATCCGGTTGTTGGTGACGAAATCGCGGAAATCGGTCCGCACGTTGAGATCGAGATCGTCCGGCGTCTGCGAAGTCACGACGCGCGTGGTATAGCCATTGCTGAGGTTGGCGGTGGCGATGACGCCGAGCCGCGCCTCGCCGATGTCGACCGCGTCGCCCAGCGTGATGCCGCCGGAAAAATTGGGCCGGGTCCGCCCGATGCGCTGGACGATGTTGAGGTTGGGGACGTTGAGCTGCTTGGCGATCGCCTGCTGGTCGGCCAACGCGAGGTCGGACAGCTGCGTGTCGCCGGCGAAGAAGGCCTGCAGCGCGGGCGGCGGATCGCGGCGCTCGGTGGTGAAGCCCCACTTGTCGTACTTCGAGCCATAATACTGGACGGAGTCGCCGAAGGTGGTGATCGTATCGCCGCTGACGCCGAAGCTGAGTTTCACAAACCCTTCGTCGGGCACCGCCTTGGTGGTCAGGTTGATGACGCCGCCGCCGAATTCGCCGGGGAAGTTCGCCGAATAGGTCTTCTGCACGAGGCTGGAGGCGACGATGTCGGTCGGGAAGATGTCGAGCGGCACGACCCGGCTGAGCGGATTGGGCGAGGGCAGCGGCAGGCCGTTGAGCAAGGCGAGCGAATACCGATCTCCCAGGCCGCGGACAAAAACTCGGCCATCGCCGTTGTCGCTGAGGCCGGTGACGCGGCTGATGGCGCTGGCAATGTCGCCGTCGCCGGTGCGGGCGATATCCTCGCTCGACAGTACGGAGACGACCTGCGTCGAGCTGCGCGTGATGTCGCGCGGGCCGCGGCGTCCGGTGACGGTGATGATGTTGCCGCCGCCGGGAATGGAGACGTCGGGGCCTTCGTCCTGCAATGCTTCGTCGCCCGTCGCTGTCTCGTTGAGCGGGGGCTCGGCCTGCGCCTCATCGGCCGGCGCTTCGGCGACCGGGTCCTCTTCGGGCTGGCCCTGATCCTGTGCGAAAACCGCGCCCGGGGTGGTGAGCGCGGTGGTGAGGAGCAGCCAACCTGCGAGCTGCTTGCCGATGGACATGGTACTGGGTCCCGTCATTGTAAGAAGTTCCGAATGCGCACCCGGCTGGCGGGAGACGGCCTGGCCGGGTGCGACTTTCATTCGAGGCATGAGGCGGCGGGTTGTCCCGGCCGCCTCGGCCATGGATTGCGATCAGAAGACCGGCAGCGAGTTGCAGGCACCGGTGTTTGCCGTGCCGAGCGTTACGGTCGGCGAGTTGCAGGTCCAGCCTTCGGCCCAGTTGCCGGCGGTGTTCTGGACTGCGCCGATAAAGGCGGGCGTGACCGTGAAGAAGCTCGACAGCGCGGTCGGATTGAACACCGCGCGGGCATTTTCGTTGGTGCCATTGATGAACGGCGCACCGCCGAGGCCCGTCAGCGTGTTGGTGAAGCTGGCGCTGTTGTTGCTGCCTGCCTCGTACCGCGTCTGTACGTCGGCCGCCGTCGTACCGGTCCCCGCGCGGAAGTCGACGGCGCAGTCCAGGACGAAGGAGTTGAACACCAGCGGACCGGCTTCGTCGAGCGCGGCGTCGGCAGCGCGATTCAGTGCATCGGCGCCGTCGACGCGGATACAGGCCGTCGATCCCTTCTGGTCGAACAGGATCGAGTTGACGATGCTGAAGTCCGTCTTGCCGCGGAAGCGCAGCAACTGGTCGCCCGTGGCGCTGTTGCCGACGAAGGTAGCATTGGTGATGCGGGTGTTCTGGCGCGGCGTGTTTTCCTCGAGCGTGTTGGAGGAATCCGCTTCGATGATGGTGTCGCCGGCGGTGGCGCGCTGGATGGCGATGACCTGGTCGAAGCTGCCCTTGACGCCCACGTCCGTATCGATCGAGTCGTCTTCCGAACCGACCACCACGAGGCGGCGCATGTTGATGACGCCGCCGAAGAATTCGGCCCCGTCGTCGGAGCTGTTGTAGCTCATGATGTTGTTGAAGGTCGTTCCGCTGCCGACGCCGCCGGTGGTCAGCGACTGCAGTTCGTCACCGTTCGAAAGGATGAAGCCCGAATAGCGGATCTGGACGAAAGACATCGTGCCCGAATTGTCGTTGCTGGTCGCGCCGCCATAGCGCGGCGGGGTGGTGGCGCCTTCCACCAGGCGCTCGCAGGCGACCGTGCCCGGCGTTGCGCCGGTGGCGGAACAGTCGGTCACCGGCGCGCGGCCGTTGACGATCACGCCGCCCCACTGACCCGAGGAATTGGTGTTGTTGAGCCCGAGGACATTGTCGCGGCTGGTGAAGATGATTGGGCGGGTCGCGGTTCCGACCGCGCGGATGTCGTTGCCGCGGTTGACGTTGAGGAAGCTCGATCCCGAGGCGAACAGGATGACGCCCGGCTCGATCGTCAGCACGACGTTGCCGTCGCTGGCGCCGTCCGATGCGTCGGGGGCCGGGCCGCCGTCGGCGCCGACGTTCACCTGGCCGTCGATCTGGTACAGCAGGCCGCGGATCTGGGCGAGGGTGGTCGATGCGGTAAAGTTCGTCGGCAGGCGGCAGACGCGATATTCGCCAGTCGGGCCGGAAATGGTGCCGGCATCGAACAGCTGTGTCGGGTTGGCGATCGTCGGGCATCCGGCGGCCGGGGTCACCAGCGTGCTGGTCGGCGTGGGAGTCGGCGTCGGCGTCGGGGTCGGGTTGTTGATGATGATGTTGCCGCCGGTACCGGGCGAAACGATCTCGTCGGCGCCGCAACCGGCGAGGGCCAGTGCGCTGCAGCCGATGATGAGCGAGCGGTGGAAAGTAGTCACGGCGGAAGATCCCCTGAGTTGGCCGAAGAATCGGTCGTTTGACGTCGCGAAGCTTGTCGCGAGTCGGGCCGCTACGGGGTTGGGATGACAGTTTGTGTCAGCGCATTGCCGTTTTGTGACTGTCCACAGGCCCCGCCCGTAAAACCGCACACTTTCGGGCTGTCGCAGCAATGCGCGCGAAAATGACAGAAATGTTGCAATCTGTCGAAAAATGTCACATGATTGTCATTATCGAATTGCGACCGGGGAGAGACGCATGAAGACCGCCATCGTTATTGCCGCTGCCTTTCTTGGCTTTGCCGGCGCGGCATCGGCCGAACCGGCCGCCAATCCAGCCGCTTCGCTCAATCGCGCCGCCGTGCTGGTGGCGAAGGGCGAATACGCGGACGCGCGCGCGATTTACCGCGAGATCGAGCGGACCCCTGCCGATTACCGGATCGAGACGACCGACGGACGCTGGGTCTATCCGGCAGAAGTGGCGCGCCGCGGGCTTGTGGCGATCGAACGCCGCGATCGGCCCGTGGAGATCGCGTCCCGCAAATAGGGATGGCCGGCATCGCGGAAAGCCGAAATTAACCACCGTTTAGCGCGGTTTCCAGCGGCCCGTCTTTACCGGCGGGCCGTTTCTTTTTGCGGGCAGGAACCATGACCATTCATCTTGCTGTCACCGGCATGTCATTTAGTATGGCGATGGGGGCGTGACGGAGGGCTCGGTGATTCTAGCTAGATCGAGCCGGCTTGCCATTTATGCTTTGCTGGCTCTGGCATCGGTACCTGCGCAGGCCGATGTGTTGGAAATTGGAGATGACGGTGCTCGCTGGGTTTCCGGCGGGCCTGCGGTGTCGCCCGATGCGATGGAAATCGCGGGCGCGCTCGGCGATGTCGATGCATCCGCCGTCGGCGAATTGCCGGGCGGAATCCTGTCCGATCCGGCAATGCACGCGCGCGCCGTGCCCGCTGCCTATCATGGCAAGGTCATGGAGCTCGCGGCCCGCTTCGATCTCAGCCCGAGCCTGATCGAAGCCCTGGTCTGGCAGGAAAGCCGCTGGCGACCCACGGCCGTATCCACCGCCGGGGCCCGCGGCCTGGCGCAATTGATGCCGGGTACTGCCCGCTATCTCAACGTCAATCCCGACGATCCTTTCCAGAACCTCGAGGGCGGGGCACGCTATCTGCGCGAACAGCTCGACCGGTTCGACGGCGACCTCGAACGCGCGCTGGCCGCCTACAACGCCGGCCCGGGCCGCGTCATCGATGCCGGCGGCATCCCGAATATTCGCGAGACGAAACTCTACGTTGCGTCCATCATGGGCCGTCTCGCCAATCACTCACGCAAGGAAGACTAGATTATGGGTTCGCTTTCCCGCCTGTTCGCATTGGCGGCACTGATTTCACCGACGGCCGTGCTGGCGCAAAGCCAGGCTGCCGACCCGCAGGGTTCCGGCCCGGTCGTCAATGCGCTGGCCTGGCTCCAGGGAACGCTGCTCGGCTCGGTCGCGACTGCCGTCGCGGTCATGGCCGTCGCTGCCGTCGGCTTCATGATGCTGACCGGCCGGATCAACTGGCGCTTCGGCGCGACGGTGATCATCGGCGTCTTCATCCTGTTCGGCGCGACCACCATCGTTGCCGGTATCCAGAGCGCGGCGGGGTAAGCGGCGGTGACCGATCTCGTGCGTCATCCCGTCCATCGCGCGCTCACGCGGCCGCAGATGTTCGCGGGCGTGACGATGAACTTCTTCATCATCAATCTGATGGTGACGACGATCGCATTCCTGATCCTGAAAAGCTTCTGGATTGTGCCGGTGCCGATCGTCACCCACGCGATCGGCTATTTCGTCTCGCTGCGCGAACCGCGCATCTTCGACCTGTGGATCACCAAGGTTTCGATGTGCCCGCGGGTGAAGAACTACAAGCACTGGGGCTGCAACAGCTATGCGCCTTGATGCGGAAAGATTGATGCGATGAGCAAGTGGATCGGCCCTGCGGCCTGGAGCGAGAAGGAAGCCCGTGCCGGCGACCGGCTGCCCTATGCCCGGCTGGAAGACGAGAACACGCTGCTGCTCCGCGACGGTTCGCTGATGATGGCGCTGCAGGTTCCGGGGCTGCTGTTCGAGACCGAGGATAGCGAGGCGCTCAATGCCCACGCCGCGACCCGCGAAGTGGTGCTGCGCTCGACGCTGGATTCGCGGTTCGTGCTCTATCACCACGTCATCCGGCGGCGGGTGGAGGTCGAGCTCGACGCCGATTTCCCCGATCCGCTCAGCGCCCATATCGATGCGCGGTGGAAGGAGCGGCTGGGGTCCGGCTCGCTCTTCATCAACGATCAGTTTGTGACGCTGATCCGCCGCCCGGCGCGCGGCAAGGCGGGCCTGGCCGAGCGGCTGGGCAAGAAATGGAGCCGGCGCGGGCAGAAGGAACTCGAGGCCGATCCGCGCGACCTGCGCTCGCTCAAGGCGGCGGTGAACGGCCTGCTGGCGTCGTTGCAGGCCTATGGCGCGACGGTGCTCGCCGAATATCGCGGGCCATCGGGCAGCACCAACAGCGAATTGCTCGAGCTGCTGTCGGCGCTTTACAATGGCGAGATGCGCCCGGTGCGCCGACCGGCGGACGATACCGATGTCGGCTTCATGTTGCCGTATCGCCGCACATCTTTCGGGCTCGATGCGATGGAGCAGCGCGGGGCAGGGGACCCCGATTTCGCCAGCATCCTCAGCCTCAAGGATTATCCCGAGGCGACCTCGCCCGGCCTGCTCGACGGCCTGCTGCGGTTGCCCTACGAGATGATTGTTACCGAGACCTACGCGCCGCAGGAACGCACGACCGCGCGGGAAAGGATCGACCTCTCGCTGCGCCGGCTGCGTTCTGTCGACGAGGAAGCGACGGCGGAACGCGTCGACATGATGAATGCCCGCGATGCGCTCGGCAACGGCGGCGTCGGTTTCGGCGACCATCACCTGTCCGTGCTGGTGCGCGAGACGAACCTGCCCCGGCTCGACGATGCAAGCGCCGCCTGCGCCGCTGCGCTGGCCGACACCGGCGCGGTGGTCGTGCGCGAGGATACCAATCTCGAACCGGCCTTCTGGGCGCAGTTCCCCGGCAACGAGGCCTACGCCGTGCGCCGGGCAATGATCTCAAGCGCAAATATGGCCAGCTTCGGCTCGCTGCACGGCTTTGCGCTGGGGCAGGCCGAAGGCAACCATTGGGGCGATGCGGTAACCTTGCTGGAAACCACCAGCGCGACGCCCTTCTTCTTCAACTTCCACAACGGCGACTTGGGCAATTTCTCCATCATCGGGCCGTCGGGGTCGGGCAAGACGGTGGTGATGAACTTCCTCGCCGCACAGGCGCAGAAATTCAGCCCGCGCACCATCCTGTTCGACAAGGACCGCGGCGCGGAACTGTTCATTCGCGGCATCGGCGGGCGGTATGACCGAATCTATGCCGGCGAACCGACCGGCTTCAACCCGCTGGCGCTGCCCGATACCGCCGCCAATCGCGCCTTCCTGCGCGACTGGCTGGGCGTGCTGCTCAAGGCCGATGGCCCCGAAGAACTGCAGATGATCGCCCACGCGGTCGATGCGGCTTACGAGAACGATGCTTCGCTGCGGCGCCTCCGCCACTTCCGCGAACTGCTGTCGGGCTCGCGCCGCCCTGAGGCGGGGGACCTGGCGGATCGCCTGTCGGCCTGGATCAACAAGGGCGAGAACGCCTGGCTGTTCGACAACGAGCGCGACAAGCTCGATCTCGACAACCGCGTGCTCGGCTTCGACATGACCGCGCTGCTGGAAAACCCCAAGCTGCGCACACCGACGATGATGTACCTGTTCCACCGCATCGACGAGCGGCTGGACGGCAAGCCGACCATGATCCTGATCGACGAGGGCTGGAAGGCGCTCGACGACGAGGTCTTCGCCGCTCGCATCCGCGACTGGCTCAAGACCCTGCGCAAACGCAATGCGCTGGTCGGGTTCGCCACGCAGAGCGCCGCCGACGCGCTCGAAAGCCGCATCTCGACCGCGCTTGTCGAACAGACCGCGACCATGATCTTCATGCCCAACAGCCGCGCCCGGGCCGAGGATTACTGCGACGGCTTCGGGCTCACCAGCCACGAACTGGCGCTGATCCGCTCGCTTCCGGCGCATAGCCGCGCCTTCCTGATCCGCCAGCCTGACGCCAGCGTCGTCGTCCGGCTCGACCTGTCGAACGCGCCCGAAGTGCTGACCGTGCTTTCCGGCCGCGAGGGCACGGTGCGCCGTCTCGACATGCTGCGCGATGCAGTGGGCGACAATCCCGCTGACTGGTTCCCCGCGCTCACCGGGCATGCCTGGCCCGTGCAGTCCGCGCGCGAGCCCGACGTGGCCGATATCGTCTCGTTCAAGCAGGCCGCAGAATGAGCGCGCAGTGCGACGCCGCCATGTCCGAAGCCGCCGGCGGGATCGCCGCGTCGCTGAAAGCCGTCGACTGCGTCTCGGCCGAGGTGACCGGCACCGCCTTCGGCAAGCTGTTCGCGCCGGGCGGGGCGCTGGCGACGACGCTGACGATCCTGCTGACGCTTTACGTCGCGTTCTTCGCCATCGCGCTGCTGACGGGCCGGTCGAACCTCAGCATTCGCCAGCTGACCCCGCGCATGCTGACCGTCGGGCTGGTGCTCACCTTCGCCACAAGCTGGGTCGCGTACCAGAGCGTTGTCTGGAACCTCGCCCTCGGCGCGCCGGACTGGCTGGCCGGCATCCTCACAGGCGACCGCGGGTCGGCGACGATGACTTTCGCGAGCAAGGTCGATGTGGTGTTCCAGGCGGTGGAGCAGGCCTCGGCAGGGCAAACCGACATCGAGGCGTTCTCGCCCCCCGGTATGCTTTGGCTTGGTGCCTTGCTGTTCATGCTCGGGACGGTTGGTGTTCTGGTGACTGCTCGCATTGCTCTTGCACTGCTTGTGGCAATCGGACCGATCTTCGTGGTGATGGCGCTGTTCGACGGGACGCGCGGGCTGTTCACCGGATGGCTCAAAGGGCTCGTGATGCTGGCCCTGACGCCGCTGTTCGCAGTGCTTGCGGGGAGCATCATGCTCGAACTGTCGGTCCCGATCCTGTCGGCGCTGACCCAGAACGCGGGTGAAATCCCGGCACGCCCGGCAATGGCGTTCCTGATGGTCGGCGCGGTGCATGTGGCGCTGATGGTAATGGTGCTCAAGGTTGCCGGAACCATGGTCGCCGGTTGGCAGGTGTTCGGAATGGTGCCCGGCAAGGATGACGCGAAGGGTGACGGTTCCGCCAATGCCCAGCCGCAGATCGTCACGGTGCGCGGCGATACCGGCCAGCCGCAGCCGGGTGCAGCAACCGGCGCCGCCGGTGCGACCGGCGCGCGGCGCACCGCAGTCGCCGCCATGCCCTATATCGCCGCCAACGACAGCGGCGGCGGGCCCTCCGGTGTGCGCGAGACGCGCATCGTCGGCACCGCTTCAGCCGCCAGTCAGCCGGCTGCCGCCACAGGTGCCGTGTCCCGCACGCGCGGTCTCGGCACACGGTTCAGGTCCGCACCTGTCCGCTCTACGGAGAAAGTGAAATGATCCGCGTCGGAATGTCCGCGCTTGCAATCGTCCTCGCTGCAACACCGCTCGCGGCACAGGATTCGCGTCTGGTCGAGATCGAGTACAACCCGGCCAGGGTCGTGCGCATCGAAGGCCGCACCAAGGTCCAGGCGACGATCCAGTTCGGCGACGACGAGTCGATCGAGAACGTCGCCGTGGGCGATTCCGCCGCATGGCAGATCACGCCCAACAAGCGCGCCAACCTTCTGTTCGTGAAACCGCTGGAGCCCGCGGCGAGCACGAACATGACGGTAGTGACGAACAAGCGGACCTATCTGTTCGATCTCGTTGCCAGTCCGCGTGCGCGTCCGCTTTACATATTGACGTTCAAGTACCCGGACGAACCGAAGGACGAGACCATCCTGGCGGCGGACGACGCGGTGAGCCCGGTCGAAATGGCGGCGGCGACGGATCCGTATTCGGTCGTCGATCCGGCGAGCCTCAACTGGGCGTGGAGCCAGGCCGGCAGCACGGCCCTGTTTCCGGTTCGTACCTTCGATGATGGCGACGCGACGTTCCTCGAATGGACGGTCGGTACGCCGGTCCCCGCAATCCTGGTCAAGGATTTCGAGGGCACCGAAGGTCCGGTCAATTTCACCGTGCGCGGCAATACCGTCGTCGTCGATGGCGTCCCGCGCGAGATCGTGCTGCGGTCCGGCGACGAGAGCGCCGTGCTCACCAACAACGGCCCGGTGCGGGCGCCCAAGCTGCCGGCACAGGCGTCGCTGGCGGATGGTCGCTGACGCGGCGCGAAGACAGGAAGGACTGAAATCATGCGGCTTGCCATGCGCATTCCCGACAAGGCCGGACCAAACGAGGTCGCCAACGATGTCGACCCACGCGAAACCGTCGATTCCTCGGTAACGGATCTCGCCTCGCGTACGGCCTATCCGGTGGTCGCGAACAAGGGCGGCAAGTCGGATGCGATGGGCCTCGCAGCGGGGATCGCCATTGTGGCCGCGCTGGGTGCTGTCACGCTCTGGAGCATGAACAGCGCGAGGCTCGAGCCGCAGCAAGGGGTAGGCAACGCCAACAATGCGCCGCAGCAGGCCGTGCCGCCTCCTGCCCAGGCGACCGCGCCGCAGCAGGCCACCGCGCCTGCCCCGGTCGCGGCGATGCAACCCGATCCCGCGCCGGCCCCGATCATGGCGGTCGAGCCTGGCAGCGTCGCGGTGACCGTCGTCAATCCCTACACCAGCCCGGCCATGGTCTTCGATGCCAGCGCCCGTGCTGCGGAGGCGACGGTTGGCGCGCCGGTCGCCGCAATGGTGGGCGGCGAAGGGGCTGCCGGCGGCGGTTCGGCGGGCGATTTCGCCAGCCGCGTCGGCGGGGTCGGTGGCGGCCCGGCTGAGGCGTCGCGCCTGGTCAATCCGTCGACCACGGTAACGCAGGGAACGCTGATCCCGGCGATCCTCGAAACGGCGATCGATACCGACGTGCCCGGCTTCGTACGCGCCGTGGTGAGCCAGGACGTCCGAAGCTTCGACGGCAAGAACGTCCTCATCCCGCGCTCCAGCCGCCTTATCGGGCAATACCAGTCGGGCGTGCAGGGCGGGCAGAAGCGCGCCTATGTCATCTGGACGCGGCTGATCCGGCCCGATGGCGCCTCGGTCACGCTGCAGTCCCCCGCCATCGGTTTCGACGGCACGACGGGCCTCAAGGGCAAGGTCGACAGCCGGTTCTTCCAGCGCTTCGGATCGGCCATGCTGCTATCGGTCGTCGGCGGACTTTCGGCCATCGGCAGCGGCGGCGCGTCGGTCGTGATCGGTGGGGCGGGGCAGTCCGCTGCCGCCGCGGCGGCGACGCAGGACAGCCAGGTCGGCCCGCGCATCCGGGTGCGCCAAGGCGAACCGATCCGGGTCTTCACCGCGCGCGACCTCGGCTTCACCTCGGTGATGTGACGCCGATTATGGCTGCCGAGATCCATCCTCTGGGCAAGGGCGAGCCGGTCGCCGGCGATCGCAGCGTCTATCTCGACGCCTATCTCGCCCCGTTCCGCCGCTGGCTCGACCGCGACACGGTGACCGAAATCATGGTCAATCGTCCGGGCGAGGTGTGGATAGAGGACGCCAGCAATCCCGGCATGCAGCGGATCGACACGCCCGAGATCGACGACCGGCTGGTCCAGCGCCTTGCCGAACAGGTCGCCCGGGTCAGCCACCAGGGGATCAATCGCGAGCATCCCCTGCTCGGCGCAACGCTGCCCGACGGCGCGCGCGTCCAGTTCTGCGGCCCGCCCGCCAGCCGCAAGCACTGGGTCATGGCCATCCGCCGCCACCGCCGGCTCGACCTCCCGCTCGACGCCTATGATTCCGGTCCGCTCGCGCCAGCAGGCGAACAACCCATGCCCGACGCGCAGGCCGAGCCCATCGCCTTCCTGCGCGAAGCCATCCGCCAGCGGCGCACGATCCTGATTTCCGGCGGCACCAGCACCGGCAAGACCACCTTCCTCAACGCCATGCTCGGCGAGATCCCGCGCGACCAGCGCGTGGTGCTGGTCGAGGATACGCCCGAACTGCGCCTGCCCGGCGAAAACGGCGTCGGACTGGTCGCGGTGAAAGGCGAACTGGGCGAAGCCAAGGTCACCGCCAACGAACTGCTGCAGGCCGCCTTGCGCCTGCGGCCGGACAGGATCGTGCTGGGTGAATTGCGCGGCGCGGAGTCGGTCAGCTTCCTGCGTGCCATCAACACCGGCCACCCGGGCAGTTTTTCGACCATTCACGCGAACTCCATCGCGGGCGCATTGGAGCAGTTGTCGCTGATGGTCATGCAGACCGGCATCGGCCTGACACGCAGCGACACCAAGGCCTATGCCGCCAATGTCATCGACGTGATCGTCCAGCTCGGGCGCAGCAACGAGGGCAAGCGCGGCATCAGCGAGATCGCCTTGGCCAGGGACCTCGTCTGACCTCTGGCAATTGCCGGGCCGGCACCGCTATAGGGATAGCCATGGGCAGCCAGCCGATCACGCAGGACAACGACGTCGACACGCCCGTCGAGCCGCAAGAACGATATTTCAACCGAGAGCTGAGCTGGCTCGCATTCAACGACCGTGTGCTGGCCGAAGCCTGCAACGATGCCTATCCGCTATTGGAGCGGGTCCGGTTCCTGTCGATTTCCGGCAGCAATCTCGACGAGTTCATCATGATCCGCGTCTCCGGCCTCGTCGGCCAGGTGCAACGGGGGATCGAGAAGCCGTCGAACGACGGCCGGACTCCGAAGGAGCAGCTCGCCGCGATCATCGGCCGACTGGAAGAACTGAACGACAGTCAGCAGGCGATCTGGCGCGACCTGCGCTTGTTGCTGGCCGAGGCCGGAATCCACGTCGCCGCGGAAGAGCGCGTCAATGCCGAGGCCTATGCTTGGCTGCGCACGCACTTCCATAACGAGATCCTCCCGCTGCTGACTCCGCAGGCGCTCGACCCCGCGCATCCGTTTCCCTTCGTCGCCAACGAGGGACTGGGGCTGCTTTTCACCCTGCGTCGCCATGGCGAGGAACTGGTGGAAATGATCCTCATCCCATCTGCCCTGCCGCGGTTTATTCGCGTGCCCGGCGACGACGCGCTGTTCATCAGCATCGAAAGCCTGATCACGCGCTTTGCCGGGCACATCTTTCCCGGCTTCGAGATGGTCGGCCACGGCGCTTTCCGCGTGCTGCGCGACAGCGACATCGAAATCGAGGAAGATGCCGAAGATCTGGTCCGCACCTTCCGCAGCGCGATCCAAAGACGCCGGCGCGGGCAGGTCATCCAGCTGGAAATCGAGGACGGCTTCGATCCAACGGCCGAAGCCCTGCTGCGCGAAAAGCTCGACACCGCCGGGGCGACGATCATCAAGACCGACGGGATGCTCGGCATCGCCGGTCTCGGCGCGATCGTCGGCGAGGACCGGCCTGATCTCAAGTTTGCCAGCTATTCGCCGCGCTATCCGGAGCGCGTGCTCGAACACGACGGCGACCTGTTCGCGGCGATCCGCGAGAAGGACATCGTCATCCACCACCCTTACGAAAGCTTCGATGTCGTGGTCGATTTCGTCCGCCAGGCGGCGAGCGATCCTGACGTGGTGGCGATCAAGCAATCGCTCTACCGTGCGGGCAACCAGTCGGCCGTGGTCGATGCGCTGGTGGAGGCGGCCGAGAACGGCAAATCGGTCACCGCGGTCGTCGAACTCAAGGCGCGCTTCGACGAGGAGCAGAACCTGTATTGGGCGAACAAGCTCGAACGCGCCGGCGTGCAGGTCATCTACGGCTTCGTCGACTGGAAGACTCATGCCAAGGTTTCGATGGTGGTCCGCCGCGAGGAGGATGGCTTTCGCACCTACTGCCATTTCGGCACCGGCAATTATCATCCGGTGACAGCCAAGATCTATACCGATCTCAGCTATTTCACCGCCGATCCTCGATTGGGACGCGATGCCGCCAAGCTGTTCAACTTCGTCACCGGCTATGTCGAACCGCATGATCTCGAGATGCTGGCCGTCTCGCCCGTCAACCTGCGCGAGACCATCTATGCGCTGATCGACAACGAGATGGTCAACGCGCAGGCCGGCAAGCCCGCAGCGATCTGGATGAAGATGAACCAGTTGGCCGACGTCGGCATGATCGACCGGCTCTATGCCGCAAGCAAGGCCGGCGTCGAAATCCAGCTGGTGGTGCGCGGGATCTGCGAGCTGCGCCCCGGCGTATTGGGCCTGTCGGAAAACATCCGGGTCAAATCCATCATCGGGCGCTTCCTCGAACACAGCCGCATTTTCGCCTTCGCCGACGGGGCGTCGATGCCGGGCGAACAGACGAAAGTGTTCATCGCCTCAGCCGATCTGATGGTGCGCAATCTCGACCGGCGGGTCGAACAGCTGGTGCCGATCGAGAACGCGACGGTGCACGACCAGGTCCTGCAGCAGGTCCTGCTCGCCAACCTGCTCGACAACGAACAGAGCTGGGAATTGCAGCCCGACGGCCGTTACGAACGGGTCCACGCGGGTGAAAAGCCGTTCAACTGCCACCGGTACTTCATGACCAACCCGTCGCTGTCGGGCCGGGGCGGGGCGCTGGAAATCGGTGCCGTGCCGAAGCTTGCCTTGCGCAGGGGTGCGGTCTGAATGTCGCTGCAGGGCCGCAAGACCGACCGCGAAGGGCTGTTTTCGGGCAATGTCCCCCACCGTGCCATCATCGACATCGGCTCCAACACCGTTCGTCTCGTCGTCTATGGCGGATCGCCGCGCGCGCCGACGGTGCTGCTTAACGAGAAGGTGGCGGCGAAGCTCGGGCGTGATATCACGACCACAGGCAGGCTTGCCGACGAGGCGATTGCGCTGGCCATGCGCGGGCTGGAACGGTTCGCGTTGCTTCTGGCCGATCTCGGGATCGAGGACGTCGACGTGGTCGCGACGGCGGCGGTCCGCGATGCCGACAATGGACAGGCTTTCCTGCGCTCCCTGCAAAGCCTCGGGTTTGCTCCCCGTTTGCTTTCGGGCGAGGAAGAGGCCGAACTCAGCGCTTGGGGCGTCATCGGTGCATTTCCCCGCGGCAAGGGTCTCGTCGCCGATCTCGGTGGGGGAAGCCTCGAACTGATCGCGGTGGGCGCAGAGGAAGACGGCGGCAATCCGGGGAAAGGGATCAGTCTGCCGCTCGGTACCTTGCGCCTGCAGGAAGTGAAACGCGGCGATGCCGATGGCCTGCGCAAGGTCGTGCAGGCGATGTTGAAGGATGCAGCCCCCAAATCGGCCGATGGCGACCTTTTCCTGGTTGGCGGGACGTGGCGGGCGATGGCGGTGCATGCGATGGTGCAGCGCGATTTTCCGCTGACCGACCCACATGGCCTCAGCCTGCCGCGCGACGAGGCGCTCGCCTTTGCCAAGCAGCTGGCGAAAGAGGAGCCCGACGAGCTGCGGCAGGAACCGCGCATTTCGACCATGCGCGCAGCCAGCATGCCCGATGCGGCGATCCTGCTGCAGGCGCTGATCAAGCGCCTTGAGCCGCGCAATGTTGTCGTCTCCGCCTGGGGCCTGCGTGAAGGTATTTTGTTTTCCGGACTTGCGCCGCACGCCCGTGCGCAAGATCCGTTCATCGCCGGCGTCGCCACCTTTGCGTCATCGCGCGGGGCCTCGCCGACCATGGCGACGAGGATCGCGAGCTGGACGGTCGATGCGGTTCCGGGCGGCGTCGCGGGGTCCGAGCGGTTACGGCTGGCAGCAACCATGCTCTCGCTCGCTGCCATGCAGATCGAACCGAACCTGCGGCTGCGTGTCGGCGTGGAGTGGGCGCTTCACAAGCGCTGGATCGACATTTCGCCGAGCGACCGGGCAATGCTCGCCGCGGCCATCTGCGCCAACGGCAACAATCTCGACCTGCCGCCCGAAGTGACGTCGCTCGCCCGGCGCGAGGATCTCGATCAAGCGATCGGCTGGGGCCTCGCGATCCGCCTGTGTCGCCGCCTCGGCGCCCGTTCGCGGCCTTCGTTGCAACGCGGCCGGTTGCACCGCGAAGACGGCAAGCTGGTCGTCGCGCTCGAGCGAAGCCATGCGCCGCTCTATGGGATTCCGACCGAAAAGGACCACCGGCTGTTGGCGGACTGGCTCGGCCTGACGCCCAAATTGCAGGTCTTCGACGACGGGGACGAGCCCGTTTGAGATGATAGTCGGCGGCCGGTCCCGTCCGGCGAATGTGTATCAAATGCGACAATTTATCGACAGCCGCGCAATCCTGTTGCCACGCATACGTATTCCGGTTTAGCATCCTTACCCAGATGCCGCGAAAAAGCGGCACTAGGGAGAGGAGACAGCTTATGAGGATCAGGGGCATCCTGATGGCCGGCATCTGTGCCGGTGCGATCGCAGTACCCGCATACGCCCAGGAAGCAGAAGACCCGCAGGCACCGACTTCGGGTCCGCCGGTCATCGTCGTGACCGCGCAGCGCCAGGCACAGAGCCTGCAGGAAGTGCCGATCGCGGTGAGCGCCTTCTCCGCCGAAACTCTCGAGGCACAGCAGATCGAAAATGCCAGCGATCTCCAACTGACCCTGCCCAACGTATCCTTCACCAAGGGCAACTTCACCGGTGCCAGTTTCACCATCCGCGGGATCGGCGACCTCTGCGTCGGCGTGTCTTGCGACAGCGCCACTGCCATTCATACCAACGGTTCGCCGCTCTTCGGCACCCGGCTTTTCGAAACCGAATATTTTGATCTCGAGCGGATCGAAGTCCTGCGCGGACCGCAAGGCACGCTGTTCGGTCGCAACGCAACATCGGGCGTCGTCAACATCGTCACGGCGAAGCCGGACCTTTCGGGCTTCAGCGCCAAGGGCGAATTCGAATACGGCAACTACAACAGCCTCAAGGGCAAGGGCATGATCAACCTGCCCATCGGCGAAAGCATCGGCGCACGCATCGCCGGCTTTTACCTGAAGCGGGACGGCTACACGGAAAACCTGTTCAACGGCGAGGATATTGACGGCCGCGAAATGTACGCGGTGCGCGGTTCGCTCCGGTTCGAGCCTGGCCCCGACACCTCGATCGACATCATGGGATTCTATTTCCGCGAAGATGACGATCGCATGCGCATCCAGAAGCAGCTCTGCCAACGCGACGAAACCGGTATCCTCGGCTGTCTCAACAACCGCCGGGACTTCGCCAAGACCAATTCGAACTCGACCTTTACCGGCACATTGGGTTCCAGCGAATTCCTCGCAATCAACCGGATCCCTGCGACATTCGGCCTGAACAGCCTTTACGGCCCCGATGGTTACGCCAATTTCGTGGAGCCGCAGAGCTACCGGCAGGTGAACACCCAGTTCACACCGGAATATTTCGCCGATGAGCTGCAGATTCAGGGCCACATCGAGCAAAGCTTCGGCGCGATCAATGTCGGCCTGACCGGCATTTATCAGGACACTCGGGTCGACTCCCGTCAGGACTACAACAACGGCGTCGGCCAGATCCCGAACCGGGCGACGGCATTCGCAACGCTCAACACCTTTGCGAATCCGGGGGTCGTGGGGGCGACGACTGCGTCCTATTTCCAGCCTATCGTGCAAGCGCTGTTCGACGGATCGAACCTGTGCGTATCGGATACCAACCTCGACAACACCGGGGCCTTCGAAGGGTCGCGCGTCTGTACGCCGAGCGGCACGCAGTTCGACAGGTCGAATTCCGATAGCAAGTCGTGGTCGGCTGAAGCGATCATCAGTTCGGATTTCGACGGGCCGCTCAATTTCCTGCTGGGCGGAATCTACGCCGAATCGCATCTGACCGAAAACAGTTACTACGTGAACGCGTTTGCGATCGACTACATCACCGGTGTGCTCGGGTCGTTCACGTCGCTGGGCGCAGGGCTGCCACCGAGCTATCTCGGCACCTCGTTCTTCCGGAACAATACGGACGACTTCAAGCTCAAGAGCTTCGGCATCTTCGGCGAAGCCTACTGGGACATCGCGGACTCGCTCAAGCTTACTGTCGGCCTGCGGTACAACGACGACCAGAAGACCGTCCGGGCACGTTCGACGCTGGCCAGCTTCCTCAACCCCTACAGCAACAACGGCGATCCGTTCGCCTCGCCCTTCGTCGGCTCCTTCGATGCGGACCCGGGCACGGCTGGCAATCAGCTGTTCCAGGAAAGGGAGGTTTCGTTCAACGAGATCACCGGTCGCGCGGTGCTCGACTACCAGATCACGCCCGACAATATCCTCTATGCCTCGTACTCGCGGGGCTACAAGTCGGGCGGGATCAATCCGCCGCTGCAACCGATCTTCGCCGTGCCGGAAAGCTTCGGCCCGGAAAAGATCAACGCCTTCGAAATCGGCAGCAAGAACACGTTCGCCAACGGTGCTTTGCAGGTGAACGCAACGGCGTTCTACTACGACTACAAGGGCCTGCAGCTCAGCCGCATCATTGCCCGTACCTCGGTCAACGATACGATCGATGCCAAGGTCTGGGGCGTCGAGCTGGAAAGCATTCTCGCGCCGTCGCCGAACTGGCTGATCAACCTGAACTTCAGCTATCTCAATGCGGAGGTCGCGGGCGACCAGCTCTTCTCCGACCCGCGGGATCCGGGGGGTGGCGATCCGAACGCGGTGATCATCAAGGATATCACCAACGGTGCCCTGTGCGCGGTTACCGGAGCCGGTGCGAATGCCTTCGTCAATGCAGTCAACCCTGGGCTCGGGTTGCGCGGAACCACCGCTTTCGCGTCGGATAGCAATATCGCCTCGCGCGGGGCGTTCAGCATCTGCAGCGTCCTGACAACCCAGGCGAGCGCGATCGGCGGCCTGTTCGGCGGGGTGCAAGTCCTCAGCCCCGGCGTGGAGGTAAACCTCAAGGGCAACAAGCTTCCGCAAGCCCCGGAGATGAAAGCCTCGGCGGGCATTCAGTACACGGCCGACTTCGATAGCGGCATGTCGCTGGTCCCGCGGTTCGACATTGCCCTTACCGGCGAACAGTACGGCAATATCTTCAACGGCCGCGTCAATCGGCTCGAACCCTTCGTCCAGGCCAATGCGCAGATCCAGCTCAACGGACCCGACGACAAATGGTTCGTGCGCGCGTTCATCCAGAACATCTTCAACAGCGATTCCGAAACCGGTCTCTATGTTACCGATGCTTCGTCGGGCTTGTTCACCAACGTCTTCACGCTCGATCCGCGGCGCTACGGTATCGCTGCGGGCTTCAGTTTCTGACGCGCTAGTCGTCAGGGAGAGGGGAGGGGCCGGCCTTCGGGTCGGCCCTTTTCGTTTGCGCCGCTCAGCCCGGCTTGCTGGCGCTGAAGGGCGAAAAATCGGTCCCGCTGTCGAACACGTCAACGCCCTCGCGGCGTTTCAGGGCCCCTACGACGACATAGGTCACGGGCGTCAGCACTGCTTCCCACACCACCTTCAGCAGCCAGTTGGTCACCATCACGGTCAGCACGTCCTGCGTTTCCCAGATGCCGAGGAAGGCGATCGGATAGAACAGCAGGCTGTCGATGCCCTGTCCGAACACGGTCGACCCGATCGTGCGGCTCCACAGCGCCTTGCCCTGCGTCCAGATCTTCATCTTGGCGAGGACGAAGGAATTGACGAACTCGCCCGCCCAGAAGGCGATGATGGACGCAGCAACGATGCGCCAAGTGCTGCCGAAGACCTGTTCGTAGGCTTCCTGCCCGGTCCAGCTCGCCGCCGGGGGCATGGCAACGACGATATAGCTCATGAAAGCCATGAAGATCAGCGCGGCGAAGCCTGCCCAGATGACCCGGCGCGCCCGCGCGTAGCCGTATACCTCGGTCAGCACGTCACCGATGACGTAACTTACCGGGAAGAACAGGATGCCTGCACCGAAGGTGAATCCCGCAACCGTTGAAAGCTTCGCCGCTCCGATCAGGTTCGACAGCAGCAGGATCGCGACGAAGGCCGCCATCACCAGGTCGTAGTAGCGGAAGTGCGCGACTTGCGCGGCGTCGACGCGTGGCGGATCGGTGTTTTCCATCGCCTCGCGCCTTATCGCTGTTTTGCCGCGCCGCAAAGCGCGCTAACAGGCCCGTGGCGCGCGCCCGTAGCTCATCTGGATAGAGCGCGAGACTTCTAATCTTGAGGCAGCAGGTTCGAGTCCTGCCGGGCGCGCCAATTGTCGGAGTTCCGAAGGGACTACGACAGTTGGCGGGTCCTCAAAGGATCGAACCCGTTCGGAAGCGGAGCGCCAAAGGCGCGGAGCTGAACGAGCCCGAAGGGCGAGGACAGTCCTGCCGGGCGCGCCAATCGTTTTTCGAGAGCTTAGCTGCGCATCACCTGGTCGAGCGGCTCGCCGGTCACGGGATAGCCGTGCTCGGGACCAATCTCGAGCCAGCCCCTGCCGTCCTTTTCGCCCATGAAGGGTGTGATCGTCTTTACCGGGATCGCAACGGCCTGTGCCCTGGCTTCCTCGAACGAACCGAAGAGCGCCAGTCGCTCAAGGTTGCGCCTCGTCGGGAAGATCAGCTTGATCTCGCCGGTCTCCGCCATGTCGAGAGCGCCTTGCGCGCTGGTCCAGAACAGACGCGTGTTTTCCGAATTGTCGACCGCGATATCGACGGCACCGGTCCCGATATCGGCGAGATAGAACCGCGTATCGTACACACGGGGTATGCGCTCGTTCTTGGGAAACCAGCGGGCGAAGGGAGTGAGCTGCGCCAGATCGAGCGACCAGCCGAATTCTTCGAGCACGGGACGAAGTTCACCCAGATCGAGAAGGCGCGCCCGTGCCGCTGCAGCGCTATCGGCGGTCAATTCGCCGGCCAGGCCCACCGCAAGGCCGGTTTCTTCGAGCGTTTCGCGCACGACGGCAATCTGGTGGGCGGCTTCGTCACGATCTAGGCCGGTCTCGATCGCGTCGGCCAAGGCGAAGTCTGCCTCATCCACCCTGCCGCCCGGAAACACCGCCATCCCGCCGGCGAAGACCATGGTCCGCGACCTTACGGTCATCAGGATTTCGGGCGCGCCGCCATCGCGGCTGTTGCGGAAGATGACGACCGTCGCGGCCGGGATGCCATCGGGCGATGTCGAAGCGTCTGCCATGTCGCCTTGTGACGCGGGCTCCGGCGCTTGCCAAGCGATCAATTGCCCAGCGCCCGTCGGGAAATCTTACAACCGCAGCCCCCCTAACAGACCGTTTACCATCGTATGCCGCAGGAGAAGGCGATTGCGCGAAACTGGCACGCGCCATGCAACGTTGCATGCGTACCCAATCGATGGTCTTCGATACGAGGC
>FWWL01001310.1_pt1 | contig 60067 bp, 63 predicted proteins | sample 2228331 | NCBI WGS metagenome assembly FWWL01 (sample SAMEA103939775, study PRJEB20133) | metagenome
CAGGGGTCGTGGGTTCTCCGCATCTTGTATCAGCCACCTCCACTTTCATCTTCATTGCTTTGTCACCCACTTTCACCCCACCCTTTGCATTTATCTCCTCCACAGCAAGGTTTACACACTTGATGGCATCTCTGCCAAAGGGTGTGTAAATCGATGTGGGAACAGCTATTATTATGTTGTCCTGTGAATATGCCTTACCAGGATTGTAAGCCATAAAGAAAATTGCACACAATATTACTCCTGCCAACACACCTACCAGCCTTTTCATGGTACCTCCTCTCTGGTTAAAGGTTAATACTCTTTAAAACCAGCCAAAACTCTTTATCACCCCCTTTCTGCTGGTTAAAACCCTTTTTACCTCACAGGAAAACATGGAGATGCCAGTGCTCAGATGTTTAAAATAAAATATCTTGTCTTGCTTAGCATAGGCGGTCCTAAAATGATATAAGGGGCCTTCTAATAATGATTGTACCAAAGATTATCCTTTCTTTTCAAAGGTCTTTTTCCCCCCACAATTAGGACATTTTTGTGGTTTACATTTGGCCTCTTTTTCGTGCCCACAGTTGATACACCTATAAGTAGCCATCCCTTCACCTCCTTATAAAGGGCCTATATCCCAATTCTTAATCCTTGTAAATAAGTTTTCAATACAAAACCCATAGGCAACAGGAAACCACGTGGTTTTAGAAGTTCCATTAAAATTTTTTAATGTGTTTGATTTAGGGTTCTTAATATTTACCTTTCTTAAAAACACAGGGAGGAGCAAAAATGGAAGGTCAGATATGCCCTTATTGTGGTAAAAAACTGGAGGTGTGGGAACCTCATCCAGAGACAGGATGGAGTGATTATCTCTTGGTCTGTGGGAATGATGAGTGTGAATACTTTCACAGGGCAAGGGAAAAGGTGGCAGAAGAATGCAAGGTGAATTTTGCCTATAGGTACTGTCTTAATCCAAAGACTGGGAAGGCAATCCCCATAGTTACTTGGTGTGGAGGGGACCTGTCCCTCTTAAAGGGCAGGGCCAAAAAGGGGCCTTGACAAAGAAAGAGATTGATCTAATCTAGGAGGTGTGGCGGTGTAGCTCAGATGGTCAGAGCATGCGGCTCATATCCGCAGTGTCACTGGTTCGAGTCCAGTCACCGCCATCACCTTTCATAACACCAAAGGGCCGTAATTGTTGGATCCAGAAATAAGATTTTTTAATGAATCTGAGAAAAATACCCTGTGCAAGGCCCTCTTTATTGCGGAGGAATCTGTTACAGAGCATTTTAAGTTATCCCAGTCCCAATGGAGGATGCATCCATATCAAGTAATAACAATGGAGGGGCAGGATCCCAGGGATGGGTTTAGTGGTGCCTTTGCAGTGGTAAAGAGGGTTAGGCCTTCGTATCTGTCTGAGGCCTGGGGGAAATATCTAAAGGATCTTTACCTAATTTGCGTTCAAGACCATCTTGTTATAAAGGCCCTAAAGAGGGATAGTGATTTACAACTCTTGCCCTTGATGGTATATACCTTTGTTCACGAATTGATTCATGTGGTGAGGTTTGGAAGGTTTCTCCAGCTCTTTGATCTCAGCCCAGAAAAGAGGGATGAAGAGGAGGAGCTGGTACACTCCCTTACCAGAAAGATTTTGTGGAAGGTGCCATTGCAAGGCCTAAAATATGTAATAGATTGTTACAAAGAATTTCAGCCAGCAGATTCTTGGGAGGAGGTGCGAGATGCCTATTTACGAATACCTTTGCCATCAATGCCATGAGATCACAGAGGAGTGGCAAAAATTCTCAGACCCCCCGCTCACCACTTGCAAAAAATGTGGCGGGCCATTAAAGAAGCTAATCAGTGAGAGCAGCTTTCACTTGAAGGGTACTGGTTGGTACGTAACAGATTACGCCTCAAAAGGGAAAGGAGAGTCCAAAAAGGCCGAGGATAAGGACTCCACAAGCAAGGCAGATTCGGAGAAGAAAGAATAGGCTTTTAAAATGAAGAGATGGCACGGCAGTAGGGTTCAGGAAAGCATAATCAATCTCTTGGATAAACAGGAAAGGCATAAGAGCTTCAAGATTGAGAAGTTTTTTCGATATAAGTTTAATGAGATACACAATAGACTATACCAAGAGCTCATTGAGAGCAAGATAGTTGAGACACAAAACCCTGCTGCTGTATCCGAACTTTTACTTAGAGGCCTCAAAAAGCTAGTCAAATCAACAGAATTTGAATTTAGATATTTTGTTGCACCAATAAGGAACATAGTCCCTCAGCCAAATCCTTATTCCCTCTTTATGGCACAATACATAATTGAAGAGATCGCCAATGATCCCAGCGTGGAAGAGGTTTATGGGACCGATGACGAGATCTACAGGCTCGTTGACAAGGTTATGAGCAGTATAAAGGACAGATTTGAAACAGAAGAAGAGGAGATTTTAAGACAGCTGGCAAATCAAAAGAATTTAGTGCCAGGGAGTAGAGAATACGAGCTTGCTTTGGAAAATATGTTGAAAAAGAAATTTGGAGAGCCTCAAAAATTTTAATTTAACAATTGAGGAATTTTACAATGGAAAAAGTGGCCTTTCTGTTTCCTGGGCAAGGGTCTCAATATGTAGGTATGGGAAAGGATCTCTATGAACGATACCCTCAAGTAAGGGACATATTTAACCAAAGCGATGAGGTATGTGGATTTTCCATCGCTAAACTTTGCTTTGAAGGGCCACTGGAAGAACTTACAAAAACCGTATATCTTCAACCTGCTATAACCACGCTTAATTTGGCGATCCTAACTTTAGTAAGGGAGAGGGGCATAGTTCCGAGATTTTGTGCCGGCCATAGCTTAGGAGAATATTCTGCCCTTGCCTGTGCTGGTGTCCTGAGCCTTGGTGATTGCCTTGCTGCTGTAAAGAAAAGAGGGGAGCTGATGGAACGGGAGGCCACTAGGTATCCAGGGGCCATGGCGGCTGTAATGGGAATGGACAAGGAAAGGCTTTCTCAGATCATTGAAGATGTGAAAGGAGAAAAGGCCCTATCTATAGCCAATTACAATAGTCCTGACCAGATAGTTATAACAGGAGACAAAGAGGCTGTGGACCATGCCATTTCAGAGATCAAAAAACACAGAGGCAAGGCTATACCATTGAAGGTTAGCGGTGCATGGCATTCATCCCTCATGGAAGGGGCCCTCCATGATTTTAGGGGGTTTTTAGAGGGGCTCAAGTTTAGTCCACCACAATATGAGGTGGTCTTTAACCTCACAGGCCTACCAGAATCTGATCCAGAGAGGATCAGGGATTTAATGGTGGATCAGCTTGTAAACCCAGTGAAGTGGCAACATAGCATTGAGTATATGGAAAGGCAGGGGGTTGATGTATTTTTAGAGATCGGGCCAAAGAATGTACTATCTGGGCTGGTCAAAAAGACCATTTCCAAGGATGGGGTTAGGATCTTAAATATTGAGGACTTAAATACGCTGAATTCAGCTCTGGACACACTTACAACCTGATTTAATATTAGGTATAGGTCACCCCCCCTTTAACATCTGCTATTGCACGGTTAGATGTGATCTCTAAATCCCTAATAACCTCAAGGAGTGCGTTTAGGTGAATTAGGCTCCTTCTAGATTTTTCCATAAAAGGCAATGGGAGCTGATCTGTCTCCAATACTTCTAAGAGCTCATCCATTGAAAAGGAGGCAACATTGTTTGAGTAGATAAATTGTGTAAATCTTTCTTTTAGCTCTTGTGGTATTTGCGAAACTGCAAGTTGATAGAGCTCAGGGTCCCTGTGGACCTTGGCAGCCCTCTTTAGCAGAAGGATAAGCTCATTTATGTTTACAAGTTCCCCTTCCTCTATCTCCGGACCAGCAAGCTCAACCAGCTCTTCCCATTTTTTAGTAACCTGTGAATCTATCCATTCTAAAACAGAGTTGGGATTAATAAAGTAGGACTTCAGTCTCCTCAAAGAAAGGATGATCTTCTCAAAATGGCCCTGAAACTTAGACAACCTTAAAGACAAGGCCAAAAGCCTGGTTTCCAGCTCATTGGCAATGGAGGTGATTGTGGGGGCAAGCCTTCCTCCGTCTGTTATAAGCTCCTCCCACTGCATCCTCAAGAATCCCAGTTCTAACTTTATAAGGCTCAGTATGAGGCCAGATTTGGTGATTGCATTCCTGATGGTGTGGGCAAGGAGATTACAGGTATTTAGCCTCTGTTCTGCCAGTTCCCTAAATGCATCCATGGCCTGTTGTCTTATTTGATAGGAAAGGAGCTCTGTCCCCAATATCCTTGAAAGCTTTTTGATCACCTTTGTCTCTGCACTCCCTATGCGGATGGTATAGGGCCTGAAATGGATCTTTATCACTGCTACCACAACATGGTCTGTATCCCTCCAGATGGTTTCCCCTTGGTAGTTCTTTGGATACTCCAGGTTTGAGTTGCCATTGGGATATAGATCACTCTTTCTAACCAGCACAGGCTCCATGTGGTGACAGTCCTCTGGGGTACCATCCAGCTGGAGGTTGACGCTTCTGGAGTCCCTTACAGGGTCTTCTGCTGTCCAGCTCTTCTGCCTCTCCACACACCAGGCCATGGCCTCCAAAGGCCTATTGGGTTCATCCCTATACTCCATCCATCCCTTTCCAGGGGGGTTATAGTCAGACACCTGGGGAAGGCCCCAGGAAATAACTGTTCGATCTGGGCTAATAATACCTGAGGTAACCCTTACAGCCCTCAGATCTGGAGGCGGGCCTATGAGGTAGGCTGTGCCCTTAAAAGAATTGGGCAGGCAATAAAGGATGGTCTCAATGATCCCTTTACATGCCTCCTCAATCAATGCCTTATCTATGTTGATGGCCAAGGGCTAACTACTCCTAAGTCTTGATTAGATCTTCCACAACCTTCACCAGGGCAGGCATTATTTCCCCTGCCTTTCCCTGCAAGAACACATCAGTTATGGATGTGGTGAGGTGGGTTGCCTCCAGGTTCACCTCAATGATCTTTGCCCCTCCTTGTTTGGCAACAGTGGGGATTGTGTTTGCAGGGGAGACCACTGCGGAGGTTCCAACAATAAGCAATAGATCAGAGGAGGCAGCTAACTGGAAAGACCTTTGCATTGCAAAAACCGGGATGGGCTCGCCAAAAAATACCACATCAGGTTTTAGGATCATCTTGCACACACAGGTGGGGATCTCCTCATTGGCCTTTTCTTCCCTGGTATACCGCCTACCACACCTAATGCAGGAGAGGGTACTGGCATTGCCGTGATACTCTATCACATTCCTTGAACCACCTGCCTGGTGTAGATTGTCAATGTTCTGGGTGATCACACACTTTAACACACCCAGTTCCTCCAGCCTTGCCATGGCATAATGGGCAGGGTTTGGTTTGGCATTTACTACCAAGGACTCCATGTCCCTCAACATGTTCCAGACCTTGGCAGGATTTGCCCTAAAGGCCTCTATTGTGGCATATTCCATGGGGTCATATTTTGACCACAGGCCACCGGCGCTCCTGAAGTCAGGGATACCAGATTCCACAGAGATACCTGCACCAGTAAGGGCAATCCCATGCCTAGAATTGGCTATCAAGGCCCCTGCCTTTTTTATCAGCTCTTCCATTCCTTCCTCACAGCTCTATGATCTCTGCCTCTTTTTTATCCAGATCCACCACTGCAAAGGTGGACCTGCCATATAACCAGCCTCCCAGTTCTCCAGGGTTTACCACCAGGGTCTCACCCACCCTTTTTATCTCTGGTATGTGGGAGTGTCCCCAAACAATCAGGTGAAAGGAACCAGACTGGGCAAGTTCCTCCACGGGTTCCAGTTCGTGGGAGACCAATATCTTATATCCACCTATATATTCAATTTTTGGGCCAGGGAATATGCGGCCCTCTGAGACCTTTGTGAGCAAGACCTTTTCACCATCATTATTGCCAAACACGCCAAGGAATTGGCAACCTGACGCCAAGATAGGCCTTAAAGAAAAAGGGGCCACAAAGTCCCCTGCATGTATTACAAAATTAATCTCCCTGTTTTGAAAATAGGATACTGCCCTTTGTATCAGGGGGACATTGTCGTGGGAGTCTGAAAAAACAGCTAGTTTCATGTCCCTTATTTAAGGCTCTCAATGATCAGGGCCCTTTTAGGGCCAGAGTATCTCAAAAATCTCCCTTTCACTATCCTTTGCTCCCCGAATATATTTATAAGCCTGATCTCATCCCCTTGGATTACCACTTCATCCACACTTTCCAAAAGGAGTTCCTCGTTTCCCTGCCTTAGTATATATGCATTTGCCTCACACATTGTTAACTCCCTGCTTTAAGGGCCTTTAAGGCCTTTTCCAAACAGGCCTTGGCCTCCTTTTCAAGGTCTGCCACCCTCATTACCTCTTTAGCTGCATCCTGATTTCCCAGGTCTTTTAGGAAACCAGCAAAATTTTCATAGTCTCCTATATGGTCTTCCATATGGTGAAGCCAGTGCTCTACCCTTTTTATTGCCTTTTCAAGGTCCATCTCCACCTCCTGGGGGCCTAACCTATGCCATTGTTTCTCCCAAGTCAACAAGGTATTGATCATTTATTAACTTTACCTTAATCATAATCACCTTTGGGCCATATATGGCCCACAAAAGACTTTAGCATAAGGAGAAGGGAGGGTCCAGGTTGCTCAAGGGCTTTTTTGTCCTATTTGGCTTCCTTGCAGCAGGGGAGGCCATATCTTTAATTCCATTGGTGAAACTCCCAGGGAGCGTTATAGGCATGCTCCTTTTTACCTTTTCCCTGAAAAGGGGCTGGGTAAAGGTGGAAACGGTAAAGGAGGTCTGTGATGTATTACTCAAAAATGTGGCCATGTTCTTTGTCCCCCCTGGGGTGGGGGTCATGATGTACTGGGATCTAATAGCCAGGGAATGGCTGCCCATCCTCGTTTCCTATGTGCTTAGTACAATAATAGTGCTCCTCACCGTGGGACACATATGCCAGTACATGGAGAAGAAATGAGCGGGCTCATCCACAACAAAATAATATGGGTGTTCTTCACAATAGGAGCCTTCTACCTGTTTCAGTGTATTTATAATAGATACAGGTTTTTTTTATTAAACCCAGTGCTTCTAAGTATCGTGGCCATAATACTTTTCCTTAATATTCTAAATGTACCATACGAGACATACCACCAAGGAGGACAGTATATCAGCTTTCTTTTGGGACCAGCAGTGGTAGCCCTGGGATTGCCCCTTTATCTCCACCTAAACGAGATAAAAAAGAGGAAGAGGGCTATCCTGACCTCCATAGGTGTGGGGGGGCTTGTTGGGTCCCTATCCGCTGCAGGGATAGCAGCCATTATGGGGGCATCAAAGGATGTGGTGATCTCTATGGCTCCAAAATCTGCCACAGCACCCATAGCCATAGGCATACTGGAGAAGATAGGAGGGATAAAACCCCTTGGGGTGGCCATTGTCATTGCAACAGGGGTCTTGGGTGCGGTGATAGGCCCTGGATTACTCAAGGCCTCCCGGTTGAAGAGTAAGGTAGCATTTGGCCTGGCAATGGGTGCAGCAAGCCATGGCATAGGCACGGCCAGGGCCATTGAAGAGGGTGAGGTGGAGGGTGCAGCAAGCGGGCTTGCCATGAGCCTAAATGGAATTGCCACCTCGTTGATGACCCCCATGGTAGTAAAGACCCTCATGGCCTTTGCCTTGTAAAAAGGAGCTTTGATGTTGATAAACAGGGTGTGAAAATATAATGTAACTCAATGGTGGAACCTGAAGACCTTACGGAGGATAGAGATGTTTGGGAGAAAGGAAGAGGCTCAACCGCAGATCTTTAAAGGCGCCTCCAAGTATGTGTTGGACGATGAGCTTGCAAAGATAGTGAATATCTCCATTCAATTGGAAATGCCCTTGCTTCTCAAGGGAGAGCCAGGGACAGGGAAGACAATGCTTGCCCATGCCATAGCAGAGGCCCTCCATATGCCTTTGATCGTGCTAAACGTAAAGTCCAGCATGAAGCTGATAGATGCCCTATATCAATATGATACCCTCACAAGGCTGAATGACGCCAGGTTTGGAGATTCAAAGAGGGATGTGAGCAATATTGAAGAGTATATCAGGATGGGCAAGATCGGTCAGGCCTTTGTAAGCCCAGTAAGGGTGGTGCTGTTGATTGACGAGATAGACAAGGCAGATACTGACTTTCAGGATGATATGCTTGATATCTTAGATCAAATGCAGTTTGATATCATTGAAATAGACAAGACAATAAAGGCCAGGCATAGGCCAATTGTTATAATAACATCCAATGCGAAAAAGGATCTTTCTGATCCATTCCTGGGAAGATGTAATTTTCATCATATTGCCTTTCCTGATCCAGATATGATGAGACGTATTATATCTGTACATTTCCCCAATATTAATAAAGATCTAATGGAAAATGCCATAAAGACATTTTATAGGCTAAGGGAAATAAAAGGTATTGAAAAGAAGCCGGCCACGAGAGAACTTATAAACTGGATAAGGGCACTGAGGGCAGACCCTGACTTTGATGTGAAAGACCTGATAAAGGGGGAAGTTCCATACCTTGGGGTCCTATTTAAAAAGAGCACGGATTACAGTTTGGCAAAGAGTGTTATTGGCAGAATGAGGCTGTGAGATGTTCACTGCCTTTTTTTATCTATTGAGAGACCTTGGGATACCTGTCACCCCCACTGCCTTTTTAAGGCTACAAAAGGCCCTTTCCCTTGGGCTCATAAATTCCATTGAGGACTTCTATGTGGCTGCCAGGTCCATTTTGGTAAAGAGTGAAAAGTACTTTGACATCTATGATCAGGCCTTTGCCCACTACTTTAAAGGAGTGGACCTGGAATCATTAACAGGGATTGAGCTGGAGGAGTTTGCCAGGGCAATGCTGGAGGAATGGCTGAAGGAGCCGAAAGTCTTGGCAGACTTCCTCAATATCTCCGAAGACCAGTTGCAAAGGTTGAGCCCCAAAGAACTCATTAAATATTTTTTAGATAGGCTTAAGGAACAGACAGAAGAGCACCATGGTGGGAACAAATGGATAGGCACCAGGGGCACCTCCCCTGTGGGCCATTCCGGTTACCATCCTGGAGGTATGAGGGTAGGAGGTGTTTCAAGGAATAAGTCTGCTGTGAAGGTGGCCATGGATAGGAGATACAGGGACTATTCCCAGCAGGGCCCCATCACCCAATCCATGATGGGAGAAGCATTAAAGAGGCTCAAAAACTTGGTGCCTGTTGGGCCAAAAGATAAGGTAAATGTGAGAGAGACCATTTACCAAACTGTAAGGAATGCAGGGGAGATAGAGATCATATTTGATAGAAGCCTAAAGGACAGGCTAAAGGTGATCCTTGCCATAGACAACGGTGGATGGTCCATGGAACCCTATGTGGAGGTGGTCCAGACCCTTTTCAATTATGCCAGAAGCCAGTTTAAGGACCTAAGGATCTTTTATTTCCACAACACCATCTATGACTACCTCTGGGAAGACCCTGCCAGGTGGCAGAGGCCTTTTAAGGTGGAGGAATTTATCAAGTTTGACCCCCAGACAAGATTCCTCATTGTGGGAGACGCAAGCATGGCTCCCTATGAGCTCATGGCCACAGATGGATCCATACACCTTGAAGAACGTTCCACTAAACCCAGTATAGAACGCCTGAGATTTATAGCAAAGCTCTTCCCATATTCAGTGTGGCTGAATCCAAAGCCTGAACATGAGTGGCCCTATACCAGGACAATTGGCCTCATCAGAGAGATATTCCCCATGTTTGAACTGAGCCTGGAGGGGCTGGAGAAGGCAGTAACCTACCTTATGAGGAAGAAAAACTAGATAATCTGCCCGTTGAAGAGAGTTCCCTTAGGCCCTCCTCATCCAAGATGTCAATTAAGTTAGACCTCATCTCAATTAGTCCAAAGGCCTTTAATTTGTTAAAGCATCTGCTCAAGGTCTCAGGTACTGTACCTATCATTGCTGCTAGTTGATTCTTTGCCAGATCTATTTTGATATTTGTCTTGGTGTTCTGCCTCTCCATTAAATAGAGTATGTAGGTTGCTAATCTGGAAGGCACGTCCTTCAAGGTGATATCTTCAATGAGGGTTACGAATTGCCTTAGCCTCATACTTAACACACCCATCATTCTAAATGCCAGTTCTGGCTTCTTACCAAAAATGTCTAATATTTTTCCCTTTGTTATAGAAAAAACAATTGAATCTTCCAGTGATATTGCATTGGCAGGATATGTGCTACCAAAAAACATGGGGACCTCTCCAAAGACCTCACCGGGATTTATCATGTGTAGTATCTGCTCTTTGCCATCATAGGAGAGTTTAAATATTTTTATCCTTCCTTTTAGTAAAACCAAGAGGCTTCTTGCTTCATCACCATCATTAAATATTAATTCATTCTTCTTGTATATCCTAACTTCTCCATGGTTTAAGATCAGTGCAATTTCATCCCTTTTCAGCCCAGAAAATAGCATTGTGTTATTTAAAAGGATAATGATTTCCGATTGTTGCTTATCTATGCTCATTATTCAGTCATATACAAGAGGGATTAATTCAGGTTTCTAGGGCTATGATTCCCTTTTTTTCAATCTTATACTCATTTCCACAGTAAGAACATTTAACTAGATTATTACCCCGCAATGTTGTCCCGCACTTACAAGCCCACCCCACCTGTTTTGCAGGGACCCCTGCCATGATTGCATGCTCAGGGACATCAGTTTTCACCACAGCACCAGCTGCAATCATTGCATATCTGCCTATGGTTACACCACAGATTATTGTTGCGTTCGCCCCAATGGTTGCCCCTTTCCTGACAATGGTTGGTCTAAATTCATCCTTGCGTTCAATAAATGCCCTGGGGTTATATACATTGGTAAAGACGCACGAAGGCCCACAAAATACATCGTCCTCAAGGGTTACTGCCTTATATACAGACACATTGTTTTGAATCTTGCACCTGTCTCCCACTTTTACATCAGGCCCGATGACTACATTTTGTCCTATTATGCAGTCTTTCCCAATCTTGGAGCCTTTGAGTATATGAGAGAAATGCCAGATCTTTGTCCCCTGGCCTATGCTTACACCTTCATCTACATATGCGCTTTCATGGACAAAATATTCCTTGGGAGCAGTGGATCTCTCAGTGATTCCCATGTGACCTGGCTGCCTCAAGGAGACTTCTGCCTTTTCCAAGACTTTTAACACCTTAAGGCCCTCTTCCCCGTCTGTCCTCGGTCTCTTGCGCTCCTCTATACATTCCAAGAAATGGATGAGCTCTTCTTTCAAGGGCTCCTTTGTCTTTACAGGAATCACCTGGTATTCAGCCTTGTGTGCAATGGGGATCTTTCCCTCCTGCCACTCAATACTGTGGGGGTATAAAAGGAGTTTTTCTTTGCTCACATCATCAAAGACTGCCATGGCCTTTGAACCCACCACAATAAGCTTTTGCTCCTTATAAGGATGAAGCCAGCTTACAAAGATATGGCCCTTCACGCCATTTTTGAACTCAAGGAGTGTGAGGGTGGTATCAAAAATATCCTGGTTTACATATGCCCCTCCCCTGGCAACAACCTCACAAGGCTCTTCACCCAAAAGCATAAGAATCACTGAAATGTCATGGGGAGCAAAGCTCCAGAGGATGTTTTCTTCTGTTCGCAGCTTTCCAATGTTCAGCCTATTGGAATATATGTATTGAATCTTTCCCAGTGCACCTGAAGAGATGAGCTCCTTCAACTTTAGGACCGCGGGGTGATATTGCAATATGTGGCCAACCATCAATACCTTATCCAGGCTTTGGGCAAGTTTTAATAACTCCTCTGCCTGTGCCACTGATAAAGCTAAGGGCTTTTCCACAAAGACGTCTTTGCCAGCATGAAGTGCCCTTTTTACCATGTCATAATGAGTAGAAGCTGGCGTGGCAATGGCAACTGCCGTTATTTCACGATCATTTAAGATATCTTCGAAATCAGTGGTAAACTTTACATTTGGATAAATTGTTTTAAGTGGTGTAATTATTCTGTAATCACTATCGCATGCTGTTTTTATTACACCCAGTTCAAAAAGGTTTCTAAGTATATTTTTTCCCCAAGAACCAACTCCGATTTGCCCTACTAAGTGCTTAGGCATGAGTAAGCTACTCCAAGTAATTTATGCTTTTATCACTTTTTCTGAAAAGAGCCCATTTCTTGATATCATGTTCCTGGTATCAATAATTAAGTTAGCGTATTTAATAATAAAAGCTGGATCATATGTACTATGGTCTGTTGCGATAATCACTGCATCATAGCTTCGAAGTTCATTCTCATTAAGAGGTACAGAACCCCTTTCCAGGGTATATTTCCTTGTTTTAGGTGCCACAGGGAAGTACGGATCATTATAATCCACCAATGCTCCCTTTTCCTTTAGTAGCTCTATTATTACAAAGGATGGGGATTCCCTGGCATCATCAATATCTTTCTTATATGAGAGCCCTAAAATTAAGATCTTTGCACCCTTGATGCTCTTTCCCCTTTCATTTAAAGCCTCGATGGTTTTTTGTACCACATAATAGGGCATGTAGGTGTTGATTTCCCCTGCCAGTTCTATAAATCTTGTGGAAAAGTCAAATTCCCTGGCCTTCCAGGTAAGGTAAAATGGGTCTATGGGTATGCAATGCCCACCAAGGCCTGGGCCTGGGTAAAAGGGGTGAAATCCAAAGGGTTTTGTCTTGGCAGCCTCTATCACCTCCCATATATCTATGCCCATTCGGTCAAAGAGCATCTTTAATTCATTCACAAGGGCTATGTTCACAGCCCTATAGATGTTTTCCAGGAGCTTGGTAGCCTCTGCCACCTTTGGGGATGATACAGGGATGACCTGTTCAATGATGGTGGAGTAAAGGGTGCAGGCAACCTCCAGGCAGTTTTTGCTAAGACCCCCCACCACCTTGGGGATCTTGGAGGTGGTATATTGCCTGTTGCCAGGGTCCTCCCTCTCTGGAGAAAAGGACAGGTAGAAATCCACTCCTGCCTTAAGGCCAGACTCTTCCAATATGGCCCTCATATCTTCCTCTGTGGTACCAGGATAGGTAGTGGATTCCAGGATAATAAGCTGGCCTGGCCTAAGATTCCTGGCAATAGTCCTTGCTGTATTAAAGACATAGGACATGTCAGGCTCTCGATGCCTGTTGAGGGGTGTTGGGACACAAATGAGTATAGCGTCCATTTGAGATAGCAGATTAAAATCAGTGGTTGCTTGAAAGTTGGCAGAACCCTTGATGGATGAAAAGTCTATGTGCTTAATGTAACTATTTCCCAACCTCAAGGACTCAACCTTTTTCTCATCAATATCAAACCCTGTAACAGGAAAACCTGTTTTCACAAATTCAATTACAAGGGGTAGGCCCACATAACCAAGGCCAATCACTCCCACTTTGGCTTCCCTGCTTTTAATTTGCTCAATTAATCTCTCATGGCGATCCATATGTCACCATCCCAATCTGGAAATTTGATCCATTCCTAAACAATAGAGCATCTATGGAAGGATCAGTGATCTAATCACAATTTCTATGGTCCTGTCCCCGGCTCCTCATCAAGACCCCATCAGAGGGGATCCTTCCACACCATCCAATTTGGTGCGGGCCATGGCCGAGTCCGTTGGGCCTTATCTCCCCTTGCTTTTATTGGGTTAGTGATGGGTTGTCAAGTTTAAGCTTTGTTTATCGTTAAGTGGGGATTACGGCACCAAAGTTAACTTTTGTTAACAAAAACCCCTTAACTCTTGGGATGGTTTTTGGTATAGGTGGATAAAAAGGAGGAGAGGGTCCATGGAAAAGGCAGTTGTCTCCGTTGTTAAATATGAAGCCCCCATTGCTTCTGTGAGAAAGGCGGTTGATCTGTGCAATGGCCTGAGTGCCGAAATAGTGGGCGCCAAAGTATTTATAAAGCCCAATGTGGTCTTTTGGACCAAGGCTGTGGAATTCCCTAAATTTGGTGTTATTACCACCTCCAGGGTGGTCCAAGATATGGTGGTATTGCTTAAGGAGATGGGTGCAGCCTCCATTACCATAGGTGAGGGCATAGTTACATCAAGGCCAAAGGACAAAGAGACTCCAGCCCATGCCTTTAACACATTGGGTTATGGGGAGTTAAAGAAGAGATATGGGGTGGAGGTCTTAGACATTTTACAGAGGCCCTTTGTGGAAGTGGACCTGGGGGATGGGGTTGTTCTGAACTTTAATAAAGATGCCCTGGAAAGTGACTTCATAGTGAACTTGCCCGTGCTAAAGACCCATGCCCAGGCAGTGGTAAGCCTTGGGATCAAGAACCTAAAAGGCCTCATTGACATTGATTCCAGAAAAAAGTGCCACAACAGTGATCCCGAGAAGGACCTGAATTTTATGATATCAAAGCTTGCCAATAAAATGCCACCGATGTTTACATTGATTGATGGCATCTATACCTTGGAAAGGGGCCCTGGCTTTGATGGCAAGGCCAAGAGGAGCAATATACTGGTGGCTTCCAGGGATGTTCTTGCCTGTGACATGGTAGGGGCCCACCTCCTTGGCCATGCACCAAACACAGTGCCCCATCTTGTCCACTGTGCAAGGGATTGGGGCAGGTCCCTTGAATTAGAGGACATAGAGATCCTGGGTGAGGATATTAATGCCCTGGCCTCATACCACGAGTACACATTCCCTTATACCAGTGATCAGAAACTACCTTTGCCCATGGCGAGGCTTGGTGTGAAGGGGCTTTCCTATCCCAAATATGATCTCACCATATGCACCTATTGCTCCAGCCTAAACGGTGCAGTGCTTTACTCCATTGCCCGGGCGTGGAAGGGAAAGGAGTGGGACAACATAGAGATCTTGACCGGTAAGGCCATGAGGCCAAGCCCAGGGATGAAAAAGACCATACTCTTGGGCAAATGTATGTACCAGTTAAACAAAGACCATCCAAACATAAACGAACTAATAGCAGTGAAGGGTTGCCCTCCTGACCCTAAGAAAGTGGTGGAGGCATTGCAGTCTTCAGGTATTGAACTGGATCCTTCCATTATCCTGAACCTTGAGGCCTATCCTGGGATCTTTATGGCCAAATATAAGGACAAAAAGGAATTCGATGAGGCCTTTTTCAGGGTGAGCCCCTGATGAGATATTTGATTCTTTTTTCAAGGGAATGCAGTATCAGTGCCTTGAAAAGACTTGCCTTAAGGTGATTTGATGATAGAGTATCAGTTCTTATAGGCTCCCCTGGTAAGTAGGCATTCCTGTGTCATGCCTACCAGGGGCGAGAAAAGGAGGCATGCCATGGGAGGGGTGAACAAGGTCATAATTATAGGAAGATTGGGCAAGGACCCTGAGATTAGGTATACACCTGCAGGGGATGCCGTTGCCACCTTGACCATTGCCACTTCAGATGACTGGAGGGACAAAAATACAGGAGAGAGGCAGAGCAAGACAGAATGGCACAGGGTAGTGGCGTGGAGAAAACTGGCTGAGATAGCCGGCAACTATCTAAAAAAGGGCAGCCAGGTCTATATTGAAGGGAAACTCCAGACCAGATCCTGGGAAGACAGAGACGGGGTAAAGCGATTCACAACAGAGATAATTGCCCAAAATATGCAAATGCTGGATACCCTACCAAAGGATGAGAGGATTGATATCCCAGACAAGTCAATGGAGGAAGATTTAAAGGACGACGATATACCCTTTTAATTAGGCCTATTGTTCCTTTTTCTGCTCCGGTCCTTCTTCCTCAAGGGTGTCTTTGGCTGCTTCTCTATAGTTCCTAATACCCTTGCCTATACCTTGCCCTATCTCCGGCAATCTCCTTGCTCCAAAAAAGACAAATATGAGGAGTAAGACAATTATTAGTTCTGAGGCGCCAAAACCAAACATGTTTGTCTCCTCTCACCCTCAAAAGTACTCCAAGGAGTCCCTATAAGACAATAAGGCCTCCCTAAAGGACTCCCACTGCCTCCATACCCTCTCCCAATTAGAATCCTGCCAAGGCTTTCTTCTAAGGGAAGCCTCCTCTTTTTTTAGTTCTAAGTAGTCAAGATATTCCATATAACAGGCCTTACAGAGATTAACTTTATCTATGTAATTACCTTCCTGTATCTTTGCCCCACACATGCCACACCTATAAAGGCAAAAGGCACAGGTTACTATCCTCTTTATAGCCTCCAGCCTCTTTATGTCCTCATCCTGAGGCCTTCCCCTCTCCTTTAGTCTCTCTGTTATATCTATGACCTTCTCCATAAAAAAAATTTATACACCTCGTTGAAAAAAGTCAAGTTATAACATTTTTATTGTAGGTAGTGCATATTACTTATTGATCAAATCTTAAGATAGTTCTTACATTCTACTACTGTTTTGTGGTCAGGCTTGTTTTTCTATTAGTTAGTTTTAGCCATTAATATGATTGTAATAAGCTGCCTTGACAAGACCACGAGGTATTTCGTTTATATATGTGTGGAAATCTGAATTTTTATTGTTAATTGAGAATATATGATTATCAATTTGCTTTTATTATGTGGTTGTACTTCATCGTAATCTATCTATTAAAACCTAATCATTCATTTTAGGAAATATTCACTGTATATAGTCCTATAAAATTATTTTCCAAAGGCATAAATTCCACCCTCAGAAAAAATTTTTCATCAAGGGAAAGAAATTTTCACTGTGTGTTCATTATGATCTGAAACCAAGGGACCATAACTTGTCAAAATCGCTTCAATATCTTTCCTCTCCATCATGAGGTTTATCTGGGCATTGGCCTTGCATATATATCTTTTTATCTCAAATCCCATTTAGGAGGTGGTTATGGGTAAGAAATTTGCGGCAGGGTTAGGTGTGTTGCTATTTATTGTGTGTGTCTTTTCTTCAGAGGGTATGGCCCAGAAGCCCATAGTGATTGGGTCTCCCTTGTCCACTGCCTTTCTCTACGGCTGGACCGCTGAAAAGGGGATAAAACTTGCCGTGCAGGAGATAAATGACCAAGGTGGTGTAAAGGTTGGGAATGAGAAGAGGCCCTTTTCGGTGGAGGTCATTGACACGAGGGATCTGGAGCCTGGCGTGCCTGTGAGTGAGGCATTGATGGCCCTGGAGAAGCTCATCCTGGAAAAAAAGGCAGATTTTATCCTGGGTGGTCCGGTGAGGTCAGAGGCAGCACTGGCTGCCATGCCCCTTTTGTCCAAGTACAAAAAGGTCTCGATCCTCAGTACAGGTGTTCTATCACCCAAGTACCATGAAACTGTGGCTAAAGAGTATGACAAGTACAAGTACTGCTTCAGGATCCATGGTGAGGCCAGGCAGTTAGTAAAAGAGATCATGACGGTGTTTGAAGATCTCAAGAACAAGCACAACCTAAAAAAGATATTCATTATGGTCCAGGATGTGGCCCATGCAAGGGCATCTGGGGAGATCATCTCTAAGCTTGCCAAGGAAAAGGGCTTTGAGGTGATAGCTACCGAAGTATATCCCACTGGTACCACAGACTTTTCCATGGGTCTTTTGCAGGCGAAGAAGTCTGGCGCCCAGATACTCAATATATGGATGGACATGCCAGAGAGTTCAATACTCTTAAAACAGTGGTATGACCTAAAGGTACAGGCCCTTCCCTTTGGTTCCACCCTGGCAGCTGCAGAGCAGCCTGGCTTTTGGAAGGCCACAGAAGGTAAAGGGGAGTTCACCCTGTGTAATGTGGTCAACGCAGGTAATGCTCCAAGTAATGCCACCGAGTGGACCATGAGGTTCTATGACGCCTATACCAAGAAATATGGCATAGAGCCAGAGGGCCTTGGTGCCTCCAGCAGCTATATGGCGGTATATGCCCTCAAGGACGCCATTGAAAGGGCTGGCACCCTGGATTCCGATAAGATAGTGGAGGCCCTGGAAAAGATTGACCTGATGGGAGTATACGGGAGGATCAAGTTTGATCCCAAATCCCACCAGGTCATCCCTGCCTTTGACCCCAAAGAAGGTGCAGTGGGAAGTATTCTGCAGTGGCAAAAAGGTAAAAGGGTGGTGGTGTTCCCATACAGTATCAAGATGGGTGAGATCCAGCTCCCACCTTGGATGATGGAGAAAAAGTAAAATGGATATCGTAATCTATGGGATCATAAACAGCATCTCCCTGGCATTGGTTGCCCTTGGTTTTGCCTTGGTCTATGGCATCAGCAGGCTTCCAAACTTTGCCCACGGTGCCCTGTATGTGACCACAGGTTTTATCACATGGAGCTTCTTGAAGGCGCTGGGTCTTAATTACATATTGAGTGGTCTTTTCGCCCTCCTGATCACCGGCATAGTGGGGGCCCTTATTTACAGGGGTGTTCTTATCAGGATAAGAGGCATGGCCATCTCTGAAATAATAGCCAGTTATGCCATAGGCCTTGCCATCTTGGAAGGGTTCAGGTTCTGGGGCTTTAAGGGCCTCACATATACCCTTCCACCCTTTGCAAAGGGCGCTGTGATGTTATTGGGAGTACCTGTGGATTCCCATAGATTACTTGTCCTCATACTTGGTACCTTAGTTGTCCTGTTACTGTGGGCATTTACACGCTTTACAAAGGTTGGGCTGGCATTAAGGGGTATGGCCCAAGACGAGAGGGCAGCCATGATGCTGGGTATTGACTCGGATCTTATGGCACTACTTGCCATGGGCCTAGGCTCTAGCCTTGCAGGAATATCTGCGCTCCTCTTGTTGCCCTTGGGGAACATAGTGGTGGAAAAGGGTTACGATGTACTTGTCCAGGCCCTGGCAGTTTGCATTGTGGGTGGTCTGGGAAGCTGGGGCGGGGCCATCATGGCGGCCTTTATCATTGGCTTTGCACAGATCCTTACCACGGTATACGCCGGGGCAAAATTTCAAATGGTGGTCTCACTCTTGGCAATCCTGATCGTATTAATAGTCAAACCATCAGGCCTTTTTGGCATGCAAAAAGAATTGGAAGAGCGGGTCTAACCATGGAAGCCAAAGAAAAGAGAAAAGAGAGACTGGACAGGGGCATCAAAGTAAGGTGCGATGGCATATATGCCTTAATGTCCTTAAAAGAGATCAGCTACCTGGCCCTTCCCAGGGTCCTGTTCGTTATGGGGCTCCTCCTGTTACCGTTATTTTTATCAAGCCACTACTGGATGAGGGTCTTAAGCATTGTGGCAGTGTATGGACTGCTGGCTGTGGGTTTTGACTTTCTGGCCCACTTTGTGGGCCTGGTAAGCCTGGGTGGAGCCCTCTTCATAGGGGTTGGGGGTTACATATCTGCCCTTTTAAACACCACCTTTGGTATGCCACCTCTCCTTAGCATCCCCGTCTCATCCATATTTGGAGCAATCCTTTGCACTGTGTTGCTCCTGCCTTGCCTTCCTCTAAGGGGGGTCTATTTTGCCATTGCTACACTCATGTATCCTCTTATTACAGCAAGGATTATTGAAGCCCTTGACATATTTGGGGGCACAGATGGTATCAGGGGCATTGAGGGCCTACCTGGAGAGCAGGCCCAGGTATATCTGCTCATGGTTGCTGCCCTGATCTTCGTATTCGGGCTGAGGAGGCTTGTTAATGAGGACATAGGCCTGGTGTTTAGGGCCGTAAAGGACAATGACCAGGCAGTGAGGGCATCGGGTATCAGTGTAGCCAGGTACAAGGCATTGGGGGTATTTATCTCTGCCCTGGGGGGCTCTTTTGCAGGAGCATGCCTTGTGCACATCTATATGTGGGCAGGGATCTCCCTCTTTGCCCTTGACTTTTCCATCCTTCCCATAGCAGCAACGGTCATCGGCGGTGTACACACCCTTATTGGTCCCTTTATAGGGTGTCTTATACTAGTCCCCCTGTCAGAGATGTTAAGGGAGTTTGGTACCTTGAGGATAGTATTCTATTCTCTAATACTTCTCGGCTTCATTGTTTTAAAGAGCGAAGGCCTCATGAACTATGCCCAGCGCAAGTACCACCAATTTGAGAGATGGACGGAGGTGTAATGGCTGAATACATCTTGGAAGTAAAGGGGATTACCAAGGCCTTTGGTGGCGTGCTGGCCCTTAATAATGTGGATCTAGTGGTAAAGGAAGGGGATGTGGTGGGTATCATTGGACCCAATGGCTCAGGAAAGACCACTTTTACCAACTGCGTGACCGGTTTTGTAAGGCCCACTAAAGGTAATGTGATATTTGAGGGCAAGGATATTACTGGACTACCTCCCCATAAGATAGCAGATATGGGTCTCACAAGGACCTTTCAGATCATGAGGCCATATTTTAGCCTGCCTGCGTACAAAAACCTGATAATTCCCTTGCAAAGCCCCAGGGCCAAAAGGCTTGGGGGCTGGAGAGGTGGTGGAAGGCTTGGCGACAGGAGCACAGTGGGGATAGATATATTAGAAGAACTGGGTTTTGAACGGGATTCCTATGTCCCTTATAAATTGGCATCCAGCCTCCCCACAGGCTACCTAAAGAGGCTTGAACTGGCCAGATGCCTTGCCTTGAACCCAAAGGTGATCATATGTGATGAGGTGTTCTCTGGCCTTAGTGTAAGTGAGATAGCAAGCCTTTTGCCTCTGTTGAAGAGGCTCAACGAGGATGGGATCACTTTAATAATGATAGAGCACAGGCTTAGAGAGCTCTTCCAAATTGCACAAAGGGTAATGGTCTTAAATTTTGGCGAGAAGATCATGGAAGGTAGCCCAGAGGAGGTGTTGGAGGACAAAAGGGTCAAAGAGGCCTACTTCGGTTCTGAAGAAGTGGAGGAGGTTATGTCCTATGCTTGAGGCTTCTGGTCTAATGGTATTTTACGAAAACATGCTGGCACTGAATAATGTCTCTGTGAAATGTGGGAGTAAACAGATAGTGGGTGTGTTTGGTGCAAACAGCGCAGGGAAGTCAACCCTCATGTACACCCTTTCTGGGATAATCTTGGACATAAAAAAGAAGGAAGAGATGGCAGGAGGTGAAAGGATAACTGTCCTTGGAAAGGTGGTGTACCAGGATAAGGACATCACAAATATGAAACCAAGCCTCAGGGCAAAGAAAGGTATCATCTTATGCCCTGAGAGGAGGAGGATTTTTCCAGAGAGTTCTGTACTGGAAAATCTGTATATTGGGGCCTATCTGGCCAATCGTTCTCAGAAGAAAGAGACCTTGGAGTATGTATTTAAGGTGTATCCTGCACTGAAGAGGCTCAAGAATCGAACAGGTGGTTTTTTAAGTGGAGGGGAACAACAGATGCTTGCCATAGGAAGGGCATTGATGGCCCAGCCAAGGTTGTTACTTTTGGACGAGCCCCTTATGGGCTTGAGTCCATTTATTCAAAAGGTCCTTGTTACATCCACAAAAGAGATTAGGGACGAAAGGGGTATCCCCATAATGGTCACCGAACAGTACGCCAGGCCAGTATTGCCCATAGTTGACTATGCCTACATACTGGAGAATGGTTCTGCAGTGCTGGAAGGGAGCAGGGATGAGCTCCTTGGGAATCCCGATGTAAGGTCAGCCTATTTTGGAGTTTAACAGGCCATGGAAAGAGAACTTATTTTTTCAAGATTTCTAAGGATGGTGGAGAGATATCCAGGGAATACTGCCATTGTTTATTTAGGTGAAACCTTCAGCTATGAGAGGCTTTATAATCTTTCCATGAGGTTCGCCAAGGGCCTAAAGGACATAGGCCTTAAAAAAGGTGATAAGGTACTTTTATATCTAAACAACACGCCCCAATGGGTCATAGCCTTCCTGGGCACCTTGTTCGCCGGAGGGGCAGTGGTGCCTGTATCCCCCATATATACCAGCCATGAGATATCATATATGTTAGGGGACTCAGGGGCAGAGATAGCAGTGTGTCTAGACACTAATTTTTGTTATGTCAGCGAGGCCTCTAAGACTTCGCCTCTAAAAAAGATAATCTATACAAACCTTGTGGAGCTCCTGCCCTTTTGGAAGAGGTTTGTTGGGCATCTCTTTGACAAGATACCATCGGGCAAGGTGGAAAAAGGGCCCACAACCTTTTCCTTTACTGAGATGATCTCCAGAGGAACCTTGGATACCATACCAGACCTGGATCCTTACAAAGACCTGGCCTACATACTTTATACAGGGGGGACCACAGGCTTTCCAAAGGGCGTCCCAGGGAACCACATGGGCATGACATCCTATGTAAATGACATTACAGATGACGTGGCAAGGGGGCACCTGCTGGAAGGGGATGATTGTTTTATAGCAGTCAATCCACTATTTCACATAATGGCCCTGGGGCTTACCATGGCCCTTAGCCTAAATAAGGGAAACAAGGTGGTCTTGATGCCAATACCTGTGGTGGATGCCATCCTTGAGAGTATACAAAAATATAGCGTTCGATGGCTTTTGGGGGTTCCTGCCCTCTACAGAATGATCTTGGAAAACGACAGGCTGGAGCAATATGACTTAAGCAGTCTGAAATTTTGTTACTGTGGTGGAGATGTGCTACCCATAGAGGTGTACAGGAGGTGGAAGGCCCGTTTCGGTCTATATATATATCAGGTTTACGGCTCCACTGAGGCAGGCCATGTCTCCTATAGCACCATTGGTGTGGAACCCAAGCAAGGGTCCATAGGCATGCCCCTTAAGTCCAGGGAGTTACTGGTTGTGGACCCAGAGACACTGGAGCCAGTTAAAAAGGGTGAAATTGGGGAGCTGTTGGTGAGTTCTCCATATACCCTAAAGTATTACTGGAACAAGCCAGAGGAGACAAAAAAGTCCTATGTGGAGCTAGATGGAAAGATATATTACAGGATGGGTGACTTTGTGAGGGAGGATCTCAATGGCGATATTGTATATGTGGAAAGGTCAGCGGACATAATAAAACATAAGGGTTACAGGGTCTCTGCCTCAGAAGTGGAAACTGTACTACAAGACCATCCCACAGTAATAGCAGCCTGTGTAATAGGCGTGCCTGATCCAAAGGTGGGGGAAAGGATAAAGGCGATAGTGGTCCTGAAGGAGGATGCAAAGGGGGTAAGCGCTGCAGAACTTTTAAGGTGGTGTAGAGACAGGCTTGCACCCTATAAGGTTCCAAGCTATATTGAGTTCCGGGATATGCTCCCCAAATCAAAGGTGGGAAAGTTGTTGCGAAGAGAAATCAGGGAAGAAGAACTCAGGAAGGCCAAAAAAAAGTAGGAGGCAGGAATGGAGTCAGTACTGGCGAACAAGAGGATCCTGGCTGTGGATGACGAGCCCGATGTCCTGGAGACCCTTGAGGAGGAATTGTCCGATGTCCCAGGGCTTATCCTGGACAAGGCCACTGATTATAACACCGCATATCAGCTACTGATCTCATGGACCTATGACCTTGTAATACTGGACATTATGGGGGTGAGGGGCTTTGACCTCCTAAAGGTTGCCGTAAGCCTTAACTTTCCCACTGTGATGCTCACGGCCCATGCCCTGACCAAAGATGCCTTAAAGCAGTCCATAGAAATGGGTGCCAGGGCCTTTATACCCAAGGAGAACATGGGTCAGATAAAGGAGTTCTTAGAGGACGCCCTCACCTTGGGTTATGGTCCAGGATGGAAAAAACTCCTTACCAGGCTTGGCCATGTCTTTAGTGCCAGGTTTGGCTCTGACTGGCAGAAGACAGAAAGTGAGTTTTGGAAAGAGGTGGAGTCTGGGGAGTATAAACCCAGCATAGTTACTTAAAAACCTTGCCTGTAAACTGGGTCAGAGCCGCTCTGCAGGCAAAAAAGCATTAAGATCAGCCCCTACCAATATGGGAGGCAGGGGCCTCATATCCCTTGGTCAAATCCTAAAGCTTTCCTCCATACCAGCGTATTTCTTCCTAAGTTTTGGCTTTTCAATCTTCCCAGTGGGATTCCTGGGAACATTGTCGAAAAATACCTTCTTTGGCCTCTTATATCTGGGGAGTTTTTCACAAAAGGCAAAGAATTCCTCTTCAGTCATTGTCATGTCAGGCTTTAATTGGACCACTGCAGCCACTATCTCTCCCAATCTCTCGTCCGGGAGCCCTATTACAGCAGCGTCCTGTATCTTGGGGTTTTCCATGAGAAACTCTTCTATCTCCACAGGGAATATATTTTCCCCTCCTGTAATGATAATATCCTTCTTCCTGTCCACTATCCAAATAAACCCATCCTCATCAACACGCACGATATCCCCTGTAAGCAACCAGCCATCAATGAGGGCGGCCTTGGTGGCCTCAGGGTTCTTGTAATACTCTTTCATCACACCAGGCCCCTTTACCATCAATTCCCCTGCCTGGCCCCTGGGCACTTCCTGTAAATTAAAATCCACCACCTTGTATTCCCAGTCAAAGCCTGGTACACCAATTGCCCCCACCTTATGTGTATTTTCCACTCCCAAGTGCACACATCCTGGCCCTGTGGACTCACTGAGGCCGTAATTGGTATCATATTGGTGATGGGGAAATACCTTGAGCCAGTTCTTTATAAGGGAGGGAGGCACTGGTTGTGCACCTATATGCATAAGCCTCCATTGATCCAGTTTATAATCCTTTAAATTCACCTCGTTGCGCTCAATGGCCAATAATATATCCTGGGCCCAGGGAACCAAGAGCCATACAATGGTGCAGCCCTCTTCAGATATTGCCTCCAGTATCCACTTGGGACTTACTCCCTTTAGGATAACTGCCTTGGCACCAACTATGAAATTCCCAAACCAGTGCATCTTTGCCCCGGTATGGTACAAAGGTGGTATCAATAGGAAGTTATCCCCATGGGTCTGATTGTGATGTCTATTTTCCACATAACAGGCATGCTCTAAATTCCTGTGGGTGAGTAATATGGGTTTTGGTTTTCCCGTGGTCCCTGAGGTAAAATAAAGGGCTGCATCGTCCAATAAAGATATCTCCACCTTGGGATCCTGGTCAGAGACACCTTCTATGAAATCCTCATAGTGCAGAGCAAAACTGGGTAGAAGCTCCCTTGGTCCCACAAAAACAAAGGTGGATATGTGGTTCTTGAGGGAATTGAGGATACTCTCCACCCTTTCAATAAACTCTTCCCCAAATACCATGGCCTTGGCCTCTGCTATCTCAGCACAATACTGTATGTCAGTGGCACTGAATCTAAAATTGAGGGGTACTGCCCAGGCCCCTGTCCTCAGTATACCGAAGTAAAAGGGGAGCCAGTCCAGGCAATTCATCATGAGGTGAATGACCTTGTCTCCCTTTCTCACCCCGCTCTTTATCAAGGCATTGGCAACCCTATTGGCATAGGAATCAAATTGTTTCCATGTGATCTCCGACCTTTTGCCCTTTGCCGGCTCTCTTTCTATCAAAGCAACTTCATTCCCGTACATCCTGGCATTCCTGGCAAGTATCTCTGTAATAATCATCAGGACCTCCCTTTGATTTTTTAAAACATACTCTCAAGGTAAGGTGTCATTGGCATGCTGGGCCACCTGTTAACCAGTTCCTCATATGCGGCTTTTGCCTCTTGGTCTTTATTGAGGAGCTTGAGCAGCCTTGCCTTTTGGTAAAGGACAAAGCCAGTGGAAGGGCCCTCTCCATTGTTGGGTACCTGTTCCAGTACCTTCAGGGCATTCTCCAGTTCACCTTTTTCCTCCATTGCCTTTGAAAGGGCATACAAAGACAAGTGATAAAATTCCTTCTCCCTGGTATTATTCTTGGAAGAGAGTTCATAGTTCTCCTTTGCAGCATCAAAGTCTTGCTGAATAAATTTTAAAAGGCCTATGGAGGGATAGGCCAGATCATTCACCTTTGCCAGCGGAAAATCTTGTTTCATTTTTTTAAAGGTACCTTCAATCTCCTTTAGCTGTTCTTCAATCTTCTCCTGGTTCAAGGTACCTGTAACCAACTTTGCAGAGGCAGCGCCCCACAGTTCAGAGGCCTTGGCATTAATATAAGCCATATATGCCCATGTACCTGTATATATCCCAGCCATGGCCAAAACTGCCACAATAATCCCATAGACCTTTTTTTTGTTGGCCCCAACATAGGCCAAGACCCTTTGAGAAAAGCTCAAAAATTCGTCAGGTTTCTTTGCTGGATTCTTCCTATTGAGAGCCCTCTTGGCCATTAATACCTCCTTTTTTGGGGTCCTTAACAGAAAAGCAAAGACTTTTCAAGGGTTCTCTATTCCAGTAGATACTCTAAAAACCTAGGCCTTGTATCAAAGCCCCTTTTAAAGTACTCATTTTCCTGTAATCTCATCCTGAGAGGGATCACACCAGGGATGCCATGGAAAAAGGTTTTGCATTGGACATAATGCTGGGCAGATTGTGTAAATGGTTAAGGGTCATGGGGTTTGATGCCATAATCCTTCCCTTTAATAGGGTGGATGTAAGGTCCCTTTGTACCCTCAAAAGGACCCTGATTACCAGGCGCAGAGGGCCCATGATACCGGGAATGATAGTGCTTAAATCTGAGGTCCTCTCCTTGCAATTAGCTGAACTAAAAGAGCTGATAGGGCTCAACCTTGACCCAAAAAAGGCATTTACCAGGTGTATAAGATGCAATGAAGAACTGGTCCCTGTTTTGGTAGAAGAGGTACCCAAGGAGATACCTGAATACATAAGGCTCACACAAGGGGGCAATATCTCCTTTTGTAGAAGGTGTAAAGGGATATTTTGGCCAGGAAGCCATAGGAAAAACATGGAGTCCCAGTTAAGGTCCTGGGGTTTTGTTTAAAATCTTCTTTCCTCATGCCCACATTATTGATAAAATGCCCTTAATTATCTTGTCTTCCAGGCTGGGAGTGGCTTTAGGTGCCCTAATCCTGAAGGAAAGGGGGTGAAAGGCATTTATCGCAGGGGCCCAATCAGTGTATCAACCCCCAAAGAAGGAGAGGACTGAGCCATGTCAGGAAGCACCTATAAGATCATTGAATTAGTGGGGACCAGCGATACCTCTTTTGAAGATGCTGTTAAGACAGCAGTGGAAACAGCAGCTGGTACATTGAAGGACTTGAGGATAGCTGAGATCACCAGGCTGGATGTAATGGTAGAGAATGGAAAGGTGGTAAAGTACAGGGCAAGGATAAATCTTTCATTCAAATACCATAGGGACGAAGACTAAAAAGTGCAATCCCCTTTTTGAGGTGCCACAAATGGAGAAAAGCCAAGCTGATTACAAAGGAAGGAAGCTCACTGTCCTGGATCAGATCAGTGCACAAGATGAGGTCAGGCGGAAGATAATAGATGCTGCAAGTATCCTTTATTCCAAAAAGGGATACAAGGCCACCTCCATACAGGAGATCTCTGAATTGGCCGGCGTTAGCCTGCCTGTGACATATCATTATATCAAAAATAAGTCAGAGATCATGAGTATGATCATGGAGGATCTACTTAAGAACTTTAAAGACAGCCTCACTGAAAACATCCAAGGATTTGAGGACCCAGAGGAAAAGCTTGGTATAGCAATTATCTTGTATTTTAAAATAGTTGACCAGAATAAAGAAAAGGTCTTGCTCATATATCAAAAGTCAATCTCTCTGGATAAACCTGCAAAACAAAAGATCATGTCTTTAGAGGTTGACATAATCAAGATCTTTTCCAGTATCCTCCAGGAGGGCATCCAAAAAGGGGTATTTAGAAATGTTGATGTGGATCTCATGGCATATAACATCATATTGCTTGCCCATATGTGGGCATTGAAGCAATGGCACTTCAAGAAACGCCTGACCATTGACCAGTTCATAAATGAACAGCTCAAAAGTATCCTTTATTGTATTATAAAAAGAAAGGAGGGTGACTAGGGAAATTACAGTGTTGTTCTCCTGCCCACCGGTTTTGAAGATTGATCCTGAAAATAGTTATCTTGTTTTTAGAATCTTACCGAGGAGCAATTAGATAGGGTTACTCACCAAAAGAGAACCGGGGGAACCCAAAGCCCCGGCACCAAGGGTGGTTGTCACAGCAGATGACTTTGGCCTTGCCCACCACATAGACATGGGGATTATAGAGGCCGTTAGAGGGGGCGCGATTTCCTCCATTTCAGTGTGTGCCTGTGGCAGGAATGTGGATCAGGCCCTTTCTCTGATCAGTGGGATAAAAGGGCTGGACATGGGGATACATCTTGTTATTTCCCATGAAGTGCCTGTATCCAGGCCATCAAAGATACCCAGTCTAATAAACAGTTCCCACAGATTTTATCCCAAAGAGATCCTGATTTTGAAATACCTTTCTGGAGGGTTAAACCTTGATGAGGTTAGGAGGGAGTGGGAGGCCCAGATGGAATTTCTACTAAAAAAGGGGATCAGGCCCACACATATGAACTCCCATCAACACCTGCACCTGTTACCCTCACTCCTGAAGATAGCAATAAAGCTCCAAGAGGAGTATAAGATCCCCTCCATGCGCCTTGACCCTGTTGAACCCTTGAGTTTGGCCCTCAGGTCCCCCAGGCCCCTACCTTTTCTCCTGATTAAGCCACTATCCATGATAACAAGGGCCTTTTATAATGAAGGCAGATTCCACGCCTTTATAGGCATCTGCCATGCTGGTGGAAGGCTTGATATAAAGACCCTTAGACGGATGCTCACTGCCAATAGGGGTTATTCCTTTTTAGAGGTGTGTCTACACCCAGGGCTAACACCACTGGAGAAGAGCCCTTATGGACATTGGAGATATAATTGGCACAAAGATCTGCAGATGGTTTTATCTCCAATGTTTAGGGAGTTAATAGGGCAAATATTTAGGCCCAGCAGTTTTAAAGACCTAAAAGGACCCCATGACACTGATAATTAGGAAGTACAATGAGGGTGATGAAAAGGGTATAGTGGAGCTCCTTGGCCTGTGTTTCGGTAAACTGGATCCTTTAAAGTGTCTCATGGAATCATGGGAATGGAGGTACCGTCAAAACCCGGAAGGCCCTGGCATTGAGATCGTGGCAGAGGATAACGGCAGGATAGTGGGGCATTACGGCATAATACCATCCAGGTTTCACCTGGAAGGCAAAGACATCCTTTTGGGCCATGCCTCTGACCTGGCAGTTCACCCCCAGTACCGCAGGAGGGGGCTATTTTTAGCCCTGTTTAAAGAAGTGGATGCCTTTTTGAGGGAGGATACAGCCTTTGTGGGGATCGTTGGTTTCCCCAACAGGATCACCTACAGGGCATACTTTCAGAAGTTGGGATGGAGGCCCTTGGGGAGCATACCGCTATTCTTTTCAGCCAGGTTTCCTTTCCTCTTTAAGGTCCTTAGGGTTACCAGGGATAGAGCAATTAGGACCCAAGACAAAGGGATCCTTCCATCCCGAATCTCTTTTAGAGATTTCCACTTGGAACTATTAGAAGGCCTTCAAGGGCTTCAAGGGCAAGAAAACACATCTTTTAAGGGTTTTATGAGGGCCAGGACTAAAGAATATCTCCAGTGGAGGTATATGGGGCTACCAGATCTAGGCTATACAGTCTATGGGGTTTGGAAAGGTGGATGTATCCAGGGCATGGTGGTACTGAGGCCCTTTGAATATCGCGGGGTCGTTGTGGTTGCTCTAATGGATGTAGTTCCCTTCCCCATTATTGATACAGACACCAGCAGGGAGCTTATTGAAAGGCTTATAATTCAAGCTCATAGAAAGGGAGCTGACATATTTGTGGCAGGCCTCTGGGCAAAAGGCCTTGATCTTGCATTGCCAAAGGGCCTATTTCATCTGCCAGATTTCCTAAATCCCAGGCCCTGGGTGGTGGGGTATAAGGCAATAAAGGAGGATTTTTTGGCCACAGACCTCTTTTTTACATTGGGTGACGGAGACATAATCTGATACCAATGGCCCACTGGGAGGATTTAACAGAGGCAGAGATCCAGAAGGAAAAGGCCAAGGCCAGGGCCCTTAAAAGGACCCAGTGGTGGCAGAACAAGTTGAACAAAGGGGTATGTTATTACTGTGGCAGGAATGTGGGGAGGGAGGGGCTTACCATGGATCATCTGGTTCCATTGAGCAAGGGGGGGAAAAGCAAGAAAGGAAATCTGGTCCCAGCTTGCAAAGAGTGTAATAACAAGAAAAAATATCTCCTCCCCCTGGAGTGGGAGGAGTACCTGGAGAGGCTAAGGAGAGGTGAGGATGTCTAAGGAGTCAAGGATTCTCCTTTTTGCTGGTAGTGCAGAAAGGCCGTGCGGATGGCCTGAATTGCCACTGTATCTGACATGAATTCCTCCAACCTATCCAAGGGGACCCACCTGTATTCCTCCACCTCTGAATTGGGGTTTATCCCTTTACTTTTGGGAATGCCATAGTAGTCAATGATTACATAATGGTATTTCAGCCTTCCTTCCTGGTCCTTGGAAAGCCTCTCAAAGACCCCCATAAGGCCCAAGACCTCTATCTCTATTCCCAATTCCTCCATCATCTCCCTTTGAAGGGCCTGAGTTAAATGTTCCCCCAGCTCCACCACACCCCCAGGTATACTCCACCGCCCCTCCCCAGGAGGCCTTGCCCTTTTTACCAATAGGACCTCTTTTCCCCTGAAGAGGCAACCTGCCACGGCAAGCACAGGTTGTGATGGATATTCCCTGCTGACCATGATTTTCTTTTCCAGGTTACACTAAAAATAGCTTTTGCTAAATAACAAGCTCCTAGTAATTATATCAGTTACTTTAGTGCTTAGGGAGGTGTTCGTTGCTCTGGGAGCTAAAGATCTCCAACCTGGCCATATTGCGAGAATGTGACCTTAGGTTCTCCCCTGGCCTCAATATTATCTCCGGGGAGACTGGGGCAGGTAAGACCATAATTGTAAACGCCATAGCTCTCATTGCAGGGGCAAAGGCCTCTTTGGACATGATAGGTCAACAGGGTGAGGAAACAGTTATAGAAGCCCTTTTTTCAGGGGTGGAAGATGAAAGACTAATGGAGATCCTGAGGGAAACCGGGGTCTCCTGGGAGGATGAGCTTATCATAAGGAGGGTTATATCTAAGGAAGGCAAGGGCAGGTCTTATATCAATGGCAGGATGGTGAATCTCCAAGTACTTCAAAGGCTGGGCCAGCTCTTGTTGAGCATCTCAGGGCAGCACGAGAACCAGAGGCTAATAAAACCAGAAAACCATGTCCTTATCCTGGATGAATTTGGGTCCCTTGATGAAATGAGGCAAAGATATAACAGCCTTGTGGGCCTGTACAATGTCAAGAGCTCACAGATCCTGAAATTACGGGAGGAGCTTGAGGCAAAGAGAAGGCTGGCTGAACAGGAGCACTTTGCCATAAGAGAAATAGAGCAGGCCAAATTAAGCCAGGGAGAAGAAGATCAGCTATTGGAGGAAAAAAAGAGGCTCCACCATGCAGAGGAGATAAAGCTCGCCCTGAATCAGGCCAGAGAGGTCTTGCAAGGGGATAGGTTTTCTGCACTGTGGAGCCTTTCTGAGGCAATCAAGGCCTTAATCAAGGTCTCAGGGTATGATTCCGCCATTGACAGGTTCGTCCAAGACCTTGAGGCAATAAAAAACCAGGTCCAGGACATGGCCTGGGAGCTTAGAGCCTTAGATGACAAAATAGAGGCAGATCCTCAAAGGTTGGAGGCCTGTCTTCAAAGGCTTGAGCTTATAAAAAGGCTGTGCAGGAAATACGGTGGGAGCATACAATCTGTACTCTCCTATTTAGAAGAGCTAAAGGAAAAGGCCCATGCCACAGAGGCCTTGGAATTGGAACTGAGATACGGGGAAACAGAGTGCTCCCAGTTGAAAGAGGAGATCCTACTTAAGGGCCTGGAGCTAAGAAGGGCGAGAAAAGGCTCTGCAGCCCTTATGGAAGAGGAAGTGGCCAAAGAACTTTCATTTCTGCACATGAAGAATACGCTTTTCAAGGTAAACTTCCTGGAAAATACCTTTGGCCCTGAGGATCAGCCACCTAAAGATGGCCTTGAGGAGGTGGAGTTCTTGATATCCACAAACCCTGGTGAGCCTTTGAAACCCCTGGCAAGGATTGCCTCCGGGGGAGAGCTATCCAGGATCACACTGGCCCTCAAGGTTGTCCTGGCAAAGAGGAGGTCTTTGGAGACCATTGTATTTGACGAAGTAGACCAGGGGGTAAGCGGGGCAACTGCTGCTGCAGTGGGGGAAAAGATTAGGGAACTAAGCAAGCATGTACAGGTAATCTGCATAACACACCTGCCACAGATAGCAAGCCAGGGAGGTGCGCACTTCCTGGTGAAGAAATCACAACTACAAACCGGGGTGGAGACAGAGATAATAGAGCTCTCCCAGGATGAGAGGATAATGGAAGTGGCCCGGCTCCTGGGGGACCGCACCGTAACTCCCAAGGCCGTTGAAAGGGCCAAGGAGATGTTAGAGGCCTATAGGTAGGCACCTACATGGGCACTCTTTACCTCCATGGAGTATCTGTAAAGGAATCCCTCTTTTACCTTGGGTTCAAAGGGTGGCAATTCTTTAAGTCTTTGTTGGAGCTCCCTTTCCTCCACCAGGAGCTCCAATGTCTTGTTGGAGATGTCTATCTCAATCAGGTCACCTTCTCTTATGGCAGCAATGGGCCCTGTGTTCGCTGCCTCAGGGCATATATGGCCTATGGATGCGCCCCTGGTGGCGCCTGAGAACCTTCCATCTGTTATCAAGGCCACCTTCTCGTCCATCCCCATCCCTGCCAAAGCCGAGGTGGGGGTCAGCATCTCCCTCATACCAGGACCACCCTTTGGACCTTCATACCTGATGACCACCACTTCCCCTTCCCTTATATGTCCGCCTAAGATGGCAAGGGTTGCATCCTCCTCCCTTTCAAATACCCTGGCAGGGCCCCTGTGCCTTAACATACTCTGGCACACTGCAGCACTCTTTACTATGGCACCTTCTGGGGCCAGGTTACCTGTGAGTATGGTCAACCCCCCTGTACTGGCAAAGGGCTGGTCTATTGGTCTTATTACATCACTGTCCTTTATCTCTGCACCTACCAGATCCAGGGCCTCTCCAAGGGTAACCCCAAGTACTGTCATCTGCCCTGTGTCAATAAGACCTGCCTTTGAAAGCTCCTTTAATATGGCAGGGCTGCCCCCTGCCTGATATAGGTCCACTATGTGATAGGGTCCGGAGGGTGCAATGGCAGTAAGCCTGGGCACCTTTTGTGTCCAGGGATCAAAGTCCCTTAGCTCCAGTTTGATCCCTGCATAATGGGCAATGGCAGGGAGGTGGAGGGCAGAATTGGTGGAGCCCCCCAATGCCATGTCCAAGGCAATGGCATTTTCCAGTGCCTCTTTTGTTATAATATCCCTTGCCCTTATTCCTCTGTTAACCAGTTCAACGATCTTCTTGCCTGCCTCCTTGGCAAGTCTTATCCTCTCAGCATAGACAGCAGGGATAGAACCATTGTAAGGCAGTGCAATACCCAAGGCCTCTGCCAGGTTGCACATGGTATTTGCAGTGTAGAGGCCTGCACAGCTACCAATGCCCGGGCAGGCACACTCCTCAATCTCCATCAATTCTTCAGTGCTGACAATACCCTTGGCGTACTTACCCACGGCCTCGAAGACCTTGTCCAGTCCTATTTCCTTCCCCTTCCATCTCCCAGGGAGCATGGGCCCTCCAGATACAAATATGGATGGGATATTTAGCCTCACAGCAGCTATTATCATCCCTGGTATGATCTTGTCACAGGAGCTTAACAGTACAAGGCCGTCAAAGGGATGGGCCATGGCCATTATCTCAATGCTGTCTGCAATAAGCTCCCTGCTTGGCAGGGAGTATTTCATCCCCAAGTGGTTCATGGCTATCCCATCACAGACCCCAATGGTATTAAACACAAAGGGAGTCCCCCCTGCTGCATAGACCCCTGCCTTGATGGCCTCCTCCAGGTTCCTCAGATGGATATGGCCTGGTATGAGCTCATTGAAACTGCTGGCAATGCCTATTAATGGCCTTTCCAGTTCCCATTGGGCAATCCCCATTGCCTTAAAGAGGCTACGGTGTGGGGCCCTCTCAAATCCCTCTGTGACCAAGTGTCTCCTGGGCTTCATGGTTTACTCCTCCCATTGGTGCCTGCTGGTCCATATGTGATAATCCACCATTGCCTTTAACACAGAGGCTGCAAGGACAGGATCCTCGTATACCGGTAACTTGTTTTTAATTAAAGAGGCCACTATGGGCTCATTTATGCCCCTATAGTTGAACAGGACCAAGGGTTTTTCATATCTTTGCACCAGTTCCCTGAGGAACCTGGCCTGACTGTCCATGGCCTCCCTTGCCTCTGTTTCCAATTGATGGGGGTCCTTGATCCCCATTTGCATCAAGACCGCCTCCAGTCTCTCCATGGGCAAAAAGGCATAGCTCAGTACTGCGTCTGCATCCTGTGAGGCCAGCAATACCTCAGGGATCTCCTTAAAATAGGCCAGGAGATTCCTGGAAAAGGTCATATCAACGGGATTCTTTAGGTTCGCGGTGTGAGGTAGATACTCTCTCAGCTCCCTCATAAGCCCCTCGGATAGCTCAGGCATGTCAAGGCCTGCCCTTCCCACCGCATCTGCAGCAGCGGTCCCAGGCCCTCCAGAATGGGTCTGAACAACAACCCTGTTGCCTTTTGGAAGAGGCAGACATTCAAAGGCCCATGCCATCTTAAAGAGCTCTGTGATACTTTTTGCCCTTATAATACCTGCCTGCTTAAAGACACCATCGTATATCTGATCTGGGCCTGCCATGGCACCGGTATGGCCTTGGCCTGCCCGCATACCCGTCCTGGAACCACCGGCGTAGTAGGCAATGATAGGCCTTTTATGGGAAATGGACCTTGCCACATCCAAAAACTCCTTCCCCCTCCTTATCCCTTCTATATACAGGGTAATCACCCTGGTATGGGGGCACGAGCCCAGGTATTCCAGGCAGTCCACAATATCAATATCTGCCTCATTTCCCACACTAAAGGCAGTACTAAAGCCCATATTTAGTTTGTCTAAATACTCAAACATCTGGGTAACAAAGCTGCCACTCTGGGAGGCAAGCCCAATTGCCCCCGGGCTGGCCTTGTATTTTAAAAAAGTGGTGTTAAGCCTGCTGTGGGGGTTTGCCACGCCGATACAGTTAGGCCCCATAAATCTGATGCCGTATCTTTTTGCTATCTCTAACAGTTCCTTTTCCTTCAGGGCCCCCTCCTCCCCCATTTCTCTAAAGCCAGCAGATACAACGATCAAATGCTTTATCCCCTTCTCTCCACAGGCCTTCATTACCTCTGCCACAACACCTGTGGGCACTATTATAATACCCAGGTCTGGAACCTCTGGCAGGTCCATCACGCTGGGATAGGCCTTTAGGCCCATAATGACCTTATCTGTAGGGTGGACCAGATAGACCTTTCCACGGTATCCCAGGTCCAGGATGGATTCCAGCTGAATACTACCCATAGCCGAAGGGTTATTGGAGGCCCCAAAAAGTACAAGGCTCTTGGGGTTGGCTATCTTGTAAAGGGGGCTGAGTCTCGTATCCACCATCTATGCTCCTTTATCATTGATTTGCAAGGTCTAAATAGATACCAGACAGATGCCCTTATGACAACAAGAAGGCAAGGCCTTAAGATCAGGGGTCTGTGTCCAACAACTCCCTTACTGTCTTGGCCAATGCCTTTGCACTGAAGGGCTTTTGTAAATATAAAATCTTTCCCTGCTCCAAAAGGGGTATGGAAAACCCGTTTATGCCAAAACCACTCATAAGCACTATCTTCTGGCGGGGGTTTAGGCCTCTTAACTCTTCAAAGACCCTCTCCCCTCCCATTTCAGGCATCACAATGTCCAGCAATACAAGGTCAATCCCATCTTTTAGTTCCTTATAAAGCCTTAATGCCTCTCTCCCGGAATTGGCCGTAAAGACCTTATATCCCAAAAATGTGAGCATGTCTCTGGCTATCTCCAAGACCACCTCTTCATCATCCACCACCAAGATCACCTCTTTGCCCTGGGGGATCTCTTCCCTTTCTTCTAAACCCTCTGGTAAGCTCTGCCCTTCCATTGCAGGGAAGTACACGGTAAATGTGGTCCCCTTACCTTGCTCACTGTAGCAATTAATTATGCCACAATGGTCCCTCACTATACTATAGGCCATTGCCAGGCCCAATCCTGTACCTTCCCCAGGGGCCTTGGTGGTGAAAAAGGGCTCGAATATCCTTGCCTTTATCTCTTCTGGCATCCCTATCCCTGTATCAGTCACGGCCATCCTCACATAGGGACCAGGTTTCAGGTTATAAGGCCTCACATAGTCTTCATCCAGGTACACATTGGAAGATTCTATGAAGATCTTTCCCTCCTTTGTTATGGCATCTGCTGCATTCACAAGGAGATTAATTATAACCTGGCTTATTTTTGCAGAATCTAATTTAGAGATTAGGATATCTTTGTCCAAGAGTTTTATGACACTAATATATTTTCTGGTCCTCTCAAAGATCTTGAGGCTATCTTCAATTACATCATTTAGGTTTGTGGGCCTAAAGTCATAGGAAGGTGCACCTTTTGCAAAGGTAAGTAAGTGTTTTGTTAGCTCAGCTGCCTTATTTGCACAGCTTTCAATCCTTTGAACTTCAGCACATATGTCTGGATACATATTGGATTTGAGCTTTAACATATAAACGGTACCTGTTATTCCTGTTAAAAGATTGTTAAAGTCATGGGCAATTCCACTTGCCAACCTACCTACAGCCTCCAGCCTTTGAAATGTCTCTGCGCGTTCCCTTAGCCTGTCTAGCTCAGTTATATCACTTATAACCAATATGAAACCAGGCCTGTTTCCAACCATTATTCTGGAAATATTAATTACGCACTTTAAGACCTCCCCTGACTTGTTTTTCCTCTTTACCTCAAAGCCTTCCTTGCCCTTGGATAAGAAGGTCCTTATTAGGTCTGCATCTGCCACGGAGTCTTCTCCAAAGGAATCGTAATGAGGGGCCATTTTGGCCAGGTCTTCTAGATTCATACCAAAGACCTTAGCGAATCTTTGGTTCACAAATACTGGCTTAAGGTCCCAATCATAAACCACAATAGGAGAGGGCATTGCCTCCAAAACAGAGGAGATAAATGCCTCTTTTTCTTTCAGTGCCTCCAGGGCCCTTTTTTCCCTTGTGACATCCAAGGCATAAGATAGTACATATAAGGGCAAACCATTTTCATCTCTTATCACAGAACTGCTACTCCTTACCCATACAAGGGAACCGTCTTTTTTTATATACCTCTTTTCCATTTCTACACTGGATAATATCCCAGATAGTAAAGACCTATTGTTCTCCAGATCAGTGAGGATATCTTCAGGATGGGTTATGGTACTGAGGTGTCTTCCAAAAAGCTCTCTTAATTCATAACCCAGGAGAGAGGCAAAAAAGGCATTGCATTCTAAGATCTTGCCTTCAGGATCCACAATAAGGGCACCCACTGAGGCATTCTCAAAGGCAGACTTAAATTTCTCCGTGCTTTCCTTTACTGCCTGCTCCATGAGCTTTTGCTCATGGATATCCTTGATCCAGACCATAACCCCTGGCTCACCTTCAATCATGGCGGCCTTGGCATTTATCTCTGCCCATCTCCAGGACCCATCCTTTCTTTGCACCTTAACCTGGTATCTGGAGGGGACCTGTTCCCCCCTCATCCTGGCCTGGGCCCTCATCCTGGTTAGGCCTTGATATTCTGGGGCATAGACGATCCAATGGTCTTTGCCCAACAATTCACCAGGGGAATAGCCAAGCATCCTGTGTAACTGGGAATTGGCAAGGACAATCTTGGTTCCTTTCTGGATAAAGATGCCATCAAAGCTCTCTTCAATGAGAAGGGTATAGAGGTCCGCTAAGATGCCTTTTTCATCCATTTTTTCCCTTCCTTGGCATTAATTGCCCATTTGGGCCCTTTATTCTTGCTTATGTTTCTCCTATCTCCTTGGGCTAAGGTCTAGGATCCTTGCTATTTCCTCGCCTATTTCCCTTACGAATTCGGCTCTGGATGATGAATCCGGCCTTTCCTTAAATCTTTCAGTGGTCACAAAATAAGGCGCATTTTGTAGTTCTTTTTTGGGGATTATTTCAAAGGAGGCGTCAAAGGAGTCTTGAAAATACATGTCCTGAAAGGAAATGAATTTTAACATGTGAGCTGTGGAGTCCAATATGCCAATCTCTTCTTCCTCCACAATACCTTCTCTTACTGCTCTCAAAAAGCCTGCCAGGCTTTCTCCACCCTGGGTACAGACAACATTTCCGTTTCTGTTAGCCATCATCATGGAGTCCATTATATCTTGTTCTTTTACATTCACCACAAAGACATTTTCCTTGTGGGAAAAAAGATTATATTCCTCCACCAGCCTTATTACCCTAGGCATTGAGACAGGGTTTCCTATCATTGCAGCCTGGGCAACGCTTGGCCTCACATTAACAGGTTCAAAACGTCTTTTATCCTTTGGGAGGCTATAGTATCTGTACACAGGATCTGCATGTTCAGATTGTACTCCCACAATCTTGGGGAGAGATTTTATCAATCCCTTCTTGAAAAATTTCAAAAACCCTGAGAGTACCGCTGTGATATTCCCGGCATTTCCTATGGGCACCACTATCACCTTTTTTTCCATATCCCAGTCAAAGTCTTGGGCAATCTCATAGGAGAAAGACTCCTGCCCCAATATCCTCCAGCTGTTCTTGGAGTTGAGCAGGGCTACATTGTAAACTTCTGCCAGATATTCCACCACCTTCATACAGTCATCGAACAACCCTGGCAGCTCCAAGACCTTGGATCCGTGTCCCAGTGGTTGAGATAGCTGTTGCAGGGTCACCTTCCCTTTTGGCAGGAGTACACAGCAGCTTATCCTGTCCCTCACATAGCTACAGTATAGGGCTGCTGCAGCAGAGGTATCCCCTGTGGATGCACAGATGGCCAACAAATTGATGTTTTTCACATTTACCAAGTAATTTAGATAGCTCAGGGCACATGCCATTCCCCTGTCCTTGAAAGAGGCAGAGGGGTTTAGGCCATCCAATTTGAAGAAAAACTCCCTTTTGGCCATATCCCGCAGGGCGCCATTGGCCAGGACCATAGGGGTGTTGCCCTCTCCTAAATAAAGCACGTGCTCCAATGGCAAGATGGGTGCAATAAACTCATAATACCTAAATATACCCTTGAGGGATTGGATATTGGCAAGCTTACGGTATTCAAGGATCTGTTTTAGCTTGGATCCTGGGACCTCATGGGAGAAATCTCCTTGATATTCCAATAATAGTACACCCTTACAATGGGGACATGTGTATAAAAGCTCCTCAATGGGATGTTCTGAGTGGCATTCCAGGCAATGATAATACATCCTTCCCTGGGGAGAGGGTACTATAAAGGGTCTTATGTCCTCTGGCATCTCTTCTATCTTCAAGTCCAAGCCCTCCTCACTGTGTTGGAGAAAGGATACTATAGAATCGCAAAAATTGAACAGACATTTGTTTTAATTAAGGCAACAAAAGATACTATACGGGAAGTGATTTCTATGGCAGAAAGGGTATGGGTGATAAATAGGGGCTGTGGGATACCGTCCTGACTAATCAGAGGAATCAAAGGGGGAGCTCCTATATTTTTTGGCACCTTTGGCTCACAGGGCCCAGAGGGCCAAAGGCCTGTTTATTTATATTCCCTGAGGCATCATGGCACTGGTATTTCCCCTTTTAGCATAGGTATTAGAAAGATACCAAGGCCAAGATTGATAAACCAGGATCCATGGAGGGGGGTCAGCTAAAATGCCTTGATTGGCTTAAACTCCCTTTTTGAAAGCACAATGGGAAGGGGCCCTAAACCTTTCCCTTTTAGAAAGTACTTGATTCTCATTTTGCCCAGGTACTAAATTTATTATCCATCTTGGGGATCCATGGAGGGAGCATGTTTAAGATGGAGGCCATAGAGGTAGCTGGCAGGTGTTATCACTCCTTTATCTTGGACCTTGGCAACGCACCCCTTTTGATAATAAAGGCACCCAAGGGCTATGCTATGTGTGGATATCTTGATATAGATACAGCAGAAAGGCTTAATGATGTTGCTGTGCTTGTGAGGGGTGTGAAGGACCTTGAAGGGATGTTGAATGCAGAAATACAGGGTTGCACCCAAGGTGCTAAGGGGCTTGGCATCAAGATGGGGATGAAACTTAAAGATGCCTTGCCCTTGCTCAGTTAAGGGAGGACATAATGTTTGAACTATTCCATTGGAAGGAAAAGGAGATAAGGGCAATAAAGAGGGACCTGGAAGAGCTTTTCATAAAACTCATGTCCAGTTATGGGCTTGAGATGCAGGCAAGGTTTGTGGAGATAAGGCACGAGCATCGGTTCTATAATGATCATGAGTCATTGCTTTTAGAAGTTTCCTTGCCTGATGTGGAGCCTCAAACCATAAGAGTAATCTTAGAAATGGACACCATCATTATTACAGCATTACGGAATAACCCTTATCTGGGATATAGTGGGCTGAGGAGGAGGATTAAACTCCCCTTTGCCCCAAAAGAAGATCAGGTGATGGTGAATTTTAAAGAGGGTATGCTCAAAATAATTGCTTTTAGACCTTTAAAGAAATCTGTAAAGCTCCAGATAGTTCAAGAATAAGAATACTTCACCGGAGGATCAGATGATTACGGACTTTGAAGTGCCAGTGGATGCCCTGAGGTGGAAGGCAGACCCTGATATCATTCCCTTTGAACATACCTCAGAGTTAGAGCCTTTACAAGAGATCATCGGCCAGGAGCGGGGGGTCTCTGCGTTGAGGTTTGGTGTTAAAATGAAAAAGCCTGGGTATAATATATTTGTAACAGGTGTGGCAGGGAGTGGGAGGCTTGCCACTGTGAAAAAGGTCCTCCAGGAGATAACCCGAAAAGAGGAGATTCCTGAGGATCTTTGTTATGTCCACAATTTCTCCGATCCAGAGTCTCCTATTCTTTTAAGGTTTAAGGGCGGAGAGGGCGCACAGTTCAAAAAGGATATACATGAATTTGTGGAGATCCTCAAAAAGGAGATACCCCAGATCTTTGAAAGCCAGGAGTACATAAATGCAAAAAAGGAAATAATGGAGGCCTATGAACAAAAGGGCAAGAGCTTCTTCAAAGGCCTTGACCAGAAGGTAAAGGAAGAGGGCTTTGCCCTGGTGGATATACAAATGGGTCAGATAAAGAGGCCTGAGGTGGTCCCCCTGGTGGACGGTTCCCCTATGCACATAGACCAGCTGGAGGCCTTAGTGGAGAAGGGGAGGTTTCCAAAAGATGAATTTGAGGTGATAAAGGAAAAACAGGCAAGGCTCAGGGAGCAGATAGATCAAATCTTTTTGGAATTGAGGGACTTACAGAAAGAGGTGAGAGACAAGCTGGAGCAAATGGACAAGATGATATTCATGAAAAACTCCAGGGATATTGCTGCGCCCTTGTTTCGAAAGTACAAGTCTGAAAAGGTGATAAATTACCTCAATTCCATGCTCAATGATATGGCTGAACACCTAGAGATATTCAATCCCCAATACCAGGCCCAGTTCCAGTCCCTGGGAATGGTCTCTGAGATAAACCCATTTCATCCCTACCAGGTTAACCTCATAGTGGACAATAGCCAGCTTACAGGCCCTCCCATAATTGTGGAGAACTATCCCAACTACAAGAACCTATTTGGGTCCATAGAAAGGGTCCTGGATAGGCAAGGGGTCTGGCGTACCGATTATACAAAGATAAAGGCAGGGAGCTTGATCAAGGCCAATGGGGGCTATCTTATCATAAACCTCATGGATGCCATTATGGAACCAGGGGTCTGGTCTGGGTTAAAAAGGGCCCTCAAGAGCCAGAAGGTGGAGATCCAGACCTATGATCCCTTTTATCTATTTACCACAGGGTGGCTAAAACCCGACCCCATTGAGATAAATACCAAGGTAATAGTATTATCCGACGATTTCTTGTACCTTCTCCTCTCCCATTACGACGAAGATATGCGAAAGATATTCAAGGTAAGGGCCGATTTTGAGACTGTTATGAACAAAAATCAGGAGACCATACTCAAATTCGCCCAATTTGTAAGATCAGTAACACAGGAAGATGGTCTCAGGCCCTTTGACAGGTCTGCCATATGTCTTTTATTGGAAGAGGCTGTGAGAATGGCAGGTAGGCAAGAGAAGATCTCTGCCAGGTTACCCCTGATAGCGGATATCATCAGGGAAGCAGATTTCTATGCCCAGGAAGATAATAAAGACATAGTCTCAGCCCACCATGTGCAAAGGGCACTGGATGCCAGGATCTATCAAAACAATCTCCTAGAAGAACACATCCAGGAGGCCATCAACAGGGGAACCTTGTTGATAGATGTGGAAGGAGAGGTAGTTGGCCAGGTAAATGGCCTAGCAGTTTACACAGTGGGTGGATACACCTTTGGCAAGCCCACCAGGATAACCGCCACCACAAGCATGGGCAGGGCTGGGATCATAAATATAGAAAGGGAGGCAGACCTCTCTGGAAACACCCATAACAAAGGTGTGCTGATACTGGCGGGTTATTTGAGGAAAAAGTATGCCCAAGACAAGCCCCTTACAATGAGCGCCAGCATTGCCTTTGAACAGTCTTACAGTGGTGTGGATGGGGACAGTGCCAGCAGCACAGAGTTATATGCCATTTTATCCAGCCTTTCAGGTGTGCCCCTAAGACAATATATAGCGGTCACTGGCTCCATAAACCAGAAAGGTGAGGTACAGGCCATAGGAGGGGTCAATGAAAAGATAGAGGGCTTTTTCAAGTGCTGCAAGGCAAAGGGCCTATCCGGCAGGCAAGGGGTAATGATACCCAAGGCCAACCTTAAAGACCTGATGCTAAGCCATGAGGTGATAGAGGCAGTAAGGGAGAAGAAGTTCCATATTTATGCCGTTTCCCATGTGGACGAAGGGATAGAGATCCTCACAGGCCTCAAGGCAGGGGAAAAGGACCAAAATGGCAACTATCCCCAAGGCACCATAAATTACCTGGTGGACAAAAGGCTAAAGGAGCTGGCAGAGAACATATCAAGATTCTCTGAAAAGGAAGAGGGACAGGAAACCAAGGCAAAGAAGTCCAAGAAAGGTGCTAAAAAGTAGTGGAGGATATCCAGCAAAAGATTCTAAGGGCCATCTCTCCAGGGGATAGACCCCTTACCAATGGTAACATTAGAAGGGGTATAGAAAGGCTCTGCCTGATAATAAAAGAGGCCAAGGCAATCATGAGGGAAATAGGCATGGCAGAGCACTGCCACAGATGTGACACTGAGGAGGGTGGTTCCTGTTGTGGAAGGGGCATAGAGGCCTACTATGATGAGCCAATCCTTTTGTTGAATTATCTTATGGGCGCCAATTTACATGTACAGAGAAGGGATAAGAATTCCTGCCTTTTTTTGTCTAAGGATGGCTGTATCCTCATTGCCAGGCACGCCATGTGTGTAAATTACCTCTGTGAGAAACTTACCCATTTATACTCACCCCAAGATCTCACCCCATTGAGGGCCGTGGAAGGGGAGGAACTGGAGCTGACCTTCAAGCTGTGTGAGGACCTAAGGCCATTTCTCTTATAGGGCAAAGATGGACCCTTTACTTTATGAGACCATGGCTCAGGTGGCAGAGTTTTATGATCAACGAAAGGTGGGGTATCAGGGCCCCATGGGATTTAGGCGTACCACAGACCTTTTGCACCTCCTCAATGCCCTCTGCAAGATGGAGTCAAGGGGCCTTCTAAGGTTTGGTGATGTGAGGTTCTTGGACCTAGGCTGCGGGGATGGAAGGGTAAATGTGTTTATGAGTTACATCTCTGCCATCTCCGTTGGGATTGAGCTGGAAGACTGGATCCTGGAGGAATTTTATCCCCTTTTTCACGAATTAAAGGGATATTTGAGTAGTAAAGGGCTGCTGTTACCCAAAGATAATATCCATCTGTTTTTGGGGGACTCATCAAGGGCAGTTGTCCATGAGCAGGTGAAAGACAAGATAGGCCTTAAACTTTCGGACTTTGATATATTCTATACCTATCTTACAATGTACAGGGAGTTTGGAGAACTGGTGGCCTTAAAGGCCAAGAGGGGGGCAATGCTATGGGTATATGGGATAAGCCATATCATACCCCGGCTGGATGGCCTTGAGGTGCTCACCAACCCAAGCCCTTTGGAAGGTATACTCTGTGTGTATCAAAAGCCATGATTAAAGGAGGGATTGAGGCATGGAAAGGATCTTAGGAATCAATGGCCTTGGTAGAATAGGTAAGCTATTGCTATGGCATCAGATTGGAAGGAAGTATTTTTCCAAGATAGTGGTAAATGTGGGGAGACAGGTGGGCACAAGCCTGTGGGACCTGGCAGGGTACATACAAAAGGATTCCACATATGGCAAATTGGCCCACTATCTATATGGTTATCAAGGTAAGGAGATAATTGAGAGGGTTGATGAATCTCAGGGTATCCTGATCATTGACGGGGTTCAGATAAAGGTCCTTCAAGAATCCAGGGACCCGAGGGGAATAGGTTGGGACAGGCATGGGGTAAGGCTTGTGGTGGACAGCACAGGACAGTTCACTGACCCCACCCTGCCACCGGATTCACCAAAAGCCCTAAGGGGCCACCTGGTGGCTGGAGCAGAAAAGGTGATACTCTCTGCCCCATTTAAATTAAAGGCCGGGGCCCTCCCTGAGGATGCTGTTACCACAGTAATGGGAGTAAATGAGGATGCCTACGACCCTGCAAGGCACAGACTCATCTCCAATGCCTCCTGTACCACCAGTTGCCTTGCCCATATGTTAAAACCACTTATAGACCATTTTAAGGCAGACAGAATCCTCACCGTTTCCATGGCCACAATACATGCTGCCACCAACACCCAAGAGGTCCTGGACAGGTTACCTGACCCCCAGGGCAAGGACCTCAGAAAAAATAGGAGCGTCTTTAACAACATCATCCTCACCAGCACCGGGGCAGCCTCCACCATGGAGCAGGTGATCCCAGAGATGAAGAATATCGGGTTTATTGCCCAGTCAGTTAGGGTCCCTGTGACCACAGGCTCCCTTATTATCTTGGTAGTAAACCTTGTGGAAGAACCAGGGGGCAGGGCAATAGATAGGGATTATATCAATGCCATTTACAAGGAGGCTGCTGCTAAAGAAAAGAGGGGCTATCTGGTATATACTGAGGATCAAAATGTCAGTACAGATATCATAGCCCACCCCAGGGCAGCCGCCATTATAGAGGGCCATGAAACTGAGACAAGGACAGGGGAGGTGGGCATAGACCCAAGGCAGGTGTGCTACCTGGAAGGGGTAAGCCCTGCTACTTTAAAAAGATTTGGAATAAAGATCACCCAGGCCGTGATCTATGGCTGGTATGACAACGAGCTTGGCTGTTACGTAAATCTCTTAGGGGACAGAACAGTAAGCATTGCCCAGAGTTTAGGTATATGAAAGGTATTGGCATAATTATAGCCCTAATCTGGGCACTTACACCAGAGGATGCCTTTGCCTGGGGTCCGGCCATCCACACCATGTTTGCTGTAAACATTTTGGACGGCAGATACGGGCCCTTGGGCCATATATTGGAACTTATCTCCAGTTACCCATACGAGTTTATATATGGGAGCCTGGCCCTGGACTTCCAGTTAAAGGGTGGCCAGATCACCCATTCCCATACCTGGGAGCATGGTTTTAGGATCTTGAGGGAATCCAGCTCCCCTTTAGAGAAGGCCTATGCATATGGTTTTTTGGCACACCTTGCAGCGGATGTGCCAGCACACAACTACTTTATCCCAAGGGTCTTAAAGGAGAAAGACCTAAACAACAAGGTGAAACACCTCCTTTGGGAGATAAGGATAGATAGGTGGATGGCAAAGGAATATATGGGCTTTGCAGAATATATCATCAGAAGGGAACATCAGCTGTGTGATGAACTCATAACCGGTGAAGAGCCTTTACAGAAAAGGATATTTGAGCTTAAAAAACAATTATATCAGCGAGGACTTTCTCTGAGCAGGTTTTTCCCCTCCCTGAAGTTAGGGTTTTATTTATACCCTGGACACAAGACCAAGTACCTCTTTGCAACCCATGCCCTGGCACTGAGCCGATATGCCATTGAAGACATCTTCACAAGACTAAATCATTCCCCTTTCTCAAACCAAGACCCCTTGGGTGGTCTTTAGTATGGGTCTCATCAGACAGCTTCCCCAGGAGGTTATCTTGAAGATAGCAGCAGGGGAGGTGATCCAAAGGCCTGCCTCTGTGCTGAAGGAATTGGTGGAAAACTCCCTGGATGCAGGGGCAACCTCCATTGAGATGGAGATAGAGGCAGGGGGCATAAGGAGGATCTGTGTCTCTGACAATGGAGAGGGTATGGATAAAGATGACCTTTTGTTATGCACCCAGAGGCATGCCACAAGCAAGATCAGATCCTTTGAGGACCTTTACCAAATCCTTAGCTTTGGTTTTAGGGGTGAGGCCCTGGCAAGCATAGCCCAGGTATCCAGGCTAAAGATCATATCCAGGCAAAAGGCAAGGGAGATAGGCCACACCCTTTATATGGAAGGGGGCAAGCTTGTGGACCTTTTGGAGACAGGGACCAGGCCTGGGACCCTGGTGGAAGTGAGGGACCTGTTTTTCAATACCCCCGCCAGGAGGAAGTTCTTAAAATCGCCCGGTACAGAACTCCAGCACCTCTTTGATTGGGTAGTAAGGTTTGCCTTTGCCAATTATGAGGTACATTTAAGATTTAAGAGGGATGGGCAAGAGATCTTCTCCCTCCCCTCATCCCATGATCCAATCCCCAGGATTGCCCAGCTATGGGGAAATGAGATCGCTGAGGATATAAAGTTTATAGGCAAATCATCCTACGATATATCCATTGCCATCTATCTGGGACCTCTGGAACAGACAAGGCTAAAGGCAGATAGATGCCTGTTTTTCGTAAACAAAAGGCCTATTAAGGATAAAAATTTACTGAAGGCAGTGTGCGATGGGCTGAGCCAGGCCATGCCAAAGGGCATTTATCCCCAATGCCTTGTCTTTCTTGATATACCTCCATGGGAAATAGATGTGAACATACACCCTTCCAAAGAGGAGATAAGGTTCAGGAACCAGGGGATCCTCTATTCCATGATCATAAACTCCTTGGAGGAATCCCTAAAGAAGGCCCATTTCATGGGAGAGGCACTGGTCCAAAGACCCACTATCTCTAAAGAAGGACAGGGTCTTGGCAGGATAATGGAACAGGAAAGGGTCTATCACATTAGGGATACCAGAAGCGAAACCTCCACTCCAACTCCCATATTTGAGAGGCATGAGATTCGGGTCTTAGGCCAGGTCAAGGACTCTTACATAGTTTGTGAGGTAAAGGATGCCTTGCTGGTAATTGACCAACACGCAGCCCATGAGCGCATAATCTACGATAGGATAATGGCCTCATCAGGGCAGCAACATACAAAATTACTGCCCTTGATCTTTCCAAGACCTTATGAATTCTCCCATCTTGAGGCCTTGTCCATAATGGAATCTTTGGAGATGTTAAAAAGACTGGGGATCGGGCTTACACCCTCTGGCGAAAACAGGTTTTTGCTCACCCATGTGCCATACATACTGAAAGACAGCAACTGGGATGAGCTACTTCCTATGATCGCCCAGACCCTCTCCGAAGACCATTCAAAGAGACAGGAACTTTATCATCACCTGGTGGCTACCCTTGCCTGCCATGGCGCAATAAGGGCAGGGCAGGCAATGTTGCAGGAAGAGATGCAGGCATTGGTCCAGGAGATCATGAAGCCAGGGATATTTAAGACCTGTCCCCACGGAAGGCCGGTGTTGGTCTCCCTTCCCTTTTCCCAGATAGAAAAAGAAATGAGAAGGGCATGAGTTGGAAGGCAGGCCAAAGATTATAGTCATCTCCGGGCCCACTGCCTCTGGCAAGACCGCTTTAGCCATTGAACTTGCCCAGACCTTCCAAGGAGAGATAATCAATGCCGATTGTATGCAGGTCTACAGGGGAATGGACATAGGGACTGCCAAGCCCAAGGACATAGACAGACAAAGGATACCCCATCACCTTTTTGACATAAGAGACCCTGATGAACCTATGAGTGCAGGCACATACGGAAGAATTGCCAGGGAATGCGTAGTGGAAATCTCTTCCAGGGGGAAGATACCCTTTGTGGTGGGTGGTACAGGATTATATATAAGGGCACTCTTAAAGGGTTTGATTGCTGTGGAATTGGATGAGGAGGAAAGGAACAGATTAAGGCAATCCCTCGGGGACAAACCAGCCCATGAATTGTACAAAAGGCTCTTGGAATTGGACCCTGAGGCAGCAAGAACCATCCATCCCAACGACAGGGTAAGGATCATCAGGGCACTGGAGATAGTCTCTATAACAGGGAGGAAGGCCTCTGAACTGAGAAGTTCCCACGGATTCAGGGGTGAAAACCTTTCAGCCTTGAGATTCTTTTTGGCAGAGGAAAGAAACAAGCTATATGAAAAGATAGATAAAAGGTGTGACCAGATGCTCTTGGACGGGCTTTTGGAAGAGACAAAAAGACTCCTTGAGGCAGGCTACGGACCTCACCTCAACTCAATGAGGTCCATTGGCTACAGACACATGGCTGCCCACATAGTTATGGGAAAACCCCTTGAGGTATGTGTCTCTGAATTTAAGAGAGATACCAAAAGATACGCCAAGAGGCAGTACACATGGTTTAAAAAAGAAGAGGGCTTTATCTGGATAGCGCCTGAAAAAAAAGATATGATAATCCAAAAGATTAGAGAGTTTATTGAGGGAGATGACTGAATTGCCACGCATTATATCCATTGCATTCGCCATATTTTTAGTGTTGTTTTCGTTTAGCGCACCTTGTGAGGAAAAGGCACAGGAGATCCCAAGGATCATTGCCACAGGTGTAAGTGATGTCATTGAGCAGGATATGGTGAAATCAAAGGCAGCTGCATTAAAGAATGCCATTGTCTCAGGGCTCCTTGCATGGATTTACGAAAACTACGAGGAGAAAAGCCTCATTGAGACATCGGCCATGTTGCTGGAGAAGGTCCTAAACCAGCCAGAGGCCTTTGTGAAGGGTTACAGGATCTTGTTGGAAAGGGCCATAAGTGGCAGGATGTATCTGGTGACAAGCCTGGAACCTTCCCTGGGTGCCATTTCAGACCTTGCCTCTTCCCTTGGCCTCATCCAGAAGGTAAAGGCCGTGGCCAAGCCACAGCAAAGGGAAAGGGTGTTATTAATGGTCTCCTTTTTGAGACGAGGGGGCATATTTTATTGGTGGAGGCCGGATCTGGCCACCACCTCCCCTCTGGATCTGGAATTGGCATTGAAAAAGGCATTGGAGGCCAAAGGTTTTGAGGTGGTATTGAGGGGCATCCCACCAGAAGGAGATGAGGATCTTGCTCCATTTAACCCCATAATGGATGAGGCCACTGCAAGGGCCTGGGCTGCGGCAAACAAGGTGCCCATAGTCCTGGGGGGTGTCTGCGACCTTACAGGGGAAAATACCCTAACCTTAGACCTCTGGATGGTGGATGCCAAGACAACAGCACCAATCTTAAGAGTGAACAAAAGATTGGAGGGCCCAAATCTGCCCCACTCCTCAGTGGATGAAACAGCTCTCAGGCTCACCACAATCTTTTCCCAGGCACTGGAAGAAATACCTCCCATGGAAAAGGTAGCCATTGCGCCTGGGCCCACCTACAGCCCCCCTGAAATGAAAGAAATGGAAATAGAGTTGGTGATAACTGGATATAAAGATATGTCCCAACTTGCCAGGGTTATAAGCCTGCTTATCTCTGAGAAAATCCTGGAGGATTCCCCACAACCCAGCACAATGGGTCCCTCTCAGGTGGGCTTCCACATAAGATACAAGGGCGATGCCAAGGCCCTTTTCCATGCCTTGAAGTCCCTTAAAGACTGGCCCTATGAGATGGACATGAAGGCATCAGGTGAAAATAAGCTGGAATTGATCTTCTCCAATAGGGAGCAACTTTAATTGATGAACCTTCCCAATCTCCTTACAAGCATAAGGATACTCCTCCTCCCCATATTTCTCATTTATTTAATAAACGATGAGGTGAATGCTGCCTTTTTTGTATTTGTCATTGCAGGGATAACAGATGGCCTAGACGGGTTCTTGGCAAGGTTATTCAAACAAACCACCCAGTTGGGGGCCTACCTTGATCCCCTGGCGGATAAGATCCTTCTCACCTCTTCCTTTATAATCCTTGCCCTCAAAAGGCTTGTACCTTATTGGCTTACCATCCTGGTGGTTACAAGAGACTTTTTAATACTGGTTGGGGTAGTAGTCCTATTCTTATTGCAGAAAAGGGAAACCAGAATAGGCCCCTCTATATTAAGCAAAATAAATACATGCTTCCAGATAGTATGTGTGGCAACGGTATTATCAGTGGAGATCATACCCATACCAAAGACCACCCATATCTACCTGTTTGGTATAACGGCTTTTACCACAGTAATCTCAGGACTCCATTACCTATACGAATGGCTGAATATCCTTAATCCTCAAGATGCACAAATCACTTCAAAATAACACAGATCATAGACACAATTCAGGAAAATTTAGTTTCATACAAATCTCTAAGACCATTTTATTTGCACTTGTCATTTTATTGATAATTGGGTATTTGTATTTGAATAGAGCTGAGTTCTCAAAGATTTTAATGGTCAAGAAGGGCCTACTTATATTGCTCATTTTAGCTGTTGCCACTTTCAATATAATCAATGCAATCAGGTTTAAGTTTCTGTATCTCCTTGCAGGGGTCAGGATGGAATTCCTTGAATCCTTTCATTTGAACATTGTTGCAACTGTTATGAATTATATTATGTATGCAAGTCCTGGCCTTTTAGTAAGGGCAATATATCTAAAAAGGAGGCAGAATCTTGATTATTCAAAGCTTGTAGCTTTAATGATAGGAAGCTTGTTATTATCAACATTTGTGGGTGGGATTGTTTTAGCTACTATTTGTATATCTCAAAAAATCTTTTACAACAGGGGTGATTTATTTTTCTTAATTATTTCTTTCGTTGCCATTGCCCATGTATTTATACTTCCTATTAAAGCACCTGTTATTAACCTTGAAAGATTTCCAAAAATAAAAGACTTAAAGGAAAAATTCTTTGAGGCCTATGAGTCCTTTTCTGCCAATGGCAGGACAACATTCCAAATTGGGGTGATGCAATTTATTTTATATTTGATATCAGGCATGTCCCTTTATTTGTCCTTCTTGGCCTTGGGCATTGATATGGGATTCTTGTGGCCTTTTGCCTTTGGTGTATTTGTATCCCTTGTCTCTGTTGTCTACATCCTCCCTGGGAATCTGGGTCTCCAGGAGGCACTCATTGGTTATTTTACCCACAATTTTGGCGGAGGTTTTGAGGCAGGGCTTAGTGCAGCCATACTTTTGAGACTGGTGAGCCTTGCGTTTTTATTTGCCGTTGCCCCTTTGTCATGGATCTCCTTGTTGAAAAGGGGCTATAAAGGTGAAAATATAGGGTGATCTCAAAGAGGAAGTCATGTACAAGGGCAAAAAAGTTGCTGTGGTAATGCCAGCCTATAATGAAGAGGACATGATTGAGAGGGCCATTGGTTCCATCCCAGAGATCGTGGACAAGATCTATGTTGTGGATGATGCCAGCAAGGATAGGACATTGGAGAAAGCCTTATTCTTGGCAAGGGAAGATCCAAGGATAGAGGTGATCTCCCATCAGGTGAATCAAGGGGTGGGAGGGGCCATAGTGAGTGGTTATAAAAGGGCCAGGGACGATGCCGTGGACATTACAGTGGTGATGGCGGGAGATGGACAGATGGACCCAGAGGACCTCATCCCAATGATAGACCCCATAGCAGAGGGAAAGGCAGACTATACCAAAGGAAACAGACTGTTTTTTGGACATGCCTGGGGCATGATCCCCCATGTGAGGTATCTGGGCAACTCCTTCTTATCACTCCTTACAAAGATAGCCTCAGGTTATTGGCATGTGGCAGATTCCCAGTGTGGTTACACTGCCTCGTGCCTGGAGGTCTTAAGGAAAATAGATCTGGACAAGATTTACAAGAGATACGGAATGCCCAATGACATGCTCATAAGGCTCAACGAGATGAACTTCAGGGTAAAGGATATCCCCACCACCCCAATATATAACATTGGCGAAAAGTCCAAGATGAACATAATAAAGGTGGCGCCAAGGATATTGTGGCTGCTCACAAAAGGGTTTTTCCGTAGGATGCTTATTAAATATGTTATAAAGGACTTTCATCCCCTTGTTTTCTTCTATGGCCTTGCCTTTGTGCTCTTGTTTTTAACCATACCCTTAACAATAAGGATGTTTTGGGTAATCCTGGCAACAGGTCTTGTCCCCAAGGTGAATGCCCTTACAGTTGCCTTTACAGTTATCACAGGATTACAAAGTTTATTTTTTGCAATGTGGATGGACATGGACTATAACAAACATCTAAAGGGAGATTAAAAGAGGATGATAGATAAAACCAAAAAAAAGCCATAGCTGAGAGTAAGCTAAGGTAACAGGATTAAATAATGCAAGGAGGTTAAAAGATGAAAAGATTGATTGCAAGTCTGGTCTTGGTGTTATGTATGGTGAGTATTTCCCATGCTATTGAGGTAAGTGGAGTAAATATCCCGGATACTCTTACCATTGGTCAGGAAAAGCTTGTGCTAAATGGCGTGGGTCTGAGGAAAAAATTTGTGGTTAAGGTATATTTAGCAGGTCTTTACTTAAAGGAGAAAAGTAGCGATGCCAATGCAATAATCCAAGGCAATGAGCCTATGGCCTTGGTATTGCACTTTATACACAGTGAAGTCCCAAAGGAAAATCTCATAGAGGCATGGAATGAGGGGTTTCAAAAGAGTGCAAAGGATAGGCTGGGCAGCATACAAAAGGAGATAGACCAGTTTAATGCAATTTTTACAGGCCCAGCCAAGAAGGGAGATGTTTACTTATTACTATATACCCCACAAAATGGCGTAGAGGTAAGGGTCAACAATGATAACAAGGGCACAATAAAAGGGCTTGAATTTAAAAAGGCCCTTTTTGGGATCTGGATAGGAGATGACCCTGTGTCTCAGGATCTGAAAAAGGGTCTGCTGGGCCTTTAGGCCTCTCTCTCCTTTATCTTGGCCCACTCATCCTTTAGCCTTACAGAAAGGTTGAACACTGGCTTATTGGGTTGGGAGTATTTTGTGTCCACGCAAAAATACCCCACCCTCTCAAACTGAAACAGATCCCCGGGCCTTGCATTTAGCAAACCAGGTTCTGCCTTGGCATTGGGTATAATGGTGAGGGAATTTGGGTTCAGGAATCTTTCCAGGTCCTCTGTAATAAGCCCGGGATCTGGCTCTAAAAACAGGTGTTGGTAAAGGTTTACCTGGATCTCTCTGGCATGTCTTAGAGAGACCCAGTGCAAGGTGGCCTTGACCTTTCTTCCATCCTTGGACCACCCTCCCTTGGTCTCTGGGTCATAGGTGCAATATACCTCTGCTACCTCGTTGGTGGCAGGGTCCAGTTTGTAATCCACTGCCCTAATATAGTAGGCATATCTGAGCCTTACCTCTCTTTCCGGTGCCAGCCTGAAAAACTTCTTTGGCGGATCCACCATGAAGTCATCCTTCTCTATATATAGCTCCCTGGAGAAGGGCACCAGCCTTGTGCCCGAGGAGGGGTCCTCAGGGTTGTTCAGGGCCTCTACCATCTCCTCTTTGTCCTCGGGATAATTTGTAATAACAACTTTTAAAGGGTTCATAACCACCATGGCCCTCTGAGCCCTCTTGTTTAGGTCCTCCCTTAGACAGTGTTCCAGAAGGGCGATGTCCACCACGCTGTTTGCCTTGGCTACACCTATCCTCTCGCAAAAATCCCTGATTGCCTCTGGGGTATAGCCCCTCCTCCTCAGGCCAGATATGGTGGGAAGCCTGGGGTCATCCCAACCATCCACTATCCCTTTACTCACCAGCAAAGACAGTATCCTCTTGCTCATAACTGTATAGGTCAGGCTTAGCCTTGCAAATTCAATCTGTTGTGGATGGCAAGGGGCACTCACATTTTCCAGGAACCAGTCATATAATGGGCGGTGATCCTCAAATTCCAATGTGCATATGGAATGGGTAATGCCCTCTATGGCATCGGATAAGGGATGGGCATAATCATAGGTTGGGTAGATGCACCATTTATCCCCTGTCCTATGATGACTGGCGTGTATTATCCTGTATATCACAGGATCCCTCATATTCAAATTAGGGGATGCCATGTCTATCTTGGCCCTCAATACCGCCTCCCCCTCCTTGAATTCCCCCCTTTTCATCCTTTCAAAGAGTTGAAGGTTTTCCTCCACTGTCCTGTTTCTGTAGGGGCTTTCCTTGCCAGGCTCTGTTAGGGTGCCCCTTGTCTCCCTCAACTCCTCAGGAGAAAGGTGGCACACATAGGCCTTTCCCTTCTTGATAAGCTCCACTGCCCACTCATATAGCCTATCAAAGTAGTCAGAGGCAAAGTATAGGTGCTCATTCCAGTGATAGCCAAGCCACTTTACATCCTCCTTAATGGATTCCACATACTCCACATCCTCCTTCAGGGGATTGGTATCATCAAACCTGAGATGGCACCTGCCACCGAATTCCTTGGCAAGCCCAAAGTTTAGTGTCACTGACTTGGCATGGCCTATATGCAGATACCCGTTGGGTTCAGGGGGAAATCTGGTAACCACCTTTCCACCATGCTTATTGTTTTCTATGTCTTGCTGGATGATCCTCTTGATGAAATTTTCACCCTTCATATCTCTGGCCCTCTTTGGGATCTTAGGATTGATCAAAGATTCAACATTGCTTTGATTTCCTTGTCAACATAAGTTGCAGTGTGAATTCTTAATAGGTGATCCTTATTACCCCATGATAATGCCATTGACCATTCCAGTTTGACCCATTTCATTTCCCGATATTAGAATCTCGCCCATCTTGCCAAGGAGGTGTTGTGGTGAAGAATTTGGGCTTCTTTAGCACAAGGTGGGGGATAATCTTTGCAGGGGCACTCATTGGGGTATTGGCACCCATATTGCAGAAGCTGGGCAATCCCGGGAATATGGGTATATGTGTGGCCTGCATGGAGAGGGACATTGCAGGGGCTGTGGGGTTGCACAGGGCTGCAGTGGTCCAGTACATGAGGCCTGAGATAATAGGCTTTATCCTGGGTGCCCTTATAGCAGCCTATGCCTTTAAGGAATTCAGGCCCAGGGCAGGCTCTGCACCCATAGTGAGGTTTATTTTAGGTGCCTTTGCCATGATAGGTGCCCTGGTATTCCTTGGGTGTCCTTGGAGGGCCCTTTTGAGGCTGGCAGGGGGAGATGGAAATGCCATCCTTGGCCTTGCTGGCCTTGTGGGAGGGGTCTGGATTGGGACCTTTTTTCTCCGTTCTGGTTACACCTTGGGCAGGTCTTACCCCACATATAGTTCAGTGGGTTGGCTTTTGCCCCTTACCATGATGGGTTTTTTGGCTTTAATGCTGGTATATCCACAGGTGCAGGGTCAGGAAAAGAGCGGGGTATTATTTTATAGTACAAAGGGTCCGGGCTCCCAACATGCGCCCCTGGCCATATCCCTGTTGGCAGGTTTGGTAGTGGGCTTTTTTGCCCAGAGGACCAGGTTTTGCACCATGGGTGCCATAAGGGACCTGATACTGTTTAGGAACCCCCACCTTTTCCTGGGCATAGTCTCCCTTTTGGTATTTGCCTTTTTAACAAACCTGATCTTGGGTCAGTTCCACCCAGGTTTCCAAAAACAACCCGTTGCCCATACCATGCATGTATGGAACTTCTTGGGCATGCTCCTGGCAGGCCTGGCCTTTACCCTGGCAGGGGGTTGCCCTGGGAGGCAGCTATTCATGGCTGGTGAGGGAGATGGGGATGCAGCAGTATTTGTGTTTGGTATGATAGTGGGCGCTGCCTTTGCCCATAATTTTGGACTTGCAAGCTCACCCAATGGTATTGGGGAACATGGCGTGGCAGCGGTGGTAATCGGTCTCTTGGTGTGTCTTTTCATTGGTCTCACAATGAGACAAAAGGGAGCTTAAAGGAGGGATACCATGGTAATAACGGTGGATGCCAGGGGCTTTTCTTGTCCACAGCCTGTTATGATGACCCTGGATGCAATAAAGAGAGCGGAAAAGGGAGAGATTGTTGTATTTGTGGATACCGATACCTCCAGGGAGAATGTGTCCAGACTTGCCCAGAGTCAGGGCTGGGAGGTCTATAGCATTGAAAGGGAAGGATCTGGGTACAGGTTGACATTAAAGAAATAACAGGGCAAGGCAATGGGCATAGAGATGGTAAACCATTGCCCTTGCCATAGAGGAGCCAATGTTAGGTAGGTTAAAGAAGGCCTGGGAAGAAAAGACAAGGGAGACCCCCAGTAAAGACCGTGGTCTCTTGATATTTAGTAGCACCAGTGAGGTAATCAGGGCAGAACGTGTCCTGAAGAAGGCAGGTTATAGGATCAGGGTTGTTGGGCCACCCCCAGAGATCAGGCATGGATGCGACCTGGCCATAGAGTTTCCTTTGATGGAGCAATTAGAGGTGCTCCGCGTGCTTAGAGATAACAGGCTTGAGCCCATAATGGCCCAGCCTGTAAACAGTCCATTACTGGAACCTGTAAGTCTCTTTAGGTCGAAGGACTTTGGCAGATATATCATGGTAAGGGCAGCAAATATGAAAATTACCCTGGATAAGGAGACCTTCACAATAGTAAATGTCTCAGGGGGTGGTTGCCCTGATGTGCCTTATCTCTCCAATCAGTTGATAGGTAAGGACCTGAGAGAGGCACCTGAGCCCAAAGAACTTGGCCACACCCTGTGTGGTTATGCATTACAACTTGCCTTTTTGGAGCTAAAAAGGTTGTGCTTGGGATAGTGGGCACAGTGCCTGATGAGGGCTTGGGCATCCTGGTGGGGACTCCTGCCATCAATGGGGATAGCCTCCAGATCCAGGGCCACAGCATACCCATTAATAGGGGTACACCTGCCCTGGTGGCCTCAGCCATGGAGGCTTTAAAGTATCTGGGCTGTAGCAGTCCCATTGTCTTTTTGGTGGGTGATATTGGCACAGGGAAGGGCAGCAGGGCCCTTTATGGATTCCTGGAGAAGAACCTTCCCAGATTAGATCTAACCACCCTTACCTTTCACTACCTTCAACCTGATGTGGATTGGCACAACAAGCTCATGTTTACCATTGAGGCACTGGAAAAAAGGCCATACCTCATTGCAGATGCAGGTTACATGTATGTGGCTAAGATGAGTGGCCAGGCCCAGGGATATGACCTGTTTACCCCGGACATTGGAGAGCTTGCATTCCTGGCGGACGAGGAGGCGCCCCACCCCTTTTACACAAGGGGATTCATACTCCATGAAGAGCACAAGGTGGATGAGCTTATTAAAAGGGCCTATGAATATCAAAATGCGGCCCAGTGGCTCTTGGTGAAGGGGCCTAAGGACATCATTGCCAACCAAAAGGGAGTACACTCCATTGTAGACTATCCCATGGTGGAAGAGCTGGAACCCATAGGAGGAACTGGAGACACCCTCACAGGGATTGTCTCTGCCCTGATTGAGTCCCAGGTCCCCATGCCCAAGGCAGCTGAACTGGCTGCCATTGCCAACAGGGTGGCTGGGAAGCTTTCCAACCCTACCCCTGCTACACAGGTGGTGGAGATTATAAAAAACATCCCAAAGGCATTGCATTCTCTTAAAATCCGTTGATTACCCTCTGATTTCATAGCATATTTACCTTACCTCAAAACCTTTGATGGAGGTGCAGCATGGTGGATCTCATCAGGGTCAATATGACAGAGGCAAAGGTAAAAAGGGAACCCCTCCCGGACCACTACAAGGGCCTGGGAGGAAGGGGCCTTACCTCAGCCATTATTTATCATGAGGTTGAGCCTACTTGTTCCCCTATTGGACCCAACAATAAGCTGGTATTTGCCCCAGGCCTTTTAGCAGGTACCAATTGTGCAAACTCAGGAAGGATCTCAGTGGGTGGTAAAAGCCCTTTAACAGGCACCATAAAAGAGGCCAATGCCGGCGGACAGGCAGGGGGCTTCCTGGGCAGGATGGGGATAGCGGGTATAGTAGTGGAGGGTATGCCACAAAAGGGCCTATTCAAGCTCTTCATTGGCAAGGAAAGATGTGAGCTTTTACCTGCCGATGACCTAAAAGGCCTATCCAATTATCAGACCTGTGAGAGACTTCAAAGGGAATATGGAGACAAGGTCTGTTTTATAACCATAGGACAGGCTGGGGAGTGGAAATTGGCCGCCTCTTCTGTGGCTGTCACCGATAGGGAGATGAGACCCACCAGGCATGCAGGCCGAGGTGGTTTGGGCGCAGTGATGGGTTCAAAGGGATTAAAGGCCATTATAATTGACCCTGCGGGATCTGGCCCTGCTCCAATAGTAAATGAGGACAAATTCAAAGAGGCTGCCAAGAGGTTTGTAAAGGCCCTTCAAGATCACCCTGTTACCAGCCAGGGCCTGACAAATTATGGCACTGCCATACTTATAAACATCATTAATGAGGCAGGGGCCCTCCCCACCAGGAACTTTAGCTCTGGCAGGTTTGAGTTTGCAGAGAAGGTATCGGGAGAATCCCTAAACGCCGTCACCACTGAAAGGAAGGGAAAGGTTGCCCATGGGTGTATGTCTGGGTGCGTAATCAGGTGCTCAGGAGACTATATGGACAAGTCAGGCCAATACTTTAGCAAATGGCCGGAATACGAGACCATATGGGCATGGGGCCCAAATTGTGGCATAGACGATCTGGACGCCATTGCAGAGATAGACAAGGCCTGTGACGACATTGGACTGGACACCATTGAGATGGGCAATGCCATAGCCGTGGCCATGGAAGCGGGTATTAAGGCCTTTGGAGATGCAAGAGGGGCAATAGAATTGATATATGAAGTGGGTAAGGGTTCATACTTGGGTAAGATACTGGGTTCTGGTGCAGGTGTTGTGGGCCAGGTATTTGGGGTAAGAAGGGTCCCTGTGGTGAAGAATCAGGCCTTGCCCGCATATGATCCCAGGGCAGTGAAGGGGGTTGGTGTCACCTATGCCACCTCCACAATGGGTGCAGATCACACCGCTGGCTATGCCGTTGGAACCAATATATTAAAGGTGGGCGGCTATGTGGATCCTTTAAAGATTGAAGGCCAGGTGGACCTGAGTAGAAATCTACAGATTGCCACCGCAGCTATAGACAGCACAGGTCTATGCCTGTTCGTTGCCTTTCCCATGCTTGATATACCCGATGCATCACAGGCAGTGGTGGAGATGATAGAGGCCAAATACGGGATCACAATGGGTGCTGAAGGCTTTGGCGAGTTGGGCAAAAAGGTCCTCAAGATGGAAAGGCTATTTAATCAAGGTGCTGGCTTTAGCAATAAACACGATAGGCTACCGGAGTTCTTCAAATTCGAACCTCTCCCTCCCCACAATACTGTATTCGACATTCCAGATCAGGACCTGGACACCGTTTATAACTTTATTTAACAAAAAGGGGGCCTTTGGCCCCCTTTGGTAACACCCCCATTCTCAATTCTCTTTTTCTCCTTTTCTCTCTTTGAGCAGGACGGTCTGCCAGCCCCGTAATAACTGCTCCTGCCCACCCCCAAGGCTTTACATGCATAGACCACTGCATGGCAGTGGGATGTCAGCATCTTCGTCAATTCTACTTTATTGGAGACAAGCCGGGCCTCCTTTTAGAAGCCCTATCCCTATCCCTTGCCTGCCTATGATTTTCTGAAGCCTTTCAATTTGACCCTTCTAAGCACTGTTATGTAGTGAGTTCTTGCTCAAATCTTTTCTTGCCTGCCTCTAAAAATTTATCCCTACACTTATATTGTGAGCTTGTGCCAGGCTTAACTGACCTACCTTGCATATCTATCCCAGAGTTTTCTTTTGGCCCTTCAGTTATAATTGCCAATTTTCCTCCACTCCCCATTTTCGTGATTCCATTGAATTTATCTCAGATAAGTTATTCTGTATACAACTCCCGGAGATAGTGTAACCTCTACACTTTTACAATGTGTGAGCCTTCATGATTCAGTATATGAGTGTCTAACCATTATTTTTTGTCCTGCTTTGAAATTTATACTATCTCATATAAACTGCGATGCAATTGTTACCTTAGGCAAAAT